>Ga0126369_10000815_pt1 | contig 20965 bp, 18 predicted proteins | sample PanSoiMetaPlot_1_FD_109646 | JGI IMG/M metagenome (GOLD analysis project Ga0126369, IMG submission 109646) | Tropical forest soil microbial communities from Panama - MetaG Plot_1 | ecosystem: Environmental > Terrestrial > Soil > Tropical forest > Bulk soil | place: Panama | collected 2016-02-17 | reverse complement strand
TGGTCGCCGTAAAGCGGTTGGAAGCACCCGGCACTCAACGCGGCGAGCGCCAGCGCGCCGAAGGCGCGCATCAGCTTCGCCCGCGCGGAGACGGTCGAGCAAGGCGCGGCCTGCTTCGGCCCCGCGCGCCATCGGGCGCAAGAGCCGAGTAGAGCCGTACCCTTGTCATGCCACCACATTGACGATCCTTTGCGGAACGACGATCACTTTCTTGGGCGGCCTGCCATCGAGCGCCCGTTTTACCGCATCGAGCGCCAAAACAGCGGACTCGATCTCGGAATTGGCAGCATTGCGAGCGACTGTGACATCGCCGCGCTTCCTACCATTGATTTGGACCGGAAGTGTGATCGTGTTCTCGACCAGAAGATCCGCCTCGAGCTGGGGCCAAGTCTCTGAAGCAACAAGGGTTTTGTGGCCGAGCGCGGCCCAGCACTCTTCCGCCAGATGCGGCATCATCGGGTGAAACAGCCGCACCAGGATGTCGGCCGCCTCCCGCACCGCCCAGCGGTAAGCCGCCGTCGGCTCAGCCTCGAGCTCGGCCAGCGAGCTCTGGAACGCGTTGGCCAGCTCGTAGATATGCGCGACGCACACGTTGAAACGTAGCCGCTCGATATCCTCCGAGACGCGCGCGAGCGCGCGATGGGCGGCTTTACGCAAAGCGAGCGCGGCCTCGCCGAAGTGGGCAGGGCGGGCAAGATCGGACGGTGCGGCCACCTCTGCGGTCTCGTGCACGAGCCGCCAGAGCCGTTGTACGAAGCGCCACGCGCCCTGCACGCCCTCCTCGGTCCAGATCACATCGCGTTCGGGAGGCGAATCGGAAAGCATGAACCAGCGCGCGGTGTCGGCGCCGTAGCTGGCGATGATGTCATCGGGGTCGACCGTGTTGCGCTTCGACTTCGACATCTTCTCAATGGGACCGATCGCGACCGCGTCACCGGTTGCGAGCAGTTTGGCTTTACGTTCTTCGCCCGCGCCTTCGACTCTCACCTCCGCGGGCATGACCCATTCGCCGTTCGCGGCCTGATAGGTTTCGTGTACGACCATGCCCTGGGTGAACAGACCTGTGAACGGCTCATCGAGGTCGATGTGCCCGGTCGCGCGCATCGCGCGCGTGAAGAAGCGGCTGTAGAGCAGGTGCAGAATGGCGTGCTCGATGCCGCCGATATATTGATCGACGGGCATCATCCAGTCGGCGACGGCGCGATTCGTTGGATAGCTCGTCCAAGGATCGGTGAAGCGAATGAAGTACCAGGAGGAGTCGACGAACGTGTCCATGGTATCCGTTTCGCGCCGGGCCGCCGCTCCGCATTCCGGGCACGTCACGTTTTTCCAAGTCGGATGGTGGTCGAGTGGATTGCCGGGTCGATCGAAAGTCACATCGTCCGGCAAAGTGATTGGCAGATCGCGTTCCGATACCGGCACGATCCCGCAGCGCTCGCAGTGGATCACAGGAATCGGGCAGCCCCAGTAGCGCTGGCGCGAAATGCCCCAGTCGCGCAGGCGGAAATTGACCTGGCGGATACCGATGGGAGAATTGCCGTGCGATGCGCGCTCGAGCCGTCGCGCGATCTCTTCCTTCGCTTGCTCCACGCTCATGCCGTCGAGAAAGCGCGAATTGATCAATCGTCCGTCACCGTCATATGCGGTGTCGGTGATGACGAAGGTGTTGGCCTCCTGTCCCGGCGGGCACACCACCGGCGTATTGCCGAGCCCATATTTGTTGGCGAAGTCGAGGTCGCGCTGGTCGTGTGCCGGGCAGCCGAAGATCGCGCCCGTGCCGTAGTCCATCACGACGAAGTTGGCGACATAGACCGGAAGCTTCCAGTTTGGATCGAAGGGATGGAGAGCCTTCATCCCGGTGTCGAAACCCTTCTTCTCGGCGGTATCTATCAACTGCTGTGCCGTGCCGTGGCGTCTGCACTCCGCGATGAATGCCGCAAGCGCGGGGTTCTTGGCTGCCGCAGCGGCGGCGAGGGGATGGTCGGGCGAAAGCGCCATGAACTTGGCGCCGAAGAGCGTATCATGCCGCGTGGTGAAGATTTCGAGTGCGTCTTCCGCATTCGGCGTTGTGCTGGGATCGAGCGCAAAGCGGATGAGAAGCCCCTCGGAGCGGCCGATCCAATTGCGCTGCATCACGCGAACCTTCTCGGGCCAGCGGTCGAGCCGGTCGAGGGCCTGCAGCAAATCCTCGGAAAATTCCGTGATGCGGAAATACCATTGCGGCATTTCGCGCTGCTCGACCACTGCGCCGGAACGCCAGCCGCGGCCGTCGATCACTTGCTCGTTGGCGAGCACAGTCTGGTCGACCGGATCCCAATTCACCTTGCCCAGCTTGCGCTCGACCAGACCTGCGCGGAGAAAGTCGAGAAACATCTTTTGCTGGTGCTTGTAGTAGGCGGGATCGCAGGTCGCCACCTCGCGCGCCCAGTCGAGCGAAAGTCCCATTGATTTGAGCTGCGCCTTCATCGCGGCGATGTTCTGATAGGTCCAGGCCTTGGGATGGACCTGGCGTTCCATGGCGGCGTTCTCCGCCGGCATGCCGAACGCGTCCCAGCCCATGGGATGCAGCACGTTGAGGTCCATGGCGCGTTTGAAGCGCGCGACCACGTCGCCCATGGTGTAGTTGCGCACGTGCCCCATGTGGATGCGTCCCGACGGATACGGGAACATCTCCAGCACGTAGTATTTCTGGCGCGGATCGTCGTTACGGGTGGCGAAAATACCCCGCTCGTCCCACACTTTCTGCCAGCGGGCCTCCGCCTCGCGGGCATTGTAGCGTTCGATCGCCATGGAATGAGTATGCCTGCCAAATACTTACCAAGGCACTAGGGCAGCAACCGGGCATTGGTCAACTGTCGCGACGCGCCATGTTTGGCCCCGGGTGCGGCCGCCGCTGCACTGTCGCGGAAATCGGGTGGCGCGCTTATCTTTGATTTGACAGCAAGGACCGGAGTGCTTGCGGTGCTGCGATCCATAGATTGCCACCAGGGACGCGGAGCGATCCGCAAATCTGATGGAGCAAGACCATGTCCTTGACCATGCGAACCGCCGAAAAATCGGAAAAATTGGCGCCGCTTGACAATGACGCGTGCTGGAGCGCGGTGGAACGGCGCGATCGCGCCGCCGACGGCGCATTCGTTTATTCTGTGCGCACGACCGGCGTCTATTGCCGGCCGTCGTGCGCGGCGCGTCTGCCGCGACGCGATAACGTGGCCTTCTACAGAACCTGCACCGATGCCGAGCGCGCGGGATTTCGGCCGTGCAAACGCTGCCGACCAAATTCACCCGCGCTCGCCGACGTGCACGCAGGCGCCGTCGCGCGGGCGTGCCGCCTGATCGAAGACGCGGAGGAGGCGCCGAGCCTCGAGGCGCTGGCAAGCGCCGCCGGCATGAGCCGCTTCCATTTCCACCGCGTGTTCAAGGCAGTCACGGGTGTGACGCCGAAGGCTTATGCCGCGGGCCATCGCGGCAAGCGGGTGCGCGAGGAGCTCTCCTCCGGCGAGAGCGTCACGCAAGCGATCTATGGCGCCGGCTTCAACTCCAACGGACGGTTCTACGCCGCCGCGCCCGGTCTGCTCGGCATGACGCCAACGCAGTTCCGCAGCGGCGGGAGCGGCAACGTCATTCGCTTTGCGGTTGGCCAGTGCTCGTTCGGTTCGATCCTCGTCGCCGCCACGAGCAAAGGGGTGTGCGCGATCGAGTTCGGCGACGATCCCGAGACGTTGGTCCGCGCTCTGCAGGACCGCTTCCCAAAAGCGCAGCTTCTTGGCGGCGATAAAGCGTTCGAGCGGCTTGTGGCGCAGGTGGTCGGTTTTGTCGAGAGGCCGGCTCGTGGCCTCGATCTGCCGCTCGACATCCGCGGCACCGCCTTCCAACAGCGGGTGTGGAAGGCGATCCGCGAGATCCCCGCAGGGTCCACCGCAAGCTATCGCGATCTCGCCAAGCGGATTGGCGCGCCGAAAGCCGTGCGCGCAGTGGCACAGGCTTGCGGCGCAAATGGTATTGCCGTCGCTATTCCTTGCCACCGCATTGTGCGCACCGATGGCGCAGTCTCCGGCTATCGCTGGGGTATCGAGCGAAAACGCGCATTGCTGGATCGGGAGAAGGCGGCATGACTCGCGTCCTCTCCGTCAGGCGCGAGCATGCATCCGGCGCTGAAGGAGGCGTGCTCGCCGCGCAAATCGCCGCGCTCGAGTGGACGGGCATCGCCGCGGAGCTCGATAACCACGGTTGCGCGACGACCGGGCGGCTGCTGACAGCGCAGCAATGTTCCGCGCTCGCTACGAGTTACGCCTCTGACGCGCTGTTTCGAAGCCGTGTGGTGATGGTACGGCATGGCTTCGGGCGCGGCGAATACAAATACTTCGCCTATCCGTTGCCGGAACTGGTGGCGGCGCTGCGGGTCGCGCTTTATCCGCCGCTCGCCGATATCGCCAATCGGTGGAACGAAGTCCTTGGGATCGGGGTGCGGTTTCCGCGCGATCACGCGAGCTATCTCGCGCGTTGTCATAAAGCCGGGCAGGCGAAACCCACGCCGCTTCTCCTCGCCTATGGCGTCGGCGACTACAATTGTCTGCATCAAGATCTCTACGGAGAGCACGTGTTCCCATTGCAGGTTGCCTTCCTGCTGTCCCGTCCGGGCGACGATTTCACCGGAGGTGAATTTGTGCTCACCGAGCAGCGGCCGCGCATGCAGTCGCGGGCGGAAATCGTTCCGCTGGCGCAGGGTGAAGGCGTGATCTTTCCCGTGCATCACCGGCCGGTTCGAGGCACGCGCGGCACCTACCGCGTCAACATGCGCCACGGCGTGAGCCGGTTGCGCTCGGGTTCTCGCCACACGCTGGGGATCATCTTCCACGACGCCGAGTGAGCGGCCGGGGCGATCCGCTGCGACGCACGCGATCTGCTAGAATGAATAAATGAATGGCGCAGCGAATCTCATCGAGACGCCCCTGACCAAGGTGCGCGATCAGATCGCGCGCGCCTGCGCCGATGCGCGACGCGATCCGGCCTCGGTGACATTGGTGGCAATTTCCAAGACGTTCGGCGCGAAGGCGATCGAGCCGGTCATTGCCGCAGGACAGCGTGTGTTCGGCGAAAACCGGGTGCAGGAGGCAAAGGCCAAATGGCCGCCGCTCAAAGAGCGCCATGGCGGGATCGATCTGCATCTCGTGGGGGCACTGCAGTCCAATAAGGCAAAGGACGCGGTCGCACTGTTCGACGCCATCCATTCGCTCGATCGGCCAAGCTTGGCAGAGGCGCTGGCCAAAGAAATCAGCAAGCAGGGACGCAGGCCGACATTGTTCGTTGAGATCAATACAGGTGGCGAGCCGCAGAAGTCCGGCGTGTTGCCGGAGGAGACCGATGCGTTCGTGAAGGCGTGCCGCGAACGTTACGGCCTCCAGATCGCGGGGCTCATGTGCCTTCCGCCAGCCGATGAGCCGCCCGCTCCGCATTTCGCGCTGACCGCCAAAATCGCGCGTCGCAACAATCTTGCGCTGCTGTCCATGGGCATGAGCGCGGATTTTCCAATCGCAATCGCGTTTGGCGCAACCCATGTGCGCGTAGGCACGGCCATTTTCGGGGAACGATCGGTGGGAGGCGAGATTCAGTCTTAAAGTTCGATCAACAGCCGCGTCTGCGGTCCCAGCATCGCCAGCAATCTCTGCAGGTCATTGCGAGCGAGCGCCACGCATCCCGCCGTCGGCGATCGATTGGGCCGCGCCACGTGAACGAAGACGGCGCTGCCACGCCCCGCCACGCGCGGGCGCACATTGTGGCCGATTTCGATGATGAAATCGTAGAGTTGGTCGTCCCGCCACAGGCGGTCGCCCCCGTCGCCGGCCGCGCGTTGGAACGGACGGTTATAGCGGCGATCGGCGGTATCTTCACACCAAGCAAGGGACGGACTAATGCGCCGGGCCGGCAGCAGGGTCGTTGGGTGCGGATGGCGATCTGCGCGCCACCACAGGCGGATGAGCCGAAAGCGCCCGCGCGGGGTTGCGCCATCACCCTCGAATTTGTTGGCGCGAATGCCGCCGCGGCCGAGCACGACCTGCAAGGCGCGCGATCCGGCGAGCAGGACCCCTCGGGTCCGGCTCCCCGGGCGGGCCCGCACGCGGATCAGGGAAAGGGCCCGGCGATGCATGGAACGACTTCTGACGCCTATGTGACAGACGGTGAGAACAGCAATCCGGCTTGCTCTTCTACCCCTGAATGCTCTATTTCGCCCAATACCCCCTGCCGGGACGCTGCCGCTCCTGGGGCCGATAAATGACCAATACCCGCAAGATTCTGATCGTGGACGACGACGCCGAGCTGCGCGAGGCGCTGGTGGAGCAACTTGCGTTGCACGAGGAGTTCGAGTCCGTCGCGGTCGACAACGGCAGCAAGGGTGTCCAGGCTGCGAAGGCGGGGCAGATCGACCTCGTGATCATGGATGTCGGACTGCCCGACGTTGACGGGCGCGAAGCGGTGCGCATCCTGCGCAAGAACGGCTTCAAAGCTCCCGTCATCATGTTGACCGGACATAACACGGATTCCGACACCATCCTTGGACTGGAGTCGGGCGCCAACGATTATGTGACCAAACCATTTCGCTTCGCGGTGCTGCTCGCGCGCATTCGCGCGCAACTGCGCCAACACGAGGCGAGCGAGGACGCCGTCTTCACCATCGGCCCCTATACTTTTCGGCCGAGCTCAAAGATCTTGCTCAACCCCAAGGGCAATAAGGTGCGGCTGACCGAAAAGGAGACCGCCATCCTGCGCTATCTTTATCGTGCCGGCCAACGTCCGGTATCGCGTGAGACGCTGTTGCAGGAAGTCTGGGGCTACAATTCCGGGGTCACCACCCACACGCTGGAGACGCACATCTATCGGCTGCGGCAGAAGGTCGAGCAGGATGCCGCCAGCCCTGCCATCCTGATCACCGAAGGGGGCGGCTACAAGCTGGTGCCCTAACGCCGCTCCCCATGGCCATCGATGACGACATTGCCTTTCTCGAACGCGTGCCGACGCTCAGTCTGTTGGGCCGTCAAGCGCTGCGAATTTTGGCGATTGGCGCAGTGACTCGCCAAGTGGATCGCGGCGAGGTGCTGTTTCGGGCCGGTGAGCAGGCCGACGGCGGCTTTGTCGTCCAGCAGGGCAGCTTCAGATTATCCCAGTCCGAGGAGGGCGAGGAGATTACGGTCGGTCCCTGTACGCTTCTGGGAGAGGTCGCACTGTTTGCCGAAACGAGGCGCCGGACGACTGCCAAGGCGCTCGAGCCGTCGATCGTGCTATCCATTTCACGGCCCTTGTTCATCAGAATGCTGGATAGTTTTCCAGACGCGGCGCGCAGGTTGCGCGAAACCCTGGCGAGTCGATTGGATGACGCAACTCGCGAAATCGTAAAGATGCGAGCTTTTCTCGAAGCCTACGCGTCGAAGTGATATCGGCGGCATTACCTCAAGAGCGGCCATGACGATGCGGTGAGTCACCGTCAAACTCCGCTGGCGTGATTCGCCCGGGTCTATAGCTCGAGTACCGCCGTCACAGGCACATGATCGGATGGTCGCGCCGCGCCGCGCAGATGCTTCATCACCTGCACATCGCTGAGCCGGTCGGCGAGCGCAGGCGCGATCCAGATATGATCGAGCCGGCGTCCCTTGTCAGCTTTCGCCCAATCGGGCGAGCGATAACTCCACCAGGTGTAGAGCTTCGTCGGCTCGGGCACCCGCATGCGCATGGCATCGATCCAGCCGCCGTCCTTCTGGGCGGCGACGAGCTTCTCACACTCGAGCGGTGTATGAGACACGACGCGTAACATCTGCTTATGGCTCCAGACGTCGTGCTCGAGCGGTGCGACATTGAGGTCGCCGAGCAGGATCATTCGGCTCGAGTTATGGCATCGCAAAGTGACGGATGCCCGCATCTCTTCGAGGAAGGCAAGCTTATGCGCGAACTTGGGATTAGTTGCGGGGTCGGGGAGATCGCCGCCGGCCGGTACATACAGGTTGTGAACCGTTATGGGATCGCGAAGTCCCGCGCGCTCGCCGAGCACGGCCGAAACGTGCCGGCAGTCGCTCTTGCCGCAAAACGACTGGATGTTGAAGCTTTCGAACGGCAGACGGGAAAGCACCACGACGCCGTGATAACCCTTCTGTCCGTTAAGGGCCACGTGGTCGTAGCCCAGACGCTTGAAACGCTTGAGCGGAAACCTGTCGTCAGGGCATTTCGTTTCCTGCAAACACAGGACGTCGGGGCGAACTGCTTTCACGAATCGTGCGACGCCATCGATGCGCAGGCGCACCGAATTGATATTCCACGTTGTAACCGTCAACCGCATCGGGATTTGGATGAAACAAGCGTCGCCGGGTAATTGGCGATCGCTCGCAGCCAGATCAAGCGCCAACCGTCTGAGCAGCGATTTAGCGGATCGCTGATAGCGCTACTGGATATAACGGGTGTAGTCGATCTTGAACAGGCTGGGGTCCGGCCGCTTGCTGTTGTCGAGATTGGAGACAGCCACCGTAGTGTCGTAGCCCTGCGGATCCGTGATCGTCCATTGCTTGAGCTGAAAATCCTTCGCGCTGACCATCATCATCAATCGACTGGTGCCGATGAGCGGTTGCTGCTCCTCGATGGTGATCGTCACGAAGGTGTCGTCGGCGCGCACGCCGACGATGTTCGTCTCTCTCAGGAGGTCAATGCGCTCGGAAAGGAGGAAGCGCAGCGGCGTCTGCGAAAGCGGGTAGAGATCCTGGGTGGCGAGCTTGCGATCGCGCACCACGACCGACTGTCCGTCGGCGATAATCTCGATTCGGCTCGGCGGCTCGTATTCGAAACGAACCTTGCCCGGCTTTTGGATATAGAACTCACCTCTCACGCGACTGCCGTCAGGGCCGACCTGGACGAAATTCCCGACCAACTGCTGCATGCTCGAGAGATAGGCGCTGACCTTGTCGACCTGAGCGCGTTGGCTGGCAGTGAAACCGGTTGTGGCGGTGGCCGGGGTTGCAGAGGTCTCCGGCTCCCGATCGAGATGAAATAGCGATTTGATTCCGGCGGCCAATCCCGAGCCGGCGGGCTGTGCGGCCGCGCCGGATTTGCTGGGCGAGGCGCCGGTCTCCTTCGGTAGAGGTGCTGGCGTCGGCAGCGGAATGGTCTCGGCGCTTGCCGGCCAGCCCAGCGCGACCATACCCAACACCGCCACCCCGACGAATAGTCCCTGGCCCGTGCCAGCCATGGCCCCTCTCCGCGTGCCCGGCGCTCGATAGCTGCCCCGTGTGGCGAGAAGACGACGAACTGCGAGAAAAAGCGCTTTAACGGCCGTTATCGAGCTCTCAATAGCGCTCTGCGGCTTCTTCTCCTATCAGAATTTCGCGCTTACCGGCGTGGTTGGCTTGGCCGACGACGCCTTCCTTCTCCATGCGCTCCATCAACGAGGCCGCGCGGTTGTAGCCGATTTGCAACCGGCGCTGGATATAGCTCGTCGAGGCTTTCCGGTCGCGGATGACGACCTGCACCGCTTGCTGGTAGAGGTCTCCACCGTCCGCCTCGCCCATCCCGGTCGCGTCAAAGAGTGGATCGCCGTCTTCATCCTCATCCTCGGTGACAGCATCAAGATACTGCGGGGTGCCTTGCGATTTGAGATGACGGACGACTTTTTCGACCTCCTCATCCGAGCAAAATGGTCCATGTACGCGGCTGATGCGGCCGCCGCCCGCCATATAGAGCATGTCGCCTTGGCCGAGCAGCTGCTCGGCCCCCTGTTCTCCCAATATGGTGCGGCTGTCGATCTTTGAGGTGACCTGGAACGATATGCGCGTCGGAAAATTCGCTTTGATTGTGCCGGTGATGACATCAACGGACGGGCGTTGCGTCGCCAGGATCACATGCAGGCCGGCGGCGCGCGCCATCTGGGCAAGGCGCTGCACGGCGCCTTCAATGTCTTTGCCCGCAACCATCATAAGATCCGCCATCTCGTCCACGATGACCACGACGAACGGCAGCGGCTCGAGGTCGAGCTCCTCATTCTCGTAGATCGCCTCGCCGGTTTCCTTGTCGTAGCCGGTGTGGACGGTGCGGGTGAGCTTTTCGCCCTTCGTCTTCGCCTCGGCCACACGGGCGTTGTAGCCGTCGATATTGCGCACGCCGAGCTTCGACATCTTCTTGTAGCGCTCTTCCATTTCGCGCACCGCCCATTTGAGCGCGACCACCGCTTTCTTAGGATCGGTGACGACCGAGGTGAGCAGGTGCGGGATCCCGTCATAGACCGACAGCTCGAGCATTTTCGGATCGACCATGATCAGCCGGCATTGGTCGGGACGCAGCCGATAGAGCAAACTCAAGATCATCGTGTTGATCGCGACCGACTTGCCGGAACCCGTGGTGCCCGCGATCAACAGGTGCGGCATGAGCGAAAGATCGACGATGACGGGCTCGCCGCCGATCGTCTTGCCGAGGCAGAGCGGCAATTTTGCGCTGCTGTCGACGTAGTCGCGGCTGGCGAGCTGTTCGCGCAAATAAACCTTCTCACGCGTGGGGTTCGGCAACTCGATGCCGATGACGTTGCGTCCGGCAACAACGGCAACACGTGCGGAGAGCGCGCTCATGGAACGGGCGATGTCGTCGGCGAGCCCAATGACGCGCGACGATTTGATGCCCGGTGCGGGCTCTAGTTCGTACAGCGTGACGACGGGGCCCGGCCGCGCATTGATGATCTCGCCGCGTACGCCGAAATCGCCGAGAACTCCTTCGAGCGCGGTGGCGTTCGCCTCCAGCGCGTCAGCGCTAAGCATCGCGCGGCCGATTGCTTTCGGGGCGGCAAGCAGTTCGAGCGAGGGCAGGACATAACCGCCGCTCGGCCTTCGTGGCGCGCGCGGAGCTGCTCGTGGTTTGCGTGATGGATGCAGAGCCGCCTCGTGCGGCTCGTCTTCCATTTCTGGTGCGAGTCGTGGCGCGAGATCTCGGGCGCTTGCCTCCAGGCGCGGTTCGATCCGGTCCTGCGGCGCATCTCGGCGCGCGAGCGCGCGTGCTGTCGGCCGACGCGTGAGCGCGCGCGCGACACGCGCTCTTAGACTGAGAAAGCCGTGCGCGACCCAACCGAGCGAGATTGATACCGGCGTCTCGTCTTCCGCCCCAGCCTGCGGATTGCGCTCGTCGGAGCGCCAGCCGAAGCCCGTGGCGAATGCGAAGCAGATGAGCGTTCCCGCCCCTGCCGCGATCGCAATGGCTATGCGCATCGCTCCGCTAACCGCTCCGCCGGAGAAAAGTGCGGCCAAACGCAGCATCCAATCGCCGATGACACCGCCGTACCCAACGGGAAGAGGCCATGCGGCGCTGCGCGGGAAGGCGGCAACGCAGCCGGCGCTCAGCAGTACGCCTAAGATCCAGAACAGCAGACGGATGCGTTCGCGCTCCAAGGGCCGGTGCGTAAGCAGCCGCCAGCCCCAGATCGCGACCGGCAGAATGAAAGCGAGCGCAGCGACCCCGAGCAGCTGCATCAGCAAGTCGGCGACAACGGCACCGGGCACGCCGAGCAGGTTGCGCACGGGGTTAGTGGTGGCGTGGTTCAACGAGGGGTCCTGGACCGACCATGTCGCCAGCGCCAGCGCGAGAAGCGCCGCCAGCACCACGAGCGCGACGCCGCCGAGTTCGCGCAGGCGTCGGCGCAGCGCGTCACGCATCGCATCGGGAAGGAAGCTCAGACGTTCGAGGCCGCGTTCAACAGCCGCCATGACGTCCTCAGCTTAGCACCGCGACGAGACGATGACGCGCCTGCGCGGTGGTCTCCTGATCCTGCACCATGGCGATGCGGATGTAGCCGAGGCCGGGATTCGAGCCGTCGGTCTGCTCGCGCGCGAGGTACCGGCCTGGCACCACCCGCAGCCCCGCCTCGCGCCAAAGCCTCAGCGCCACGGCTTCATCCCCGCCGAAGCCCGACACGTCGAGCCAAAGGAAAAATCCGCCGTCCGGACGTCGATATCCGTACCGCTCGCCGATGACCTTGTCGGCAAGATCATATTTCTGCGCATAGAGTCGTCGATTTTCCTCGACATGTGCTTCATCGCCATACGCGGCGATCGCGACGCGCTGCACCGGCATGGGCACTTGCGGCGCCGAGACGTTGCGCAGCTCCAAAAAGCGCGCGAGGAATTTTCGATCGCCGGCAGCGAAGCCGATGCGCAAGCCCGGCAAGTTGGAGCGCTTGGAAAGCGACTGGAACTCGACGACGTTCGCAAAATCCGGTCCGGCGGCCTCGAGGATGCCGGCGGGCGGGCGACGGGTATAGATCTCGGAATAACATTCGTCGCTGAACAGGAGAAAACCAAACCCGCGGGCGAGGGCGACAACGCGCCCGAGATAGGCAAGGTCGGCGACCGCGCCCTGCGGGTTCGCCGGCGAGGCAATGAAGAATGCGACTGTGCGCGCGAGGAGGTCTTCCGAGAGCGTTTCGAGATCGGGAAGAAAGCCCGTCGCTGCCGTGGCCGGCAGGTAGACTGGTTCGCAGTTCGCCGCCACCGCGCCCGCGGCATAAGCCGCGTAAAACGGATTGGGGAGGAGCATCGCAGGGCGGCCGCGGCGGCCACCGACCCAGCGCGCTGCAGCGACTGCCGCGAGGAACAGTCCTTCCCGTGATCCGTTGAGCACCAAAATTTCGCTGGCCGGATCGATCGCGCGCGGCAGGGCAAAGCGCCGCCCGAGCCAAGCGGCGGCCGCCTCGCAGAAGGCGTCGAGCCCTTTGTTCATGGGGTAGCGGCCGAACTCATCGATATGCGCGGCCAGAATCGGGCCGACGAAGGCCGGCACCGCATGCTGCGGTTCGCCCACGGCGAGGCTGATCGGAGGCTTGCCCGGGTCGATGCTGCCCAAAAGCTCGCGCAGCCGCACGAATGGCGAGCGACCAATATCCGGGCGGGTCGGCGAGGGCGGAGCGACGCGTTCGGCGGCGGTCATGAACATCGACAAAGCGGCGCCAACACCCGCCGCGCGAGGGATGTCCTACCATAGGTGCGGCGAGGTTAATGCGCGATTAACCCAACCTTCCTGTTACTATCGCACTATCAGTGGGTTAGAGGTTGCGAAGTGGCTAACTCTAGAGCAGTTAGCCACTTTTGTTTACGGTTCGTCCGGGAGCTTCGCGATCGCGCGACGAGACAGCATTGCCCGGCTGGCGCACAAATGTTGCGAGGGGCGTATTGATCTCGCAGATGGTGCTGGCGTTGAGGACCTGGATTCGCAACCCGATGGCGCGGGCTGCCGTTCCAACTTCTCTCAAGGTCGGTCTCGACGTTCACAGCATTGGCAGGATTGACCAACACGGCCACGCGAGTGGCCGCAGGTGAGACCGTTGAGACAAGGGACAGCGGTGTTAACGGGCTCAAGGATCGCTCAGCTAGTTCCCCGCGGGCGCCGATACGGCCTCATTCGCTTCGACCATGCCATCTTACTGCCGTAGCGCCGCGCGCAACGCCGAACGAGGACCTACGTCTTTCCGGTGCATTGATCGATCAAGATCGCGCCCAGACTTCCGCCGCCGGTGTTGTGGTTCATCACAACGGCGAAGCACCCCTGCCCTTGTTGCTGTTGGGCAGTAGCAGCCACCGTCGCCAAGACGAGAAGCAGGCCCGCGCCCGCAAGACACCCCGTGGCGCGCCGCCAGCGTAAGAACCGTCGCCAGGCCGTTCCCGGCGTTGCTTGCGCGGATTGCGTATCGTTGCTTGGGGCCGGTAGCACTCGTTGCGCGCACTCACGCTCAAAAGCGGCGCGCCAGGTATCGGCATCGGCGCGTGCACGATCGCGCTCGTTGCGCATGTCGGCGAGTTGTTCGCGTAGCTGCGCCACGAGCTCATCGGTGCGGTCGCGGGACGGCGCCGGCGCGTAACGTTGCTCGCCTGGTTGCGCCGCATCGGTGCTCGCAACGGGCGGATAGACCCGGTGAAGCTCGGCCGGATCAATCTGCCATTGACCATGTTCGTCGCGAGTGGCGGAAATCTTGCCGGCTTTGATCGCGCGCAGCACCGTGGACTTGTTGAGGCCACAGGCGTGCGCGGCGGTGCCGAGGGTGTAGTAGGTCATGGTGCGCCTCGTTGCTCGAGCGATTGCGAGCAATTTGCGCGCCTATGGTTGACGAACCGTTAGCGGATTGCAGGCAACGTTGTGGGGCCTTTGCGCGGCAACGACGCGCAATCGGCGTTGCGAGGGGGTTTTGGCGTGGGTTGCGTATCGTTGCCGGCGTCGGTGCGCGCAACGTTGCAATTACGGTTCATTAAGAGGTGCGGACGAAGATAGGCGTCCGGGGGCGGCGGTACAGGCTCGCCCCCGGACTGACCACCAACCCGCCGTAGGAGGGCGAATCAAATGGCTACGCGACACTCTCAATTCTCGATTCGGCAGGCAAGCTCGCTGCTCGCGGGCTTGTCGCTGCTCATGTTTGCGTCGTTGGTGCTGCTAGTTTGCCCTTAGGGTTCTACGCCCTGGGACTGAAACAACAATGGCGGGGCTTTAACAGAATTTTTGAAGTCGGGGTGGGCGCGTTCGCTGGCAATTCGTGGGCGAAAGGGAGGCCCGCGAATACGGAAGGCCCAAGGAGCGCGCACGCTACCTTCAGGGTCTTACCTATCAGGCTTCCGGGGGCTGATGTTGGAGAATTAGAGCCAGAAGAGTTATCGCACGAGGCGCAGCAATGCGATTAACTCTTCGGCTCGTTTCCCGTAAGCCGCGAGACCGCTCGCGGCCAACGGCACCGCCCGTCTCTTGTGCCTCCTTTGCAAGCTTCAGCCAGCGAAATTCTAGACTTCGGTAGCTCCCACTTAAGGCGTTGCGAAGTGGCAGTTAGCCACTTTTGTTTACGGTTCGTCCGGAAGCTTCGCGATCGCACGAAGCGAGAGTTTGGCCCGGCTGGCGCGCTCGGTATAGCGCTCGATCTCAGCGAGCGAGCGATGACCGGACACCGCTGCAATTTCCTTGGCGGTCGCACCATGTTCGGCTAGGCGACGCAGCCCGGCCTTGCGCAGTCCATGCGCGACACACTTCGGCGGTAGGCCCGCGTCGGCCGCGGCGCGTTTGATCAGGTTTGACAGCGCCGCCTTTTTTATCGGCCGGCCATAATTGTCGCCGATCAGCGTCAACCCCTTCGCGGGTCCAGCCTCGATCGCACGAACGAGTGCCGGGTGCATGGCGATCCACAGCACATCGTCCTCGTCCTCGGCGGTCTTCTCCTGCACCACCCGAATCATGCCGCCTTTGATATCCGCCCGGTGGATCGCGACGGCGTCGCCGACCCGCTGGGCAGTGTAGAGCAGGAGCGCATAAGCAAGGCGCTCGCGCGTGCCGAGCGGCCACCGCTTTTCGAAGGCGGCCAGTTCGGCGTCGGCCCAGGTATGGTGTTTGCCGAGGTTATAGTCGCCAATGTCAGCGAAGGGGTTGGGCACGATTTTGGCGAACTTGAATATGGTGTGCAGCACGCTCTTCGTGAGGTTTGCCGTGCCAGGACGCTTCTCGCCGATCTGGACAATGATTTTCATCGCCTTGTCGTGCGGCAAGTCATGCACCAGCCGGTGACCGTGCTTCTCTAGAATCAGTTTGAGCACCTTGCGGTAGGTGGTCCGCGACGACGGCGACAGGTTCGCGAAGCGCGGCGACCGGTACCAAGTGGTCACCAGATCGGACAGCGACCCCGGCCCGCCCTTCGCTGCCTTCGGCGGCCGCTCGGCCTGTAAGGCGGCTTCGTAAGCTTCGCGGAAACCGGCTGAGCCCGGTAGGCCCGGCAGCGCAACCTTCGGGTACGCTCGCCGACGGAAATACCGACGAACGGTCCCGGTGCGATCGATGTATTCGTGAACGTATTTGAGCCGCATGGTGGCCAAGGCGAGCCCCTAAACGTCATCCCAAGACGTGCCTTGCAGCCTGTCTTCGCACGGGAGGGCGTCGAACGCGATATCGAGGGCACGGACGTCCCAAACCTTGCGGCCATCGATGCGGCGAGCGCCCGGCATCCGGCCGTCGACCACCAGCTCATCGAACTTGGTGGGCGAGACGCCGATGTACATCGCCGCCTCGTCGCGGGACAGGCCGCGGCGGGGAACGGGACGGATCTCGGAGAGAGCACGCGCCATGGTTACTGACCTGAACGCTGATTACGCGCGGTCATTGCACGGGGCCGCCGCCGTCAATGCGCTCGGGCTCAAGCACTCCACCATCTTCGCGGGCGGCGGCGCACTGTGTCGTGATCTGCTCGCATATCACTACAACGAAAGCGCTTCTGTTTCCGGTAGGAAGACTGGCTGCGTGCTGGTTGAACGGCGGGACTACTGTGGATGTGGAGCGGCTTGCAGGCAGGCTTCCGACGCCGCAGCGGCGGGCATGAGCCTTCCAATGATCGGCAAGCTACTTGGCCACAGCCAGCCCGTAACAACGGCACGCTACGCGCACCTTGCCGTGGACCCGATCCGGGCCGCCTCCAACCTGATCGGCGCCGAAATTGACGCGGCCATGAACAAGCGTGCGCGCGCCGGGCTGCGCGGATAATGCCACGAACCTGCAGGGATACGTAAAAAAGCGCCAATAAGAATTATTTTTTGCGCGTTGTTTCAGTCGCTTAGGTCCACCGAGGGGCCAAAAACTGGCTGAAACGTATATAGTCATATGAAGTTACGTCGCGTTGAACGAACCCGCCTTGAACCTGCGCAGCCCTTCACCCCGCCCGGGTTTTTGACGGCCACCGAGGCGGGCTGCCTTCCTGCGGATCAGCCCCATCGCAGGCTGCGGTCCCGCATACCGAAAATTTGGCCGTCGGGTCGTCTATGCACACGCCGATCTCACGGGCTGGGCAGAGGGGGCACGTCCGAGCTCAATCTTCAGCGTGAAGACCAACCATGAGCCGTCGCACTGAAGATTGGGACCGTCCGGAGCACGCCAAAGCCAAGACGGCTGCTTTGGGTGACCGCGTGCCAGTGCGGATCAACCGCAATTTCATGAATTACCCGCTGGCACGGGATGCGCGGGCGCAAGCCAATTGGTTCCGCGGCAGCAAGACGGGCCGCTGGATGGCCGACCTACCCGGCGAGGAACGTAAGACTCATCGCATCCGGCTGATCTTGCGTGCAGATGCCCCGGTCAGCTTGAGGCATTGTCCCAGCGCCCTGGACATGAATGTCCTGTTTCAATTGTTAGCAGAAGCACAGCGCGGGGGCGGAACCACCCGTATCGAATTTACATCGGCCGCGGTCTTGCTGCGCCGACTCGGCTTCGAAAGCCGCAATCGCAATCGCGCACGTCTTACTGAAAGCTTGATCTATTGGAGCGAGGTCTCAATCCGCTGGCCGCGCTGGTATGACCGCCAACAGTACACCAAGCTGACATTGCCGCCGCCGGTGGCCGACGCTGAACGGCGGGGCAATCGAATTATCGTCACGCTGCATCCGGACTGGCTCCAGAACGCGTGCGCCAAGGGTTATTACGCGTGGTCGCCCTTGCCGTTGCCCGCTGCAGCAGCAACCCAAAACCTGGTCCTCGTGATCCTCACATCCGAACTTCAGGGCGGCCTCTTCGGCGCGGCGGAACTCGATTTCGATTATTTTGATACGGTTGCGCCTTTGACCAGGGCCATGGATCGGTGGTGGCTAACGCGTAAAATGGGTCTCATCCACAAGCAACGAAATCAGGTGCTTGACCACGCTGTCGTCGCGGCTGCGCGCTGGTTCGCCGAGAACGGCGGCAACCTGAAGCTCGTTAGCCGCGCCGATGGCGACGATGACATGCCTTCGCGCAAGGTGGCATTCCGTTTGAAGACGCCGCGCGTCCCCCGAAGAAGAGTCGCGGCCCCATCAAACCCCGCAATTCGGGTTCGCTTGCAAGCTTCGCGTTCGACAAGCCGTCCCCCGATGATCGAGCTGAACCCGATGGGTGTTTGGAATATTTGGAACTGGTCGAGGCCGCGGCACGCGGAAGCAGAGGGGGCCACGAGTGCGATGGATTTGCTGTGGACACAGCCTGCACTACCAATGGCACCTGTGTCTAACAACTTCTAGGTTCTGTCGCAGTGCGGGATCTATTCGCAGTTCTTGCGCACACAAGCCGTGGCTTGAGCGAAACGAAGGCAGCGTGGGTGAGTCGGTCCCACATTTCTCTTGTGTTCGGTTGTTTAGCCCCGCCGAGCCCCCAGACACGGCCCCGCCGCCCTGTTCTAACCGGTGGTAACAACGCTCGATTTCGATGATATAGCCAGGTCATCCTCGTGTTGCAGTCGCCGTTGTCGGGCACGACAACGCTTTTTGCCATTGCAAAAGTACCGATGTGGGTTTTGCCCTGGAAGAACCCACGACAGGTCACGACAATGGCGATGCGTGCCAGCGTTTTTTTTTCAGGGGTGGAAATTCTTGCCGGGTAAGGGGGCTAGGTGAGAGACCCCCGGGTGGTCGAAATGGTCACCCCACACCCTGGCAGCTTAAGCTTTGACCCGTGGTCGAGTAAGCCAGCCTGAACAGAACTCAACGACGGGTCACGACACGGCCGCTGCAAAAATTACAAGTTATGCAGCTTTTTATCGACATTGGAATTGCTTTATTCCTGCATATCTTAGGCGAAAAAGTGCCCCAGTACTGGAAGGGATAAAACATGCCGCTATTCGGCTATGCGCGGGTCTCGACCCGCGACCAGGATTTGGCCGCTCAGGATGCCGAGCTGCGGGCTGCTGGTTGCGCCAAGGCGTCAAGACCGACCGGCCCGAACTGGTGAAGGCAATCGGCCGACTTGAGCCCGGCGACGTGCTTGTCGTCACGCGGCTTGATCGGTTGGCCAGATCAACCCGCGACCTGCTCAACGTGATCGCGGCGATCTCGGATCGCGGTGCAGGCTTCAAGTCGCTCAAAGACGCGTGGGCCGATACCACGAGCGCCCACGGTCGGCTGATGCTGACGGTGCTTGGGGGCCTGGCCGAGTTCGAGCGCGAGCTGATCCGGGCTCGGACCGGCGAGGGCGGCAAGCGAGCCAAGGAGCGCGGCGTGCGCTTTGGTCGCCCGCAAGCTAACGCCGCATCAGCGCCAGGAAGCCAACGGCTCGCCGCTGGCGAGACTCAAGCTGATGTCGCCCGCACTTACAATGTGGATGCCACCACGATTGGAAGGTTATTGGGTGACCGCCCTTTCCCTGGCGGCGCAAGCCTGGCCGCCCTCCAGTGAAACGGAAATAGTGCGCCCATGCAGTGCCGTCCGTCGTGAGGACAAGGTCGCCTTCAACACGAACTCCGGGCCGTTGTCACTGCGTAGGAAGGCGGGAGGCGCGTTATGGCGAGCGGCGATCAGCCTTGCCTTCAGGTCTCGATATAAAATGACCTTTAGCGCTGTGATGACTGCAAGAACTGTCACTTGGTCCGCCTGGATGTTTCTCGGCAATACGTTGTGCTGCTAATGCTTCTAACAGATTTAATGTTTCTTGAGACACTGGTGAATTTGGAGCGGCACATCGGACGCGAGGACATCATCTTTGCGGCTTCGCGCTCGGCTTGATCATCGGGTACGCGTTGCCATGAGTCCCGCGATCGAATTGCTGCGCCGCCGCAGTTGGCAAGCCGGGAAGCTGTTCCGGCAGCGTTCCGCGGGGTGCTGTGGCTGGCGAAGCACGCGGACGGGCGCCTCGAGCGCTTCGAGACCGAATGCACTGCGCCCGACGAGGTGGGCGACGAGCTAGCGCTGAAGCGGCTCGTCAGCGAGGTGCGCCGCGACTTCGAGCGCGATTTCACTTCATCGCTTTTCGGCGGCTCGTTGTAATCTACAACTCCTGGACATATTTCCGGGCGGACAGATAAACTTTCCGCCGCGTGCACGCCAAGCAGAGCAGACTGTGCCAGCCGACCAAGTGCACCAATGCGCTCCTGATCCGGGGCGATATGCCGAGCGAGGGGATGCTCCGGTATATGCCCCGCCCCGCCCCCAAGATTGGGCTACGGCTGGCGTAAGAGAGGCCACCACGGCAATCAAAGTTATAGCGATTGCAAGCCAGCGCACGCATACACTCATTTTGACCCTCCAACCTTTGCGGATTGGTATAAGCCCATCACGCCATTCTCAACCGCTTGCCGACCAGCGGGCTGTGATGGCCGTCACAGATCGGTCGATTTGAATTTGGGGGGCCCCAGAAATTTAGCACGTGAACTCGGTGTAGCTTCTTTCGCCAATGCGAACTGCGAACGACGGCGGTACTTGGGATTTATTTTTTAGCGAGGTGACGTCGGAGGAGGGATCCCCCCCGGGCTATCAAAATGGTCACCCCCGGGCCCGTTAGCTTAAGATTGTGCGCTTAGAAACCTGAGCAAAAATTTTAGCTTTTATACAAACAAGTAAACGTTCACACAGCGTTGACCCCCGTTCCTTAGGGTGCGTCGATCTCACCGGCGACCGCGTTGCATCCGTCAGAAAGTTGGAAATGGAGTTGCGCGACACTCACACCTGTCAAGGTGAACCCGAGCGGGGAAGCCACGCGGCCTTCCGAAAGTGTAAGCACGAGCGTCGGCGCGGCCTACGCGTCTCGGTCAGCGCGCCAGCGGCCCGCTGGCCTTCTTCCAGGCGTCGAGGCCGCCCCCGATGTGACAGGCCGTCGCAAGACCGGCGTCCTGCGCCGCCTGCACCGCCATGGCCGAGCGCTCGCCAAAGGCGCAGTAGAACAGGAGGCGTTTGCTGGTCGATTTAGCGAGCTCATGCAGCATGCCGCCAGAGCGGATGCTCTCCTGCAAGGTCGGGTAGGGCACGTGCAGCGAGCCTGGGATGGTACCGTGCCGCTCGCGTTCTGAGCGCTCACGCAGATCGATGAGCGCGATGTCGGGCTTCCCCAGGAGGGCGAGCGCCTGGCTCGCGGAGAGCGTCCAGCCGCGGCGTGCAATCTCCTCCTGCGCCAAGCCAACCTTCATGTTGGCGGGCACAGCGACATCCATCATCTTCGGGTTGGGGAGCTTCAGATTGTTCATCAGGTCGACGTATTCGTCGAC
>Ga0126369_10000814_pt1 | contig 20981 bp, 22 predicted proteins | sample PanSoiMetaPlot_1_FD_109646 | JGI IMG/M metagenome (GOLD analysis project Ga0126369, IMG submission 109646) | Tropical forest soil microbial communities from Panama - MetaG Plot_1 | ecosystem: Environmental > Terrestrial > Soil > Tropical forest > Bulk soil | place: Panama | collected 2016-02-17 | reverse complement strand
GTTCTCCTGCATCATCGCGCGCGTTTGGGCGTCGAGGGAACCGAACGGCTCGTCCATCAACAAGACGGTAGGTTTGTTGGCGAGCGCCCGCGCGATGCCGACCCTCTGCTGCATGCCACCGGAAAGCTCGGCCGGATAGCGATGAGCGAAACGGGCAAGGCCGACCATATCGAGCAGCTCGTCGGCCAGCGCGCGCGCCCGGGCCCGTCCTTTCCCCTGGGCATAGGGACCGAATGCGACGTTCTCCCGGACCGTCTTCCACGGGAACAGCGAGTATTGCTGGAACACCATGCCACGATCGGGACCGGGGCGGACAACCTGATCTCTGTCGACCCTGACCCATCCGGTGGTCGGGCGAACATAGCCGGCGACCGTGTTGAGCAATGTGGATTTGCCGCAACCCGAGGGACCGAGCAGACACACAAAGGAGCCGGGAGCGATGTCGACGGACGTGTTTTCCAGCGCGTGAACGGTCTTGGCGCCGCTGCGAAACTTCACCGACACGTCCCAAATCTCGACGCGCCCCTGATCGAGCGCGGTCCGAACCGGAGGAAGGCTCGCCACATCGACGGGCGACGATCTCGCGAGGGCCACTATCATAACGGCGCCCGTGCAGTCGGGATCAGCATCACCGGGATGGTTGCGTCCCGTGAGCTACGTCCTGACAACTGGCGAAGAAGGAGGATCGCACTCGTAACGAGCGTCGACAGTCCGAGCAGCGACAGCCAACCCCCAAGGGGCTGCAACGCGAGCGCCGTCGTGACCCCGACGCCCATCACGGCAAGACCGACGATCCATGTGGGCGCCGCGCAACATACGACCCAGGTGATGGTGGTCGCCGCCGCGCCGGCGACGAGCGCCCCGGCGCCGGTCCCAACCGCTGAGCCGAGCCGGGCAGAGACGGCGCACGTGTTCCTGGCAGCCCGCAGCAGCACGAGATTGGTGGCGACGAGCGCCGCAATCGCGAGCACGACCATGGCCTTGCCCGGTATCAGGACGAAGCTCCATTCGGCGATGCCGCGCCCGAACGAATAGTTCATCGAGCCGATTTCAACGAGCCATTCGTCGAGAATGATCGGAATCATGTCGCTGATCGCTGGCGTCGATCGAACGATGCGCGCGACATTGGCGGGCCAGTCATGAGCCGTGATGTAGTTCGGCCAAGCCTCGAAGCGCACCATCAGGGTGGCGAGTTGCAGCCCGTGGAAGCCCACGAAAAATCCGGCCACGACGCTCACCCACAGCCAAGCTCGCGCATGAACTTCACGCCGGAGGCACGCGAGAGCGCTGGTCATCTGGCTTTCCGCTGCCAAGCCAGCGCTGGGCGCGTGATCAAGTGAACCAGGGCCGTGGACGACGCACCCAACAGCCCGATGGCCAGCATGCCGACAACGATGTCCGGCGGGTTGATGATGGAATAGGCGTTCCAGGTGAAATAGCCGATGCCGTATTGCCCGCTGATGATCTCGCCTGCCAGCAGCGAGAACCAGGACACGCCCATGCCGATCGCGAGACCAGCGCAGATGCTCGGTAGCGCCCCCGGCAGAACGACGTGGCGGAAGATGCACATGCGCGAGGCACCCAGCGACTGCGCCGCGCGAACGAGCACTTCGGGCGTCTGCTCCACGCCGTGAACGGTATTCAGAATGATCGGGAACAACGCGCCGAGGAAGGTGATGTAGATGATCGAGCCCTCCTCGGTTGGCCAGAGCAGGATGGCCAGCGGAATCCACGCGACACCCGGGATCGGACGCAGAATCTCGACGTAGGGAAAGATGAGGTCGCGGATGAACCGCGAGCGTCCCATCAGCAGACCGAGCGTGATCCCGATGCCGGCCGCCAGCGAATAGCTGATGGCGATGCGCCGCAGGCTGGCGCCGACGTGCATGTAGAACACCGCGTGCTGGAGATGGTTGATCAGCGATTGCGCGACCTTGAGCGGGCTAGGGATGTGCTCGAACCGGATGTAGAAGGTGATGCCCCTGGTGCTCGCGTAGTGCCACAACGCGAGCCCGGCAAAGAGCGCCACGAACCGCACGGTCCAGCGGCCGGCCGACGTTGCGAGGCCCGACACCCATTCCGGTCGCGACTCGCCCGGATCGAGCCGCACTGAGGGCGCCTTTCCTGCGTCGATGCCCGCCAGGGCGGGTAGCGGCCGGGGGCTGGCGCCTTCGTCGTCGGCCACCGCCACCTTCACTGCTGCCTGCTGGGTCATTGACTGCGTCTGCGAATCCGGCCGGAAGAGCACGTCTCGGGCGACGTTTCCTTGGTCAAGAGGCCGAGCTTGCGACGGCCTCCTCGAACGAGATGACCTTGCCGCCGACTTTTGCGGCGTACTCCTCGGCCTCGCCCTTGCGCAGGAAGGTTGCGAAGCTGCCGTCGGGCTTGTGGACGAAGAACGCCGTCCTGCCGAAGAGTTTAAGCCCCGTCGCCTGATCGTAGACATAGGTCGCGTTGAGCTTGGCGCCGGTCGCCCGGAATTCTGCGACCGCCTTGAGGAACTCCTGGATCGTCGGATAGGAGAGAATGCCATCGCGTGCGTGCCAGATTTCGTTTGGCCGGCCCGCGTTCGTCACGAGCGTATCGACGATCTTTGCCTTCTCAGCCTCGTAGTCCACGCCCATTTCGGAATAGGCGCGCTGGACATAAGTCTCCGTGATCCAATCATCGAAATTCAAGGCCGAGGCGAGGTTATCGGCGACAAGGACGCCGTGATCGAGCTTGAGCGCATCGACCCACGGTTTCTTGATCGTCGGATCGAGTGTGAGATGGCCGCCCTTCGAGAAGTAGAGATAGAGCACCTCCTTCTCGACGCCAGTCCACTTCTCCATCAGGTCGGTTGCCCGCATGGGATCTTCCTCGATCCACTTGCCGGCGTCGTAGACGGCTTTGATGAAGGCAACGACGACCTCCGGATATTTCTCCGCGAAATCCTGGCGTACGACGACGCCGTGAAGATAAGGAACGCCGGTCTCGCTGCCGTCATAGATTTTCCGGCCGGTGCCGCGAAATTCCATGATTTCCGACCACGGGCAGAAATCCGAATGGGCGTCGATCTTGTGGGTCGCGATATTGGAAGCGCCGACCGCGGGGGTCTGATTCTTGAGGTCAATGCTCGAGAGCGGCATCTTGTTGTCCTGTAATGCCTTGACCAGCATTCCCCAGGAAGCGCTGCCGACCGGCGTCGAGATCGATTTTCCCTTCAGGTCTTCGAGCTTGTAAAAATTCGAGCCGACCGGGACGACGATCGCGTTGCCGGCTCCCTTGAGGTTGTAGCCGGTGCCGGAGACGTACACCGTTCGCAGGCTTTTGGTTTCCTGGAACTTCGAGCCGTTGACGATCAGCGGATAGTCGCCCATCACGCCGATGTTGAGTTTGCCCGCGAGCATCTGATTGGTGATCGGTCCGCCCGACGCATAATCGGCCCAGATGATGTTGTAGCTGGCGCCGGCATACTGGCCGTCGCGCGGCAGGTGCTTTTCGAGAAGCTTGAGTTCTTTGATCACGATGCCGCCGGTGTAGGTATCGGTACACATACTCTGGTGCCCGATCGCGATATCGATGGTCTCGGCCGGGGCGGGAATCGCAGCTCCAAGCAGCAGCGCCGTTCCGAGCAGCAGAACGCATTTGTGGTCCATTGAAGCCTCCTGCGGATTGCGACCGTAGAGATGGCAAAGCTGCGGTAGTCCATCACTGAACTTTTTAGTGTGTGCGTCTCGTAGTCTCTCCCCGTTTTCGGGATTATTGGTCTGCGCTTCCTGCGCGACAAATAGAGACTGCCGATCACAGTCAATTAGTTGCCCAGATGCCTGCGCATATTTTCGGCAGTTCGCTTATTACCTGGGCAGGGAGGGCTATCCCCGTCCCGCATGTCGACGAGGGCGTCGGGACGGCGCACGATGATTTGCGACTTCCGACACACTACGACGCCCTGCTCCTGCAATCGCTGCAGGCTGATCGTCACCCATTGCCGAGTCGCACCGACAATGTGGGCGAGATCGGCATGGGTAAACGCGCCTGCGATGAGGATTCCATCGGGGTCCCGGATTCCATAGGCATTGACCAGATGGAGCAGCAGATGCGCCAACCGCTCGGTAATCGAGCGGGTGCCGAGCATCTGCACGAGGGCGGAATAGCACTTGCCCTTGAACGCAAGACCTTCGATTAAGCCCACTCCAAGCGCCGGAATCTGCATCACAAGGTTGCGCAGCGCCTTGCCGGGCAGCTGAACCACGCAGCTATTGGTGGTAGCAACGCCGGACCACAAATGAACGCTGGTCCCGAAGATATCCGGACCACCGACGAAGTTGCCGGGATACCAATAGGCTAGCGTGATCTCGCGCCCCGACGGCGCGTTGTAAAACACGCGAATCCGGCCACTCTCGATGAGGTAGATGCCCTCGTGGATCGTGCCCTGGCTGAAAAGCGTTTGCCCACGATTGAACACGCGTCGCCGGCCATGGCTCAGCACCAGTTCGCGCTCGCGCGGCGACAACCACTGGAACAGCGGCGGCGGGCCGGCGAGCAGCGTCGCGCTTTCGCTCAAGAGCAGGGCTTGCTGGCGGCCGGCCTGGGATGACGGCGCGCGCGGAGCCACGACACGTACCCGTTCGGTGTCAGCGGCATTGAGCTGCATGCGCTCCTCCGCTCTTCCTGTGAGCGCGTGCGTAGCAAACGGCGTGCCAAACCAACCCGCGACGGCTGGCACGCCCTATCAAAATTGACCTTAGATTTGAATGGGTTGTCGATGCTGGCGAATAAGCCCCGGACGATGCGGCGCGGGGTTGGATTGGCACGTCCTTTGCGAGTCCGCGATCGTTGAGGCTGCGAGATACCGGATGAACATCGCGCCGAGCGGACTTGCCGGGGGACTGCGCGCCGATCGAGCGCAGCAGATGATTGCAGAGATCACCGAGCAGCGCTGGGTCGCGCTTGCCCGTGCGCTCGTTGTCGCCGGTCAGCCGGCCGCCGAGAACCCGCTCGACCCCGACATGCCGCCTGGACGAGAGGAAGCGGTGGCGCAGCTCGTCGCGGCAAAACTCGCCGATCTCGGACTGTCGGTCGAACTGGTGGCGAAGCGTGAAGGCCGCCCGAACGTCATCGGCACGTTGGCCGGCGCCGCATCCGGGGGTCCGACCCTGATCCTCAACGACCACCTCGACACTTATCCCGCCGGCGATCCCGCCCGCTGGGACAAGACCGGCGGAGACCCGTTCCGGCCGGCGCGCGACGGCGATTTTCTCTATGCGCGCGGCACCTCCGACACGCGGGGCAATCTGGCCTGTACAATTCTCGCCGTGGAGGCGCTCCGGCGCGCCGGCGTTGGCCTAAAAGGCACGCTCAAGTGCGTCTACACGGTAGACGAGGAAAAGAATGGTCCGGACGGATCTATCTTCCTACTGGAGGAACGCGGACTACGCGCTGATTACGAAATCACCTGCGAGCCGACCGGCTGGACCAAACCGGATGGTTCATGGGGAATCGACATTGGCGTCGCCAATTGTGGACACTTCCTCGTCGCGATCGAGACGCAGGGCATCAAGACGCATATCTGGCGTCCCGACACCGGCATCAATGCCGCGTCGGAAATGGCGGCGCTGATCACCGCGCTGGAGACGACCCGGTTCACATATCGCCCGGCCAAAATTCCCGGCGGCACGCCGCCCATGCTCACGCCCGTGCGCATCGGCGGCGGCGTGCCGGGAGAGATGCAGTTCACGCCAGATCGCTGCGGCGCGGTGTTCGCCGTTGTCGGCCTTCTTCCCGGAATGACCGAAGCGAGCGTGCTCGCCGACATCGACGCGGTGGTGCAAGCCTTCACCCGCCAGCGCCCGGGCCTGTCGGCACAGATACGCCGGTTTCCCGGTGCGCTGTTCGTTTCCGGCACGGCGGAGCTCGATGCGAATGCGGAGCCGGCAGCGGCGCTCGCACGCGCCTATCGAACGATCCTGGGGGCCGACCCGAAGTACTATCGCAAGAACGCCTTCAACGACACTATCCGCTTCGCCGAGCGCGGCATCGCCGCGGTAACCTTCGGTCCCGGCGAGGACGGCTGGCCGCCATTCAACGAGTACATCCGAATCGAAAAGTCCGTCGCAGCCACAAAGATTCTCGCACTTGCCGTCATGGACATTCTTGGGGTCGTCAAATGACGACCATCGACGAGGCCCCGACGGAGCTTGCCGCAGCGAAGCCGCGTTTCGTCCTGCGCCTGCGCGTCGAACACGTGCTCACCGCGGGAACCGTGGTCTGCCCCTTCGTCTTGTGGACGTGGCTGAGCCACCACAGATTGGTCAATCCACTGTTCCTGCCGCCACCGGAGGCGGTGTGGAGCTCATTCGTCGAGGTCTTGACCAGGGGTTATCAAGGCCAGCAACTGCATCAGCATATGGCGGCTAGCCTGGCACGCATCCTCGCCGGCTATTTCGCCGCCTGTGCCGTCGGCATTCCGCTCGGCCTGCTCATGGGATTGAGCACGCGCGTGAAGGCGGTGTTTGATCCAATAGTCGAGTTCTATCGGCCGCTTCCGCCGCTTGCGCTCTACACCCTGCTTGTCATGTGGCTGGGCATCGGCGACACGTCAAAAATCGCGCTGCTCTTTCTCGCCGCGCTGCCGCCGCTCTCGATCAGTGCCATGCAGGCCGCGCGCTCGATCGAACTCGGACACATTCGCGCTGCGCAGATGCTCGGCGCCTCCCGCACACAACTGTTCCACCACGTATTCCTGCCTTCCTGCCTGCCGGGAATCTGCACCGGCATGCGCATCAGCCTCGGCTTCACCTACACGGTGCTAGTCGCATCCGAGATCGTCGCCGCAACCGCGGGAATGGGCTGGATGATCTGGGACGCGAGCAAATTCCTACTCAGCGACGTTGTGATCATGGGCCTGTTCGTGCTCGGACTAACCGGCGTCGCGCTCGATTGGGCCATCCGGCAGTTCGAGCGGCTCATCACACCCTGGCGGTTCGCCTGAGTGTTTCGACACAGAGGAGCTAAGACGATGACATGCAAACGTACCCTCCTCGCCATGGTCGTCAGCGCTGCGTTGGCGCACGGCGCTTCGGCACAGCAGAAGCCGGACAAGGTCACGATCGGATATCTCAACCTAGTCAACGCGCAACTCGTGAGCAAGTCGCTCGGCCTACACGAGAAGGAAATGGGCGTCCCTATCGAGTGGGTGAAGTTCGGCTCGGGCGGCGACGTCAATCGCGCGGTTGCCGCCAACCAGCTCAGCTTTGGCGGCGTCGGCAATCCACCCGCCACGATCGGTATCGGGCGCGGGCTCGGTTACCGCGGCATTTTCGTCCTCAACATGCTCGGCCCCGTCGAATCGCTCGTGGTGCGAACGAGCAAGAACATCGAGAAACCGGAGGATCTCGTCGGCAAACCCGCTGCCGCTCCGTTCGGATCGACGACACACTACCTGATGATCGTTTACCTGCGCAGCACCGGTGTCGATCCCACCTCGGTCAAGCTTCTCGACCTCCCGCCGAGCGACGCGGTCGCCGCTTGGCTTCGCGGCGACATCGATGCTGCCTATGTGTGGGAGCCCTCCCTCAACAAGATGGTAGCGAACGGCGGCAAAATCCTCATGGACAGTGGCACGATGGCGGCGCGCGGCTATCCCACCTGGGACGTGGCCGTCGTCATGGATGACTTCGCCGCCAAGTACCCCGATTTTGTCACCAAGTTCGTGAAGTCCGAATGCGCCGCGGTCGATTTCTGGCTCAAAAAGCCCGAGGAGACCGCTACCATCATCGCCAAAGAATTGAGTCTGCCGTTGGACGACGCCCGCCGCATGATGCAGGGCACCGGCGTCGTCCCATGCGACAAACAGATCACCGAGTCCTATCTCGGCACATCGAAAGCAAAAGGAAAATTTGTCGACACCCTGATGGCGACGGCAACGTTCCTGACCGAACAGAAGCGTCTTCCGAAAGTCGAAGCGCGCCAGAGTTACGAGGACTTTGTCACGCCGAAGTACCTGGAGGCCGCACTGGGCAAATGAGCGCCCCGCGCATCGGAAGCAAGTCATGAACCTGCAGCACGGTCCTTCGACTGCTCGGGACGCGTGCGGGCGCCTGCCGAAGCTGCCCGCTGGAATGCCGCAGCGCCCGGGCAATGTCAGCTTTCATGAGGTAACCGTGCGGCTCGGAGAGCGGCCACAGCCACGGCTCATCCTCGATCGCATCTCGCTCGCTATTCCCAGCGGTCAGTTCGTTTGTGTGCTCGGTCCGTCCGGATGCGGAAAATCGACCTTGCTCAACGCGCTCGCCGGCTTTGTTACACCCATCGGGGGCCGCATTGCGGTCGACGGTGATACCGTTGCCGCGCCCGGTGCCGACCGCGGCGTCGTGTTCCAGGACCCGACGCTGTTTCCGTGGAAGACGGTGCTCGCGAACGTCAGCCTCGGCCCGTTGTTTGCGGGGATCGCGGCGGCAGAAGCGGAGCGGATCGGCCGGAAACTGCTCGACCGGGTCGGCTTGGCGTCGCGCTGCCAGAGCTTTCCCAAGCATTTGTCCGGCGGGATGCAGCAGCGCGTCGGCATCGCCCGCGCGCTCGCCAATAATCCACGCGTGTTACTGATGGACGAGCCGTTCGGCGCGCTCGACGCGCAGACCAGATCGATGATGCAGCGTGTGCTGCTCGACGTGTGGGCGGAAGTCGGCGTCACCGTTCTCTTTGTCACCCACGACATCGACGAGGCCGTCACGCTCGCCGACCGAATCCTGATCATGAGCGCGGGCCCCGGCTGCATCATCGACGATATTGCAGTGCCGATTGCGCGGCCCCGCGCCGATGACGTGATGTTCGTGCCCGAGTTCAATCACATCAAGCGCCGCTGCTTTGATCATATCCGACGCGAGAGCACCAACGCCTTCGCGCAGCAATACGAGACGTGAACCGGCGGAAGCGAGAGGAGAATGCAATGCGATCGGGCCTGCAATGCATCTGCCGATCCCCGGAGCGGCGCAAATTCGTCGGTCGTATTGGAGCGGCTTCGGTGATGTCGGCTTTTTCGTCTTTCTTCCCAAGCGAAGCGGGAGCGCAGGGCAAACTCCCACGCACGATCACAGAGGCAGGGCAGAGATTTCGCGATCGTTCCCTCGGCGTAGCTGAGTTGGTCAAGTCTTACCTGGATGGCGCGAAGCAACTTGGACCGAAACTCAATGCGTTTATCACATTGACCGAAGACGAGGCTTTGAAAACCGCCACCGTGCTTGAAGCTGAACTCGCACGCGGCAATGCGCGGGGTCCGCTGCATGGCATTCCGATCGTGTACAAGGACAACATCGATACTGCGGGCACGCTGACAACGGTAGGCTCCGAGTTTTTCAGCAGGCGCGTGCCTGCTACGGATGCCCATGTCGTCAGCCTCTTGAAACGGGCCGGAGCGATCATGATCGCCAAGGCAAACATGAACGAGTTGGCCGCGGGAGTTGCCGGGCGGAATAAATATTTTGGCGACAGCCACAATCCGTGGGATCTCCGTCGCTGGCCGGGCGGCTCATCCAGTGGAACGGGCGCGGCGACAGCCGCCGGGCTATGTCTCGGGGGACTCGGCACGGACACTGGAGTTTCTGTCCGTGGTCCGGCCAGCTGGCTTGGCCTTGTAGGGGTACGCCCATCATATGGTCGCGTGAGCGTACGCGGGACGTTTCCGCGTGCGTACAGTTTCGATACCGTCGGCCCGCTGACGCATACCGTTGCTGATGCAGCAATCCTGCTTCAGGTTATTGCGGACTATGACGAGAAGGATAGATACGCACTTCGCGCACCAGCGAGCAATTTTAGCGCCGAACTGACGAGCGGTGTAAATGGGCTTCGCCTCGGAATCGTCGAAGACTTCACCTTCCGCAAGATTGACCCCGAAGTCGCCCAATCCGTTCAGGCCGCGATCGACCAGTTTGGCAGACTCGGCGCCGTGGTCAAGACCGTGAAGATTCCCCTTTTGAGCGGGAAGATCGACTTCAGATACCCGCTCACGATCCTGCTTTACGAGTTCAACCAGATCCTGGGGGACACCTATCGCAGCACCGAGAACAAAGCGCTGTTCTGACCCGTGGTGCATGCGAATATCGCCCAGGCCGAGAAGATCAGCAAAGACACCTACCAGACTGCAATCGATCAACGGCCGAGGGAGATTGCCGAAATCAGGGAAGTATTCAAAGAAGTCGATGCTTTCCTCACACCAACCCATCCATTCGTGGCCCCACCGCTCACGGTGGACGCCGAAGGGGACCCCGGTGTTCGCCAGTTCACCGTTCCGGTGAGCTTTACCGGGTTCCCTGCTATTACGTTGCCGTGCGGCTTTAGCGCTTCCGGTTTACCAATCGGACTGCAGATCGTGGCAAAAGACTTCCAGGAGCAGTTGCTGTTTCAAATCGCGGGTGCCTTCGAGCGGGCCAACGATTTTCATTCCCGGCAGCCTTCGACCTATTGGCATGGAAGCGCGTAGCGCGTTTTCATCTCGCTAGACCGCGGACGGCGTGCGATGTGCGGCCTGGGGTTTAAATTTCGTGGGGGCGAATTAATTGGGATCATCGTCTGCCGGGCCAGTGATCCGAGGGAAGAAAGAAGAAAAAGGACAAGTTCGAGACGGCTCGCCTAACGAGTGGTCGCCGCATTGTCAATTTGTTGACTGACGAACCTCCGGCATTTCGAGAAGGTGTGGCACCTCAAATTCCACCTTGAATAAAGGAAAGGCCTTGCTCATCAAATCTCCAGCCGGTGAGTTCCCAATCACGATCGAGCGCTTTGAGATTGAAGGCAGTGAGTTGGTGATCGTCGGCAAAATGGGAGTCTGGGATGCTCGCACCCATGTCGGGCCGCGTGATTTCCTGGACATTACCCGTAAGCTGTTCTTTTCGCCGGCCGTGCTTCTTTATGCCCTGAAGGCACCCTTTGTTGCTGGTCGGCAAAGCTCAAGCAGCGAAAAGCAAGCATAATAACTCATGGAGGAAGTCATGGACGCTCCAACGCCATATGCCTTGCTGCCGCAGGTGGAGAAGGCCTGGAACTTTCCGCTGTTTGAAGCGATCGTCGGCCGCCGCTCCCGCCGGTTTGGATTTGGGATGGAGCTCAGCCATGGCCCTTTCAGCTACAAATCGGATAAGGATCCAATTCCGCTCGACGAAGCCGAGACCGCTATTCTTGTAGCCGCCGCGACCGGCGTGACGGGCGCGATTTTGTGCGAGGGCGAGTTCCAGGGCGGAATGGTGAAATCGGTCGGGCGGCCCCATCCCTCGGCGGTCGGCTCCCACAGAACAGAGTTGTTTTTCACGAATGACGATGGACTCTTTCTTTTTCGCGGCACACAGCAACAGATGACGAAAATGAAGGAGTACGAAACCGTTGAGGATCGAAACAAGATCCTCGACTTTTACCGCAAATACACCGTCAAGTTATCCGACACGCGGCTGGACCTGCCGCGCAAAACTCCCGGTCTGTTTCATCATAACCTTTGGGTAACCAATAAGCCGGGCACGACGCTGTTCATGCCGGTGACTGACATCAGCAAGGATTTGATCCGGCTGATGGTAAACATGTGCGATCCCAGGGGCGGCCGCTACATCTCAGGCGGGGGCTATTACATCTTGGACGAGCGCAAAGGCATGCGCCCTGCTGGTTGCGAGAAGTGGGCGCAGAAAGGATTGCTCGACAAGAACAAACCGCTTCCGCTCGGCGCCCTCGAAAAAATCATCGTCAGCTGGCTCTGTGCGGAAGGCGCGATGATGGGCACGTTGATGCAGCTCGCCATGGCGGCCACTGGGGTCGGCGGCTGGATGCATGGGGGTTTCACACCACTGGTGGTCATGGGTGGGACTCCGATCTGCAGAGGACTTGGTTTTCGGTTTGTCCAAGGAAAGGACGAACCTTTACCCAACCCCGTCGGGCTCGATGGCTATTTCGAAGGCTATTGTCCCCCTTACCACAACACGATGGCTGATGCCGTTGATGCCGCCGTGAAGGACATGGGCGAAAGTCTCGATGAGTGGGAGCTGCGCGGCATGGTGTTGCCTCACACGATTTCGAACGAAGAATTTGAGAAAGGCGTGCCCGGGATCAGCGAGGAAGGCGTTCAGTGCGTGAAAGACATCTGCACGTACATTTACGAGACCTACGGGAAGTTTCCTGCATTCAATGACACGATGCATCTTTTATATTTCATCCAGGCGCATCACCTCGACCTCGATTTCTATGACAAGTACTTCAAAAAGGGCGCCTATCTGCAAACTCACGCCGATCATTTCGACATTTGGCACAAAGGCTCCAACGTGAAATTCCGGAGCACCAGCACTTGAGTTGGTGTGGCGGCTCGACGGAAGGCTCGACGCGAGGAACGATCATAAGATGGCGAAAATGCTGAAGCGTTCACCGCATTACGGACAGCATGTTGCGCATGGCGCCAAGGAATTCTTTGATTTCGCCGGGTGGGAAATGCCTACTCACTTTTCATCGCTGCAGCAGGAGGCGCAGGCCTGTCGCAACGCGGCCATCCTGTTTGATGGCCATGCAATGGGGGAGCTCCACATTCGCGGCAAGGACGCGCTCAAGGCCGTCCAGAAGCTGTGCGTAAATGACATTGCACCAGCTCGACCCGGCATGATGGTCTATACCAGTCTCTGCACGGAGCAGGGCGGGATCTTTGACGATTTGGTCGTCTTTTGCCTCGGACCCAATCACTATTTACTCACGATGGCGGCGTTCAACACGCACAAGACGCCAGGCTGGGTAGAAAAACATACTGCCGGGATGGACGTGTGCGTAGCTGACCTCTCCGCGGGCACAACCTGCATTGAGATTCAGGGCCCAAAGTCGCGGAAAATTCTTCAGAAGATTGCAGAGCTTGATGTATCGAATGAAGCGCTGCCTTATTACCGGTTTCTCACCGGCAAAGTCGCCGGAATCGACTGCATCGTCGCTCGGCTGGGCGTTACCGGCGAGCTTGGATACGAGATCTTCTATGATCCGGGATATGCGTGGACAATGTACGACGCGTTCGTGAAAGCGGGTGAGGGCGAACGGCTCGAATTGTGCGGCAATCGCACCATCGGAACATTTCGATTGGAAAAAGTGTACCACGTCTACACGCGCGACATCGATGAGACCACCAACCCATACGAGGCGGGGCTCGGACGTACAGTTAAACTCGATAAGGGAGACTTCATTGGCCGCGCGGCACTTGCCAAAATACAAAATGATGGTCCGTCAAGAATGCTTGTTGGTTTGGAAATTGGCGACAAGCCGGTCACCGTGGCGGGAAAGGGCCCGATTAAGATTGGTCAAGAAACGGTCGGTCATGTGACCGTGGTTGGTTTCAGTCCGACGCTCAACAAGGCGATCGGGCTCGGATACATTAGCCCACAATGCGCGAAGGAGGGGGAGCCAGTAACTCTCACTGGCGAATCCGGTCAAGTTGGCGCTAAAATTGTTTCGCTACCCTTCTTCGATCCGAAGGGTACAAGGATCAGGATCTGAATGCAGAGAACTTCGGGCGCCTCGACTGAGGTTCGGCACTCGCGGAGTTCAGTTGACCTCGAACTCTCAGCGCAAACGTCCCAGACCCTTGGGTTCCGGTCCGCGAAGCAACCAAATATCTTCGCCCGCTTGACAACCGCTCAGCGAAATCGTGTGGTCGCGCGCGGCGTATACTTGCACTTATCAGCGGGTGAGACGGTTTTCGCGCAAGGGGAAAAGCATAAGGGCATCTACCTAGTCGAGCATGGTTTGGTTCGCACCTTCTATACGTCCCCAGCCGGCCGTGAGATCACGTTGGCATATTGGCAATCGGGCAATATTGTCGGTACACCGCAGGTGTTCAGCACTGATGTCAACCAATGGTCGGGAATGGCAACGACCAAGACGGGTGTGTTGTTCTTTCGTAGCGAAGACCTCTTGCAACTCGTCGAGCGAATCCCAGCATTTGCAGTTGGCCTTCTGGAAGCCCTCGAGTTTAAGGGCAAATGCTTGTCGGCTCTGGTGCAAATGCTCGGGACGCACTCGGTCGCAGAGAGACTCGCGATGCTCCTGCACAATCTAGCGGAATTACATGGGATCAAGGAGAAGGACGGCGTCGCCCTTGGACAACCATTTACCCATGAAGTTCTAGCCCAGATGGTTGGTGCCTCTCGTCAGTGGGTCACTATGACGCTTGATCGGATGCGGAACGAGGGACTCATTCGCATTGGGAAGGGACGCACAGTTATCCTTCAGCCGCAAAAATTGTTATCGCGTCGGGGGTAGCCCTCTTGGCGAATAAAGAGATAATCCTTGCTCGCGCGCCGGCATCGTATCGATTGTCAATTTGTTGACAGACATCTAGAACAGCGCGATACAAAGTTTACGCCACCTGCCGGTGCCCGACGGAAGACGAGAAAAACATCGTTCGCGCGAGCACGCCACAGAGCGGTTGGGAGGGAAAGGATCATGAAAACTCGCATCTCGTCGAAACTCGCCAGGGGCTATTTGAGCCGCAGACATTTTGTGGTGCATTCCGCGGCAGGCCTAGCAGGCGCAACCATGAGCTCCATGGGATTCCCTTGGGGCGATCTCGCCTATGGTCAGCAGCTAAAAGGAAAACCGCTCAAGATCAACGTCGCGGTTCGGCCGGACTGGACTCAAGGCTGGTTCGGCGTTGTCAATGAAGAGAGGCAGATTTGGAAAAAGTATTTGCCCGAAGGAAGTGAGGTTACATTTACGCATCCGATTCAGGGTGGCATCGTAACGAACGAGTTGATCGCCAACAAAACCCAGATCGGCCACAATGGTGATGCACCGGGCTTGATCTCGACCTTCCAGCGAGACCGCGTCGACATTAGGGCCATCGGCCTGATCGGAAGCTCTCCCAGCGGGTACCACTGCTATCAAATCCTCGCCCGCACAGACGCGCCCGAATTCATGAATTCAAAAGAGGCTTTGCGGTGGTTTGACGGGAAAGTCGTAGCAACCCCGAAAGGGAGCTGCTCCGATCGCTTCTTCCAGGACGTGCTCAAGCGCGAAGGAATTAAGCCGAAGGAATATCTAAATCAGCCGATTGGGGTGATCACGACAAATTTGCGTACAAAAAAAATCGATGGAGCCGCGACCTGGGATCCGCAAGGAGCGGCAGTCAGCACCATCGCTGGCGAAGGCATTGCCCGCATTGTGGCGACGGGTCAGGCTTGGAACGAACGCGACTCCGGCACCATCGTCGCGCGCAAGGATTTCATTGACCAAAATCCGGATTTCGTGAAGGCGTGGCTTAAAGCGGAAATCGAGACACAGATGTGGTACTACGATCCGCGCAATCACGCCGAGACCTTAAAGATTGCGATGAAATATGTGACCGGCTTTTCGGAAAAGGCTCTGTGGTTCTCGCTGGCTGGTCTCATTCCCGACCCGTACTATGGCGGTCCAATTCGCGACGAGAAACTATTTGTCTGGAACGACGACGTCCGAGCTCTTCAGAAAAGGGTCATCGAATATCTCGCCCAGGAGAAGATCATTCCGTCGAACGAGCTGCTGCCGGGCGCCGTAGATGACAGCCGTGCGCGGGAAGCAATGAAAGAAATGAAGGTGAGCTCCCCGCTTGTGCGTTTGAAGGCGGTGCCATTGGAGCAGGGTTATCCACTCCACAACGATCCAAAACGTATCGAGGAGTACGTGAACCTATTCAAGATCTAGAGCGTCGGGCCGTCGTTCAGCGGAATGCAGCTAGCAAGAGAAAATGGCACAAGTCATTGCTCCCGTTCCCACCGCTGAGATCGCCCTTAGAAGTACGGCTCCATGGATAATACGTGCGCGTCGGCTGCTTCGAAGCAGCCGGCCGTATTATGCCGCGCTCGGCCTCTGCATGTTCTTCGGAGCCTGGTTCCTTCTGGTCGACGTCTTCAAGGTCTGGAGATTTCGCGAGCTGCCGGGCCTCGTTCCGAGCGTGAAGGAATGGCTAAGCCCTGACCCGGTCTACGGCGTCTCGATCTTTACGGCCGAATATTATTCCCACATTTGGGCATCCGTTTACCGGGTCTACAGCGCATTTATTTCCGCGACCATTCTGGGCATCGCGATCGGAGTTCTAATGGGATGGAGCCGGGTTTTCCGCGGTTTGACGTTCCCCATTCTCGAGATGTTGCGACCGATTCCGATCTTGGCGTGGATTCCGCTTGCGATACTCCTCGTTCCCGGACGCGAGGCGCCGATCATAGGTCTAACTTTCCTTGCCGCGTTCTTTGTCACGATCCTAAACACACTGCTCGGAGTCAGGTCGATCGACGAGGTTTATTTTCGTGCAGCCCGATCGCTTGGTTTCAGCAACACCGCGATTCTGTTCCACGTCATCGTTCCGGGAGCGCTGCCGTACATCTTCATCGGGCTGCAGATTGCGATGGGAGCGTGTTGGTTCTCCCTGGTTGCGGCTGAAATCGTATCGGGGCAGGCAGGTCTGGGTTACAAGGTGTGGGAAACGTACTACTACGTGCAATATGAAACGATGGTCATAATTATGGCCACGCTCGGCCTGCTGGGCTACCTGTCCAGCGCGCTCGTTCGGTTCGTTGGAAAGCGTCTCATGCGCTGGCGGGTGCGGCTGCTTGCGGGGGTCTGACGATGAACGGCGCAGTTGCCGCGGGCGCTTTATCGATCAGACATGCTGGGAAGGTTTACGACCCTGAGGGACTCAACGTAGTGGCGTTGGACGGTGTATCGTTTGACATCAGGTCGGCCGAGTTCTGCGTCGTGGTGGGCCCCTCAGGCTGTGGCAAAACCACTCTTCTGAATTCGATTGCCGGGTTTGATCAACTGACATTCGGGGAGATCTACCTCGATGGGGCGGTACTGGCGCGGCCAAACAAGCCTCCCCTTCCAGGGGCCGACCGCATCGTTGTGTTCCAACAAGGTGCTCTATTTCCCTGGAAAACCGTGCTTTGGAATGTGAGCTGTGGGCCAATCCAGCAGGGGAAAGCGAATCGAGCCGCTGCAGAACGACAAGCTCGGAATCTTCTCTCACGTGTGGGACTCAAGGGGATCGAGAACCAATATCCGGGTAGCTTATCGGGCGGCACGAAGCGGCGCGTCGAGATCGTGCGCGCACTGATGAACGAGCCGAAGATCCTGCTTCTTGATGAACCCTTCCGCGCTCTCGACGCTCTCACCAAAAGCGTCGTGCAAGAATTTCTGCTTGAGCTCTACGATGAAATACCCAAGACGATCTTTTTTATCACCCACGATATTGAAGAAGCGATTTTCCTGGGTGACCGGGTCGTGGTGATGACCACACGACCAGGCCGTGTGCTCAGGACGATCGACGTAGGTATTGATCGACCGCGCGACTATCGGGTGCTTACCTCTGAACGCTTTCTGAAACTTGAGCGTGAGGTGCGTGAATCAATACATGATGAAGCTCGCAAGGCTTTCGAGGCCGGTGAGCGCGAGCTGGCCTAAGGTGTCAAATGACTGCGGTCGAAGCCAATATCTCTCGCTCCATGCCAACTCGTGTCTGGCGGAGGATTGCGCGTTACCTGACCCTTGAATTGTTTCTTGGAATCGTGTCGATCGGGACCATCGCGGTCCTATGGGAATTTGCAAACCCGCTCGGAATTCCGGTATTGAGCAACCTGCCGCCGCTATCGGAAATCGTGAGGACCTCACAACAATTGTTAACCTCAGACCTTTATTGGGATGGTTGGCTGCTCAGTATCCGACGCATCACTTCGGGATTTCTGCTGGCGCAGCTGATTGGCGTGCCGATCGGATTGCTGATGGCGCTCCACAGGGCTTCGTTCGAAGCGGCTTTCCCAATCGTTGAGATATTGCGACCAATACCGCCCGTCGCCTGGATTCCCATTTCGATTCTATTTTGGCCGACTCGCGAGCTTAGCGTCATATTCATCGTGTTTCTGGGCGCATTCTGGATCGTCTTGCTAAACACAATCGGCGGCGCTTCCAATGTTGATCCAAATTACCGGCGCGCAGCGCTTTCGCTTGGCTCAACGCCACGTGACATGTTCTGGCGCATTATCCTTCCTGCCACCATTCCCTCGATCGTGACCGGAATGGCCGTCGGAATGGGAATTGCCTGGGAAATGGTTGTCGCAGCAGAAATGGTCGCAGGCCGCACCGGCCTTGGCTATCTTCTTTGGCAATCATTGGAGATCAATGCGATCGCTCAGTGTATCATCTGCATGATCTCGATAGGTATCGCCGGATTCCTCTCTTCAGAGATCATCCGGCTGTTTGGAAGTTTTGTCGCCCCCTGGCAGCGGATGCATTGAGAAGTTGTCATGTCGCCGATCGAGTTGACCAAAGAACGCGGCGTTGTTCTGAGCAATGTTGCTAAGACATTTGGCGATGAATTCGATCTGATTCCCGTCATACACGATTGCTCGTTCAAGATTGAGGATGGACAATTTACGATTCTGATTGGACCGTCGGGCTGCGGAAAAACCACCCTGATCAATTTGATTGCTGGTTACGAGCGCCCGACGTCAGGACGTATCTCTTGCGATGGAGAGGAAGTGCGCGGGCCGACACGCGACCGGTTGGTATTATTCCAAGAAACCTCGCTATTTCCCTGGATGTCAGTGCTTCAGAATGTGATGTATGGTCCGGTGGTTCAGGGCCGGAAAAAGAGCGCGCAAAGCGAAGCTGTGGAGCTTCTTTCCAAGGTCGGACTGCAGGATTTTCGCGATAAGTATCCAAACCAGCTTTCCGGAGGGATGCAGCGGCGCGCTGAGCTCGCGCGGACACTGATCAATAAGCCACGCATTCTCCTTATGGATGAGCCATTCCGTGGGCTGGACGCGATGACTCGACAACTGATGCAGGAATATCTGCTGAAACTGTTTGAGGGCAGTCGACAAACGATCTTGTTTGTCACAACGGAGATCGATGAAGCCATTCTGCTTGGGGATTCTCTTGTTCTCCTATCAAGTGCTCCGACAAGCGTCCGAGAATGCATCAGAGTCGATCTCCCGCGGCCACGAAGCGCGTCCATGCTCACGACGCAACGCTATGCTCAGCTAAAATCCAAAGTTCTAGCCATTCTTTATCAGGAGGCACTGCAATCCTTCGCGAGCGGCAGTCGTGCAGCGGCCGACATGATCGAAGCATTTGAGCTGCGACACCAGGCAGGTGAGCCGTGACGCGATTTGGGAACCTGTTAATAGCGTTCGGTTTGGCACTGATGCTTGGCGGCGGAACGCGTGCACAGAGCATTGGTGACTTGCAACCCGATGAGCACCCAATTATCGCTCAGCTTTATAGTGATCCAGGTCGTTACGCCGATCGATCGATCACGATCTATGGGATTGTCGTCGAGAAGGGGCCAAATTCGACGTTCCTGCTTCAGGACGTCTCGCAACGTCCGCTGAAGATCGTGGGTAAAGACGAGTTCAAGGCTACGGTCGGCGATCAGATGATCGTAATTGGATTCTTCCATGCAGGCCCGGATGGGCCTTATCTCGCGGCGAAAGCGCTCATTCCTACCCAAGTAGTGGCAGGCGGAGGCTGTTGTTGATCCGAATGAAATGGGAGAGCCTGCTATGGTGGATGATGCTGTCGACCGGAGTGACCGCCGCGGTTCTCAGCATAGCCACCAATATACTTGATCGTCGGAAAGCCGCCTGGCCGACAAAGCAACACCGTTTTTTGATGCACGTCGTCAGTTACGGCTTTCTCACGATCAGCGTCCTCGTGTTCGTTGTACGCGGGGTCCTGAGTCCGACGTGAAGCCCGTATGCACCGACGATTGGTTCACGGGAACGAGCGACTACGCCGCCGCAATGCCTACCTTTCGACCGTCCGGGAATTTGTCGCACAGCAGCTTCCAGCGCTTCAGCAGCGGCGTCGCGCAGCGTCGGTTGGTGGAAGCGCTGGTGAAGGATCATCCCAAACTTACACCCGAGGAAGCGCTGGAAGCACTGAGGGAAGCCGGGATGTCGCGGCAGGCTGCGGGTAAATCTTTTCAGGTCTGTTGCGCGGCTAAGACGGGGCTTGCAGCAGAACCGACCAGTGACGGCGGGTGCTGCGGGTCAGTAACGATCGTCCCGCCGTGACCATCGCTGGCAAGGCGGAAATTGCCGGTCGAGTATTGGCCCAGGAGTGCTGGAATTCGGGTCCGGTTGCACGGGCGTAGGCTATATTGTTACTCCGCCTGCTGCCACGTCCCACAGCCGCGGCTCGGTTCGCCGCGAGGGCATTCCGCGCACTGCTCCGTTTTCCGACCCGAACAGTCCGGAAGCCACAGGCGGTGGTAGCCTTGGCTACAATCGAGCCTTCCCGCACTGGTGAGAAACAGGGCAGAGGGGGCAACGCGGAGGTCGCCGCCCCTCCCCTATTCCATAACCCCTCATTCTGCGACAGCTGTCGCGGCCGCTCATCGCGGTGGCATCCTAATGGCCACCCGATTGCCGGCTTATATCTTCCAAAAGCCCGCGCATGGCATCGAGCTCCGTGCCGAAACCCACCCAGTCCCCGGACTTCAAGCGCTCCATTGCTTGATTGTAGTGGTCGAGCGCCTCGCGCGCCCGATCTGCCGCAGAGCCTACGAGCGGCGTTCCCGTTGTAGCACTCGGGGCCGCCGGCGCAGTGCCAGTTTCGAAGAGCGCCGACAGTGCCTCGGCGAGCGTCTCCTTCATCACCACGCGTTCGCCATAAGATGCAATCACGCGTTTGAGCTCCGGCAAGTGTCCGTGCTCCGCCCGCAAATAGAGCGGCGATGCATAGAGGATCGAGTTCTCGATAGGGATCACAAGCAAGTTCGCACCGCGGATCACCCGCGAGCCCATCTGGTTCCACAGCGTGAGCTGTTGGGAGATTTCGGTATTTTGATTGATCCGTGCCTCGATCTGGAACGGTCCGTAGACGAGCTTCTCCTTAGGAAACTCGTACACAATTAGCTTGCCGTAGTCAGGCGGATCGCAGCGCGCGGCGAGCCACGCGATCATGTTGTCGCGGCGGCTCGGCACCATGGGGATCATGAGGAAGAACTCGGCCTGCGGCTC
>Ga0126369_10000813_pt1 | contig 20984 bp, 14 predicted proteins | sample PanSoiMetaPlot_1_FD_109646 | JGI IMG/M metagenome (GOLD analysis project Ga0126369, IMG submission 109646) | Tropical forest soil microbial communities from Panama - MetaG Plot_1 | ecosystem: Environmental > Terrestrial > Soil > Tropical forest > Bulk soil | place: Panama | collected 2016-02-17 | reverse complement strand
CCCGGTGCGCTACGAGCCGCGGTTCGCGCCGTCCTGGGTGGCTGACCGACCTAGTCATCGGCGCTAGCGTACAACACCGGTTGGGGCCCCCAACTGAGGCTACCGTTCGTGCGAAGGTGCCATCCTGCCTGTCGGAATCCGCCTGCGGCGGAGCTGACAGTCGAGCCCAGGGTTGACATCCGCATTCGTAAGTTGTAGCTTACCGTTCGTGGAGACTTACGGAGTCGACGCACTCGGGGCGCTGGGTGATCCGACCCGGCGGGCAATCTTCGAGTGCCTCGCCCGCCGGCCGATGGCCGTCGGGCAGCTCTCCGACGAGCTTCCGGTCAGCAGGCCGGCCGTGTCGCAGCACCTGAAGGTGCTCAAGGAGGCGGGCCTGGTCGCCGATCACGCGGACGGAACCAGGCGCATCTACCGGATCAAGTTCGACGGGGTCCAGGCCATCCACGCTTACCTGGACCAGACGTGGAACCGGGCGCTGGCCGGGTTCCAGCAGGCAGCGCGGCAGATCGCGGCGTTGCACGAGTCAAGCACCGACGAGATTCAGGAGTAGTCATGAACCAGATAACGATCGCGCCTGTGCGATACTCGGTGACCGTGCCGATCCCGGCCGCCCGGGCGTTCACCCTCTTTACCGAGGGCTTCAACTCGTGGTGGATCGGGCACCACATCGGCAGCGCGGACCTCGCCGAGGCCGTGCTCGAGCCAAAGCAGGGCGGGCGCTGGTACGAGCGGGGCGTCGATGGCAGCGAATGCGATTGGGGCACGGTCCTGGTGTTCCAGCCGCCCGGGCGGCTGCTCCTCACCTGGCAGATCAACGCGCAGTGGCAGTACGATCCGGATCGGGCGCGCGCGAGCGAGGTCGAGGTGCTGTTCACCGAGGACAACGGGCAGACTCGGGTGGACTTCGAGCACCGGCACATCGAACGGCATGGTGCAGGCGCTGCCGAGCTTGCCAAGGAAGTTGGCTCCGACGGCGGCTGGCCGGCGATCCTCGACCTGTTCGGCAAGGCGGCGGCTGCCTGACCTACTCGGGCGGCGGGCGCGCCCGTCAGCACGGGAGGCGCGCCCCTGAGCACCGTGATCACGAACATCGGCGAGCTGGTCACCAACAGCCCGGACGATGGCGCGCGCGGGTTCGCGGCGCTGAGCAACGCGGCCCTGGTCATCGAGGACGACAGGGTCGCCTGGACCGGTCCGGCGGCTGACGCGCCGGCGGCGGACTCGCGAGTCGACGCCGCCGGCCGGGCGGTCCTGCCAGGGTTCGTCGACTCGCACGCGCACCTTGTCTTCGCCGGAGAACGCGGGGACGAGTTCGCGGCCAGGATGGCCGGGCTCAGCTACACGGCTGGCGGGATTCGCAGCACGGTAGCGGCGACCCGGGCGGCAAGCGACGCCGACCTCGCAGCCAATCTCACCAGGCTGGCGGCCGAGATGGCGGCGCAGGGGACCACGACGTTCGAGTGCAAGTCCGGTTACGGCCTGACCGTCGCCGACGAGGCGCGCAGCGTCGCCCTGGCTGCCCAGGTCACCTCCGAGGTGACCTACCTGGGGGCGCACGTGGTGCCTGCGGAGTTTGAATCCGACCCGTCGGGCTATGTGGACCTGGTCACCGGACCGATGCTCACGGCGTGCGCGCCACATTCCCGGTGGGTGGACGTGTTCTGCGAGCGGGGCGCGTTCGATGGCGACGCCGCGCGTGCCGTGCTCACGGCCGGCCAGGCGGTCGGCCTTGCTGGCCGGGTGCACGCGAATCAGCTAGGGCCAGGACCTGGCGTGCAGCTCGCCGTCGAGTGCGGCGCCGCCTCGGCCGACCACTGCACGTTCCTGTCCGACGCCGACGTGGACGCGCTCGCGGCGTCGCGGACCGTCGCCACGCTGCTGCCCGGCGTGGAGTTCTCGACTCGGCAGCCGTACCCAGACGTAAGGCGACTCCTCAGCGCCGGAGTGAGCGTGGCGATTGCCACCGACTGCAACCCCGGCTCATGCTTCACCTCGAGCATGCCGTTCTGCGTGGCGCTCGCGGTGCGGGAGATGCGCATGACGACCCAGGAGGCGGTCTGGGCGGCAACGGCAGGGGGAGCGCGGGCGCTGCGCCGTGACGACATCGGGCACCTGGGCGTCGGTGCCCGGGCAGACTTGGTGCTGCTCGGTGCTCCATCGCACGCCTACCTGGCTTATAGGCCCGGCGTTCCGCAGGTCGCCGCCGTCTGGCGGGAGGGCCAGCTAATCGTCGGCTAGTCAGGCAGATCTCTGGAACGCAGCGCGCGCTCGACAATGTCGCGGCGCTCGCTGATCAGCCGGACCATGCCGGGGTCGCGATCAGTGGCGAGAAACGCATCGATCCGCATCAGCAGCTCCGGCGATGCGGCCGGGTACGGGAACAACAGCTCGCCGAGCACCAGCCGGAAGCGCTCTCCGTGAGATGACCACAGGCCAGGCAGCACGTCGAAGTAGCGCTCGGCATATGGGGCGAGCACGGCCGCGTGCTCGGGCACGTTGAAGAACCTGGCCACCTCGATCACGGTTTCCAGCCCGAGCTCGGTGTCCTCGGTGAGCATGCGCCACGCTGCGGCCTTGTGGCTGGCATCGGGAATCGAGGCACGGCATGCCAGCGCGTGCCGCCTGCCCGCATCCGATGCGTCCCGGGCGAGTTCTTCGTCGATCTCGCGGTCTTGTGCCCGGCCCGCCACGGCAAGCCTGCGCAGCAGCGCCCAACGCAGCTCGGTGTCCATGGCCAGCCCATCGATCACGACGCCGCCGTCGAGCATCCCGCCGACCAGGCCGAGCTGCTCGTCGGTCGTGGCTGTCCAGCCAAGCAGCTGCGCCCATGCCAGCTGCATGTCGCTGCCCGGCTCGGCCTCGCGCAGCAGGCGGACCGCGGCGGAGGCGAGCTGGCTCTCGCCGGTTGGCACCCATGCCGGGTCACCCGCCGTCGTGATCATCAGCCGGACCATGGTCAGCGTCATCTGCAGCACCGACACCGATGGCTCGCTGCCCATACTCGCCCGGACGGTTCGGACCAGGGCCGGCAGCGACAGTTCCGCCTGCTGGGCCATGTCGAGCAACGATCCGAGGCAGATTGTCCGCGCGAGTGAATCGGTGAACTCGCCGATCGAGGAGGTGAGCGTGCGCAGCGAGGCCTGGTCGAAGCGGATCAGCGCGTAACCGAGGTCGTCGTCATTGAGCAGGACCAGGTCGGGACGCTGTATGCCGGTCAGCTCCGGCACCGCGGTGCGCTCGCCGGTCACGTCGATCTCGACCCGGTGCGTGCGGGCCAGCTTGCCCGAGTCGCGGTTATACAGGCCGATCGCGATCCGCTGCGGACGCAGCGTCGGGTGCCGCTGCGTCGCCTCCTGGAGCACCGCGAATGACGTGAAGGCCCCGTTCGGTCCCACGGCGATGTCCGGCCGCAGCGTGTTGGCGCCGGCGGACTCGAGCCACGGTGTAGACCAATCGGCCAGGTTCCGCCCCGAAGCGTTCTCGAGCGCGCGGAGCAGGTCGGCGAGCGTGGCGTTGCCCCATGCGTGCTCGGTCAGGTAGGCACGAACGCCGGTGAAGAAGTTCTCGGTCCCCACGTAGGCGACGAGTTGCTTGAGCACGCTCGCGCCCTTCGCGTAGCTGATGCCGTCGAAGTTCGCGATCGCCTCGGTCAGCGTCCGCACGTCGGCGGCGATCGGATGCGTGGAGGGAAGCTGGTCCTGCTGGTACGCCCAGTTCTTGCGGCCGCTCGCGAACGTCGTCCAGGCCCGAGTGAACCTGGTCGCCTCGGCGCTGGCCGCCGTGCCGCAGTACTCGGCGAACGACTCGTTCAGCCACAGGTCGTCCCACCAGCGCATGGTCACCAGGTCGCCGAACCACATGTGCGCCATCTCGTGCAAGATGACATCGGCTCGCAGCTCGTGCATGGTGTCGGTGACCTTGGACCGGAACAGCAACTGCTCGGAGACGACGACGCAGCCCGCGTTCTCCATCGCCCCGGCGCTGAATTCGGGCACGAAGACCTGGTCGTACTTGGCGAACGGGAAGTCCATGCCGAACCGACCGGTGAAATAGTCCAGGCCCTGCCTGGTGACCAGGAGCAGCTCGGTCACGTCCAGGTGCTCGGCGAGCGAGGACCGGCACGCCAGGCCGAGCGGGACCACCTGGCCGCCCGGGGTGGTGTGGGTATCGCGCACCAGGTGGTAGTCGCCCGCGACCACCACGGTGATGTACGTGGAGATCCTCGGCGTCGGCGGGAAGTCCCAGATCGCGTGCTCCTGGTCCAGGCCGGATTCGGCGGGAACGGGCTGAGGTGCTGCCTGGTTGGACAACACCGTCCAGCCCGCGGGTGCGATCACGTGGAAGGTGAACGCCGCCTTGAGGTCAGGTTGCTCGAAGTTCGCGTAGACCCTCCGCGCGTCGGCGGGTTCGAACTTGGTGTACAGGTAGGTCTTGCCGTCGGCGGAATCGACCGCCCGGTGCAGCCCGGTCCCGTCTGAGCTGTAGTCGCACTCAGCGACGACGCGCAGTTCGTTGTCGGCGGCAAGCCCGTCAAGGATGATGCGGCCGTCGCGGTAGGCCCGCGCCACCTCGACCGGTCGGCCGTTCAGCGTGACCTCGCTGACGTCGGCCGCGATCAGGTCCACATATGTGATCGCGCCGGGCTCGGCGCAGCTGAAGCGGATCACCGACGTCGAGCCGAACACGGCCTCGCCGCGACACAGGTCGAGCGTCACGTCATAGGACTCGACCCGAAGCAGTCGCGCCCGCTCCTCGGTCTCGCTGCGGGTGATCTCGGCGATCGGCATCGGACACCTCCCGGGCTGAGTCTAGGGGGGCATAAGGTCGGCCCTATGAGACGCCGGCGGCCACGGTGACGCGGATGATGCCGCTGTTCCCGCTCGGCACGGTGCTCTTCCCCGGATTGGTGCTGCCGCTACACGTCTTCGAGGACAGGTACCGTCAGCTCGTTCAGGACCTGTCCGGTCGCCGGGAACCACGGCGCTTCGGCGTGATCGCCATCAGGGAGGGCCGGGAGACCGGGGAGGCCGGGGTGACCTCGCTGTATCAGGTGGGCTGCGTCGCAGACGTGCGAGAGGTGGCCGAGCGCGAGGACGGCACGTATGACCTGATCACCGTGGGCAGCGACAGGTTCCGGCTCGGCGAGATTGACCGCTCGCGACCCTACCTGCGCGCCAGCGTGGAGTTGCTTCCCGAACCGGCCGGTGCCGACGCCGACGCCGCCGTGATCGTGCCCGCCGTGCGGCAAGCGTTCCGCCGGTACCTCGACGTGCTGGCCACGACGGGCCCGGCCACGATCAAAGTTCCCGACCTGCCAGACGAGCCGGTCCTCCTGTCGTATCTGATCGCGGCCGCCATGATCATCGATCTGCCCGCGAGGCAGGACCTGCTGGCCGCGCCCGACGCGGTGAGCAGGCTCACGGCCGAACGAGTGACGCTGGCCAGGGAGACCGCGCTGCTGTCCTTGCTCGGCTCAACTCCGGCCACCGACCTGCGCTCGGCCCCTTACAGCCCGAACTAACTGCGGTCGGCGCCACCCCGACAGCGACATCGATGTGACAGCGGTGCTGTTATGTGGCGACACCGATGCCACATCGATGCTGTCGTGGCGGGCTGGCCGCCGCCTAGTCGATCCAGTACCGTCGCAGCGGCGCCGAGCCCGGCTCATCGCCGGTGAGCACCGAGTCGAGCTTTCCGCCCCAGGTCTCGATCACCTTGATCGACCCGATGTTGTCGTCGTCACAGGTCACGAGCACCCGGTCAACGCCGAGTGAACGCGCGACCACCAGCGCCTGGCGGAGAATCTCGGTGGCGTAGCCACGGCGCCGGTGCGCGGCAAGCACGCAGTACCCGATGTGCCCGCCCCGGCGGGCCAGGAACTCATTGAGCTCGTGCCTGACCGACGCCCGCCCGACGATCTGCCCGTCCACTTCCGCGACTAGGAACGTGTTCGGCACCCAGCCGTCAGGCAAGTTACTGCCGGACGCAAACCCGGCGAGCATGCTGACGTAGTCGCGCCATGGCGTCTCGGGATCAAGCAGGAATCCGAAAGCGAAGCCCTCGTCGGCCATCTGCTCGTGCCCGGCGCGGAACTCGGTCTCGTCATCGAGCCGGACTGGCCTCAGTCTCAGCATTGGCGCAGGCTATCTGCCGCGAACGGGCGGCTCCACCCCTTTTACGCGCGGGCCAGCGCGGGGTAGCGGCCGCGGAACCTGATCAGCGGCTCGCCCCGGTCCGCCATGGAAACGACTGCGCGCACGTGGGCGATGACCAGCAGGTGATCGCCCGCCGGCATCCTGGTGCTGGCCTCGCACTCAAGTGCGGCGAGTCCCTCGTCGGCGATCAGCGCACCGGAGAAGGCACCGCGGTGGTTCGGCACGTCGTCGAGTAGCAAACGGGCGCCGGGGCGGCCAGCAGCCGCGAACCGACCAGCCAGCACTCGCTGGCTGGCGGACAGCACGGTGACGGCGAACCTATCGATCCGGCCGAGCAGTTCCGCCGGGTAGGAGTTGGCGATCAGGCTGACTCCGATCAGCGGCGGCTGCAGCGACAGGGGAACGAACGCGCTCACGGTCACCCCGATGTCGTCGCGCCCATCGGCGATGGTCAGCAGCGTGACGGCGCCGGCGATGACCCCGAGCGCCGAGCCGAAATCGAGCGGCGACTCGGGAGACGGAGTGCGTTCGATCATTCAAACGACCAAATGCCCGGGAGCATGAGGGGGCCTTGCGCGGGCAGCCCCATCCCGGCCGCGAGCCGCCAGAGCGGTCCCCACGCCTCGGCCAGCATGGACTCGCCCAGCGCGGACCCGACGAGCAGTGCGGCGGTGCCGGGCGCGGCGACGCGGGCGGCGGCCCGGCGGTCCTCGCTGTTGGCGGGCGGTCGCAGCCGCTCGAGCGGGCTGATCCGCGGGTACGGCACCAGCGGCGCGGTCGCGGGCAGCCCGGCGCGCCGTCTGGCGATCGCCGTGGCGTCTTCCAGCCCGCCGAGCTCGTCGACCAGGTCGCGCTCCGCGGCGTCGGCGCCGCTCCAGACCCGGCCCCTGGCCAGCTCGTGCACCCGTTCGGCGGACAGTCCCCGCGCCGCGGCGGCCTTGCCGGTGAAGTCGGCGTAGATGCGGTCTAGCCAGGAGTCGATCAGCGCCCACTCGACCTCGGTGAACGGGTGCGCGGTGGAGAACATGGCCGCGTGGTCGCCCTTGACCACCGAGTCGGTCGTGATACCCGCTTTGCCGAGCATCTCCGACAGGACTGGCTTGCCGGTGATCACCCCGATGGATCCGGTGATCGTTCCCGGCTGGGCGACGATCACGTCAGCGGCCATCGAGATGAAGTACCCACCGGACGCGGCCACGTCGCCCATCGACACGACGACTGGCTTTCCCGCGTTGCGGGTCCGCACCACCTCGCGCCAGATCGTGTCCGATGCCACGTAGGACCCGCCCGGGCTGTTCACCCTCAGCACGATCGCGCCGATGTGCGAATCGGCCGTCGCAGCCCGCAGCGCGGCCGTCATCGAATCCGAGCCGATGGACTGGCCGGTCATCGGGCTGCGGCCGGACCGGCCCCGCCTGATGCCCCCGGTGGCCTGGATCAGCGCCACGGCGGGCTCGCGAGACCTGGCCGACTGCATCGCCAGCCGCTTGGCCCGGCTGGCCATCTCCTTGGAGCGGGCGTACCTGCCGAGGTAGAGCAATTCCGGTGCTGGAGCGCTGATCATTTTTCGCGCCGCGGCGTACACCTCGTCGCGGTAGCCGAGCGCATCCACCAGGCCTGCGTCGAGGGCCTGCTCGGCCAGGAACGGTCCCTCGTTGATCAGCCGGTTCGCGTCCTCGAGCGTGATCGCGCGGCGATCGGCGATCCCGGTGGCGATCTGGGCTATGACGGACTCGGCCATCCGTTCCGTGGCCTCACGGGCCGGTCCGGAGAATCCGTGCTCGGTGAGCTGCTCGGCCGCGCTCTTGTACTCATGGCGCGCGCCGATCTGCATGGTGATGCCGAGCTTGTCGAGCGTGCCGCGCAGGAAGCGCCGCTCCACGGCGATGCCGGTCAGCCCGACCTCCCCGGATGGCTGCAGGTAGATCGTGTCAAACGCAGTGGCCAGGTAGTACGGAACATTCCCGGCCGAGAACTCGCCGAAGGTCTCCGCCCAGGCGATCGTGGGCTTGCCGGCCTCACAGAAGCGCCTGACGGCGTCCCGGAGCTCTTGGACCGTGGCCAGACCGATGGGCTTGCCACCAACCTTGGCCACCAGCGCCTTGACCCGGTTGTCGTCGCGGGCGAGCTTCAGGCCGGCGACGACGTCGGCCACCGTGAGCTGGTGCCTGGTCTGGAACGCGGCCAGGGGATCCGGTGGCCTGGATTCGATGACCCCTTCGGTCAGGTCAAGCTCGATGATGAGAGGGGCCGTCCGGGTTCTGGTAAACGTGGCGAGTTGCTTGCTGAATTGATCGATCAGCGCGGAATCCATGGGGCCAGCCTAGGCCGGCCACCGTTCGTCGTGGCGGCTGCCATGCATGCGCTGCTGCCGCGCCGGTTATGCCCGGCGTGGGCAGGCGAACTATCGTCGGCGGGGATGACCGCGCGCGATGGGAATGGCTGGACGAGGTGTGACCGCGGCCATCGGCATTGGGGCAGGTATGGCGCCGCCGGGCTGCTGCTCGCCGCTGTCGATGGTTCGGGCGGTCCTGTCGTGCTGCTTCAGCAGCGCAGCAGGTGGCTCAGTCACGGCGGAGCCTGGGCCCCGCCGGGCGGTGCTCGGGACTCGCACGAGTCCGTGGCCCATGCGGCGTTGCGCGAGGCCTGGGAGGAATGCGCAATCGACCCCGCTGCCGTGACCGTGCACGGAGTGCTACCGGACGATCACGGCGGCTGGGTGTACACGACTGTGCTGGCGAGCGCCGCCGCCCCGCTCGCCGTGGCGGCGGTCAGCGAGGAGACCGCGCGGGCCAGGTGGATTCCGGCGCACGACGTCGCCGGTATGCGGCTGCATCCCGGATTCGCCGAGCAGTGGCCGGCCTTGCGTGCGGCGCTGCCCTGGGCACTCGCGCCGCTGACGATCATCGTCGATGCCGCCAACGTGATGGGCTCGCGGCCGGACGGCTGGTGGCGGGACCGGGCGGGCGCCGCGGAACGGCTGGTCGGCCAGATCAAGGCGCTGGCTGATGCCGGAATGCCCCGCAGCGTGCTGGTGAAGGTCGGCCTAGCCAGCGACGATGCCGCACAGCCAGCCGCGGCGGACGGGCTTGCCGCGCTTGACCTGTGGCACCCGAGGTTCGTGGTCGTGCTTGAGGGCGCCGCGTCGGCGGCGGCGTCTGTGTCGTCTGAATCGGCGGTGACGCTGGTCAGGGCGGCAGGTTCGGGCGATGACGAGATCGTCCGGCAGGCGGCTGAGTTGCCTGGTTCCCGACTCGTCGTGACGGCGGACCGGGAGTTGCGGGCCCGGTGCGACGCGGCCGGCGCCTCGGTCGTCGGCCCGAGGTGGCTGCTCGACGTTCTTCCCGATCGGTAGGCCCAGCGGTAATCGCTGCAGGACTACCACGATCACGAGGTCTACCAAGAGTCCGCGACGAGCCAGAGGGCGGCGAGCGGCGGCAGCGTGAGAACCGTGGATGCTGGCCTGCCGTGCCACGGCACCTCCTCGGCCTCGACGGCCCCGAGGTTCCCGACCCCGCTGCCGCCGTAGGTCTCCGCGTCGCTGTTCATCGCCTCCCGCCACCGGCCGGCCGCGGGCAGGCCCACCCGGTAGTCATGGTGCGGGCCGCCGGAGAAGTTGACAATGCAGGCCACTGTCGGGGCGTCGGCGGCGAAGCGCAAGAACGAAATCACGTTGCCGCTCGCATCGTTAGCGTCGATCCAGCTGAAGCCCGCTGGCGAGAAGTCGTCCCGCCACAGCGCGGGTAGGTGCCAGTAGGCGGCGTTGAGGTCGTCGACGAGCCGGCGCAGGCCCGAGTGCGGATTGCCGCCGACCGCTGCGCCGGAGCCGGAGCCGGAGCCGGCGTCGGATCCGAGCGCCGCCCAGTCCAGGCCGTGCTGCTCGGACCATTCGGCCCACTGCCCGAATTCCGATCCCATAAACAGCAACTGCTTTCCGGGATGTGCCCACATATAGGTAAACAAAGCGCGCAGAGTGGCAAACCGCTTCCAGTCATCCCCGGCCATTTTCCGCAGCAGCGAGCCCTTGCCGTGCACCACCTCGTCGTGGGACAGCGGCAGCACGAAGTTCTCGCTGTAGGCGTACATCATCGAGAACGTCAGCTCGTTGTGGTGGTAGCGCCGGAAGAGCGCATCGTGCGCAAGGTACGCGAGCGTGTCATGCATCCAGCCCATGTTCCACTTCAGGCCGAAGCCAAGTCCGCCCAGGTGCACTGGCCTGGTTACCCCTGGCCACGCGGTCGATTCCTCGGCGATCATCACGATGCCCGCCGAGCGCTTGTAGCAGGTGGCGTTGACCTCCTGGAGGAAGGACACCGCGTCGAGGTTCTCCCGCCCGCCGAGCACGTTCGGCGTCCACTCACCGGCCTTGCGCGAGTAGTCCAGGTAGAGCATCGACGCGACGGCGTCCACCCGGAGCCCGTCGACGTGGAACTCCTCCAGCCAGTACAGGGCATTGGCGACCAGGAAGTTCCGCACTTCGCGACGGCCGAAGTCGAAGATCAGGGTGCCCCAGTCCGGGTGCTCGCCCCGGTGCGGATCGGCGTGCTCATACAATGGCGTGCCGTCGAACCTGGCCAGAGCCCACTCGTCACGCGGGAAATGCGCGGGCACCCAATCGACGAACACCCCGATCCCGGCCTGGTGCAGCCGGTCCACCAGGTACCGGAAGTCATCGGGCGTGCCGAAGCGCGCCGACGGGGCATAGTAGGACGTCACCTGGTACCCCCAGGAGCCGCCGTACGGGTGCTCGGCTACGGGCAGGAACTCCACGTGCGTGAACCCTCGCTCACGCACATACAGAACGAGCTCGTCGGCCAACTGCGCGTACGAAAGCCCGGGCCGCCAGGAGCCGATGTGGACCTCATAGATGCTCATCGGCTCGCGCAGCGGATCACGCCGCTGCCGCGCTGCCATCCAGTCCTCGTCCGCCCACCGGTGGCCGGACTCGAAGACGACCGACGCCGAGGCCGGCGGCACCTCGGTACGCGTGGCCATCGGGTCGGCCTTGCGGTGCCAGTATCCATTCACGTCGCAGATGTCGAACTTGTAAGCGGCGCCGCTGCCCACTCCGGGCAAGAACAGCTCCCACACACCGGACGCGCCGAGCGAACGCATCGGGTGCGCCCTGCCGTCCCAGTGATTGAAGTCGCCGATCATCCGGACACCGCGCGCGCTCGGGGCCCAGACGGCGAACGCGGTGCCGCCAAGGTCGGGAAGCACCCGGGCACCGAGCGCCCGCCAGAGTTCCTCGTGCCTGCCCTCGGCGATCAGGTGCAGGTCGACCTCGCCCAGGGTCGGCAGGTGCCGGTACGGGTCGTCGCTGAGCAGTTCTGGTCCGTCCGCGGTGTAACGGACCGCGATCTGGTACTCGCGGACGCTGGCCCGCGGCACAATGACGGAGAACACGCCCTGGTGGACGTGCCGCATCGGGCACCTGGTCCCGTCGGGCAGGATCGCGGCCACTGACCACGCGAGCGGGCGCAAGGCCCGGATGACGGTGGCAGGCGGTTGTCCTGCGTCCGCGTCGGGCGCGGGTAGCGGATGTGCCCCGAGAACCGAGTGCGGGTCGTGGTGGTGCCCGGCCAGAATCTCGTCGATCTCGGCGTGGCTGACCGGGTCCGCCACAGCATCGATGTGCCCTCGATGCTGCTGGGGCGACACCGATGGCACATCGATGCTGTTGTCGGGGGTGGCGGCGAGGTCGGCGAGCGCGCCGAGCGGGATCGGCAGCCAGTCGCGCCGGTGGCTGGCCTCGTAGACCGCCTCGTACACGGCTTTCTGAAAGGTCAGCGCCGCCATCAGCGGGCCGCCCGTCCCCAGGTCGCCGCCGGCCTCGGCGTACCCGGCGCAGAACGCGGCCTGACAGCGCCGAATCCACTGCGCGGCCGCGCCTGCAAGCTGCTGGTCATCTGGATGCTCCAGGGCCTGGTGGCGGGCTGCGTAATCGAACGAGCGCAGCATGCCCGTGACATCGCGCAGCGCGGGGGCGTATGCCCGGCGCGTGGCCAGGGGCACTGACGGCTCGCCCTCAAAGTCGAGCACCACCCAGCGGCCGGTCGTGCGGGAGGCGCGCGGAGATTGCACCGTGCCGGAGCCGCGCGGAGATTGCACCGTGCCGGAGGCGCGCGGAGATTGCACCGTGCCGGAGGCGCGCGGATCAGACTCGGCGGCGAGTACCTGAGCCAGGTGCAGGTCCCCGTGCACGCGCTGCGCCTGCACCTCGCCGGGCAGCTCGGCCAGCTCGGCATAGCAGGCCCGGATCGTGGCCTGGAACTGGGCGAGCTCTGGCACCACGGTGATGGCCCGTTCGAGTTCGGCGGTCATCGCCCCGGCCAGGTCGGCCAGTTCGGCCCGGGACAGCACGGTGGTGCCGAAGGCAGCCGCCAGTTCTGCGTGCAGCATCGCGGTGGTTTGGCCGAGCAGGCGGGCCTGATCGGCGAAGGCATAATCGGCGCGGCCGCGCTTGTTGCCGGGCTCGGCCTGAACGCTGGCCGTGGCCAGCGACCAGCCGTCGGCAGAGTTCGGCAGGTACTCCGACAGGATCGCCAGCACGGTGGGCTCGGCGCCGGCCTGACCGGCCAGCTCGATCCAGCCGAGCGGCGTCGCGACCAATTTGGAGCCGCCCCTGGCCAGCGTGGCGGGAATCTCCAGGTCGGGGTGGTGACCGTCGAACGGCCGCCGCAGCACCTTGAGGATCGCCCAGTCGCCGAAGACGATGCTCGTATTGCTCGCCAGCGCGGGCAGCGTCCTTGCTGAACCGGGGGCATCGAAGCTGGCGCCAGGCTCGGCCACGAACCGGAGCGGTCCGACGGTGCGGCCCGCCGCGATGCCATCGATCAGCTGGACGGTCAGTTCTGGGTCCATCGTGGCGTCGTAAATCGCCTGCCCCGACGGCGATGTGCCGATCAGAAACGGCGCCAGGTGCTGCGGCATTTCCTCGCGGATTCCGACCAGCACCTGGTAGCGAGTGCCCGAGGCGTCGACCATCAGGTGCCGCAGCTCCGGGTCGCCATCGCGGAGCGTGACATCGGATGTGATCTCGACGAGGCTGGCGTCGAGATCACTGCCGGCGAACCAGCGCTGCCGTGGCAACCAGTCCGCTAGCAGTTCCGCAAGCGTCATCAGATGAGTCAAGCACCCGCCGCATGCTCGGGCGCGGGCCGGGGTGTATCAGCCGGGGGACTGCGCAGGGGGCTCGAGCGCGAACCAGTAGAAGCCGTGACCGGGCAGCGTGAGCAGGTAGCTGAGCTCCCCGACGGGCGGGAACGGGACCCCGCCCATGCACTCGACAGGAGTGTGCCCGGCGAACTCGCTCAGGTCGAGTTCGACCGGCTGCGGATACCTGGACAGGTTGTTGACGCACAGGATGGCGCTCCCGGCGGGTCCGGCACCGAGGTCACCGTCCATCCGGACGAAGGCGAGCACGGCCGGGTTGGTGCTGGCGAGCTCGACGCAGCGGCCGAGGCCGAAGACCGGGTGGCGCTTGCGGATCTCGATCATGCGGCGAGTCCAGTGCAGCAGCGACCCCGTGTTGCGTTCCTGTGCTTCGACGTTCAGGGCCTGGTAGCCGTAGATCGGGTCGGTGTTCGACTGGATGTACAAGCGCTGCGGGTCGCAGTTGGAGAACCCGCCGTTGCGATCGGGCGTCCACTGCATCGGCGTGCGGACGCCGTCGCGGTCGCCGAGCCAGATGTTGTCGCCCATGCCGATCTCGTCGCCGTAGTACATGACCGGCGAGCCGGGCAGCGACAGCAGCAGCGCGGTGAACAGCTCGAGCTGGTTGCGGTCGTTGTCGAGCAGCGGGGCGAGCCTGCGCCTGATCCCGATGTTCGCCTTCATCCGGGGATCCTTGGCGTACTCGGCGTACATATAGTCCCGCTCGTCGTCGGTGACCATCTCCAGCGTCAGCTCATCGTGGTTGCGCAGGAAGATCCCCCACTGGCAGCCGGACGGTATCTCGGGCGTCTGGGCCAGGATCTCCGAGATCGGGTACCGCTGCTCGCGCCGCACGGCCATGAAGATCCGCGGCATGAGCGGAAAGTGGAACGCCATATGACACTCGTCGCCGCCGACTCGCTCGTCGCCGAAGTACTGGACCACGTCGGCAGGCCACTGGTTGGCCTCGGCGAGCAGGACCCGGTCCGGGTACAGCCGGTCGATCTCGGCCCGCACCCGCTTGAGGTACTCGTGGGTTTCCTTAAGGTTCTCGCAGTTCGTGCCCTCCCGCTCGTACAGGTAGGGAACGGCGTCGAGCCGGAATCCGTCGATGCCCAGGTCCAGCCAGAACCGCAGCACCTCCAGCATCGCGTCCTGCACGCGCGGGTTCTCGTAGTTCAGGTCCGGCTGGTGGGCGAAGAACCGGTGCCAGTAGTACTGACCGCGAACGGAATCGTAGGTCCAGTTGGACTGCTCGGTGTCGACGAAGATGACCCGCGCGTCCGGGTACCCGTCGTCGGTGTCCGACCACACGTAGAAGTCGCCGAACGGCCCGTTGGGGTCGGCGCGGGACTGCCTGAACCAGTCGTGCTGGTCGCTGGTGTGGTTCATGACCAGGTCCGCGATGACCCGGATGCCGCGCGCGTGGGCGGCCTCGACGAGTTCCACGAAGTCACCGATCGTCCCGAACTCATCGAGGATCGCCATGAAATCGGAGATGTCGTAGCCGCCGTCCTTCAGCGGCGAGGAGTAAATCGGAAGCAGCCAGACGCAGTCGATGCCGAGCCACTGCAGGTAATCAAGCTTGGAGATCAGGCCGCGCAGGTCACCGGTGCCGTCGCCGTTGGAATCGTGGAAGCCCCGCACCAGGACCTCGTAGAACACGGCGTGCTTGAACCACTGCGGGTCGCGGGGCTTGTCGAACGAGAAGGAGTCGGGGACGGGCTCATTGGGCGCGGACGCAGTGCCGCGGAAGGGGTCAGGCAACGCTCCTGTGCTCGCTCCCCAGGGGTCCGACGGCACGCCGGCGGCGGCCATCGCCTGCGGCGCGGTCGGCCCACGGGACTGGTCAGGTCCCTGGGATTCGGTCAGCACGGTGGTTCTCCAGGTGTCAGTACGACGGCCAGGTGGCAACGAGGAAATAGTACGCAGTGCGGTTTACGGTTTGTCAGCGTATCGGCGTATTACCGGTTAATACGCTAAGGCGCTGGCCTCAGCGAGGGCTTGGCCTTCCGGCTCGCACCTCCTGGCTGGTCGGCGGAGACCGTGAAGATGTGGGCCGGCATGTGCGACGGGTCAAGGCGCACATAGTTGGCCTGACCCCAACGGTAAGACTCGCCCGTGAGCTCATCGGTTACCGTGAACCGCGCTCCTTCGCCGCCGGCGTCCACGCGGCTCAGGTCCACGCCGAGCGCCTCCCCGTCGAGCCAGACGGTCGCCTCGCGCGGCTGGTGCGGGTCGAGGTTGACCACCACCAGGACCGTGTCGCCGGTAGGCGACCCACCCACGCTCTTAGAAAAGCACAAAATCTCTGGCTGGTCCGGAAAATGGAACCGCAGGTTACGAAGCCGCCGCAGCGCCGGGTGGGCCCGCCGAATCTCGTTGAGGCGGGTGAGGAACGGGGCGATGCCGAGGTTCATGCGCCTGGCCAGCGCCCAGTCGCGGGGCCGGTACTGGAACTTCTCCGAGTCCAGGTACTCCTCGCTGCCCGGCCGCAGCGGGGTGTTCTCGCACAGCTCGTAGCCGGAATACACGCCCCACGAGGGCGACAACATCGAGGCCAGCACGGCGCGCACCTTGAAGGCCGCCGGGTCCGCGTGCTGCAGGTAGCCGGACAGGATGTCGGGCGTGTTCACGAAGAAGTTCGGACGCATGTACGCGGCGGCGGGGCCTGCCAGCTCGGTCAGGTACTGGGTGAGCTCGGCGGCGGTGCTGCGCCACGTGAAGTAGGTGTACGACTGATGGAATCCGATCTCGGCTAGCGCTCGCATCATCGCCGGCCTGGTGAACGCTTCGGCCAGGAAGATCACGTTCGGATCGGACGTGGCGACCTCGGCGAGCAGCCGGTCCCAGAACGGGAGCGGCTTGGTATGCGGGTTGTCCACCCGGAAGATGGTCACCCCGTGGCCGATCCAGTGCCGCACGATGCGCAACGCCTCGGCGTAGATGCCCTCGGGGTCGTTGTCGAAGTTGACCGGGTAGATGTCCTGGTACTTCTTTGGCGGGTTCTCCGCGTAGGCGATCGTGCCGTCCGACCGGGTTGTGAACCACTCGGGGTGCTTGGCCACCCATGGATGATCGGGGGATGCCTGGAGCGCGAGGTCGAGCGCGACCTGGAGGCCCAGGTCGCTCGCCCGGGCCACGAACGCGTCGAAGTCGGCCAGGGTGCCGAGGTCGGGGTGGATGGCGTCGTGCCCGCCAGCGGCCGAGCCGATCGCCCACGGCGAGCCAGGATCGTCGGGCGTCGCGGCTAGGGCGTTGTTCTTGCCTTTGCGCGCCGTGCTGCCAATCGGGTGCACCGGAGGCAGGTAGACGACGTCGAAGCCCATGGCGGCGATGCCATCGAGCCGGTTCGCTGCACTGCGCAGCGTGCCCGAGACCGGTCTGGACCGGCCACGCGGATCCACCTGAGCACCCTCGGACCTGGGGAAGAACTCGTACCACGACCCGAACAGCGCACGCTCGGCATGCACGATCAGCGGCCACCACGGCGACGTCGTGGTCAGCTCCCGCAGGGGGGAATCGATCAGCGCTGCTGTGACCCGATTGGTGAACGCCGCACCTAGCCGGTCGACCGGCGGCAGTGAGCGATCGCGCAAGCTGCCCGCCACCGACTCGAACAGTGCGCGCACGGATGCCTTGCGGCCGGCGGCTGCCCGGTCGAATAGCAGGGCGCCGTCGCCGAGCATGAGCTCGATGTCCTGGCCGATCGGCACCTTGATCGAGGCGTCATGCCGCCAGTGCGCGATCGGGTCGCCCCACGCGTCGATCCTGAAATGCCACAGGCCCTCGCCGGATGGCGTGACGTCACCGCCATACCGGTCGGTTCCCGCGCCGAGCTCGCGCATCCGGACCGGCCGGCGCAGCCGCCCCGACGGGTCGCGCAGCACCACGTCGGCGCCGAGCATCTCGTGCCCCTCGCGGAACACCGTCGCGCGCACCTGAACGGTCTCGCCCGAAACGGCCTTGGCCGGGCGCCGGCCGCATTCCACTACGGGCTCGACGTCGAGAATCGGAATCCTGCCGATCACTGAAAAAAGCTACCCGGATTGCCCCCTCAGCATGCAACGGGGCCGCCCCCCGCCGGGGCTGATGGCGCCGGTAGCTCCGCGCACGCATTAAGGTCACTCAGCGTGAGAGCTATCCGCCGCTTCACCGTCCAGCCTGCCCTGCCCGAGCAGCTCGCGCCGCTACGCCCGCTGATGATGAACCTGCGCTGGTCATGGCACGCGCCGACGCGGGACCTGTTCGCCGAGGTTGACCGGGCGGCGTGGGAGGACTCGGAGCACGATCCCGTGGCGATGCTCGCGCATGTGTCGCAGCAGCGGCTGGCCGAGCTGGCCGCCGACGCGGACTTCCTCGGGCGGCTTGCCGCCGCGGGGGACGAGCTGGGCGAGTACCTCAACGGCCCGCGCTGGTATCAGGCATCGGGGTTGGCCGTGCACGGCCCCGCGGCGATCGCCTACTTCTCGCCCGAGTACGGGATCACCGAGGCGCTGCCGCAATATTCAGGCGGCCTGGGCATCCTCGCGGGCGATCACCTCAAGGCGGCCAGTGATCTTGGCGTGCCGCTGATCGGGGTCGGCTTGCTCTACCGGCACGGCTACTTCACCCAGTCGCTGTCCGCCGAGGGCTGGCAGAGCGAGAGGTATCCAGCGACCGACCCAGCCGGGCTTCCGCTCGCCTTGCTGCGCGACGATTCCGGCGCGCCAGCGAGGATCAGCGTCGGACTGCCGGGCGCCACGCTCGCCGCGCATATCTGGGTGGCTAGCGTCGGCCGGATCCCGCTGCTGTTCCTTGACTCCTACACCGAAGACAACGACGCGCTCCTACGCGAGGTCACCGACCGGCTCTACGGCGGCGGCAGCGATCACCGGCTCCGCCAGGAAGTGCTGCTCGGCATCGGCGGCGTCCGGGCGGTCAGGCTCTACTGCGAGATCGCAGGCCATCCGCAGCCCGAGGTCTTCCACACCAACGAGGGGCACGCGGGCTTCCTCGGCTTCGAGCGGATCAGGGAGTACCTGGCGGCCGGCGCGTCGCTCGCCGAGGCGGTCGAGCTGACCCGGGCCGGGACGGTGTTCACCACGCACACGCCGGTGCCCGCGGGGATCGACAGGTTCGACCGGGGCCTGATCGAGTGGCAGTTCGGCTCCGACGGCGGGGAGCCGGGCTTGCCGATCAGCGACCTGCTCGCCCTCGGGGCCGAGACCTTCCCCGGCGGGGACGTCGGCGTCTTCAACATGGCGGTCATGGGGATGCGGCTGGCCCAGCGTGTCAACGGCGTCAGCCAGCTGCACGGCGAGGTGAGCCGCGAGATGTTCACGGGCCTCTGGCCGGGCTTCGATACCTCCGAGGTGCCGATTGGGTCAGTCACTAACGGGGTGCACGCTCCCAGCTGGGTGGCCACGGAACTGCTCGGCCTGGCTCGCGACGAGGGGGATCAGGCCGCGGAGGTGGGGTCCGCCGGGGTCGGCACCGGGGATGCCCGCTCGTCGGCGTGGCTCGCCGACGACGAGCCGGCCTGGGCGGCCGTGGCCGCCGACCCGGCCAGGCTCTTCCAGATCCGCTCGATGCTGCGGGCCCGGCTGGTGGGCGAAGCTCGGGCCAGGCTACGGGCTTCGTGGCGACAGCGCGGCGCGTCCGAGGCCGAGCTCGCATGGATCGCCCACGCACTCGATGAGAATGTCCTGACCATCGGCTTCGCCCGCCGTGTTCCTTCGTACAAGCGGCTGACCATGATGCTGCAGGACACGCAGCGGCTGACCGAGCTGCTGCTTGACCCGGACCGCCCGGTGCAGATCGTGATCGCGGGGAAGGCTCATCCGGCTGACGACGCTGGTAAGGCGCTGATTCAGCAGATGGTGCGGTTCGCCGACGATCCTCTGGTGCGGCACCGGATCGTCTTCCTGCCCGACTACGACATGGCGCTTGGCCGCATGCTCGTGCAGGGCTGCGACGTCTGGCTGAACAATCCGCTGCGGCCGCTGGAGGCGTGCGGGACATCGGGAATGAAAGCGGCGCTGAACGGCGGTCTGAACTTGTCCGTGCTCGACGGCTGGTGGGCCGAATGGCATGACGGCGCGAACGGCTGGGCGATCCCGTCGGCCGATTCGGTCACCGATCCGGCCCGGCGGGACGCGGTGGAGGCGGCGGCGCTCTACGACCTGATCCAGCTGTCGGTGGCGCCGCTGTTCTACGACCGCGGCGCGGATGGCGTCCCGCGCCGCTGGCTCGAGATGGTGGCGCACACGCTGCGCGCGCTTGGCCCCAAGGCGCAGGCCACCAGGATGGTGCGGCAGTACGTCGCCGACTACTACGTTCCCGCGGCGCGGGCGTCGCGGGCGCTTGCGGACGGCGCGACCGGGCCGGTCGGCGCGGCGGAGTCCGCTTCCCGGGCGGGGTATGGCGGCGGAAGCAACTTCCCCGGTGCCGCGCGGCTCGCCGAATGGAAGCAGCGGGTCACGCAGGCGTGGCCGGGCGTCCGGGTCGACCTCGTCGAGACCGATGACGGCGATCCCTGCCCGGGCGCCAAGCTCGCCATCCGGGCGGGCGTCTCGCTCGGCGACCTGTCCCCAGACGACGTCTGCGTGGAACTGGTCTACGGTCGGCCCGGTGACGACGACGAGATCAGCGATCCGGTCAGGGCCGAGCTTGAGCTCGAGTCCGCACCCGGTCCCGGGTCAGTCGCCTGGTACCGCGGCGAGGCGATCCTCGGCCAGCCCGGCGCCTTCGGATACACCGTGCGCGTGCTGCCCCATCACCCCCTGCTCGCCAGCCCGGCCGAAATGGGCTTGGTCGCCACGCCGGAGGCCCCGAGCGGATTCGTCAGCGGCGACTTGCGGTTATGTGCCGTTTTGGCACGCTTTTGGCAGTGGCGCTCCCAGTGCCCCGTGATTTTTGTTAACTTGCCGGTTCGAACGGCAGCAAAATCCCGGGACATGTGACATCCTGTGATTCGACGACTTCATTGCGTAGCGGCTTCCGTGGTCACTGAAGTGGTCACTGTCAGTCACCACGCCATCACGCACGTAGCAACGAGAGGATCTGTCGCAGTGAGAATCCAGATCAAACCGGACAATAGGCTCCTCACCCCGGCCGAAGTCGCTGCGATGCTTCGGGTCGACCCGAAGACAGTGACCCGGTGGGCACGCGGCGGCAAGCTGTCCTCGATCCGGACCCCAGGCGGGCACCGCAGGTACAGCGAGGCGGAGGTCAGGGGATTCCTGGACAGTTGGCAGGGCGTCACCTTGCCGCGGGCTGTGGGCGAATAACAAATTTGTCAAAGCGAGCCGCTGGCCCGCCCGGCATGGACCGGGGCGGGCCCGCGGCGTGTTCGTGGTCGTGCCTAGCGGCCGGGCGCCCGCCCCACGGCAGCATCGATGTGGCATCGGTGCTGCTATGCCGACACCAATGCCGCATCGATGCTGTGGCATCCGACCGGTGCCCGAGCGGCCGGTGCAGGCGCGGGCGAGGGGGCGGGAGGGGGCGACCGGGGCATGGGCACGCAGCGGCTCGTGGAGAATAGACCTGGGCACCGACGCGGCGCGGGACGGGCGGGACGATGACGCAGGCGACTGAGGGCAATATGGCCGGAGACGGCCCCTCGCTCGAGATGGTGACGGCCGCCCTCCGCGCGGACAGTTCCGACCTCGCCATCTACGCCAAGGTGCT
>Ga0126369_10000812_pt1 | contig 20989 bp, 18 predicted proteins | sample PanSoiMetaPlot_1_FD_109646 | JGI IMG/M metagenome (GOLD analysis project Ga0126369, IMG submission 109646) | Tropical forest soil microbial communities from Panama - MetaG Plot_1 | ecosystem: Environmental > Terrestrial > Soil > Tropical forest > Bulk soil | place: Panama | collected 2016-02-17 | reverse complement strand
TTTCTCCAATCGGTGTGTGTTGCAGGGGACAGGGAGGGGACGCGGGACCCTCAACGGACGTTGTTGCAGCCCGCTTCGCGGAACCGCGCGATCGCCGATTCGAGCAGCTCGGGCGGGCAAGGCGGCGTGGCGGCAAGCTTGTATTCAATGCCGAGCTCTTTCCACTTGAACGCGCCGAGCTGGTGAAACGGCAGCACCTCGACCCATTCGACATTGCGCATGGGCGCGACGAAGCGCGCGACACCGTCGATGTTGGCCGGATCGTCGGTCAGACCGGGCACGAGTACGTAGCGCAGCCACACCGCTTTCCCCATCGCCGCGAGACGCTCCGCGAAGCGCAGCGTGGGCGCGAGCTCCCGTTGGGTCACCCGGAGGTAGGTGGCGGGATCCCACGACTTGATGTCGAGCAGCACGAGATCGACATCGGCGAGATACGCGTCGTCGGCGCGGGCGCCGAGATACCCTGAGGTGTCGAGCGCGGTGTGCAGCCCGAGCGCCTTGGCCGCCGCGTACAGCCGACGCGTGAACGCGATTTGCACCAGCGGCTCTCCGCCCGAGATCGTCAGACCCCCGTCCATCGCGCGCAACGCCGGCGCGAAGTCCCGGAGCCGGCTGATCACGTGGGCCGTGCTGACCTTGCGGCCGTCCTTCATGTGCCAGGTGTCCGGGTTGTGGCAGTACTGGCACCGGAGCAGGCAACCCGACAGGAAGAGCGTGCTGCGGATTCCGGGCCCGTCCACCCGCGAGGCGGACTCGAACGAGTGGACGTACCCGAATTCGCCGACCTTGTCGTCGAAAGTCTCGGTATCGGGCGCGTCGGGAGCCTGGTCGCGCCGCAGCGCGTGGCGGCTCCCTTCCTCGAGCCCGGCCGTCTTGGTGCCGGTGGCACCGTCGAGCGTGGCGGTCGACATCACAGTCCCTTGTGGAAGGTCCGGTGCAGCACGTCGAGCTGCTGCTCGCGCGTGAGGCGGACGAAGTTGACCGCGTAGCCCGAAACGCGGATGGTCAGGCTCGGGTACTTCTCGGGGTGCTCCATCGCGTCCTCGAGCGTCGCGCGGTTCAGCACGTTCAGGTTCATGTGGAACCCGCCCTGCCCGAAGTACATGTCGAACCCCTTGACCACCTGGCCGAGGCCTTCGGCTTCGGTGAGCTTGGTGATGTTGGGCGTGACGGTGATGGTGTTGCTGATGCCGTCCTGGGCGTCGGCATAGGGCAGCTTCGCGACCGAGAGGCACGAGGCGAGCCAGCCGCTCACGTCGCGTCCGTGCAGCGGGTTCGCGCCTGGCGCGAACGGCTCGCCCTTACGGCGACCGCACGGCGTGTTGCCGGTCGCCTTGCCGTAGACGACGTTGCTCGTGATCGTGAGCACGGACTGCGTGTGCGTAGCATTGCGGTAAGTCGGGTGCTTGCGGATCTTCTCCATGAAGCGACGCACGAGGTTCACCGCGATCGAGTCGACCCGGTCGTCGTTGTTGCCGTACTTCGGGAAGTCGCCCTCGACCTTGTAGTCGACGACGAGCCCGGTCTCGTCGCGGACCGGCCGCACTGTGGCGTGCTTGATCGCCGACAGGCTGTCGGCCGCCACCGAGAGGCCGGCGATCCCGAAAGCCATCGTGCGCAGGATGTCGCGGTCGTGCAGCGCGAGCTCGAGGCGCTCGTAGAAGTACTTGTCGTGCATGTAGTGGATGCAGTTCATCGCGTGTACGTAGGTGCGCGCGAGCCATTCCATCGCGGTGTCGAACTTCGCGAACACGTCGTCGTAAGAGAGGACGTCGCCCTCGACCCGCGGGGTGGTCGGCGCGATCTGCTCGCCGCTTATCTCGTCGCGACCGCCGTTGATGGCGTAGAGCAGGCACTTCGCGAGGTTGACGCGGGCGCCGAAGAACTGCATCTGCTTGCCGATGCGCATCGCCGACACGCAGCAGGCGATGCCGTAGTCGTCGCCCCAGTACCGGCGCATGAGATCGTCGTTCTCGTACTGGATCGATGAGGTGTCGCGGCTCGTCTTGATGCAGAAGCGCTTGAAGGCATCCGGCAGTTGCTGGGACCAGAGCACGGTGATGTTCGGCTCGGGCGCCGGGCCAAGATTGCTCAGCGTGTGGAGGAGCCGGAAGTTCGTACGCGTCACGAGCGTCTTCCCGTTGATGTCCATCCCGCCGACCGACTCGGTCGCCCAGTACGGGTCGCCGGTGAACAGCGTGTCGTACTCCGGCGTCCGCAGGAACCGGACGATCCGCAGCTTGATGACGAGCTGGTCGATGAGCTCCTGGGCTTCTGTCTCGGTGAGACGCTTCTCCGCGAGGTCGCGCTCGATGTACGCGTCGAGGAACGTGCTGATGCGGCCGATCGACATCGCCGCGCCATTCGCCTCCTTGATCGCGCCGAGATAGCCGAAGTAGGTCCACTGCACCGCTTCGCGCGCGGTCGTCGCCGCCACGCTGATGTCGGAACCGTAGGACTTCGCCATGGTCTTCAGGTCCTCCAACGCACGGAGCTGCTCAGCCAGCTCCTCGCGGAGGCGGATGACGTCGTCGGTCGGCCACTCGTCGTCGATCTGCGCGCGCTCCGCGTGCTTGACCTCGATCAGGCGGTCGACGCCGTACAGCGCGACGCGCCGGTAGTCGCCAATGATCCGGCCGCGGCCGTACGCGTCCGGCAGCCCGGTGATGATGTGCGACTTGCGGCATTTCATGATCTCGGGGGTGTACGCGTCGAACACGGCGTCGTTGTGCGACTTGCGGTACTTGGTGAAGATCTCGTGCACCAGCGGGTCGGGCGTGAACCCGGACGCTGTCAAGCCGTTCTCGACCATGCGCAGCCCGCCGAACGGCATGATCGCCCGCCGGAACGGCTTGTCGGTCTGTAGGCCGACGATCACCTCGTTGGCGCGGTCGATGTAGCCCGGCGCGTGCGAGGTCAGGCCCGACGGGGTCTTCGCGTCGACGTCTAGCACGCCTTTCTTGATCTCTTCCTTGAAGTAGGGCTGGAGCGCGGCGAAAACGGCCTTGGTGCGCTCGGTGGCCGGCGCGAGAAAACTCTCGTCGCCGTGGTAGCTCTTGGTGTTGCGCACGATGAAGTCGCGCACGTCGATGCGTTTCTGCCAGTCGCCCGGCTCAAAGCCGCGCCACGGATCGATCGCGGCCTTCGCGGCGGGGGTGGTGGTGCCAAACGGCGAGACAACAGAGTCGTTCATGAGACCGTTCCTTTCAGTCCAAGGGTTGATCAGCGTCGTGCCGCCACCCTAGGGCGAGCCTCACGGCGAGGCGTGACCATCCGGTGACCGCTTGGTAACGGCGCGGCGGCGCAACGCGGGAGCCGCGCGAGTGTCAGCTGTCGCATAACCGGGCCCCGGTGAGTCAGGTCCGACGCAAATTCGACCCATACTGGTCGCAGATTCATCATCAATGAGGGAACCAACATGGCGAGGCCATGTCTTTCGGCGTCGCGGTCGATCACGTCCGGTGCCCAACCGGCACGACGGCGTTGAGAAGGTCGACAAGATGTCGACTGCCGCGGTGAGCGGAGCGGGTGACGAAGTAGGCGTCCGCTTGGAGGGGCGGATTACGGCCTACACGGCCGCGCCGATCTGGCGATCGGCGATCGACACGCTCACCCGCAACCCGGACCGCCCGATCGCCGTCGACGCCTCGCGACTCGAGTACATCGACGACGTCGGCGTTGCGCTCCTCTTCGATCTCGCCCGGCGCGATCGCGCGGCGCACGCGAAAGTCGAGATCCGGGCACTAGCCTCGAACCTCGCCGCCTTGCTTGATGGTTACGATCCTAAGGACTTCGCCGTCCCGGCACGTGTCCGGCGGGCAATCGGCATCCTCGAACATGTCGGCCGGGCGACCGCGCAGCAGATCGCCTACGCGAAGGAGATGGCCAGGTTTCTCGGCGCGTGCGCGGGTGCGCTCTGGCACGCGCTGACGCGGCGAGGCGCGGTGCGGTGGGGCGAGGTGCTCGACGTTGCGACCGAAGCGGGGGCCAATGCGGTCCCGATCGTCCTGCTGATCGGTTTCCTCATGGGCGTGATCATCGCGTTCGAGATCGGGCTCGTGGCCCAGCAGTTCGGCGCGGTGATCTTCGTCGTGAACGGGGTCGGCGTCGCCATGCTGCGCGAGCTCGGTGCGCTGATGACGGCCATCGTGTTCGCAGGACGCACCGGGGCGGCGTTCGCTGCTCAGATCGGTACGCAGAAAGTCAATGAGGAGGTGAACGCGATCGCCACCTTCGGGCTCGACCCGATCCACTTCCTCGTCCTCCCGCGGCTGCTCGCGGCGATGCTGGTGATGCCGCTGCTCGCGGTGCTCGCCGATATCGTCGGAATCTTCGGCGGGGCGCTGGTGATGGCGAGCTTCGACATCGGTTTCCTGCAGTTCTACAGCCAGCTGCTCGGGGCGGTGAGCGCGGGGGATTTCGTCCTCGGGATCGTCAAGGCTGCCGTCTTCGGCCTGACGATAGCGGCCGTCGGATGCCAGCGCGGGCTCGCGACCGGTGCCGGCGCGATCTCGGTCGGGCTTTCGGCGACCCGCGCGGTCGTCACCAGCATCGTCCTGATCGTAGTGATCGACGGCATCTTCGCCGTCCTAACGAGCTGAACGGCGATGACCCCGACCGTGACCCGCTCCGACGACGCCGCCGCGGCGAGCCGCGCCGCTCCGCCGGCGATCAGCGTGCGGAAGCTGAGCATGGGCTACGGCTCGCGCGTGCTCCTAAACAACGCCTCGTTCGATGTGCGTCGCGGCGAGATCGTGGTGCTGCTGGGCGGGTCCGGTTCCGGCAAGTCGAGCCTGATGAAGAATGTCATCGGCCTGTACAAGCCGATCTCGGGCGACATCCTGATCAACGGGCGCAGCCTGGTAACGGCCAGCGCGGACGAAAAGGCGCAGCTGCAGCGCAAGCTCGGCGTGATGTACCAGAGCGGCGCGCTCTTCGGCTCGCTGAGCGTACTCGAGAACGTGCGCTTTCCGCTCGATCAGTTCACCGACCTCTCGCTCGCGGAGAAGAACCTGACCGCGCGCATGCTCCTGCACCAGGTGGAGATGGGCTACGCCGAGTCACTGATGCCCGGGGAGCTGTCGGGCGGGATGTTGAAGCGCGCCGGCATCGCGCGCGCGATGGCGCTCGGCTGCGACATCCTGCTCCTCGACGAGCCCTCGGCCGGCCTGGACCCGATCACCGCCGCCAATCTCGACCGGACGATCCTCTCGCTGCGGAAAAACCTGGGCTTCACCTTCGTCGTGGTGACGCACGAGCTGCAGAGTATTTTCGCCATCGCCGATCGGGCGATCATGCTGGACCCGGTCTCGCGCAGCATCATCGCCGAAGGAAAGCCAGCCGACCTGCGCGATCACAGCACCGACCCTCGGGTGCGCCAGTTCTTCAACCGCCAGCCCGATGCGGCCGAGCAGGAAGCGGCGAGCTAGGTCATGGAAGAAGGCAAGCGCTACTTCCGGCTCGGTCTCTTCGTGGTGGTGTGCGTCGCCATCCTGGCCGCCGTGCTCTTCCTGCTCGGCGGCCGGAAGCTGTTCCAACCGACGTTCGTCTTCGAGACCTACTTCAACGAGTCGGTCGCCGGGCTCGAGCTCGGGGCGCCGGTGCGCTTCCGAGGCGTGCCGCTGGGTAAGGTCACGGAGATCCTGACTTCGTCGTCGACTTACGAGAAAGACGTCCCGCTGGGCAGGCGCCGGGAGTACATCGTGGTACGGGCCAAAGTCACCCTCTCCGCGGAGGAAGTCGAGCACATGGAGCGCGATGCGGCGGAGATGGTGAAGAAGGGACTGCGTGCCCAGACCCAGCTCGCGGGAATCACCGGCCAGCAGTATCTCGCGATCGATTTACTCGACCCGGCGAAACACCCCCCGCTCGAGTTCGATTGGACCCCGAAGTACACGTATCTGCCGTCCGCGCCGAGTCTCACCGGCGAGATCATCGCCAACGCCCAGGCGTTTCTCGCGAACCTTAACGAGGCGGACATAAAGAAGCTCGGTCAGAACCTGAATCAGCTCGTCGTCGACCTGGACAAGAAGGTGAACGAGGTGCCGGTCGCGGAGCTTTCCGCGCGGGCGAACGAGGTGCTCAAGAGCGCCAACGCGACATTCGAGCGCGCCGATCGCATCCTGGCCGCGGCGCCCATCGCGCAGACGGTGCGCAGGATCGACTCTGCCGCCGCCCGGCTCGACGGGCTCCTCGCCGATCCGGCGCTAAAGCAGACCGTCGATAACACGGCGGCGATCACCACGCGCCTGCGCAAGCTCGCGGACGACGGCGACCTGGACCGCATGGTCAAGCGGGTCGGCGACGCGGCCGAACGGGTCGACGCGCTGGTCGCCGACAATCAGTACGACATCGGCGTCATCGTCCAGGATCTGCGGGTGACCACCAACAACCTCCGCACGCTGTCGGAAACCGTTAAGCGGTACCCCGCGGGCCTGCTCGTGGGCGGCCCGCCCGACAAGGTTCCTCTTCCCGGGACTTCGCGATGAACATCAAACGCCTCGCTTTGGCGGCGTGCGCTGCCCTCACCCTCGCCGCCTGCGCCATCGGCAAGCCCATCCCGCAGGCGACGACTTACGTCGTCGATCCGCCGCGGGTCCAGGCTGCGTCCCCCGTGGCGCGGCGCCCGGAAACGCTGCGGATGGGCAACGTGCGCGTCGCAGCGGCGTACGCCAGCAACGCCCTCGTCTACCGGCTGGACGACGTGCAGTACACGTCAGACCCCTATAACGCATTCATCGCCGATCCCGGCGCGATGCTGGGCAACCGGATGGCCGAGTGGCTCGATCGGGCCGGTCCGTTCAGCACCGTCGCCCAGCCCGGCAGCGCGAGACCGGCGCCATACGTGCTCGAGGCGACGGTCGCCGAGCTCTACGGTGATTTCCGCGACGGACGGCACCCCGCGGCGGTGCTGGCGGTGCAGTTCACGCTGATCGACCAGGCCGAAGCGCGTCCGAGGGTGGTGCGCGAGTGCACGATCGTCCGCCGCGTCGATCTCCCTCAGGCATCGCCCGATGCGCTGGTGCGCGGGTACGGCGAGGCGCTTGCGCAGATCCTCTCGCAGCTCGTTCCTGAACTCAGCGCCGAGACGCCGAACACGCTGCAAGGCCGGCTCTGAGTGTGGCGCGACGCGCCGAGGGAGTAGCGCCGCAAGTTTCCGATGTCACATCACCCGTCTCGCGTTGAGGCCGTTGCGACGCAGCCGCGGACCACACTGGCGCGATGCAACTGGAAAACCGTCAGAGCCGCCTCATGCCATCGAGATGGCGCGGGGTGATCGCGGGCGGGGCCCTGCTGATCCCTGGGTTGCTGCTCGAGGGTTGCGCATTCACGCCCAGGCAGGAGCTTTCGGACCTCTCCAATTACGTCGTCGTCAGCGGAGCAGTCGCGCGCGATGGGGATGCACGAGCGCCCGCCGTGGTCGTCCTGTACTGCGATCGAGGGGACCGCTATCGGGTGGCGCGGTATCGCGTGCTGGCGGAACCCGGGTCGTTCGCATTCGCGCTCCCGCGAGATCACTGCCGGCTCGCCGCATTCGAGGATCTCAACGGTAACCTCGTCTACGATCGAGGCGAGCCCGCCGGGTACTACGGGCCGGTCGACCTGAGACCCATCGCCGCGCACGCCGTCGAGAACCCGGGCACGATCCGCGGGGTGGAGGGCCTGCAGGTCACCATTTCCGAGCACGGGTCGATCCCGAACGACTTGCCTTGGAACGTGGCCGCAAGCGCCGACCCGGTGGGTCATGACCTGCTCGACGATCCACTCGGGCTCGCAGACCCGACCTTCACCGAAGAATACCGCCGCAAGGGACTCTGGCAGCCGCTTGCGTTCCTGAGGGAGCTCGGGGCACGCGTGTTGCCACTCGAGAAATACGACCCCGCGAAGATTCCCGTGCTGTTCGTCCACGGCTCTGGTGGCTCGCCGCAGGATTGGCGCTACTTCATCGAGCACCTGGACCGGACCCGGTATCAACCCTGGGTCTACTACTACCCCTCTGGGCTGCCGCTCGAGGCGAGCGCCGTTTGGCTTAACACGGTCATCGAGCGCATGCACGACGAATACCGGTTCGACCATCTGTACATCACGGCTCACAGCATGGGCGGTCTGGTCGCGCGGCGCTTCATCGCGCTCAACGCAGCCGCTGGCAATGAGTACATCGATCTCTTCGTCTCGCTAGCCACACCCTGGGGCGGCGTGCCGGCTGCGAGGCTCGGTGCCGACCTGATGCCGGTGCCGGTACCGAGCTGGGCGGATCTCGTCCCGGAGGGACGCTTCATCCAGTCGCTCCAGGCAGATCCGATTCCGCACACGGTCAAGCATTACCTGTTCTTCGCGTACCGGGACGGCCCGGGGTTCCGGATGACGAGTGGCGATGGCGTCGTGAGCCTCGAGAGTCAGCTCGATCATTGGGCCCAGGCAGATGCAGCGGGCGTGGTGGGTTTAAACGAAGACCATGCAGGCGTGCTCAGGAGCCGCGCGGCGTTCAGCGCATATGCCTGCGTGCTCGAAATGGCGGCGCCGCGGAATGTCGCGGGCGAATGCCACGACCCGTTCCCGACGCCGCCTGCTCCGGATCGGCGAGCCTCGGAGGCGTCCGGCGTGCGCGGGTCCGTCAGGCCATCGGGATGACGCTCGCCGGCCGCGTGGGCTGATTACAGCTGCGATCAAATCGGCGCTTGCTTGTCATCCTGGGGACGCAGCCAGCGCGTCAACTCCACCAAGTCATCACTGATCATCGGATTGGATAGGCGAACATGAGAGCTTCCTTTGCAGCGATCATCATCTTCCTCGCAGCGTCGCTCGGCGCCTGCGCGAGCGCCGTCGGGCGCGGGGGCCCCGAGCTCGGCGAGCAGTCAGTGCGCTACGGGGTCGTCACCAGGATCGAGGCCGTCGAGCTCGAAGGCGACCATCAGCTCGGTCTCGGCGCTGTTCTCGGCGCCGCTGCGGGCGGCGTCATCGGGCACCAGTTCGGCGGCGGCAGCGGCCGCAACGTGGGGACGGTGCTCGGCGTCGTGGCCGGCGGCCTCGCCGGCAACGCGATCGAAAACCGTTACGTCGATCGGCGGGCGGGCCAGCACATCTTTGTGCACCTGGACGGAGGCGGGTCGACCACCGTCACGCAGCCCGCCGACGCCGCGCTGCGGGTCGGGGATCGCGTGTTCATCCAGGGAGACGGTCGGGACGCACGCGTCGTCAGAGGCTAACCGCCCCCGGCGCGACCGGGCATAGGGCGAGCTCAGGCAGCGTTCCCGACGAGCAGCGAGGCAAGCAGGTTGTACGCGAGATGAGCGGCGACCGGCGGCCAGATCGAGCCGCTGCGAAAGTAAAGCCACCCGAGGAACAGGCTCAATGCGAACACGCCCGACGCGTTCGCAATCAGGCTACCGCTTGCCCCGCCTTGCCACAGCCAGTGGGGTAGGTGAACGGTCAGGAAAAGCAGCGAAGTGAGCAGGTTCGCACTTCCTCCCTCGGCGAAGACCTCTCTCAACTCGCGCAGCACGAGACCGCGGAACAGAATCTCTTCCAGCAACGACGAGACCGCGATCGAGGACACGTCTAGCGCGGCCAGGGAGGTGAGCGACCGGAGCGACTTCCCATCCAAGACGGATTCGAATGCGAGCACACCGCACAAATAGAGCGCGGTGGCGGTAAGGCACAGGATCCACTGCCGAACTCCCGGGAGGACGGCGAGGCCGAGGTACCGCGCGGGCGACGCCTGTCGCGCCCAGCGTACAAAGCCGAACGCCGGCATGACCCAGATCATCAGCTTGAGGAAGTTCGAATACAGAGCGCGCCATGTCTCCGATGGGATCGCTGTGTCGATGGAGTAGAACACGGTCGCCCGCGCTGACCAGGTCGCTAGGAATCCCACCATGAAGAGCGCGATCCCGAGGGCTCGTTGCCCGCGCGCTGCGCCGGAGAGCCGCCGCGTCATCACCCCCTGCCGCGCCCGTTGGGCGACCGATCACCCCCGCCGACGCGTGGCTGCGGGTTGTAGTCGGGCGACAGCGGAGATCCATAGCCCGGATTCGCGCGCTCGTCGTGACGCTGGTCGTTGGGATTGCTCCTTGCGTGGTGCGGATCTTTGTCGGGATCGGCGTGGTGCGGCCGGTGCGGCCCCTTGTTCGGATCCGGATGGTGTGGCCAGTGATTCCAATAGCACCGCGGGCCCACGCAAGGTACGACCACGATCGGATACCCCGGTAGATACACGGTCTCGCCGAAAGGCTCGGCGGGAATGGCCGGTTCGGGGACGATGGCCTCGCGTGCCCGGAGCGCCTCGATCCGTGCATTCTCCTCGGCGATCCTGCGCTGCTCCTCCTCGGCGATCCTGCGCTGCTCCTCCTCGGCCATCCTGCGCTGCTCCTCCTCGGCGATCCTGCGCCGCTCCTCCTCGGCCATCGCCAGCGCTCGCTCCTGTTCCGCGCGGCGGCGCTCCTGGGCCTCCTGGTACTCGCGCTCAAGCCGGCGTTCGCAGCCGACGCTCCCGCAAACCTCTACCGCGGTGGTGACATGGGCCGTCCGCATGCCGGGGGGGCACGGCTGGTCGGTAAGCAGGGTGTTACCGGCCGTGCCAACGCAGCGGTAGATGTCCGCGTGCGCGGTGTGATGCGCGAGGAAGCCTGCCAACCCCAGCAGGATCCCGCTAACCGTTCGCTTGAGCACTTCTGTCTTCTCCATCGTTTCGTTCATTGCAAGATGGCTCGCAGTGCGGTAACTGCGGCAGTTCCCGGGAAACAAATGAAACAGGAACCGCTCCGCAACCGACCGAACGGTCGGCCACCTGGTCGAGCCAGGAGTCTGGGCTGCGCGCGCTGACCGATGGCTTACGGATGCGGCGCTCGATGCGGCCGTCTAGTTGATCTTCTTGGGAACGAGTTCGGAAAAGACTTGTCTCGCGCGGCGGTTACCCTCGCGCAGGGTAGACCGGCAAGGCGACCGCGGGCACCACGGCCCTTACGCGGAAGCGTTCCGCGATCAACAGCACCGTAGCGACGCGCTCGCCGCTATGCACGGTGCGTTCGATCCGGGGCACCGCCATTGCCGCGGTGTGGCAAGAGCAACGCGCTAGGGACTATTTCAGCGCCCTCTCGAGCAACTCGGCCTGCTGCTTGAATCCGACGGCTGGGTTCAGCAGGTGATACGCGGTCAGCGTCCGCTGCTTCCAGAACAGCCCGGCGATACGCTTCACGATCTGATCGATCTCGCCGAACGACAGTTCGGCGAACTCCAGCACGCGTCCCGGCCTCGCGCCGTCGGCACGCTCGACCACCTTGCTTGCCCGTCGACAGTATCTCTGCACCAGGTCGACCAGCTCTTCGTCGCTCGCCTCCGGCGGGACGTTGCCAATCCATAGTCTCTCGCTCATCGCTTGCTCCTTGAATCAAGCCATGATTGTTGACGTCGCGCCGGCGCTCGACCCTTCGGCGGAGGCGCCGGCGATGTTCATGGCATCAACACACAAAGTTGATCATCAGATCGACACGGTACGGCGACCGCCTGCCGGAGGCGTGACGATTCGGTGACCGTTCGGTAACTGCGGCGACGCCGCCGGCGCGCGTCATCGTCGCGAGGGAACGTCGGCGCCGCTCGCCGCGTCCGGCCCCCCGGGCGGGGCCAGGTCGCCGGTGCTGAACGCGAGCGAGGCCACCGACGCGAAGAGCGAGCTTCGGGTCTCAGTGTCGGCGGTCCGCGCCTTAGTGAGGGCGGTCTGGGCGTTAGTAACGTCGATGAAGGTGGCGACGCCGCTGCGATAGGAATCGATCGCCGCGTCGTAGGACCGGTCCGCGGCGGCGAGCAGCGTGACCGCCGCCTCCCGCTGCCGCAGGGCGACCTTCAGTTCCTCGTAGGCCTTCACCACCTGCCGTACGGCCTGGTCGCGGGCGAGCTCGAACTCCTCCTCGGCGACGCGCCGCTGCGACTGCGCCACGCCGAGCCGGTTCTTGCGCAGGCCGCCGTCGTAGAGCGGCATCTCGATCGCGATCGCGGCGCCGTAGCCAGTGTCGTTCACCCCCGCCCAGCCCGGGATGTCGCTGGTGCGCACGCGGCCGATGTTCTGCAGCACGTTGCCGCTCACCACGATCCGCGGATAGAAGTCCGATTCCGCCTTGCGGATGTCGGCTTCGCGCGCGCGAACAGTGGCGACGCGGGCCAGCAGATCGGGGCGCTGCCCGAGCGCTCGGTCGACGAGTTTGTCGGCGGTGTCCTCGACCATCGAAGGCAGCGCGCGCCCGGCCAGCCCCGCGACGCGTAGCGGCGTCGTCGGGCGCACGCCCATCGCCTCGAGCAGCGCCATGCGCGCATCGATCTCCCCGGCGATCGCCTCCTGCAGCGTGTAGGCCGCCCGCGCAGTCTGCTCGCGAGCCTGGAGCACCTCGGGGAGCGTCGCGAGGCCGCGCGTACGCCGGGACTCGGCGGCGTCCTGCAGCGTCTGCGCCTGGCTGAGCGAGGCGCGCCCGACCTCGACCCGGCCTTGCACGGCGTTGAGGCTGTAGTAAGCCCGCGTCACGTCGAAGACGATCTTCTGGTGCGTCGCGTTGAAACCGAAGTTTGCCGCCGCGAGGACCTCTTTCGTGGCGTCGATGGAGGCTTGCTTGCCGCCGAAATCGAACACCAGCCACTTGAGCGTGAGCCCCGGGAGGAAAAACTGGGTATCGGCGACGAAGAACCCATTAGGATTGAGCACGGTCTTGGGCAGCGGTGCCGGCACGCGCTGAGCCGCAGCGACCGCCTGCGCGGAGAGCATCGGGGCGTAGACGGCCTCGGCGAGACCTACCCCGAGCGCCGCCTCGCGCGCGCGCTCCCAGGCGACGCGCGTCTCAGGGTTCGTGCGCTGGGCGATGTCGATCAGCTCGGCAAGCTCGTAGGCCTTGCCCGGATCGATCGCGGGCGGGCCATCGCCGTGATTGGTCGAGTTTGCCCCCTTCTCAGCTGTGGCGAAGGCCGAATAGGTGGCGGTGTTCGGCACGATCCATGGCCGGTCCGAAGCCGGTGCCACCATTGCGTCGTGGTTGCTGGCGCATCCGGCAAGCGCGAGCGCGAGCGCCAGGGCAGCCGGCAGCGCGCATCGGACGCCCGGGAGCGTGCGGCGGCCCGGCCGGCTCATCCAACCCCCGCCACCCGCTGCAGAGCTTCCACTCGATCGACGAGCCTCTCGCACAGGGCGAATTCGCCGTCGCGCTGGCCCGACGCGCCGAGCGCGGCGAGCGGCGAGCGGAGGTCAGCCGGGCGGACCGCGGCGCCCGCGTCGACCCGATCTGCCATGGTGTCGAGCGCTTCGGCGACTGCGCTCCCGAACGCCGTAGCAGCTTGTCCAGTCGCATCCTGGACGAGCGCTACCTGCACGAGCAGAACGCGCCTTGCGAGATCGATCAGCTCGCGCGCGCGCTCGCGCTGTTCGGCGCCCCGCGACGTGATCGCCTCAGGCTCGAAAGCGGACAGTTCCGCGAGGCGGTCCGCCTCGGCGAGCGATTGCCAGGCGGCGGCGCGCGTCGCGCGCGGATCGCCCGCACCGCGGGCGAGCTCGGCCATGCGGCGCAGCGTCGCCACGAGCGATTGGACCATGCCGCTCCCCGCGCGCTCGGGCCACACGTAAGCGAAGACGAGCGTCATCACGACGACCCCGAACAAGATGCCGACGAAACGGTCCCGAAACTCGGTGACGTCCGTGCTCGGACCATAGCCCTGCAGCACGGCGAGATAGAAGGCGAAGGCCATCTGCAAGCCCACGTAGGCGGTGCGCTCGCTACCCATTGCGATCCAGGCCGCCGGTGCGGTGACCGCGGCGACCAGCAGCGCGAGCTCTGCGATCGACGTCATGTGCGGCACCACGAACACGATCGAGGCGAGCGCGAGCGCGCCGCCGATCGCGCAGCCGATGAGGCGCAGGGTCCCCTTATGGATCGTCGCCGCGGCGCTGCCGAGCGCCACGATCACGCAAGTGAGCATGCACGTGTGGATGCCGGGCCAGTCGACCGCGGTGTAGGCGATGTAGCAAAGCATCGCCGCCATCGTGGCCTTCAGCGCGAACTGCGCGTAACGTGGGTTTGTCAGCGCGTCGGGCACGAACGGGTGCGCCTGGTGGTCCGGCTTATCCGCTTCCGGGCGCTCGGCGAGTGGCAGCTCCCTCACGATCCGCTCGAGCTCCGAGAGGACGGGCGTGAGCGCCGATCGCGCCGCGCCGTTCTGTCCGCTCGCCGGTAACGCCGGCGTAGGCAGCACACCGGTCGAAACCGCCTCGGCGAAGCGCTCGCATTCGGCGGCCACGGCCGCGAGCCGCGCTCGTTCTTCGGCAGACGGCTCGACCGCAAGATCGGCGGTGAGCGCAGCCGACTCGACGAGGCGCTGGAGGAGCAGGATCTTCGCCGTGCGCTCGGCGCGCAACGGCACGAGCGTCGAATCCCGGATCTCGGCGAGCTTCAAGAGCTTGAGCAGCGGCGCCACGCCTTGCATGGAGAACGCTGCGAGCGACTCGGCGGCCGCGCGCGCGGCTTCGCTGCCGGCGGGCACGGTGAGGGCCCGTGCGACCGCCCGCAGTCGCTCTGCGGCCTCGCGCCGCAGCAGCGGCTCGGGGTCGGCGGGGAGCAGCAGGAGGTTGACCCCGACGGCAACGGCGGCCGGGTACGCGATCGCCACCCACACCCAGAGCGTTCCCCGGACGAACGCCTCGGGTCCCGGGAGGATATCGACGTAGGCCTGGGTCACGATGATGACGATCGCGAAGATGAAGCCGACGGCTGGCGCAGCGAAGACCCGGAACGCGAACATGCCGACGAAAAAGCCGAGCGCCATCGCGGCAAGGCGCAGCCCCGGGTAGTCCATCGTGAACCTGGCGATGAGGATCGTGACCGCGACGCTGAACGTCAGCACCACGATGGCAGCGATGCCCGCGATCGCCCCGGCGACCGCGTTCTGGCTGGCGACGCCCGGGGTGAGCATTGTGACGAAGATGACGATGAACAGCGAAAGCGCGGGCGACGGCACCTCGAGCGCCATCGAGGTGACCAACACGATCGCCGTCGCGACGACGATCCGGATCGTCGCGTTCAGACGGCCCGGCGTCGGGGCGAGCTCGGCGCGCAGGAAGTCGTCCCGCGACCACCGGGGTATGGCCACGGTGAGAGCGGCCGCCTCCCTGGTCATGGCTTGTCTATCGGTCGGTGAGCCGCTGCTGCGTGCTTCTCTTGCGCGCTCTCCGGCGGCACCAGCGCGACCGCCGAGGCGCCGATGCGGAAGAGGTCGGCCGGCGGGTCATCGACGCGGATGCGCACCGGAAAGCGCTGCGCCACCCGCACCCAGTTGATCGAGCGCGGCACGCGCGGCAGGCCGTTCGTGCTCGCGCCGCCGTCTTCGGGGAACACCCCGAAGCCGATCGAATGGACCGTACCGGCGAAACGGCGGCTCGGATCGGACATGAGGTACACCTCGGCCGCCATGCCCCGCCGGATCTCTCTGAGCTGCGTCTCGCGGAAGTTCGCGATCACGTACCAGTTCCGCGCGTCGATCAGCGTGAAGAGACGCCGGCCGGTCGCCGCGTACTCGCCCTGGGCGATGTCGAGATCGATGACCCGGCCGTCGAAGGGCGCGCGCACCACGGTCTGCTTCAGGTCGTACTCGGCGGTGGCGACTGCGGCGAGCAGCTCGCCGAGCCTGGCGACGAGCGCGTCCACCCCGCTCACCGCCGCCGCGGCGCGGTCGGCGTCGCGCCGCGCGACTTCCAGCGCGGCGTCCGCCGAGCGCTTCGCGGTACGCAACTGGTCGACCTGCTCGGGGGTGACGTATTCCTTGGCGAGCAGCGGCTCGGTGCGGCCGAGCGAGTCCGCCGCCTGGTTCGCCTGGGCTTTTGCGCGCTCGATGTTCGCGCGGGCGGCGGTGGCGGCGAACTGCTGGGCGCGCACGTCGCGCTGCGTGAGGCCGATCTGCTTTTCCAGGCTGTCGAGCGCCGCACGCGCGCGCTGGAGCGCGTACCGGTACGGCTCCGGGTCGATTTCGAACAGCACGTCGCCCTGCTTTACTGCCTGGTTGTCCTGGACGCGGAGGCTGATGATGCGCCCGCTCACCTGGGGCGCGACGCCGATCGTGTCCGCCCGCACGTATGCATCGTCGGTGCGCGGCGACTGGTCGAGGTAGTACACGACGTAGACGGCGAGCCCGATCGCCGCGGCTAGGATCGCGAGGCCGATGGCGCGCCCAAGGTTGCGGCGGACGGCGGGCCCCGGCGCTGGTCGGGAAGTTTCGGCCATGGCAGATCTACCCCCGGAAGAACGCCACCCAGGTGGCGAGAGTGAACGCGAGCGCGAGCGCCGGATACACGAGTCCCCGCGGGCCGATCCACGGCTCCGCGCCGGCGGCCGCCAGCACTCGGCGGGCGACGAGCGTCAGTGCGATGCCGACGAGGACGCACAGCATCCACGAAGGAAAGTAGGCTCCGAGGAGGTTGATCGACGGCACGCGCTCGCACCCGGCGAGCGGAACGCTCGCCGTAATGACGTGGGCGCGCGCGTAGACGGTGTGATCGATGCCCATCATTGAACCCAAGCCATGTTGTCGCTAGCCCGGATGCAGACCGCGGGCGCGCCGCGGCGCGCGCCGGCCGGCGCGCGGTCTCGAACCGCGTCGCCGCCCTCGTTCGGAAGTCGCGTCAGCGCGCCGACCGCCGCGCTGAGCGCAGCGCGGCGCGACGGCGTCAGGGACGCATAGAGCGCGCTGTGATAGAGGGCGTGGACGAAGCAGCAACACAGCGTCCGCGCGCCGTCCGGCAGCTCCGCCTCGCTCACCACGCGGGCGAGCGCGTGCTGCTGCTCCAGCGCCACGAGGCGCTCCTCGACAACGGCCGCGTCCAGACCGAGCACCTGAGCGAGCACCGCCGAATCGAAATGACGGCCCTGTACCGCCGCCGCGCAGAGCAACCACCGATCCGCCTCATGGAGCCGCCCGATCTTGCGCCGGATCATGCTGCTCACCGATTCGGGCAGGTCGCGGTCGAAGTGCGGCAGCTCCTCGGCGAGCGCCCAGCCCGCGTCGGTCTGCCTCACGAAGCCGCGCTCGCGAAGATCGCGCAGCAACTCAACCATGAAGAGCGGATTCCCCTCGGTGCTGTCGTGGACCAGCCGCGCGAAGTCTAGAGGGAAGCGGTGGCCGGCGAACTCCAGGCCGATATAGCGCTCGGTGTCCGCCACCGACAGCAGCGCAAGCGTCAGCTTGCGGCACACGCCGCGCGCCTGCAGCTCGAGCTTGAGCTGCGCGAACGGGTGGCGGGTCCGCCGCAACTCCGCCGGTCGGTAGGTCGCAACGATCAAGACCCGCCAGGCGGTCAGTCTTCCCGCGAGGTACATCAGGAGGTCGATCGTCGACGCGTCCGCCCAGTGCAGATCATCGAGAAAGAGCACGAGGGGTTGTGCTCTCGCCAGCTCCTGAAGCAGCGAGGCGAACTCGCGCGGCATGCGCTTCAACGGCGCGCCCGGCGTAACCGCTGGCGAGCTGTCCGGGCGGCCGAGCTCCGCGTACCAGCTCGGTGCGAATGTCCTCAGCGCTTGGAGCAGCGATTCGCCGTCGCTGCCGCCGAGCGATGTTTCGAGCGCTTCCCAGATCGGCAGATACGCCTCGCCATCCGCGATCTGCTCCGAGCATCGACCACGCACGATGCGCGCCACGCCTCGCGACTGGGCGTCGAGCAGGAACTCCTCCGCAAGCGCCGTCTTGCCGGTACCCGATTCACCCGCCAGGCACAGCATGCCCCCGCGACCCGCACCGGCTTGCGCGAGAGCGTCGCGGAGCACCGCGCGCTCCCGGTCGCGGCCCACGATCCGCCCCAGAGCGGCATTCGCCGCGTCGTCGTGTCGCGCCTCCTGCGCTTCGTGCACGGCCGCGACGAACCGGTACCCAAGGCGCGGCAGCGTCTCGATGTACACCGGGTCGCCCGACTGGTCGCCGAGCGCCCTGCGGATCTCGAGGATGTACTTCTTGAGGATCTCCGGCTGGACGTCGAGATTCCGCCACGCCGCGTCGAGCAACTCGTTCTGGCTCAACAACCGGCCGGAGTGCTCGACGAGATAGCGCAGGACCACGAACGCCCGCGGCGAGAGCGGGACTCGCGCATCGGCGCGCCACACGCACCGGTTCTCGGGGTCCAGTCGAAACGGATGAAAGTACTTCATCACCGTCGCTCACCTTGTGCGTCAGCGGTCCGGTGGGCGGCACGCACCGCACCGGCCGGCGTCGCGATGGGCGCCTGCCGTAGTTCGTCAAGTTGGCAGTGTCGGTCCCCGTTGCGACCCAGCCGTGTCGCAGAGGGGCGATTGCGTGTCAGCTGTTATTGCCGGCACCTTCCGGCGGAGTCGCCGCCACCACCGCCACGCGGCGTAGAGCACGAGGGCCACTCCGGCCGCAACCGCGGCTTCCCGGCCAAAGGCTTCGGTCTGCCGCAGGGCGGACTCGATGTGGTCGGCGAACAGCATCCCGGCCACGATGACGACGAGCCCGTAGAGCGCAGCGCTCCCGGCGGTGAGGATCAGGAACCTCGTCCAGCTCATCCCGGCCGCCCCAGCCAGCGGCGGGGCGACGAGGGATACCCCTGGAACGAAGCGACCGACGACGAGCGAGGACCAGCCATGTCGCCCGAAAGTGGCCTGGGTGCGAGATATGCAGGTATCGGCGGATAGCGAGAACCGGCACAGCAGCTTCAGGACGCCCGTGCCGTACCGGCGCCCGGCAGCAAACCACACCGCGTTGCCGGCCACGGTCGCAGCGACAATCGCGGCGACCGGCAGTAGCGGATCGATCGCCCCAGAGGCCACTCGCGCGCCGACGATGAGTGCAATCGGCATCATCGGCAACGGCACCCCGAGCTCGTGCAGCAGGGTGTTGATCGCAACGATCCACAACGCCTGCTGACCCGCGAAGGGGATGAGGTCGGGCATCACCGAAACCCAGCGCAACGGTCGCGCGGCGAAGCGGCGGGCCCGGCCGTCGCTTTCACCGCCCTCGCCCCGGAAGATGACTCGATGACCGGGGGGATTAGCATGTCCCGCCTCGTCAGGCAGACACCGCGTCCACGGTCCGATCGAAGGCGCTGTGCTCCGCGACGAGCGCGGCCGCCTCATCGCGCGTATAGAAGAGGCCCGCACGCTCGAACCCGGAAATGACCGAAGGCTTGGCGGCGGCCACCCGGCCGCTCGCGCGCCGCTCGAGCACGAGCTCATCGGGCAACCCATCGAGGATATGAAACGGCGCAGTCCGGCCATCGGCGAAGCAGGACAGATAGACAGCGCGCGTACCCGCGTCCATGAACGCCGGACGAAACCCGGCCCCGCCGTTGCGGCTACTGACGCCACCCGTCCCGCGGTAGCGGCTGTTCTCGATGGTCAACTTTGATTCGGTCATCGCGCTCAGCGATCGCGCTGGAAAATTCGCGGTCGCCGAGAAGAAGTCTCCTCCGTGGTGATGTCCGACGCATATCACGCGGCGGTTGCCGCGTATCAGACGTATCTGTTGCCGTTCCAGGAAACCGCGTTAGGGCTGCGGGAAGCGCTCGAGACGCAGTCGCGGAAGCTGGCGCGATCCCCGAGGCCTCGTTGAGGCTGGGCTAGTCCTGCAGTACGCGCGCGAGGCTCGTCGCGAGCTCGCGCGCCGACAGCGGCTTCTTGAGGACCTCGTCGGCGCCCGCGTTGTAGGCACGGGCCGTCACGATCCCACCCACGTTGCCGCTTACCAGCACGACGGGAACCGAGCGCCGGATGCCGCGCACCTCCTGGATGACGGTCGAACCGGACGCACCGGGCATGCGCTCGTCGGTAATCACCGCATCGAACCCGTTGGGATCGGCGCGGAAGGCGTCGAGCGCCGCGGTGCTAGACGTGAAGCCGATCGGCGCGTAGCCCAGCTCCGCGAGGGTTTCCGTCGCCAACCTCACCAGAGGCTCCTCGTCGTCGAGGACCAGAACCCGCTGGCCGCCCCCTTGGGGCACGGCTTCCTCCGCGTCCCGCAGGTCGTCCGACACGTCGCCCGCCCGCGGTAAGTACACGGTGAACGTGCTGCCCGATCCGACGGCGGTGGCGAGATCGATCGCACCACCGGCTTCCATGACGATGCCGTGCACGAGCGACAGGCCGAGGCCGTTACCTACGCTAACCTCCTTAGTGGTGAAGAACGGATCGAAGACCCGGTCCAGGATCTCCGGCGGGATCCCGGTCCCGGTGTCCGCGACCTCTAGAACGATGTAGTCTCCGACGGCGATCGTGCCGATCGTCGCGACACGAGCCGCATCGGCGCGTAACGTCCTCACCGACACGCGCAAGGTCCCGCCCGAGGGCATCGCCTGGACGGCATTGGTCGCAAGATTCACCACCACCTGGTGCACCTCCGTCGGATCACCGTGCATGGCCGCGTGGCCTCCCTGCAAGGTTGTCTCGACAGCGATGCTGGGAGGCAATTTCGCGGCGACCACGTCGAGAGCCTCGCGAACCACGCCTTCCACGTGCACGGCAATCCGCTCGCCCGCACCGCTGCGGCTGAACGTGAGGATGCGATCCACGAGCGCACGCCCGCGTTCGCCGGCGGCGAGAACGTTCGCCAGATCCCGCTGCAGACGGCTGCCTCGCGCCGATTCCCGCAACGCCCGCTCGCCATAGCCCAGGATCGCACCGAGGATATTGTTGAAGTCGTGCGCGATGCCGCCGGCGAGGGTTCCCATCGCCTCGAGCCGCTGCGCCTGGCGAAGCCGGGATTCCAGTCGCCGCAACCCCTCCTCTGCTTCACGCCGCTCGGTCACGTCGAGCATGAAGCCGACGACCCGCTCCGGACGATCCTGGTCATCGAAGAACATCCGGCCTTTCGCCTGCAGCCAGCGCACGGCGCCGTCCGGATGAACGACGCGGTACTCGACGGCGAGCAGCTCGTCTTGGCTGGCGACGCCCGCTTTGACGCGATTTTCGACGAGATCGCGCATCTGAGTGACTGAGGCGAGGTAGTCCTCCGCGGCTTTCTGGCG
>Ga0126369_10000811_pt1 | contig 21015 bp, 21 predicted proteins | sample PanSoiMetaPlot_1_FD_109646 | JGI IMG/M metagenome (GOLD analysis project Ga0126369, IMG submission 109646) | Tropical forest soil microbial communities from Panama - MetaG Plot_1 | ecosystem: Environmental > Terrestrial > Soil > Tropical forest > Bulk soil | place: Panama | collected 2016-02-17 | reverse complement strand
GGACGATGGTGCCGACGTGCTCACCATTGAGCGCTGGTTCCAAAAGCTCGGGGCGATGGCCATTGATCACCTGAAAATGATCGACCAGTCGCGCCCGTTCGAGCAAATCAATCAGAACGCGGTCGAAAGGCAAGGTGGGGATCGCTCGCTGGCGCAGCTCGGCGACGCCGATTTCAGGGATTAAACGCGCCGACGGATTGACCTTGGGATCCTCGTCGAAGAGGCCGTCAACGTCTTTCACCAAGGTGAGGGTTTTACAACCAAACGTCTCGCACAACATGAAGCAACCGGCGTCGCTTCGGTGCGGAGGAATTCTGCCGAGCGAAGGGGGATGCTCCCAGAGTGAATACGGCGGCACCCCATTGAAAATCACCCCAGGGGCGGCGCGGATAAACAGCGGCAGAAGGTGGCCGAACATCTCCGGTGGAATCGCCACCACTCCGTCCGGCGCGAGCAGCGTTCCAAGGATGTGAGCATTGCCCAGCGCATCCGCCGCGCACAACTGAGCGAGCACGCCGGTGGGAAGGCCGAGATCGATCCCGATCGAAAACACGTGCCGGCTTCGAGCTCCGCCACCGGTGCCGATTACCAGTCGCTTGCTCTTCAAGGCTTGGCGAAGCGCTGCGACGATTGCATAGACCGGCTTTTGCCCACGGTCGATAATGCTGGTAGCGCCGATTTTCACCACGTGTACATCCGGAAGCATTCGGACCACCGGCGCCTCGGTCGACGCCAGTAGTTCGGTGTCCACGAGGCTCTCTCGCATCAGTTGCGATTGGACGTGGTGGCGATGATCCGGGCGCTGGCTCATGGTGTCCTCTTGAACGCGGGCTAGCCCGTCAGTCGGCAGTGATCAAGGTGCCGACTTGCTCTCCCTCCAGTGCGCGGGTGAGATTGCCCTCCCTCAATCCGTTGATCACCTGGATCGACCGGCGGTGCTCAGCGTTGCGCATCAGGTCCAGCACTGCGCGCTCGACGACCAAGTCCTTGAGATGAAGCTGCTCGAGCTCGGACACCGTGATCCGGGAGATCAGCTTCGCCCGGCTGTCCTTCTTGGGATCGGCAGTGTACAAACCATCCTCGTCCTTGACGTAGATCATCGAGCACGCGCCGAACACCTCGCTCACCAGGTAAGCTCCAGTGTCGGTGCGATGCGGAGGAATTCGTCCGATTGCCGGGTTCTGGTGCCAGTAGGTGTAGGGTGGCATTCCGAAGAAAACTGCCGCGCGCCGCTCCTCGAGATACAAGGGGAGCTGGGCGAACTGGGCGGGCTCGATGAATGGGATGCCATGCTTCGCGAGCAGGTAGTGCAGCATGCGCGCGTTTTGCATGCTCACGAAAGTGCCGAGCACGCTGAGCACCCCGGTGGGCATTCCCAGATCGAGGCCCACGCTATAGGCGTGGCGAGCGCGCGTACCGGCCCCGGTTCCGATAATCATCTTGTGCCGGCTCAGATTGGCGAGGATCTCATCAATGATCGGGAACACCGCCGCTCGGCCACGGTCGATCACGCTCTGCCCGCCGACCTTCACCACGTTTGCGTCGGGAAGGATCGACACGCCCTGAGCCAATTTGGTTTGAGACAACAGCGCGTCGTCGGTCAAAGAACCCGAAACCAGCGCCTTCCCCAGTTGTGTCAGTATCTCGCTCTTCATTGTCGGGTGTGGGATGTATCACGGTACAAAAAGCCGCGCGCCTTCCAGGACGTATTCTTCGGTGGATTGAAACCTGCCGTCGAGGTCTTGGAACTCATCCACAGCCCACCTCTCGAGCTCGGAAAGAATCTCGCTCTTGCGCGCCTCGGGCGTGTCTGTTCCACCGAGACCCAGCTTCGATCTCCAGCTCCTCAGCGAATCGGCCGGACTGAATGCTGTCGTCCATCGCGTGGCCACCTGCGGAGCAATGGCCACCGCGCCTCGGTTCACCAGCGCTTCCATTAGCGGCTGTGATTGACTTTCCACGTCGGTGAGGGCGCTTCTAGTCGCGCCCAGCAGACGAAGCATCTCTCGGCGCATTCTCGCCTTGACGCTCCGCGAATCTCGGCGCACTCGACCAACCACCAAGATCGCACTGGGGCTTTGGGCAACGCGAAACGCTTCCTGGACCAGTCGGTCCGCAGATAGAAGGTGCAAGCTGCGCGATCCGAAGATGACTCGCACGCAGCGATCTCTGATTGGCCACGTCAGATTGCCATCGCTCACAATCAGGCTTACAGGGCCGTGATTGCCCCAGCGGTGGCGCCGGAACACTTGCAACATGGGCAGGGAGAGATCGAGTCCCACATAGCGTGCGCACAGGTGGACGATCTCCCATCCAATCTCTCCGGTGCCCGCCCCGACGTCCAGCAGCAGATCGCCGGATTCTAGCGCGGTCAGCTCGACCAGCTTGCTCGCAATCTCTCGGCAAACTTGCGGAGGCAATCCAGCGCGCTGATCGAAGATCTCTGCCTGCTCGTCGAAACGAATGTCGTTCCTCCGCCGTCGTTATACGGCATTGGGCAGGTTTTGAAATAGACGCCTTTCAGAGGAGCTCTGACAGCATGGTCGCCAGGACGCGTTTTGCCTCAGGCGGTGGATAATCCGACACAAACATGTACTCGATTCCACCGGCAGCTTGGCGGCAAACCGTGAAGCCACGCACGCCTTCCTGGCATGCTCCCTGGCCACTTCCGGCCGCGGTGCCGAGAGCGAAGAGCGATACGCGCCGGCCTTCGCGATCATATGAGGCGAGCGGGAATTGGCGCCTGCCGACGTTGCAGAGCCGCGCGCCGAGGAGCCGGGCCGGAGTCGGGCGTGGGATCCGGAACCGGTAGTCAAGCTTTCCTTCGAACCAGCGCTCCACGACGTTCGGGTCGCTGCTGACGACGTCGAAGGGTTCCTCGCCCGTTACCGTAGTGCCGAGGTGGTCGCCGACGAGCTCCGCGACCACGTCCTTGCTGTGCACCAATGGCAACAACAGCGCAGCCACTGCTGCCGCGGCCGCTAGGCCCAACCCGACCCGGAGGGCTAACGCGCGCCGACGCTTTCTCACCGTTGCCAAAAGACGCGCCTTAAAGCCATCCGATGCGAGTGGAACAACCGAGGCGTCCCGCACCGCCCCTTGTAGCATGAGCAGCTCAATCCGGCGTGTGCGACACTTGTCGCATCCGTCAAGGTGCGATCTCACCGCCGCGGCCTCGAGCTCGGTCAGCTCTCCATCGACTTCAGCGCTCAAGGATTCGAAGTCTGGGCAGCTCATCTTCGCGCTCCTTGGTCGATGCCATGATCGGCCGCGTAAGTGTGTAGCGAGATTAGTAGCTGCGCGCGGGCGCGCGCGATCCGCGAGCGGACTGTGCCGAGAGGGCATTCGACGATCTGCGCGATCTCCTCGTACGAAAAACCATCCACTTCACGCAGAAGCAGGCAGGTCCGCCATTCTTCCGGAAGCGCCGCGAGAGCCCTGGACACCTCTTCGCTGAGCGTACTGCGCAACATCTCCTCCTCTAGGTTTCCGATCGGCGGATCCATCAGCCTCGCGTCCTCCTCGAGCAACTGCGACTGACGTTCAACTCGGCGGTGATGCTCTAGGAATAGTCTGCGCACGATCATCAGAAGCCATGGAAGCGCTCGGCTCCTATCGCGCAACTGCGCTCGGCTGGCGAGCGCGCGCAGAAAACCCTCCTGAACCAGGTCCTCGGCGCCATCGGCATCGCCACATAAATGGCACGCGAACCGCTTCAGGCGGTTCGCGGTCGACATCGCCAAGGTGAGCAGCTCGTTCTCTGTCACTCCAAGCCCTCCGTCCCAGCGTGCTTGTTTCTCGGCGATCAGCATGCCGCGTTTCGCGCACAGCCGAGTCGTGCTTCAGTCCAGTCTCTCGCTGATCGTCTTCGATTCCGCTCCATTCATCAGCGTGATGTAAGCGATCGGCCGGTCGTCCTTCAACGTCGACGTCACGGCGACGACGCGATACGCCTGGTTCATCGACGCTGCTTTCGCGAGGGCTTGTTCTAGCGAAGTCTTGGCCCTGGCCATTGCCTGGCCTTGTGCCGTGGCGGCCACCAAATCGTTGCCGCCGGTGATTGCTTCGGCCTTCGCGATCTTCCCGCTCTTGTGGTCGACGATCACCTCCCAGAAGCTCTTCGGCTTGGCGACGTACACCGAGAGCTGGAGCTTCCCATTCTCCAGCTCGAATTTCGCCGAGATTGGCTTGCCCTCAACCGCAGTCTCGGCCAACCCCTGCTCCAACGAGATCTCAGCGCCCTGCAGCTGCTCCGCCAGCACTTTGTCCTCTGAAGCTTGTTCTGTGCGCGGCTCGTTGCGGTCGCCGGCGAGGGTGGATAGCTTGGCCTCGAAAACGACCTTGGCCACGGTTAGATTGCGAATGTTGAATCCATCGTCCATCTGGCGCTGCTCGGACCGTGGGGTCAGCAAACACTGCCCGGTAGCCTTCAGATAAGTGCTCCAGAGAAACTTGGCATCCTCTGCGCACACGACGTTCTCGGTCGCGGTGCGATAAAGCACCTGCTTGCGGGCCGGATCATAATAGAGGCCTTCGACCGCCTTCGAGATCACCTCGCGGTCCGGCGGCCCTTCACCCAAATCATTTGCCTCCACTTGCACATCAACCCAGGCCCGACCCAGCTCGCGGTTTACCGCGAAGTCTGCAGAGACTTGCTGTCTCCAATTGCTGATCGGCGCCTCGAAAACGATGAGCTGCGCGGCATCGGCGACTTTGGCAAGAGACACAACGACGAGCGCACACATTGTCAATTTGCTTCTGAACGACTTCATGGACTCCTCCTTAGGGATAAACAGGCGTGGCACAAGAATCTCCAACGAGCGCTCGGCGGTTCCGCCGAACGCTCTGCCAATGAGACGTGGCGACGGAGCCTAAAAGTTCCCAGGGGCCGAACGAGCCGTTCCCGCACTTGCAAAGTCGTCGAGCAATGCGCGAACGAAGCTGCTGGCCGGGTTTTCCCGCAATGACTCCAGCGTGCCCTCCTGGACGACGCGTCCCCTCTCCATCACCGCGATCCGGTCGCCGAGGGCAGCCGCTTCTCGAAGGTCATGCGTCACGTAGAGAACCGTATTCCGGCGCTCCTTCAGCAGATCGCGAAACACAAAGAGCAACTCGCGCTTGAGGCCGACGTCGAGGTTGGAGAGCGGCTCGTCGAGGAGGACGGCGCGCGGCTCGCGAACCAGTGCGCGGGCGATCGCCACCCGCTGACGCTCGCCGCCGGAGAGCTGGCCGGGGTGGCTGCGCTCCTTGCCGGCAAGCCCAACCCTCCCAAGTATTGACTGAATTCGCGCCTCGCGCTCACGAGGCGTCGCGCCCCCGGATTTGAGTCCGAAGGCGAGGTTTCCCGCCACGCTCAGGTGAGGCCAGAGCGCGAGGTCTTGGAAGACGACTGCCAGCCCCCGCTCTTCGGGGAGCATCACCAATCGCCCCGCTTGGCTGGCCACTTCGCCGGAGAGTCGCACGGTGCCTGCCTCCGGCGTCGCGAAGCCCAGGATGATGCGGAGCACGCTCGTCTTGCCGCTTCCGGAGGGCCCCAGCAGCGCCAGCACCTCGCCGGGCTCCACGGTTAGCGAAAGACCATCGATGACTCGCCTCTCCGAATGTCTGAGGGTGATGCCCTCGAGGTCGATAGCGGCCGTCACTCAGGCCTCCTATGCGGCACCAGCAGCCCGCCGGCTCCGAGCACTAAGGCGGTCATCAGCACGTGGGCCACGGCGAGCGCGGCCACCACCGCCGGCGGGCCATTCGCCTCGAGGGTGAAGATGCGAACCGGGAGCGGCTCCCGACCGGGGGGGTAGTAGAGCACCGCCGTCTCGAAATCTCGAAGGCAGAAAACCACCGCCAAGAGCCAAGCAGCGGCAATACCCCTTAAGTTGACCGGGAGGATGATCCAGATGAGCCGCCGCCAAAAGCGTGCGCCAGCGGCGGCTGCAGCCTCTTCGAGATGCACCGCACTCTGAAGGACAACCGAGGCGACAGCGCGAGTGCCGACCACCGCGTAGCGCGCGGTGTAGCCGATGACGAGGATGGCCACGCTGGTGTAGAGCGCGCTCGTCTCCGGTCTATTCCATACGGCGATGAGGCCGACCCCGAGCACCGACGCGGGCGTCACGAACGTCAGCACCGCGAGGGCATCCAGCATCGAAGCCCCCCGCAGGCGGCGTGCGGCGCCATGCCCAACCACCAAACCAACGGCGGCGATGACCGTGGCGGCGACAGTGGCCGTGCCGAGACTGGTCCACGGTGCTTGCCCGATCCACTGCGGCAGCTGACCGAAGCCGCCGCCTCGAGCCGCGCGCAGCGCCAGAGCCGCGAGCGGGAGCGCCCCAGCCGCGGCAACGCTCCAACTCGCTGCGGCAAGGGTGGGACGCCAACCACTCAGCGGGATCGGCGCACGCGACATTCCGCGTAGGCCGGCGACTGCGAATGAGCCGGCACCGACCAGTCGCCGCTCGATGTAAAGCAGGCCAAACGCGATGGGCATCAGCGGCAACACCAGGGCGAAGGCCTCCCCTGGCTCGTACTGGATGCCTCCGAGCCTGGCGAAGACCGCTGCGGGGAAGACGTCGACGCGAAGGAACATTGGCACACCGAGCTCGGAGACCGACAACGCGAAAACGACGATGGTGGCGAGCACAAGCGCGGGTCTAGCAGCGGGAAGCAGGATGCGCGTGGCGACGCGCCATGGACCAGCGGCGACGCGCGCCGCCTCTTCGAGCGAGGCGTCCATCCCAAGAAGCGCCAGTGCTACCATTGAGGTGACCACCGGCGAGAACGTGAGCGCGAGGATCACCACCAGGCCGACCTCGCTGAACAGGAGCCGATCTGTCACCTCGCTCCCGAGAAATCCCTCGCGCCCTAGAAGCTGGAACCACCCGAGGGCGAGCAGAAAAGGCGGCAGAAACATTGGGAAGGCGTGCAGCATCCACAGGAAGCGCCGCGCAGGCAGATCCGTCCGCGCGATGAGGAGCCCAAGTGGAACGCCAATGGCGACGGCACAGGCGGTCGCTGCTGTGGCGAGCATAAGGGAGCGGATGAGAAGCAGCCACGGCCGGGGAGCGGAAAGGATGCGGAGCGCGGCTGCCCCGGCGCCAGGAATTTCGGTCAAAAGTCTCCCCAAGGGCAAAGCCGAGCTGAGCAGAACAATTGCTCCCGCGGCCGCGAGCACGAGCATCTGCTCGCGATGAAGCAACGCGCGCCTCAGAGACCGACCCACTGCCTCAGCCACGGCTGGATGCGTTCCATCTCGGTCGCCACGCGCGCGTAGTCCACCTGCATCGCTTTGATCTCGCTGACGCGCTTGAGTCCCTGCGGTACCGGCACCTCCGGCCGCAGCGGCATGTGCGCGGCAGAGTCAGCCATCCGCCGCTCCACATCGGGAGTGAGCAAATAGTCGACGAGCTTGCGCCCCGTGTCCGGATGCGGTCCGCCCTTGACGAGAACCGCGCTCGTCGGCATGACGAGCGCCCCCATGCCCTCTTGATCCGGATAGACGACGTCCACCGGTGCGCCCTCCTTGAGAGCCTCGTACCCGTCATCGGTGTCCGCGAGTCCGAACACTACCTCGCTGGTCGCGACAAGTCGCTTCACCTCACCGTTGGAGCTGACAATGCGAACGTCGTTTGCCTTGAGAGCCGTGAGAAACGCGCGCGCCTCTTCCTCACCCCATGTCGTAAACAATGCCGCGACATGCATCGTCGTTGTCCCGAAGAGCGGGTTTGCGATCGCCGTCTCTCCCTTCCAGCGAGGGTTCGCCAGATCTCGGATGGAGCGCGGCATCTCGCCGGGCGAGACGCGCTTCTTGTTGACCAGCAGGACCCGCGCCCTTGCGGCGAACTCCGTCCAGGTCCCATCCGCGGCGCGGAAGGTCGCGGGGATATCCGAGGCGCTGGGCGAACGGTACGGTTCGACCAGGCTGCGCTTGACGAGCAGGAATGGACGCACTGGGTCGTTGGCCCAGAAGACATCGGCCTGCGGGTGCGGCGCTTCCGCAATCAGCCGGTTGAGCACACCGGTGCTCTTCGTCTCCTCGGTGTCGAACACCGCCCGCACCGTGATACCGCTCTGACGCTCGAATTCCTTGAACAGGGGCTCCGAGAATACTTGGTCCACCGAGGTGTAGACGACAACCTCTCGCGCCGTTCGTTTGCAGGCCGGATTCAGCGAAACGAGAGCTGCGAGAAGAACAATCCGCTTCATGCTCACCTCGATCCAAAAGCCCCGCTATTTCCTAAACGCTCCATCGAGCTTTCCTTGCCGCACCATCTCCTGGCAGTGCGCATAAAGGGCGTCGTACACAATCCATTCCGCGGCGTTGATTTCGTGATCGTCGCGGAAGGCGAGGCGGCGGAATCCGTCGGCGACCGCCTTTAGTCCAGGGCTCTCGGGCTGCTCATACAGCGTGTTGTCCGTATCGGCGCCGTTGACAATCTTTGCGAGTAATGCGAGCGCAGAATTGTCGTCGAGTCTGTATTTCTTGAGAATCGCCTCAAACGTGCATCGCTTACCTTGGTGGCCGAGCTCGGCACCGCTCACGTCAAAAGGGATGGCGCCCATCCGCTCGGCTTCGCTGAACACTTGCGTCGCCGCAACGAAGAAGAATTCCGCCTCGCTGTCTACAAACTTCTTAATCAGCCAGGGGCAAGCGACCCGGTCGACGTTTACTCGCTCCCGTGTAATCCATTTCATTGCCATCTCTCCTTAGTTTGCCGGCTTCATCGCGAGGCCACCGCCTTGACGACGAGACCGACGGCCCCAGCCACAAGAATCACCACGGGCTCAGGCGCTTTCTTCAGCTTCAGCAGCACCAGGAAAGTGGCAATTCCAATGGCGGCCGTTGGTATATCGATGATGGACCGCCTGGCGAGAACAAATGCGGCCCCGCCAATCGCCCCGGCGGCGGCTGCCGTAACACCTGAAACAAAAGCTTTCACACGTGGATCCTTGGACCAGCGCCGAACGCTTGGGGCGAGCAAGATGACGACCGCAAACGGGGGAAGGAATACTCCCGCAGCCGAGATGAGGGCCCCAAGCGGTCCTGATACGAGGTAGCCGATGAACGCCACGGTAATGACGACCGGTCCCGGCGTGATCATCGCGACCGCCACAGCATCGAGAAATTGCTGCTCGTTCAGCCAGTGGAATTGATCCACCACGCCGCCGTGAAGGAAGGGAACGATTGCCAACCCGCTCCCAAACACGAAGGCGCCCGCTTCGGTGAAGTACCAAGCGATTCGCCACAACTCGCCCAGGGCCGGGCCCCGCAGTCCCATCACCAGCCACGCCAGCCACGGTCCGATCGAGAGCACCGTTGTCGTCTTGCGCGATGGAAGCCACGCTTTAGCAATGAGCGCGAGAAGGCCAAAGCCGAGAAAGACCCACAGGATCTCCTTCTCTGTCCACGCCGTCACCAGCGCGCTAGCGGCGAGAATAGCAATGAGCAGCGGATCTTTGCCGACTGTCATGCGACCGAGCTTGACCGCACTGCGCGCGATGATCGCGATGACCGCCGCGCCGATGCCATAGAACACGTTCTGGATCCACGGTAACCCGTGAAATCGGACGTAGAGGATGGAGATGGCCAGCACCATCACGAACGAGGGCAGGATGAAAGCGCCGGCGACGAGGGTCGCCCCGAGGCGCCCCGCCCGCACCCAGCCAAGGTACATCGCCAGTTGCGCCGCGAGCGGACCTGGCGAGAGCTGTGAGAGCGCGAGCCCCTCAAGATAGTCCTGTTTGGAAACCCAGTGGCGCTGTTCGACCAGGTCCCGCTGCATGTGGCCGGCGAGCGCAATCGGGCCTCCGAAGCCGAATGTTCCCAGTCGAAGAAAGTAGAGCAGGAACTCCCGCATGGTACTGGACTGAATCTGCTCTGCGGCTTGGGGGCCTGCCGGTTTCGGTTCCATCTTTCCGCTCACAGTCGGGCTCTCGGCGGCAAGCCGATAACTCGCGAAGCGCTATCCGGTGGTTCGCGCTTTTTGAGAATCCAACGCGCTCTTGATTCCCTTCGCGAGGCTCTCCGCCGGCCCCACGCCCCAGAAATGCAAAAAGAGAATGCGTGGACTCTCGCCGGTCATGTGCTGGTGAATTGCGACGATGTTGATGTCGGCACCTCGCAGCGCTTTGAGTACTCCCTGCAGCTCGGCCTCGAGCATGGCGAAGTCTCCGTCCACGACGGCTTTGTCATCACTGCCCACGAAGGCCGCCCAGGTGTTGACGCCCATCGCATTGCCTGCGGTCTGCGCATGCATCTTGGTTTCTCGACCAATCGTCACCTTGTACACGCCATTGATCACCTCGCCCTTTCCAAGGATGGCCTCAACCTTTTTCGAGTCCAGCGTGCTCCTCGCTGGATCGATATCCGCCGTCAGCACCTCGCCTTTTCCCCCTGCGGTTTGTTTCATGCTCGCGAAGAGCCTCCCCACTGCAGTTGCCAGCTTGGTTTCGTCGCCCATGCCTCCAATGTGCATGAACATCACTTTGGGCGAGTCCCAAAAGAAATGGTTGTGCAGCGCGGTCACCTCCAGCCCGTTGTTCAATGCCGTGCTCATCGCCGGATTCACCTGCTCCTCGGTCATGACCATGTCTCCCATCACCATGGTTCGATTGCCGTCGCGCTTGAACGCGGCCCAGCTGGTCAGGCCCATCGGCGGCGTCATTTTCACTCCTGCGGTGGTGACGGATAGGTCCGACCTCGGAACTGATACCTTGAAGACACCTTCCTTCGCGTTTAAGGCGCCCTTGGCTCCAGTGAGCTCTTCGATGCGCGCGGTGTCGAGCTTGGGACTGCCGTTCTTTTGCGGGGCTGCGGCGGCGATTCCAAACCCTCCAACCAGTACCAAAGTTGTTACAGCTCGCTTGACCATTGATTCATCTCCTTTCACAAATGTGCCTACCTCGCACCGAGCACCGCAACGGCCTTTTCCGCCCGCTCCAAGCGAGAATTCACTTCGTCCCAATTGATGTTTCGGAAGAATGCGTCGATATACTTCGCCGCCGCTGCGCCATAGTCCATCTGGTACGAATGCTCATACATGTCCAGGACGAGCAGCGGTTGTCCAAAGGCAACCGATTGCGTGTGATTGCCGGACCAATAGGTGCGCAGCTCAGCAGTTTGAAAATTGTAATCGAGAAGGGCCCACCCACTGCCTCCGCTCAGGCTCATCCCAGTCGCTCGAAACAGCTCCTCCCACCGACCGAAGCTTCCGCACTGAGCGGCGAGGCGCTTTTCGATGCCACCACTCGCCTTCCCATCTCCGCCCAGATTGCCGAAGTAGTGCTCGTGCAGAATCATGGAGTTTGTGAAGGTGAGCTCTCGCTCCTTTAAGCCGGCGACCACGAAACCCGGAGTGTCTTTCGTTACTCGAGTGAGCTCTTCCTCAACCTTGTTGAGGTTCTTCACCGCGCCGCCGTAATTGTTTTCGTGGTGCGACCGGATGAGCGGTTCGGAGAGGCCCCTTAGCTTCGTCGAATCGAAGGGGAGGGGCAGGACGGCGTGCTTCCCCACAAACGCGGTCTCGTTCGGCATTGTGACGCTCCTACTTCGGCGTGACCGTGAAGTCGTCGAACTGAATGACCGAGTCGGCCTTCGTCCAGAGCCCCACCCTGCCGGCGTCCTTGAAGGTGTCGTCCGTTGCGTCCAGGACCTTGTTGCCGTCGAACCACACCACGAAGTGGTTCCCGGCGGCATCCACCTTCAGCGTGTGCCAGGTGTTCTTGGCCACCTTGATCGACTTGTTCTGGAAAGACCGCCGGTTGCCGGCGACAGTGTGGTAGATGGTGCAGTTGTCCTCGTCGGCGTTGCACCGAGCGATGTAGTAGTTGTTGACGTCCTTGTAGCGCCACACCATGCCGAAGCCCTGATCGACCGCGCCCGAGACGGGCCTCGCACGCACCGAGAGCGTCACGTCCTTGTAGGAGCCCTCCTTGACCACTGCGAGCGGGAACCGATAGTCGGTGGGGTCGGCGCTCTCTTGAACGAGCAGGTGGTTGTTCGGCGAGTCTTGGGCGGCGCGAACGACCCATTTCCCTTCCGAGCCCTGGCCGGTCCTGCCGAACTCGAAGCCGGCGGGTGGCTCGCCCGGCTTGTCGACGTCGAAATTCCATATTTTTGAAGAAGCCTTTTCATTGCCGCTTTGCGCGATCGCCAGCGAGCTGAGACTCAGCACCGTGGCGCCCACGATGTTTGTGAATTTCATTTTCAGGCTCTCTTTCTCTTGAAGTACTCGTAAAGGCCGTTGAATACGGCAGATCCCTCCACGAGCCGCTTTTCATCCTCAGGATGTGCCATCGCAATTCCTGCGATGAGCCGGTCCAGTCCCAGGGTGTCCTCGCGACCGAACTTTTCATCTTTGAGGTCAATATCGTGGACAATTTCTGCGATTTGCTTCAGCGCCGGGTCGGTCAAACCGAACTTGTGCAGAAGCACTTCGAAGGTGCACCGGTCGCCTTCGTGAGTGAACTCCGCCTCGAACATGTCAAAGCGCAGCTCGCCGGGGTCTGGGCGATATCCTTTTCCAGGAACGAATTTGAAACGCGCATCCTTGTCGATGAAGCGGCGGATCAGCCAAGCACTCGCCATCCGGTCGACGTGAATGCCCTTCCTCGTTACCCAGATGCGGCCCTGCACTTTTTCAATTGCGCCGACGTCGCTTTCGTCCTTCTCCGACTCTGCAACCGCCGAGGTTTTCACTTTCTCCTCCAGGTCAGCGAGCAGCGCTTCGAGGGCGTCTCGGCCAGAGGCGGCGAAGAAGTCCACCGTCTCGATTTCTTCCAGGCGCTTTCGGAGCCGGGCAATTCCAGATTCCAGCTCCTTCCTGTACTCATCGCCCTTCTTGCCACGCGGTGACCGCGACTGGAGGCGACGAGCCTCGCTGGCCAGCTCAAGATACTCCGCTTCTCGAGCCGAATTGAACAGACCCTCGACCTCGGCATCCGAAACCCCCTCGACGAAGCGGGCCTCGCAAACGGAAGCCTCGCCGCCTCCCTCGACGATTTCGCGAACCACCCACTCGAAGTCTTCCTGAGACTGGTCGCTCTTGGGCAGCACATAGACCGAGTTCTTGATCGCCGCCGCACCCAGCCGTTGCAGCCGCCGGCCGATCTTCACCCGGAAGTAATTCGGCTTGGGCGGAATCTGGTGAATGAGCAACAACCATTTGGACTCGGCGGGTTTGCCCATCGTCCAGTGCCCGATCGTCCCCTCTAATCCAGTTTTTCCTTCACCGTCTTCCAGTCGTTTCCCTTGACGAGCGTGACCTCAGCAGTCGCCTGGCCACTCTCAACGGACGGAATGACGCTCACGGCCCGGTAGCCCTTGTTGGCCTTCAAGGCCTGGCCGACCGCTGAATGGAGTGAGGTCTTTGACTTGGCCATCGCTTCGTTTTGCGCTTGGGCGGCCGTCAGATCATCGCCGCTGGTGATCGGCTCGGTCTTCGCCACCTTGCCGGTTTGATGATCGACGACGACTTCGTAGAAGCTCCCCGCCTTGGCCGTGTAGACCGAGAGCTGGAATTTTCCCTCCTCAATCTCGAACTTCGCCGAAATGGGCTTGCCCTGAGCTTCGCTGGCCGAAAGACCCTTCTCGAGCGAGACCTTGGCCGCCTTCACCTCCTTCGCGAGGGCCTGCTTTTCTGCTTCCTTACCTTTCTCCTCGGCGGCGAAGGAATACAACCCGAAAACGCTCAAACCGAATGCTGGAGCCAACCACTTCAGTTTGTACATGAGGCTCTTCCTCCTTTCGGAAGTACAAGCGTATAGATCAACAGCAGCTAGGCACAAAACTATTCCTTGCAGTTGAATCAGGCATTCAAATTGTCGATCCGCGGTCTCCGCGCTGGTGACCAGTAAACACGCTTTCGAGGTCGAGCTTTCCTCGGGCAAGAGCCCGATGCCTAGGACTTCTGCTGCCGCCCCATCTCGGCGCGCAACCGTTCCTCCTGTGCGCGCTTCTAATTCCATTACCTCGGAGGGAAGTGCTTCCATCACCTGATCGGTGCAGATCCTGCTGAACCCAAACAGGAGGAAAATATGGACCGTACGACCCTGCTCCGAACCACTTACCGCATCAACGCCGTCGCGACGTTCGCCTGCGGCGCTGCCCTTCTTGCCGCCGGTCACTTGCTCGCGTCCCCGCTCGCCGTGCCCGCACCCGCGCTCTGGGGGATGGGCGCGGCCTTCGTCTTTCTGGCGGCATGGATCTGGGCAATCTCGCGTCGCCTTCAACTCCTTCGAAGCGAGGCGGCGATCCTGGGAGTGCTCGACGGTAGCTATGCGCTGGCGAGTTTCGCTGCACTGGCAGTCTTCTGGCAGCAGATGACACCGGAACTGCGGGCGGCTGTCGCACTGATCGCTATGCCGGTGGCGCTTTTCGCGTCTATCGAGCTGTCTTGCGCTTTGCGGCCGGGCGCCTCGCCAGGTGACGTGAGGACGGCGTAACAGAGCTCTGGCGTCGAGGCGACCTTCATCGGAAGCGAGATTCGAATATGAAAGGCATGCGCCCAGCCGAGCCGCACACTTCGCGATAGTACGTCGCTGCTCGAGGAGTGGCCCGGCGTGAAGCGCGCTTTCTACGCCGGACCTCTACCGCCAGCGCAACCCTCAGTCGCCAGCGCCGCCCCTGGGCGTCAGCGCGTCCCAGAAAGCACAATTGTGCACCCGCCTGATCTCCGACACCGACGTCGCCTGACTGGAGCCGCCAGCGTTCAGCGACAGGACCTGGCCGGATGCGAACTGTGGCCAGATGGGCGTGCCGTCGGCGGTCGGGTTATCCGTTCGAGCAAACGCCGATACATGCGCAATCTCCTCGTCCTGCAGGACCTGCTGGTTGTTGTCGAGCCCGTTCGGCAACGTGTCGCTCGGCAGTACCGGCGTGAGTGACCACGCCCGGACGTGCCCCGCTCCGGAAGGAACCCCCGTATAGGCGGGCGCCCACGGTGCCGCGTATTCGATCAGGTACATGTAGGCCGGGATCCAGTGCGAAAGAGCCTGCACAGTGCGCAACTCGCTGCAAACCGTGTATGCATCGGCTGCGATGGTGCGCCATGCGATGCCCGGCGACGCGAACCGATTGAGCGGATACATCGCAGTCACCAGATTCGCAAACTTACCGAATTGCGCTTCGATGAGGTTCGCATAGTCCTGCGCGGTGTTCGCGGTGCCCGCGAGGTTTTCGTCGCGGTCCGTACCAAAGATGACGGGCACGCGGTTGATACGGCCTTCCTCGACTAGATCGGGAAGCGCGTCCACGAGCGTTGTGCCGTTAAGGGTGGGTGCGATGGTGCCGAATCCATCGTACTGATATCCGGGCCCGCCGACGTTGAAAACGGTCGCCGGGTCAACGGCGCGCATGCAGGCTGCCACATCCGATCCCGTGCAGCCCAAGGCGGCGGCGAATTGGTCTCCGACCAACTCCGCCAATCCGAGGGACGGCAACCTCGACTTGCAGTCCTGCACTTCAAGTGACGTTCCAGGCGGGCCTGCGGATTCGGGCGTTTCGTAAATCGTGTTGTATTGGCCGCTGGTGCTGATGCCCTTGTGGAAGAGCCCCGCCGCGGTGGGCGAGGCAATCTGATCGCACACGCTAGAGCCGCCGGCGGACTCGCCGAAGATGGTCACGTTGTTCGGGTCGCCGCCGAATGCGCTGACATTCCGCTGGATCCATTGCAGCGCGGCCTGCTGGTCCTGCAAGCCGTAATCGCCCGAGTTCGGACCGAAGGCGCGGTTGGCAGCAAAGCCGAAGATGTTCAACCTATAATTTAAGCTGACGACAACGACGTTGCCCGTCCTGCTGAGCAGCGAAAAGTCGCCGGCGCCGGAGCCATTGCGGAATCCGCCGCCGTGAATGTGAGCCATGACAGCCAAACCATCAGCTCCCGGCGGCGCCCAGACGTTGAGGTACAGGCAATCCTCATCGCCGCCGCTCGACTGCAGGCACTGGCTGGCGTAAGCAGTGGCCTCTCGCACGCCGCTCCAGGGGCCCGCGGGCTCCGGCGGCGCCCAGCGGAGATCCCCGACGGGCGGCGCGGCATGGGGAATTCCTAGCCACGCATTGATTCCGCTGACGACAATGCCGCAGACGGCCCCGTTGTCCGTCTGCACGGTCGTGCTTGGGTCGCACGCCGTCCCATTGAAGTTCCCAAACGCAACACCCCCCGCGAATGGCTGCGTCTGTTTACGGGCGGTCGTCACACCTATCGCCAGCAAGATGGTCGCAGCAAGCATCCAAGATTTAGAACTGGGCACCGCAAAGAGCAGGGCCCGCTTCAGTCGTGACATGGCGTTCCTCCCCTTCTTCTGCAATTGTGCGGCGCGAGCGTGAGCGCGCCGCAGCCTCCGATACCAAGGGCTGCCACGGTCGAGCAACGCGGCGCGGACACTGTTGTCTCCCTGAAAACACGCACGCAAAGTAGAAGCGCGTCGACGGTTTCGACTGAACTGACGCGGCGCCCGGCACCTTGACTGACTCGAAATCTGGATCCTACCGTGCTCGGCTTCTTTCAGCGCCGCATTTCAAGGGAGGGAACCATGTCCAATTCGCTGATCGCATCCGTGTTGGCCATTGCTGCCGCAGTTCCGGCACTTGGCGAGTCGGTGCCCAATCCAACCGTGAGCGGTCCAATTCCAGCCACGGTGATTCCTGGCAACCCGTCGCACGATTATCCATTTTTCGCGACGAACCACGATTTGGCTATCAACGGGTACATCGAGGAAGAGTTCTTCTTTTCGGGAACCGCGAACATCCACGAGACGCAGCCGCTGACGACGGCGACGGTCATCGACGGCGGTCATCCATACCTCACCCGAATGGTCGTCCGTCGTCCGGCAGACCGGCGCCACTTCAACGGCACCGTTCTGATCGAATGGTACAACGTCACCAACGGCTTCGATGCGGAGAACACCTGGTTCTTTGCCTGGGAGCACATTCTTCGCGCCGGCTACGTCTGGGTTGGTGTGTCCGCGCAGCGGGTGGGGGTGATCGACCTCAACGCCTGGAGTCCGGATCGATACGGCTCGCTCGATGTCACCGATGGAGGACACGTAACAGACGATTCCTTGTGTTACGACATCTACTCGCAGGCGGGACAAGCGATCCGCCACCCGCAGGGCATCGATCCGCTGGGCGGATTGAGGGCGCGGACGGTCATCGCTGTCGGCGAATCCCAGTCGGCCTTCCGACTCTCCGCGTACGTCAATTCGATCCACCCGTTGGCCAACGTCTATCAGGGATTTTTGCTCTTATCGTCGCTCGGCAATCCCATCCGAACGGATTTAACGGATCCGGTTTGGAAGGTATTGACCGAATACGACGTCGGGGCTTTCGAGGCATCGGTCCGCCAAGACGACACGAGCCTCTTTCGCACCTGGGAGGTCGCCGGCACCTCGCATGTCGACCAGCATCTGCGGGCCAGCCGTGAGGCACTCGAGCTTCGGGATCGAGGGACGTCGTCCGAAGCAGCTCTGGCACCACAGTGCGATGTGCCGTCGATTGGAACTCGTGTTCCAACAACCTACGTGCTCGCGTCCGCGTTCGACCTCTTGGTTCGCTGGGTGCGCCAGCACGCGGCGCCGCCGAGCGCGCCGGGGATCGACATCGTCGAGTATGGGCCGCCGGGCGGCCCCTCGGTGATCGCCCGAGACGACTTGGGCCTCGCGCTGGGAGGCATCCGATTGTCGGAGCTCGCAGTGCCCACCGCTTACAACGTCGGCTTCAACGTTGGACCGGGCGCCTGTGTACGATGGGGCTACTCCCTTCCTTTCGACGTCGGAATGCTGGATGACCTCTACCCCGACCACGAGCGCTACGTTCAGCGGGTGACTCGGCTTAGCCACGACAACGTTCGGCACCACTACATCCTCGAGCCCGACGCGCAACAGACCATCCGCGCGGCGGTTGAGTCGCGCGTAGGCGGACGGGACGACGGGCCGCGCGACGAGGGCGATTAGGCCGGCGGTCGTGGCTGGGGGACTTTAGGGATTCTTTCCTTGATTGCTGTAGAGCGAGACCAGCCCGTTTGTCTCTTGCGATGAAGCAGGGCCCACAAATTCGAGCGACACTCCGTACTGCGAAAGCCGCTGAATGGGCCGGCCGGCAGAGTCGAGGAAGCGGCTGCCCCCGTGAAGCACTCTCACTTCTTTCGCTTGTGTCAAGAATGGAACGTTGAAAGGCGTGCGTGGCCCTGCTTCGTCTTCGGGACTGACAGGAATGAGAGCATCGGGAGGAGAGAGCGCAGCGAGCGGATAGAGGCCCCAGTATTCTCCCAGAAGAACCGAAGGGCCGGGTTTCGCGACGGCCGCTGCAAAGACTCGGAGCTGATCATATTGAGGATTTCTGGCTGGCGCGGGAAGACAGAAGAATGTGACAGCAAGCGTCACCAATGCCAGCGAAGCGGGAAGCCATCTTGCTGACGGTCTGCGACGAACCAACCAAAGCACGACTCCCGCTGCGGAGAGGTAAATCGTCATGTCTAAGAATACGTGTGTGAGACAGAGATAGCGGTCATTGTAATCATTGAGTCGAACGTGACGCGCGGCCACGCAAATGAGGAAGTTTGTAAACGCCATGAAACAGACACCGGCCGCAAGAAAGAAACTCTCGCGCGCGAGCTCCATCTCCGTCGGTTGCTCCGACCTGCGTCGTCGGACGGCGAGCACGCCCAGAATCGCCACTCCTGCCAGGGCCAGCAGCAGTACCCACAAGGAACCAGCGAAGGCGATCCACAGAAGCTTCTGTGCATTCTCCTGGAAGTGTCCTCGGTCCCCACGCCAGACGGTCTCATATGAATTTCCGAAGGAGCTCCATGCGGCGCGATGATAGGCCCAGCGCAAGAGCGCCTCTGTTCCCACGGAGCCCAAGAGAAGAGCGACCGCTACCGCGGCTCGCGGCGTCAATTGTGATGTCGTCTCCATGCTGCTCGACACTTGGCGAGAGCGGCAGATTTCGATGGCGATGATCCCCACTAGGAAAACAGTGCTGATCGGTGAGCTCCATATCGCGAGCGCCATCGCGACCCCGCAGGCGGCAATAGCCCGGCGCACAGCGCGTTTACCGCAGAGCAGCTGGCGCACCAGCAACCACGACAAGATCAGTGCTGTCAACTGCCAGGCATAAGGCTGGCTCGTCGAGAGCACGCTGCGCCTGATCGCAGGATGAAGAACCAGTGCGGACACGAAAATGGAAGCGGCTATCCATCCGACTGGCTTCATACTGCTCAACGCCAAAGCTCCCAAAAACAGCCAACCCGTCTGAACGACTGCGAGCCGCTCAGGGCTCCAAACCCAACCGGTCAACGCGCTCCACCCGGAAGCGAGCAGATACGGCCACGCTCCGAAGCGATCTTGGCCCCAGTAATAGGCGCTGAACAGCCCGTGGAGAGGGCCGCGCGCCATCAGCACTGGAATCGCGCTATCCGAGTTGAACGCAGTGACATAACTGCTGGCCGGGCCGAACAGAAAGGCCGATCGCCACCAGAGGAGCACGAGCAGAGCCAACCAGCCGGCCTCCAAAGCGAGACCTGCAGCGCGCTTTTCTGGGGCTGACGTGCGCGGAGCTCCGTAAAATGGCTTCAAAGGGACGGATCCCAGCATTGCTGCGAAGGTGGAATAGGGACTTGAGGCTGGCTACACACAATCCGTGGTCTAACATGAGCATTCAGCTGAGCGGCACGGAACCGCGCCCGCGCCCTCAACCGATCAACGTTGACTCGAGCACGACGTCTTTGATGAGAGTCTGGTACTCAGCGTGGGTTTGGTGTGCGCGGGACCTCCACCGCTTTCCTTCTTGAGCCGTCATGTACGCTTGATACTCCGGCGCACCCGGAACACGAATGTTGTCGGCCATCACGACACTTCCGGGGTGCAGCCAGCCCGCCGCGAGAATGCGCTCAAGGTCTGGCAAGTACTCTTCTTTGGCGTGGTCAATGAACACCACATCCAGCTGCCCAGGCCCGAACGCTGATTTCAGGCGCTCGATTGTCGCGCCCCCATCCCCGAGATGGCCGGAGATGATGGTAATGCGAGCCTCGGCGCCGGCATGGTCTACTACTCGCCGCGCGAGCTCGGCATTGGCTAGACTGAATTCCACCGAATACAGACGACCGCCAGGAGGAAGCTTCTGTGCAATCCGCAGCGCGCTGTATCCAACGTACGCGCCAAGCTCGAGCACGCGACGAGGTTTCACTCGCACGATGACGTCATCGAGGAGCTTGCCCTTCTCGTCACCGACGTTGATGAGAAACTTCTTGCGATAAACGTAGTCGTCGATCGCGCGGATAGCGTCCTTGACATCACCAGCCCGGGCGTTCGCCAGCACGTAGTCGACACACGACGCCTCTCGACCATCTCCCACTTGCCATTCCTTGAGGAGCCGCTTCATTCCGAGGGCCAACCGAATGAAGGACCATCTCAAGAATGGGAGCCTCTTTCCGAGTTGCATCCATCCACTCTACCAGCGACTCAGTCCGCGCGCGCAATCGGCACGACGCATCGACCATCTAAGCGGCGCGCGTTCGCTACCCGCCTCGCTTAGCCTGGATCCGTCGGCGGAATTCAGCCGGGTCAAGCCACTGACCCTTTTTCTTAGTTTCCTCCCAGACCTCCTTCACGCCACGCGCCTGCGGGTCCCAGTCCGGGCGGCATTTCATCGAGATCGCTCGAAAGTCCTGACGCAGGTCTTCCATCGTCGGGCGGCCCCAAAACCAATAGCCGCAATAAATCTTGTGGATGATCAGCCCCGGTTCGAGGAGGAACGAGTACGGAATGTAGGGCCTATGTTTGTTATCGGTGTACTCCTCCAGGTCGAGCTTCCGCTGCCACTGCCTGGTCTCGTCCGAGAGGATCGGAAAATGCGCTTTCAGAGCGTTCTTCGTTTCCAAAACAGTGGCCGGCGGGTCGACGCTGATCGCCACCACTTTCGTGTACGCCACTTCCAGTTCTCGTTCGAGCTCCACGAGCCCTTCCAGCTGGCGCTGGCACTTCGGTCAAAACCAGCCCCGATAGAATATCACCGCCATCGGATCG
>Ga0126369_10000810_pt1 | contig 21027 bp, 18 predicted proteins | sample PanSoiMetaPlot_1_FD_109646 | JGI IMG/M metagenome (GOLD analysis project Ga0126369, IMG submission 109646) | Tropical forest soil microbial communities from Panama - MetaG Plot_1 | ecosystem: Environmental > Terrestrial > Soil > Tropical forest > Bulk soil | place: Panama | collected 2016-02-17 | reverse complement strand
CCGCGGCGGGCTGGACGAGCACGCGGTTCTCGTCTTCAGGGATCAGCCATTCAGCGACGCCGAGCAGCTGCAATTCGCCCAGCGCTTCGATGGCCAGATCCACGCGCGAACTGGGGCCGCCGCCATTACCAAGAGCCGCCTCGGCAACGAGGCGCTCACCGACATCTCGAATCTCGACGAAACCGGCGAGGTCCTCCGACCCGGCGACCGCCGTCGCATGTACGCGCTTGGCAATCGGCTCTGGCATACCGACGCCTCGTTCGTGGATCCTCCCGGGCGCTACTCGATGCTCTCGGCGCGAGTCGTGCCCTCAGTCCCTCTCGAAACCGAGTTCGCCGACACTCGCGCTGCCTATGACGCTCTGTCCGCCGAGATGAAAGCGCAATTGGAGGGCCTGCGCGCTCACCATTCGATTGCCTATTCGAGGCAGACGCTCGGTTTCGAATTCTCCGACGACGAGCAGGAAATGTTGAAGGGAGCGGTTCACCCCGTCGTGCGGACAATCCCGAGCTCGGGCCGGCGGGCGCTGTACGTCGCCTCGCACTCATCGCGCATCGTCGAATGGCCAGTCCCTGAAGGGCGGCTGCTGCTGCGCGAGCTCATTGAGCATGCCACCCAGCCGCAGTTCGTGTATCGCCACGAGTGGCGCCCCCACGACTTCGTGATCTGGGACAACCGCGCGACGATTCACCGCGGGAGACCGTTCGAGGACACCAAGCATCGTCGCGAGCTTCGCCGCGTGACTACGCTGGACGTGGCGTAGCCTAGGTTCCAGTGGGGCTCTTCGCCACTTTCAAGTCGTTTTGCGCCACCAGGCGCAACTGGCTCGCGGCGTGGAACTTCGCGTCCACCTCGCGCTCGAGGTAGGTGTAACCCGAAAGGCCTTGCTCGTAGATCTGGAGCAGCTTTCGCGAGTCGTCCAGCGTAAGACGACCGGCGCGTAAAGCGTTTTCCGTGAACTTGCGCACCCGCGCAACCAAGTCGTCGCGGTTGTAGCTCACGTAATTGAGCACCTCGGTCACCGTGTCCCCCGCCACAACGTGATCGATCAAGTACCCACCGCCGGGAGCCAGCGAAACTTGCACCGCGTGGGTATCGCCAAAGAGGTTGTGAAGGTCCCCCAGGATCTCCTGGTACGCTCCCACCAAGAAAATGCCCAGGTAGTAATCGTCGTCGTTGATCGAATGCAGCTCCACCGCGTCCTTGACGTCGCGGCGATCGATGAAGTGATCGATCTTGCCGTCGGAATCACAGGTAATGTCCGCAAGCACCGCTCGGCGGGTTGGCTTCTCGTTCAGCCGGTGGATCGGCATCAATGGGAACAGTTGATCGATGGCCCACGAGTCCGGCAGCGATTGGAACACGGAAAAATTGCAGAAGTAGGTGTCCGAAAGCTGGCGCTCCAACACTTCGAGCTCCTCCGGAATCACCTCCAGCTCGTGGGCGATGCGTTGAATTTTCTGGCAGAGCGCCCAGAAGATCTTCTCCGCGGAGACTCGCTCGCTCAAGGACAGGTGGCCGAGCGAGAAGAGGGTCAGGCTCTCCTCCTTGTACTCGACTGCGTCGTGGTAAGCCTCGAGGACGTTCTTGCGCGTTACGTCCCTGTAGGTAGCCAACAGATTCTTGAGCACCGGAGCCGCGCCGTCCGGCAGGCTGTCGGGAACGCCCGCTACGTCGAACTCGGTAACCCCCAGAACTTCCGTCACCAGCACCGCATGGTGCGCCACGATCGCTCGCCCCGATTCGGACACCAGTGTTGGATGGGGGGCAGCCGCCAGGTCGCAGGCTTCCATGACCGAAAACACCACGTCGTTGGCGTACTCCTCGGTGGTGTAATTCATCGAGGAGGTGAAGTTGGTCTGCGACCCGTCGTAGTCCACGCCCAGGCCGCCGCCCACGTCGAGGTACTTGAGCGGGGCACCCTGGCGATACACTTCGACGAAAAACCGGCTCGCCTCGCGCAGCGCGTTCTTGATGTTGCGGATGTTGGAGATCTGGCTGCCGAGGTGAAAGTGCAAAAGCTCGAAGCAGTCGATCAAGTTCGCCTCGCGCATGAAGGCGATTGCGTCCATCAACTCCGAGCTGGAGAGCCCGAACTTGGAGCGGTCTCCGCCAGAAGCTTCCCAGCGCCCAGCGCCGCGGGAAGAGAGCTTCACCCGGATGCCGATGCAGGGCGAGATGCCGGTGCGACGGGAAACCTCGGCGATCAGCGGCAGCTCGGTGGGTTTTTCGACCACCATCACCACCTTGCGCCCAAGCTTCGAGGCATAGAGGGCGGTCTCCACGTACTCCTCGTCCTTGTAGCCGTTGCAGATGATCAGCGCCTCTTCGTCCTCGAGCAGCGCCATCACCGCCAAAAGCTCGGGCTTGGAGCCCGCTTCCAACCCGTACGAGTACTGCTTGCCGGTTTCGACGATGCTCTCCACGACGTAGCGGTGCTGGTTCACCTTGATCGGGTAGACCCCCCGGTAGCTCGCCTTGTAGTTGTGTTCAGCGATCGCTTTCTTGAAGGCTTCGTTGATATGCACCACGCGGTGCTTGAGCACGTCGGTGAAGCGGATCAGCAGGGGAAGGCCGATCCCGCGGCGGCGAACTTCATCCACCAATTCTTTGAGGTCCAGGCTGGCGCCGTTCATCCCCGGGTTGACGCAAACGTTGCCTCGCTCGTTGATCGAGAAATATCCAGCCCCCCAGGCCCGGATTGCATAAGTCTCCAATGCGTCGGCCAGGGTCCAGCGCTGTTGCGAGGGGCTATTCAGCATTGTCAGGAACTCCCGGGGGAAAAAGAGGCGCCACTATACGAAAAGACGAGCAAGTCGAATGACAATTGTGACGGTCACTTGATTTTGAAGCTTTCGCCCTTCTGCTTCATCTCTTCGTAAATCTTGCGCTGCGCTTCCGCTAGCTTTTCCTTGTACCGCGCATTCGAGGGTTCAAACGTCACCGCTATCTTAAGACTTCGTTCCGCCGCAGACCAGCGCTGAGCCTCCAATTCGAAAAGGCCCGCGGCGTAGAACTGGCGGCCCTTGGGCGTGGTGCCGATCTGTTCCTCCGCCTGTTTCTTCACCGCCATCTTCGTTTCGACCTCTGCAACTTCGGTGAATCGCAGCTTCTGGGCGCGGTCCGGGCCCTCAATGTCGGCGATGTACCGGTCTCGCTTGGCGTCGTCTCTGAGCACGTAGTAGGCCTCGGTCATCCGTTTGTAGACCCGCATGATCTTTTCCTTCAGCCGCGCGTCCACGAGCTGGTAGTAGCGGTCCGGGTGATAGGCGCGACTCACTCGGTGGAAAGCGCGCTTGATCTCCCCGGGATTGGCGCTTTTCTCGACTTTGAGAATCTGGAAGTAGTCCTGCGCTTCCATTGCGGCGAGTAGCGCTTCCAGCTGGGCTCCCTGCGCCGCTCCGGGCGCAGCGCCGGCTGAGCTCGGCCCCGGGGTGCCTGAAATTGACCGAACCACGCTCGGGGCCGGCACCCGCGGCGGAGCAACCGGCCCCGAGCCCGAGGCCGGAGTACGCCGAAGCAGAACGGGCGTATTGGGAGCCGGATGGCGGGTTGGCTCAGGGCTTTTGGCCGCGGGGCTCGCAACCCCCGGCGGCGCAGGCTTGGTGGGCGATGTCGCGGGCGAGGGCTTGACGGCGGGCGTAACGGTGGCAGGAGGCTTCGCGGCGGGTTTGGGCGGTTTGGGTGAGGAGTCTTGCGGAGGCGCCATGGACGAGCCTAGCCGGGCAGAGCAGGCATCGCCGCCGCGCTGGCGCGTCCAGCCAGGTGAATTGCCCGGTTGGCCTGAATCGACCGCTGGATGTCCGCCTCCGTAAGGCCCGAAGAAAGGCTGATAGTCGTCGACGTCTTCTTCCCGGTTGCCAGGTCGGTGGCCGACACCTTGACGATGCCGTCGGTGTTGATTTCGAAGGTCACGTCGATCCTCACCTCGCCCCTATACCCGATTCGAAAGCCGGAGAACTCGAACTCGCCCAGCATTTCGCAGTCCTCGGCCCGATTGGACTCGCCCTGGTAGACCCGAATTTTGACCTTCTCTTGCCCGTCGCGACTGGTGGTGAACGTCTTCGACTTGTCGATGGGGATCGGGGTGTTCTTTTCGATGATCCGCTCCGTGTAACCGCCCACGGTGCCCACTCGAAGCGACAGCGGCGTGACGTCGACCAGGAAGGTGTCGGAGCTGTTGCTGAGCAGGGTATGCGCCTGCAGGGCCGCCCCCATCGCGACCACTTGATCCGGGTCGATGCCTTCCAACGGCTCCTTTTGAAAGTAGTGCCGGACCCCGTTTCGAATCACCGGCAGCCGGGTTGGTCCGCCCACCATAATCACGGCGTCGATCTCCGCGGCGGTCATCCGGGCGCTCATCAGCGCCTCGTCGCACACCTTGAAGGTCCGTTGGACCAGGTCGCCCACCATCTTGTTGAACTGCTCCTCCTTCAGGGTCGCTCGAAGGTCCATCACTCGACCTTCCGGATCCTGGCAGATGGCGCCGCAGAAAATTTCCGCTTCGCCGTTTCGGCCAACGTCAATTTTCGCCTTTTCCCCCGCGTCCTTGAGCATCTGGAGGCAGTACTTGTTCTCCCGGAGGTCCAACCCGGTTTTGCCGAGAAAATCCTCCGCCAGCCACTTCATGATCCGATCGTCGAAATCGTCGCCGCCCAGGTAGGTGTCTCCTGCGGTCGCCAGCACCTCGAAGACTTCCTTGCCAATCTCCAGGATTGAAATGTCGAAGGTTCCACCGCCGAGGTCGTACACCACGATCTTCTGGTTGAGCGCCTTGCCAAACCCGTAGGCCAGGGCGGCGGCGGTGGGTTCGTTGATGATCCGCAAAACCTCCAGGCCGGCGATTCGCCCTGCGTCCTTGGTGGCCTGCCGCTGGTTGTCGTTGAAGTACGCGGGCACGGTAACGACCGCCTTTTGCACCGGATGCCCGAGGTGGCTCTCGGCGATTTCCTTGATCTCCTTAAGCACCAACGCGGAGATCTCGGGCAAGGAGTACTTCTTGCCTCGCACCAGGATCCGTACCGAATTGTTCTCGCCTTCGACGATCTGGTAGGGCATCACCGCCTGCGCCTTTTTCACCTCGTCGGAGAAGTAGAACCTGCCGATCAGGCGCTTGGCCGAGTAAACCGTGCACTCGGAATTGGTGATGATGTTCTTCTTGGCGTTGTTGCCGACCAGAACGGTGCCGTTATCCAGGAATGAGACAACGGAGGCGTGGGTCAGGTCGCCCCACTCGTTGGGGATTACGATCGGGTGTCCGTTCTCAACGATCGCCGCGCAGGAGTACGACGTGCCCAGGTCGATCCCAATCGCAATCTCGTCTGCCATGTGCTTTCCCGAGAGACCGCGGTGCCGGCTACTCTCAAGGATCTGGAAATCCTATTCAGCGCGCTTTCCGTCTGTCAAACGGCGCGCGCTCTAAAATCCATGAATTTCAAGCCCTTACGTGCGGAAATCGCGCAGCGTGGTGGCTTGAGGGGGCGGGTGTGAGGAGATATAGAATTTAGTTGAGGTGTCGGATGTCAATTGCGTTCGCCGTCTTTACTTCCGATCCGAATCTCCTTCCCTGTGAGCTTTATCGCCTGAAGAAGCTCGTCTCGCTGTCCGAGGGTCCCGTGAACGCCGCAGGTGTGGGTTCCTACTCGCAGGAGGAGGTTCTGCTCCAGCGTTACCCCAGCGCCGCGATTCAACAGAGCTTGCTGTTTGGCTCCTGGGACAAGTTGGAGTCCGAGGCGCTGCTCTTTCACGCCTCGATGCTGCCGCTGGGCGTCTCGCTCGAGGAGCACACCCAGCCATTTCGCTACCACCGGTGGATGTTTTGCCACAACGGCCGCATCGAAGGCTTTCCCAACATTCGAGGCCGATTGTTGGCAATGCTGCCCGAGCACCTGCAACGCAAGCTCTCCACCGACGGCGTGAGCGAGATGGCGTTCGCGCTTTTCTTGAAGTTTCTTAGGGACACCGGACGCACCGACGATGTGGCGCTCGAGCCGGCGCTCGCCGCTCAATTGCTTGCAAAGACGGTTCGGCTTCTGGAGCAGCTCTCGATCGAGGCCGGCGCGTCGCGGGTAGCCTCTTTGAACTTCGTCGCCACCAACGGACGGATGTTGATTGCCAGCCGGCAGGGGGTCGAGCCGCTGCACTACCTGTTGCTGGAGGGTTCGGCACGCTGTGAGCGCTGCGAGATTACCAGCGCCAGCGCGGACTCGCGTCCTTTGGTTCGGGCCCATCGGCGCCGCCGCAGCATCGCGCTTGCCTCGCACCTATTGGATCCAACCGGTTGGATGCAGATTCCAAACGGCGCCACCATTGCCGTCGGCCGCGACCTGAGCATCCAGCGCCTGCCGATCTAGGGGTTAAACGGGGTAGAAAGAGGCCCGGAGCACCATTTCGTAGAGGTTGAACAGCGCGTGTAGGACCGATGAGCCGAGCACGGTGCCAGTCCGCTCGCGAAGCCAGCCGAACAACAGCGCTGGGAAGAACACCGCCAGGCGCCAAAACTGGAAGATGGCCAGGTGGCCGACCGCGAAAAGCACAGCGGTGACGAAAAACGCGGGGCCGAGCCGAGCACCCACGAAGGTGCGGCCCTGAGGCCATGCCTCCCGAAAGCGGGTCTGGAGGTAACCGCGATAGAAAAACTCCTCGGGGACGGCCACCACCAGCATCTGGTCAATCGCCCAGAGCCCCAAGTGACCGGGCAGTCGAGGGTGAAAGCCCCAATGGCCGCCGTACGGCGACAGATGAGTCGCCCATCGCGCGGGCAACCACTTGACCGCTTCGGCGTAGCCGACGTACGCGGCGAGGTATAGCGGAGCTACGATGAGAAACAGCAGCAGCGCGAGTTTCAGATCGACTCGCCAGTTTCGAAGGGTAACCCCAAACTCGGCGTAGTCGAAGCTCCAGAAGCGCTCCCACCAGAAATTTTTAGTTCCTCCGCGCAGATGAGTGGAGCGGGCAAAGAACAGCGGCAGATAAAGAAAGGAAATGGTGGCGACGACTTTCGCGTAGCTCGGCAGGAGCAGCGAGGCGGCGACGATCGAGGCGAAGCTCACCGTCCAGAGAACGAGCGCCTCCCGGACCGAAGGCGAGGCCAGCGCCGCTGCCAACGTCGACCTTTGAGCGCCTTGCTCGGTGGAGCTCATTGCGCCGATTGACGCAATGACTTGAGCCTGGCAACGAACTCGGTTGCCGGCAGGGTGTTGAGGACGTCGCCCTTTCGCGCCCAGCCTTTGCGAGCGGTACCCGCCGCGAATTTGAGGTTCCCGAGGTCCTCCAGATTGTGGGCGTCGGCGCTGGCCACCAGTTGGGCGCCGCGCTGCAGGGCGATCCGCACGTGCTCCGGTTTCAGATCCAGCCGCTTGGGATTGCCATTGACCTCCAAGGCGATCCCTTGGCGCGCTGCTTTTTCAGCGACGGCTTCCATCTGTAGGGCATAGGGCTCGCGGCTCTGAATCAGTCGCCCGGTGGGGTGCCCGAGGATGTTGAGGAAGGCGTTGTCAAAGGCGCGAAGCACCCGCCGCGTCATCTGCTCCTCGTCCATCTGGAAGCGAACGTGGATGGAGCCGATCACCACGTCGAGTTGCTCGAGCACGCTGTCCGGATAGTCCAACTCGCCCGATTCGAGGATGTCGACTTCGATCCCCTTGAGTAGGCGAAAGCCGGAGATGCCTTCGTTGATGCGGTCGATTTCGTCCCACTGGCGCTTCAAGTCGTCCAAAGTGAGACCGCCCGCGTAACCGGCGCTCTGGCTGTGCTCCGTCACCGTGAGATAGCTCAGGCCCAATTCCTTGGCTTTGAGCGCCATCGCCTCGAGCGAGTTTTTCCCGTCGGACCAGGTGCTGTGGCTGTGCACCAACCCCAGGAGATCCTCTTGCTGTACCAGATCCTGGGGGAGCAGATGCTTTTGCGAAGCCTCGACCTCGCCGCAGTCCTCGCGGAGCTCGGGCGGGACATACTGCATGTCCAGCAGTTGATAGATTTCGTGTTCCGATCGGATCGGCAACTTTTCCTCGCCTCGGTGGATGCCCCATTCGGAGATCTTCAGGCCTCGATCCTGCGCCAGGCCGCGCAAGCGGATGTGGTGCGCCTTCGAGCCCGTGAAGTGGTGAAGCGCGGTGGCGTAGTCCGCGTCCGGGAGAACGCGCAGATCGGCCTGAAGATCGTCCGGCAACAATCGGACCGAGCACTTGCTGTCGCCGCGTCCTAAGATCTGTGAAACCTGGGGCAGGGCGGAGAAGACCTCGAGAACCGCTTGAGGCTCGCTCGCCGAGGCGATGATGTCGATGTCTCCAACCGTCTCGCGAAAGCGGCGAACGCTGCCGGCGATGCTGGCCCGCACCACGCCCGGGGTGGCCTTCACGCGCGCGAGCAGCTCATTCGCAACCGGCAGCACGTCGCCCAGGCGGCGCCGACCGCGGGAGCGGCGAAAGAATTCGATCGCGCCGAGCAGCTTCTCCTGCGTCTTCTCACCGAATCCCTTGAGCGCCGCGACCTTCCCCTCGCGGCAAGTCGCTTCCAAGGTGTCCAGGTCGCCGATGCCGAGCTGCCGCCAAAGGATCGCCGCCTTGCGAGGACCCAAGTCGGGAATCTTCAACAATTCGAGAATGCCGGTCGGGAACTCCGCCCGGAGAGCCTCGAGCAGCTCCATCCGCCCAGTGGTGATCAACTGGGTGATTTTTTCGGCGAGAGCGACGCCGATTCCGGGCAAGTCCTGAAGCCGGTTTTCCGCGGCCATCGCTGCGAGGTCCTCGGAAACTCCGGCAATTCGATCGGCCGCGATCTCGTAGGCGCGGCAGCGATACGCATTTTCGCCCTTGAGTTGCAAAAACAGCGAGATGTCCCGGAGCGCATGAACCACTTTGGCTTTGTCGTAAGAGCTCATGCCTCAGTTCGGCGGTGCGTTTTGGCCGCCTGGAGCGTAGCGCCTTTGGGCGAAAAATGAGTAAAAGGAATCGATGAGGATCAGGCTGGGCGCGGCGGATTTCGCCCAGGGCGAGATGCGCGGCTTCGAAATCGGCAAGCGAAACGTCTTGGTTGCATACATCGGGGGCGCATACCGGGCACTGGACGACTGGTGTAACCACGCGGGCTGCCTGCTTTCGGGCGGCCGGCTGGTGAGGGATATGGTGGTCTGCCCCTGCCACGAGGTGGGCTTCGACCTTTCCACGGGGCGCAACATGACGTCCCCAGGTGTATGCGGCGACCAGCGCAGCTTCAAGGTTACGGTCCAAGACGGGGACCTCTTCCTCGAAGACTTCGATCCGGGTTGGTAGCAGCTCGTTCAAGGAGCGGTAGCGATGGCACACGAAAGACATGAGCACCGAGCGACGCGTTCGCAGCGGGAGTCGCATGCCGCGAATGAGCACAAGTCGCACGCGCCGACTGAGGTCGCGACATACGTGCTTACCTGCTCGGATAGCCGCAGCGAAGCTTCGGACGAGACCGGGAACGCCATCCAGGGTGCTTTGCGGGCGGCCGGCCACCCGATCGCCGGCTACCGGGTCATCAAGGACGAGCCGGAGGAGATCCGGAAGGCGATTTCAGACGCCAGGGCGGCCGGCGCGCGCGCCGTCATCGTCAACGGAGGAACCGGCATCGGGCGGCGTGACAATACTGTGGTCGTGCTCGATGAGCTTTTCGAAAAAACCTTGCCGGGCTTCGGCGAGCTGTTCCGCTCGCTCTCGTTTCAGGAAATTGGGAGCCCCGCGATGATGTCTCGGGCCACGGCCGGCACCTACCAGGGAATGATGATCTTCGCCTTACCGGGATCGCCGCAGGCGATCCGGTTGGCTCTGGAACGCCTGATCCTCCCCGAGCTTGGCCACGCCGTTCGCGAGCTCACCCGATAGTTTCGATGCGGCTTCGGGCGAATCACCAGTTCTCGGAAACTGCCGCGCTTCGATTGAAGCCGCTTTTGGACGCGTTTGCCGCGCGAGCCCCATACCTGGAGCGCATCGGGTTCGACCCCGTGGAATTCCCGCATCGGTTCCACCATCCCCGGGACATCGAGGTGAGTGGTCTGCTCGCTGCTTCGTTGGCTTACGGGCGCGCAGATCTCTTCCGCCCCAAACTTGAATCGCTGTTTGCCCGCATTGGCGCTTCGCCAGCCAGTTTCGTGGCGGAATTCGACCCTCGGCGAGCGAGGCAATTGCTCGGGGATTTTGTCTACCGCTTCAACGTCGGAACGGATCTGGCTGTCCTCCTTCTGGGAATGGGACGCGCGCTACGCGAGCAGGGAAGCCTGGAGGCGGTTTTCGTCGACCAGCTTCGGCGGCATGAGAATCTGCGCGATGCGCTAGGGGCCTTTACCGCCTGGCTTCGGCAGGTTCCGATGGGCGCGCTGCGTCGGCAACTGGGACCGGAGCGCGGCTTGGAGCACTTGCTGCCCAGTCCACTGGGGCCAGGCGCCGCGAAGCGGCTGAACCTTTTCTTGCGGTGGATGGTGCGCGGGCCGGATCTGGTGGATTTTGGAATCTGGTCGCGCGTGCCCAAGTCCCTGCTGGTGATTCCACTCGATACCCACATCGGACGGATTGCGCGCCATCTGCGACTGACTCGCCGCAAGGACATGAGCTGGAAGACCGCGGAAGACATCACCGCGGCCTTGAGGCGGATCGATCCGCGGGATCCCGTGCGCTACGATTTTGCGCTCTGCCACTACGGCATGAGCGGCGGTTGTCCCTTGACGCCTCGCGCGGAAAGCTGCGGCCGCTGCCCGCTGCTTTTGGCGTGTCACACCGGTCGGCGAGTGAGCCAGAGCGCCGCTTTGCCACGGGCACTCTCCGCGTGAGTTCCCAGTCCGGGGTTGACGGGCTGAGCCCGCCCGCGCATAGAGGTGTGATGTCATTCGAATCGGTGCTCGGGCAAAGCCACGCGGTCGGAATGCTTCGCGCTGCTTTGGAGAGCGGTGAAATCCACCACGCTTACCTCTTCGCTGGCCCGACGGGCGTCGGCAAAGAGCTCGCCGCGGTTGCCTTCGCTCAGGCGCTGATCTGCCAGGAGCCGAAGCCGGGGTGCGGGAAGTGCTCTGCCTGTCTTCGAGTCGCCAAGCATGCTCATCCCGACGTGCTGTGGTTGATGGCCGAAGACGAGATGATTTCCCGTGGGCTGGCCGGCCGCTCAGACTTCGCGAGCACGCCGTCGCGGGAAATCAAAGTCGAGCAAATCCGCTCGTTCCAGGAACGCATTGGTTTGCGGGCGCTGGAAGGAACACGAAAGGTGGCCATCGTGGTTGCCGCCGAGGCAATGAACCCTCAGGCGCAGAATGCCTTCCTCAAGACGTTGGAGGAGCCGCCGGCCGACACCGTCCTCATCCTGCTCACCTCCGCCGCGGACCACTTGCTTCCGACCGTGCGAAGCCGTTGCAGCAAGGTCGTCTTCGTGCCGCTGCCGGCCCCGCTGATCGCCGAGCAGGTTCAGCGCCAACGCAACCTGGACCCGGAAACGTCGTCCCTGTTGGCGGTGCTGTCCGGCGGCAGTCTCTTGCGGGCACTGTCGTTCGATACCAAGAGGCTCGCGGACCGCAAGGGGCTGATCGAGCTCTTTGAAAGGGCTTCCACGAGCGTTCCAGCCCTTCTGAAGTTCGCGGAAACCTTTGGCGCGAATCGGGCTCAGGCCGAGGCGGCACTGGAAGTTCTGGATCTTTGGATTCGGGATCTGCTGGTGCGCAAGGAGCAGGGCGCGGATTTGTTCAATCGGGACCTGGATCAGCTTGCCGCTTCGGCTTCACCTAAGTACAGCCCGGTCCGCTTGCACCTCATGCACCAGGCGCTTCGGCGGGCGCGCGAATGGATCACCGAGCGGAATGGAGCGCCGCGCCTTCAGCTCGAGCGAATGCTGATCGAGATGAGCGGGAGCCATGAGCATCGAGCTTGAAGAAGCGCTCGAAGAATTGCGCGCGGGCGATGAGGCGTCGTTCTATCTGATCTGGGGCGAGGAGTACCTCGCGCGGAAGGCCGCGGAAGAATTGGTCAAGGCGCTGATTCCGCCGGAGTTGACGAGCCTCAACTATTCAGTTCTGGATGCTGTCGGCCCCGGTGAAGTTGCGCATGACCTCGCGACCCTTCCGCTGTTTCCCGGCCGCAAGGTGGTGTTGGTGCGTGACCCCGATTTCTTGGCCCCGAAAAAAGCGAGGGGCGATCCACTCAAGCCCGCGCGAGATGCCTGGAAATCCGGCAAGCAAAAGGAAGGCGCGCGGAGGCTCTTGGCGCTCGCCGCGCGCGCCGGATGGTCGCTGCGGGAAGTCGATCCGCGTAGCCCCGATGCGTCGCCGGCGACTGCCTGGAGAGAGGAGCTGAACGTCGATTTGGCGCAGGCCGACATGGCGTTCTTGCGCGAGGTCGCAGACTACTGTCGAGAGCACAACATCACCGCGCCGGAAAGCGACGTCGGTCCCCTGGCCGCGCTCTTCCAGAAAGGGCCTGGCAGAGGGCAGATTCTGGTGATCGTCGCCACCGACGTCGATCCGAAAAATCCGCTGGTCAAGGTAGCGTTGGAAAAAGGAAGGCTGATCGAGAAGAAGGTCGCCTGTCGCCTCAAGGATTTGGACCTGGCCGAGATCATCACCCAGACGCTCAAGCCGATGGGCAAGACGATGAGCCGCGCCGCCGAGGAGGTCCTCAAAGACCGCTGCGGCGGCAACATGCGGCTGATTCAATCAGAGCTGGAAAAGCTGGCGCTGTATGTCCAGGGTCCCACCATCGAAGCCAAGGACGTGGCCCTGTTGGTGAGTCACGCTCGAGAGGAGGAGTTTCTCGAGCTCTCCGACGCACTGCAGCGGCGGGACTGGCCTGCGGCCCTGAAATATGTGGACGACGCGCTGGAACAGGGCGCGCCGCCGCTTCTACTTCTTGGAGCGGTTGGCTCTATTATTCGGACTTTGCTGCTGAATCACGACCGGCTAAGCCGGCTGGCGGGCGGCGCGGTGCCGCGCAGCTTTGACCAGTTCAGCAGCCGCGTTTTGCCGAGGATTCAGCAGGAAGCCGACGCCGAAAAACAACGCCTGGGTCACCCTTATGGGATCTTCATGGGGTTGCAGGCGGCGGCCCGATACAGCAAGCGGGAGTTGTTGGACGCGCTCTCGGCTTGCGCCGACGCAGATGTCGCTCTCAAATCTTCCGGAAACGGCCGGCTGGTGATCGAACGCCTGGTCTGGAGGACTTGCCAGGGAAATCGTCTGGAACAACTCTAGTCGCGAGCGGTTGATCCAGCGCGGGAGGTTTCTATGGCAATTCGACTTGTTGCTGCTCTCGGTTGTTTACCGCTGCTTCTGGGTTCACGAGTTCTCGCCGATCCGAGCAAGTGCGAGGCTTCCATGGACAAGCTGAACACCTCGGTTCGTGAGTTGGTTCAGCAGAATTGTGGCAGCTGTCACGATGGGTCACTGGCGACCGCAAACCCTGTCGCGCTTAAAGTGTTTGATTTGAGGGAGCAGGACTGGACGGCCAGAATGTCGGACGAGCAGGTGCGCAAGCTGTTGGGGCGCGCCAAGCGCATGTCGGCCGAGAATCAAACGCTGATGGCGAAATTCGTCAATCAGGTGCTCACCAAGCGCAACAGCGAGGCAGCCGCCGAGCCCTGAGTACATTGCCTTGCTCCACGGCTGTCGGGTATCTGTGGCAACTGGCCCGTCGGCCGGGGGTACGGATTGTCCGCGCGAGTCGCCGCTTCACGGTGCAAACTGATCTTGCTTCTGTCGATCGCTTCGTCGCTCGGGTGTGGGCCGAAATCGGCGTTTCCACCCTCCTCGCAATTCGCGCAAATCTGCAACACCGTCGACGCCGAACGTCGGTGGGTTCGCTCCTACATGGACGAAGCGTATCTCTGGTACTCGGAAATACCGTCGGTCGATGCGTCCGCTTACGGGACTCCCGAAGCCTATTTCAATGCATTGTTGGTGCGAAAACCCACCCCGTCCGGCAAACCTCGCGATCAATTCAGCTTCACCTACCCGACCGAAGCGTTTGACAACCTGATCAACGCGGGCGTCGAGGCCAGCTACGGTATCGAGTGGAAGATAGTGCCCAACACGCGGATCATCCGGGTAGCGTACGTCGAGCCGGGATCTCCCGCTGCCCTGGCGAGCGTGAGGCGGGGTGCGACAATCCTTTCCGTCAACGGCAACGACGTGAACACCATGCTCGTCAATCCCTTGGTGGACGCGCTCTATCCCTCGGACATCGGGGTACAAACCACCTTTGAGTTCAGCGAAGTGGATCCGCCGGCGGTGCAGGACGTGATGCTGACCTCGGCCAATGTCACCAAGTCGCCGGTCCCAACGGCTTCGGTGCTCGACACTGCGTCGGGAAAGACCGGCTATCTGGTTTTCAACGAGCATATCGCGACCGCCGAAGATCCGTTGGTGCAATCGATGGAGCAGTTCAAAGTCGCGGGCATCAACTCGCTGATTCTGGACATGCGCTACAACGGCGGAGGTTACCTGTACATCGCCGATGAGTTGGCGGCGATGATCGGCGGCGACGGTGTTGTCGGAAAGGTCTTCGAAAAACTGCGGTTCAATGACAAGCGGACGGCGGAGACCAACGCGAACGTGTTCAATTTTTCGACCACTACCGTGGATAACCAACGGACTTTGCCCAAGCTCGGGCTGTCGCGCTTGTACGTGTTGACCGACAGCGGAACCTGCTCGGCAAGCGAGTCGGTCATCAACGGCCTTGCGCCCTTTGTTGAGGTCATCCTCGTCGGGCGTACCACGTGTGGAAAGCCCTATGGGTTTCTCGGCAAAGACAACTGCGGCACGGCGTACTTCCCAATCGAGTTTCAGGGAACGAACGCCGTCGGATTTGGCGACTACGCGGACGGCTTTGCGCCGACCTGCACGGCTTCGGACGATCTCGAGCATGAGCGCGGAGACACGAATGAAACGATGCTGGCCGCAGCGCTTGCGTACCAAGCAACCGGGAGTTGCCCCGCAAGTGGTCAAGTGACCGCGGCTTTTCCCATGGACAGCGCGCAGCTGTTCCGCTCGCCGGTGCGCGAGAATCGGTTCCTCACGGAATGAGCCTGCGCGGCCTGGCCTCGGGTCGTTTTGCTTTGGTATTCGCGCTGGTCTGCGCGGCCTGTCGAACCACCTCGGCGCGCGAAGTGCCGGCGCGTTTCTCCACCCAAGCTGACGACGCCTGCCGCGGGCAGCTCACCGAGGCGATTGCCTCCGGGCTCAACGCCCACGTGGTGCTTGTGCCGGAAACGCTCACCGAGGGCGACCGGCTCCTGATCTCCCGGGCGACGCGCCGAGGACCAGACGGGCGGCTTCTCGACGGTCGGAGCCTGGAAACGCCGGAAGAATTCAGGCTGAAGCTCGCCGATGGGGTCTGTTCGATCGTCCACTCGCGCACCGGCCACCGAGCGGCGCTACCGGCATGCCGCTGCGTTCCCCTGAGTCCCGGTTAGCCTCTACTCGCCAGCGCTGGAATCTGATCCCACGCGTGCCAGAACGCCTTCATGTCGTCGGGCCGCCCGAAGGATACCCGCAAGTAAGTTTCCAAGGGCGGGAAGGGCCGGCCGACCAGTACGCCCTTTTTCTGAAACTGCTCGGTGACCTGTGTGATCGGCCGGCCCACGTCCATCATCGCGAAGTTTGCGTAGGAGGGAATTGGGGTCAGTCTTCTGCGTTCCGCCTGTTTCATGAATTCCGCGCGATCTGCCGCATTGCGCTTGACCGAGAGTCGCGTCGATGCTTCGTCCTGCATTGCCGCCATCGCTCCGCGTAGGACAGCGACGTTGGCATTCTCTTTTGCGACTTCTCGATTGATTCGCTCGATGGCACCGCGCGCCCCGACGCCATAGCCCAGGCGCATTCCGGCCAGTCCATGCACTTTGGAGAATGTTCTCAAGACGATCACCCGATCGTTCGAGGCTGGATGATCCAAGAAAGACACGTAGTCCCGAGAGTCGGTGGCAAAGTGGTGATACGCCTCGTCGATGATCGCGTAAGTTTGCGATGGCAACTGAGCGACGAATGCGTCCAGCTCCGGTCGCGGTGTGAGGCTGGCGGTGGGGTTGTTCGGATTGCAGATGTAAACCAGCCCCGTGTCGTCTCCCATCGGTTCGCGCATCCCGGACAGGTCGTGTGAGAAGTTCTTCGCGAGGGGAACCCGAACAACCTGCGCGCCCAGTCCTTCAGAGACCTTGCCGATGACTTCAAAAGTTGGGGAGGCCGTGATCAGTTTCTTCTTCGGCCCGGTAAAGGCTCGCGCGGCGGCGTGGAGCAACTCCACCGAGCCGCAGCCGATCGCCACTTGGTCCGCGGACACTCGATGGGTCTTCGCCACCAAATCCGTGAATTCGCGGCGGGCATCGTCCGGATAGCGATTCGCTTGGCTCAGCGCTTCTTCGATCGCGTGCCTCACCTGAGCGGTCGGGCCGTAAGCGTTCTCGTTGGCGTTCAGTCGAACCGGGCTTCCGTGCCGGGCCGGTGACTCCGCGGTTCGTGCGGCCGCCGTCCCCGACATGAAAGCGACAGGGTGCAGAGCTGCCGCGGCAGTTCCAGCACCCAGCGAGCCGAGAAAGCTCCTTCGGGTCAAATTCATAGGTTTCCTCCCTTTCCGCGGGCAGCTTAGCGGATGTTGTAGAGGTCGGCGCGGGCAATCGACCTCGTCGCTCTTGAAAGCAGCCTTGATTTTGAGTTTGGTGCGCCTGGCCTCACGGGTTTGGAGGGAAGTCGATGGCGCATGCTCTTTTATTTGTGGGCTTGATCGCGGCGACGGCGAATGCCGACTCGTGGATTCAGGTCAGCCCTCTGCCGGATCCGAAGTGGGAGCTTGGCGCGGCGACTGCCGGGGATGGCCGAATCTACGCCATCGGAGGAGCGAACGAGATCATGCAGCAGGTGGCCACGGTCTACGCTTACGACGCTGGAAGTGATGCCTGGACGCAGGTTGCGTCGATGTCGGAAATCCGTCGGCACTTCGGTACCGCGGCTGGCCAGGATGGGTTGATTTACGTCTTCAGCGGGTACCACCAGGGATTCCCATTTTTCTCCACCACCACTGAGGTTTACGACCCGAACACGAATTCCTGGACGCGGCGGGCCGACGTTCCCACGCCCCGCCAGGGACATGCGGCGGCCACTGCTCCCGACGGTCGCATCTTCGTGATGGGAGGCGGCCAGTTCGAAGATCCATTTCCGAACGTGGAGGCGTATGACCCTGCGATAAACCAATGGTCGAGTGTGGCGGACATGCCTCGTCCTCGGTCGGACTTTGGCTGCGTCGCCGGCCTGGACGGGTTGATCTACGTCTTCGGGGGGTACGCCGAGGAGTTCGGAGGCGACGACTACTCCAGCAGCGCAGATGTGTATGACCCGGTGGCCGATGCTTGGGCGCCGCTTCCGAACATGAACAGCGTGCGCTACGCCGTGACCGGAGCGCTCGGGCCGGATGGTCGGATCTATGCGATTGGGGGAAGTCTGGGCAGCGGTGGCCCCACGACCGCGGAAGCTTACGATGCAAGCTCGGGTACCTGGACCGCAGTGGCCTCGATGTCCACGGAGCGAGAGGAAGCCGCGGCGACGCTCGGGCCCGACAACCGAATCTACGTCATCGGTGGAAGCAGCCCGATTCGCTCGGTGGAGGCCTACACGGCGGATTGAGAGGCTTGCTGGTTAGAATTGCCCATGGCTGACAAGATTTTAGTTACCAGCGCCCTGCCATACGCCAATGGGCCGATCCACCTCGGGCACGTGCTCGAGTACGTGCAAACCGACATCTTCGTTCGGTTCTTGCGCTCGTGCGGAAACGATGTGGTTTACCTCTGCGCGGAAGACACCCATGGGACGCCGATCGAAATCAACGCCGCCAAGCAGGGCCTCAAGCCGGAGGAATTCGTCGCCAGATTTTTCCAGGAACACAAGCGTGACTTTCGGGACTTCGACATCGGTCTGGACTTCTTCTGGTCCACGCACTCGCCCGAAAATCAAAAATATTCAGACCTGATTTACGAGCGGCTCAAGGCCGCGGGAGACATCGAGCGGCGGGAGATCGAGCAATACTACTGTGAGACGGACAAGCGGTTCCTGCCGGACCGTTTAATCCGCGGCACTTGCCCCAATTGCGGCACGCCCGATCAGTATGGGGACGTCTGTGAAAACTGCGGCAAGACGTATTCCCCGACCGATTTGATCAATCCCCGCTGCGCGATCTGCGGTTCTCCACCGGTCTGCAAGAAATCGAGCCATCTTTTTTTTCGGCTCTCTCGGCATCAGGACTTCCTGCTCCGACTGATTCGCGAGCCAGGCTTCTTGCACCCCGCCGTCAGCAATCAACTACAGCAGTTCTTTCAAAAGGGCTTGGCGGATTGGGACATCAGCCGGGACGGACCGTACTTTGGTTTTCGCATTCCGGGTGAAACCGACAAGTTCTTCTATGTTTGGTTCGACGCTCCGATCGGCTACATCGCCGCGACCGAGCGTTGGGCCAAGGAAACCGGCAAGGCGAAAGATGCTTTGGACTACTGGGCGAAGGATGCCAAGGCACAGATCGTTCACGTCATCGGAAAGGACATCGTCTACTTTCACGGGCTGTTTTGGCCGGCGGTGCTTTCGGCGGCCGGTCTCAAGCGCCCCTCGCGCCTGATCGTCCATGGGCATCTCACCGTCAACGGAGAGAAGATGTCCAAGACTCGCGGCACCTTCATCAATGCCCGGCAGTACTTAGACAGGTTGGATCCCAACTACCTGCGCTTCTTCTACGCCGCGAACCTGGGCTCCGGCCCGGAGGACATGGACCTGTCGCTCGCCGAGTTTCGCAATCGGGTGAATGCAGACCTGGTGAACAACATCGGCAACCTCGCGAATCGATCCCTGTCGTTGCTCGCTGGGCCATTGCACAAGAAACTCGCACCCGCTTCAGACGGTGAAGGGCGCGAGCTCGTCGAGTCCGGGTTGCGGCGCGCTCAGGAAGTGCGAGCTGCATTCGAGAAGTTGGAATTTCGGGCCGCGGTGAAGGGGATTGTGGAGATCTCCCAGGCCGCCAACCAATTCCTCCAGGCGCATGCGCCGTGGAGCTCGGTCAAGGTGGAGCCGGAGATTGCCCGTCGCGATCTGTCTGATGCCGCGGACGTGGTGTACCTGGTTGCGGGCCTGCTCGAGCCCGTGGTTCCCGCTCTGTCCGAAAAGCTGTTCTCGCAGCTCGGAGCTCCTCACCTCTCCTATCAAGCCTTGGCGTCCCTGCGGTATCCACTGTTGGATCGCCAGCGGCCGATAGGAAGCCCGGCGCCGCTGATCGCCAGACTCGAAGAATCCCAGGTGAACGCGATTCTTTCTCCGACCCTTGCGGAAGCTTCGGCCACCCAGACTTCTTCCGGCGCGGGCAGCGGCTCGGTTGCGGAGATCGATTACCCGGACTTCGCAAAGCTGAATCTCAAGGCGGGAAAAATCCTCGCCGCCGAACCGGTGGCGAAGGCGGACAAGGTTCTAAAGCTCACGGTCGATTTGGGCGAGACTTCACCTCGAACGATCGTCGCCGGCATCGCCGAAGCATACCGGCCGGAGCAGGTGATCGGACGCAACGTGGTGGTGGTGGCGAACTTGAAGCCGAAAACCGTCCGAGGCATCCGCTCCCAGGGAATGCTGTTGGTAGCCGGCTCCGGTGGAAGCGAGCTGTCGCTCGTGGACCCGGGGGCGGTAAAGCCCGGGACCGAGGTGAAGTAGCTTCCCGTGGACTGGCCAGCGCTGCGCGACCGAGCTTTGCGGACATTGGAGACGGAACGGCAACAAGCGGTGCGCCTGGCCGCGGCCCGGGAGCTGAGGGACTTGGCCGCAGAGCACCGTGGACATTCCGGCGACTTCGGGCCCGCTTTGTTGCGCCTGCTGGGCGATTCGGATACCGAGGTGCGACGGCTCGGCCTCGAGGCAGCCGCTGCGATTTTGCCGGCCGAGGAAGTCGAGCCTCTGCTCTGGGCGCGTGCCGCGGACGAGTTGCCCGCCATCCGAGTCACTGCGGTCGGCCTCATCGCCGATATGGAGCGAGCTGCAAGCCGGCCCTTGCTGGCGGCGGCATTGCAGGATGCGACCTTTACGGTTCGGTTTGAAGCGGCGCGCGGGCTCGCGGCGCTTGGGCACAGCGCAGGTTTGGAAGTGTTGATCGAGGCGCTCGAGCTCCCCGACTTGCGGTTCCGGGCACTCGGAGCGTTGGCACAACTCGGTAATCCGGCAGCAGTCCCAGCAATTCGCAAGATCTTTCGGCGATGGCTCCTGCCGGGATTCGACCGGACCCAGGCGGCCGGCGCTTTGGCGAAGTTTGGAGACGACGAGGGGGCGACATACCTGTTGAAGCGGACGTACAGCCGGCGCGGGATGGATCGTCCCTTCGCGATCGAGCTCTGCGGGGATATCAAAGCGGCCGGCGCGTTCGAGCGGCTGATGGAGATCCTCCGCGACACCAAGGATCCGGCGCGCGGCGCGGCGGCTAGGGGACTTGGACGGTTGGGTAATCCAGAGGCGTTCCCGGCGCTGGTCGAGCTGCTCGAGTCCAAGTCCAGCCCGGAGGATCTCCGGCTTGATGCCGCCGAAGGGCTCTGTCTGCTGCGCACGCCCGCCGCTCGACGAAAAGTTGAACAGGCCTTCGCCGCCAGCGCGGAGCTGAGCACCCGACGGGCGCTCGAGGAGCTGTTGGAGGCGTACGCGTGATTCTTCTGGATGCCCACTGTCACCTGGAGGCCAAGGACTTTCCCGACCCGAGCGCGGTGATTGGACGGGCGCGCAGCGCCGGAGTGGTACATGCCGTGGTGGTGGGGCAATTCCATCGCCGTGGCGACTTTGGCATCGCGTTGGAAGTGGCCAGGGCCCATTCCGACTTCCTTTCTCCGACGATCGGCATTCATCCGCATGACGCAGCGCTGGCGACGCAAAGCGATTGGCAGCGACTCGAGCAGCTCGCCGCTCTGCCCGAGGTCGTGGCCGTCGGAGAGGCGGGGCTGGACTACTATTACGATCGATCCCCTAGGCCGGTGCAGGAAGAGGTATGTCGCAGGCAGTGCTCCTTGGCCAGGCAGCTCGGCAAGCCCCTGGTG
>Ga0126369_10000808_pt1 | contig 21062 bp, 20 predicted proteins | sample PanSoiMetaPlot_1_FD_109646 | JGI IMG/M metagenome (GOLD analysis project Ga0126369, IMG submission 109646) | Tropical forest soil microbial communities from Panama - MetaG Plot_1 | ecosystem: Environmental > Terrestrial > Soil > Tropical forest > Bulk soil | place: Panama | collected 2016-02-17 | reverse complement strand
TTGGCGATCGTCAAACCGGTTGATCCCGACGATCCGGCGGTGGCCGAGGTGATCGCGGACTGGAAGAAGACGCCTGGCGCCGTGGGCATCCGGATCATGATGACGAAAGAGGCCGGGCGCGATCCGAGCGACCCGGGCCTCGACCGGATCCTGCGCGCCGCGGTCCGGTACGACCTTCCGGTCAACATGCTGTGCTGGGGCAACGTGGACGTGGGCGCGGCGCTCATCGACCGCCATCCCGACACGCGGTTCATCATCGATCACCTGGCCATCATGCAGCCCCGTACGCGGGCCGACATCGCGCGGGAACCCTGGGCGGATCTGCCGAAGGTGCTGGACCTGGCCAAGCGCCGCAACGCGGTCATCAAGGTCAGCGGTGCCTGCACGCTCGCCCGGGAACCCTATCCGTTCCCGGATATCTGGGATCCCCTCGCCCGCGTGTTCGACGCGTGGGGCTTCGAGCGCTGCCTCTGGGGAACCGACTGGACCCGCGCCTTCGCCGTCGTCAACTACGAGCAGGCCGTCGAGCCCTTCCGCCAGACCAACCGCCTGAGCGACAGTGAGCGCGCGATGCTGATGGGCGGTGCCTGCGCCAAGGCGTATCGCTGGTCTCCGAAGAAGGCGTGATCGCGCGCGCCGGCTATTCGCGAACGCCGGCAAAGCGGGCGGGCGCGAAGGCGTCGAGCGCGACCCGCGTGGGTCGACCGAGGACGAGATCGGCGATCGCGTGCCCCATGGCGGGAGCGTAGAGGATGCCCTTGCGAGCGCCGCCCGTGGCCACGTAGACGCGATCGAGCCCGGGCACGCAGCCGAGCACCAGGAGCCCGTCGGACGTCACCGGACGCAGGCAGGCAGTCTGCTGCGCGACCTGCGCGTCCGCCATCGCCGGCAACATCTTCAAGAGCGCCGCGCCGATCTCGTCGCGCGCGGCATGCGTCGACTCCTCGTCGAAGCCTGCCTCTTCCTCGGTGGTCCCGGCCCACAAGAGGCCGTCGGTCTTGGTCGTCGCGTAGTCGTGGCCCCAGCCGACCGAACATTCAACGGGCGGACCGGGAGCCTGCAGGCGAAGGATCTGGCCCTTGAGCGGGCGGACGTCGATTGGCACGCCGATCCAACTCGATGCTTCGGCGCTCCACGGCCCAAGCGCGAGCACCACGGTCGCGCAGCTCAGCACCTCGCGCTCGAGGACTACGCCGGTGACGCGCCCGCCGTCGCGTCGCAGACCGATCGCGTGCCCGTGCCGGACCACGACGCCGAGCTGCTCGGCAGCCCGGGTGAGTGCCAGTACCAGACGATAGGGCTCGACGGCGCCTCCGCCTTCGATCAGCGTCGCCCCGAGCGTCTCGTCGGAGATCCGCGGCTCCACGCGCCGAGCTTCCGCGACGTCGAGCCAGCGCACCGTGAAGTCGGGCGCCTGCTGTTGCCACGGCAGCGCGGCCTTGAGCCTGCGCACTTCCGCCTCGGTGAAGGCCAGCGCCAGAGAGGAGCGAACGCGGAAGTCCACGTCGATTCCGGTGTCCTCGAGGAGGCTCTTCGGCAGCTCACGATGCAGCCGCATCCCGTCCTGAGCGATGTCGGCCAGCGGGCCGGGAATGCCGAAGCCGCTCAACGGGCTCAGCCCGCCGTACGCGAAGCCGGAGGCGTGGCTGCCGATCGCGTCGCGCTCGACCACGACGCTCGGTACGCCGGACTTCGCCAGGTAGTAGGCGGTCGCCATGCCGGCGATGCCGCCGCCCACGATCACGACGTCAGCCAAGGTCTTAGCCATGCGTGTTCGCGAAACGCTCCCATTGCGTCAAGCTCTGCCACGTCACCGGCCCTCTACTCGGCATGCCGCGGGGTTGCGTCGCTGCCGCGTGGCCGAGGCATACGAACATCTCCGGGGTCAGGCTCTCGGGCGCGTTCAAGACCGCGCTCGCCGCCGCCTGACTGAACGACGTGACGACTCCAGCGCCGAGCCCGAGGGAATGAGCGGCCAGCAGCATGGTCTGCGCCGCGGTCCCGACGTCCACGAAGAGCCCCTTGGCGGTCGGGCGCATACCAAACGACTCCGCCTTTGCCCGATCGATGCAAATCACCACGATGGCGGCCGGGCGCTGAAACATTCCCGGACTCACCATTCGCAGGAGCTTCAAGGTCAGTGGATCCTGGATGGCGATGAAGCGGTGGAGCCGACGGTTACCAGCGCTCGGTGCCCAACGCGCCGCCTTCAGCACCTCTTCGAGCTCGGGCCGCGTGATCGGTTCGCCGGTCAACGCGCGCGCCATGCGGCGCGTTCGAATCGCCTCGAGCACGGGATTCGTCATGACCGCTTGCTGTCGAGACCGAAGTGGGAGGTCAAATGCTCTCCCACGGCACGGCACATACGGTCCAGCGCCGCGACGTAACCGGTGGGGTCAGCGGTGCGAACCGCCAGGTCGGGGATTTGCTTGAACGGTCCCCTCAAGAACTCCGCGGTCTCGGATGATACGCGCTCGGTGATGAGCTCCGCCAGCCGACCGGCCGCCGTCAGAAGCCGTAGCGAGCCATACTCGGCGGCTTCGTCCACCTGTGTTCGCGCCGCCGTGACCAGAAAGGCCAAGAGCTCCAGCGCTTCATCTTCACTGAGCACCATCTTGCCCGCCATGTCCGTTGTCAGCCCTTCACCTGCCGCAGCGCCGGCAAGAGCTCGTCACTCATGAGCCGCATGCTCGCGAGCGCGTGGGCCAGCGGCATGCCGAGCCAGTGCGTGCGGAAGAAGAGAAAGTTCGCGCCGACCTCTTCCCAGCACGGACGGAGCTGCTCGTAGCATTCCTCCGGGCTGCCGAGCACGAAGCGGTCGCGAAGAAGCGCGTCGAACGGCTGGCGGAAAGTGTCCCCGTCCGGGAGGACGGCGTCCTGTCCCCACGACGCGTACGCGCGGTACTTCGCGCCGAGATAGGGTCCGGCCAGCTCCAGCGCGGTCCGTCGATCCTTCGCGCAGTAGATCTCCTTGATGAGCGGGCGCACACGCGGCAACGGCTTTCCCAGTCGCGCGAGCTCTTCACGGTAGAGACCCATCTGCCGCGTGATGCTGGCCATCGTCGCGTGCGGGTTCACGAACCACGTGTCGCCCAGGCGAGCCGCCCGGCGCACCGCGGCGTCGTTGTTGGCCGCGAACCAGATCGGCGGATGCGGCTTCTGGACGGGCCGGCAGGTCAAGGTCACGTTCGCGAGCTTGCAGACGTCCGTCTCGACGCTGACCTTGTCCTCGGTCCAGAGTCGCTTGACGATCTCCAGGCACTCCTCGAACCGCCGAAGCCGCTGCCCCTTCGGCACGTTGAAGGCGTCGAACTCGACCTCGCGATAGCCCAGGCCCACGCCGAAGACGAAGTTGCCGCGCCAGATGACGTCGAGCGAGGCGATGCACTCGGCCACCTCGACCGGATTGTGGAGGTTGATGAGCAGCACGCCGGCCACGCCGGTCATCTCGCCCGCCTCGGCCGCCAGGCGCGAGAGGAACGGAATGAGCTGGAGCTGGCTCATGCCCTCGCTCAGGTAATGCTGGCCGGTGCCGACCGCGTCCCAGCCGCGATCACGCGCCAGACGCGTCATCGCGAACTGCTCGTCGAGGGCCGAGACCATGTCGGTGCCGAGCGGGTTCTGGTTCGTGACGAAGATGCCGACCTTCATCGCCCTCTCCCTGGGACGCGGCTCAGGCCAGCCGATCGCCGCCGGCCGGCCGCCGCGTGGCGTCGCGCGACGGATAGATGACGCTCTCCGCGTGGCGGTACATCCATTCCACGGCATCGGGCGCCAGGAAGTGGACCTCGGTGTGCGCCAGCGCGGCGAGCTGAAGCGCCGCGATGTTCCGGCGCACCTCGGACGTCAGGGTGTTCAGTCGGTGATAGGCCTCCGATACCGTGCGGCCAAGCGTGGTCACGCCGTGGTTCTCCATGACGAGGCTGTTCGTGTGCTCGATGAAGTCCCTGATCGGCCCCACGTCCTGTTCCACGTCGAGGTGCGACGGCACGAGGTACGGGGGCTTGGCCATGACGTACGGGAACTCGAGCGAGAGCACCCGTAGCTCCTTCGCGGCGCCCGAGGCGAACAGCGCGATGGTCTCGTCGTGATGCGTGTGGATGACCGCGCCGATGTCGGGCCGAAGGCGCAAGATCTCGCGGTTCAGGTTGTGCCCGACACTCGTCGGCATGGTGCCGTGCAGGAGCCGCGAGGTCGGAATGTCCGTGATCACGATGTGCTCGAGCGTCATCTCCTCGAGCGATACCTCGGCATGCTTGGTGTAGGCCACGCCGTGGGGAAAATCGGGGTGCGACACGCGGATGGCCAGATTCCCCAGCGAGTTGTGGACGTAGCCGCGGGCGACGATGAGCTTCGCGTAGCGGAGCAGCTGCTCGGCGACAGCGTGATCGAATGGCATCGGCGTCATGGGAGTGATTATCCACGGATGGCCGCCGACGCGCTCGCCTTCGTCGCAGCCTCGACTTGCGCTATCCTCGGCCCTCACAGGGCCAGGATCGCGAGCGACTCGACATGGCGCGGATCGAGTTGATCAACATTCAAAAGACGCTCAAGGAGCGTCAACGGGCGGTCGCCCTCCCGCCGCCGTTCGCCCCCGCGCAGGATGTGGACGCTGGCTCGCAAAGCTCGGTCTTCTCCATTCATCGCCTCAACCTGACCATCCCCGATGGCAAGACCGTCGTCGTCCTGGGCCCGAGCGGTTGCGGCAAGACCACGCTGCTCAAGATCATTGCCGGGCTGATCCCGCCGGATTCCGGTGAGGTTCGCTACGACGGCGTGAACATGAATGACGTTCCGCCCGGCGAGCGCCGCCTGGGCATGGTCTTTCAGAACTATGCGCTCTACCCCCACCTGGACTCGCGAAGCAACGTGCTGTCGTACTTCCACTTCAGGAAGAAGACGCCGGAGCTGAATGCGATGGCCGCTGCCAAGTACCAGCGGACCAGCGAGCTGATGGGCGTGGAGCTCAAATATCTACTGGACCGCCGGCCGACGAAGCTCTCCGGCGGCGAAAAACAGCGCGTCGCTCTCGGACGCTGCATCACGAGAGATCCGACGCTCTTCCTCCTGGACGAGCCCTTCTCCAATCTGGATCAGGCCCTGAGGGAGAAATACCGCGTCAATCTGAAGCTCTTGCTCAGACAGTTCGGCGTCACGACCGTCTATGTGACTCATGACCACTACGAGGCGCTGATCCTCGCCGATCTGCTGGCCATCATGAACCGGGGCCGCGTCGAGCAGGTCGGCACGTACGGGGAGATCTACGACCAGCCCGAGAACATCTTCGTCGCCGGCTTCTTGAATCGGCACATCGGCGCGCCGCCGATCAGCTTCGTCGACGCCGAGGACCTCGCGCCGGAGCACGCGTCGGGGCACGCGCAGATCGGCGTGCGTCCGGAAGACGTCGAGGTATCGCAGGAACGGCAACCGGCCAGCATCGAAGGGAGAATCGCCGGAAAGCTGGCGCTCCCCATGTTGAACGCCACGATCCTCAGCATTCAGGTTGGGGCGCACGAAGTCTACGCCCAGAGGCCGATCGACGAGGATGCTCCGGCTGGAGCCCGGGTCTGGCTCATCCTGAGGCGCTACCACATCTTCGACAAAGCGTCGGGCCGGCGCGCCCGAACAATCGATCGCCGCGGCTGACGGGCTACTCGATCACGCCGAGGCGGCCGTTGTGGCTGCCCATGTACCAGAGACGGCCGTCGGCATCCACGATCATCTTGCGGATCCCGACATCCTTGGACGGTAACGCGAACACGCGCAGCTGATCGGTCTTGGGATCGAGGCGGACCACGGTGTCGGTCTTGATCTCGTTCGCCCACACCAAGCCGGCCGCATCGACGGTGACCGCGTACGGGCCACCATCTCGACCAGCCGGCAGCGCGTACTCCTTCACGACCTTTCGCGCGACGGGATCGACGCGCACGAGCTTGCCGTTGCCGTACTGAGTGACCCACAGCGAGCCGTCGGGCGCCGCCGCCATGCGCCGCGGCCGCGAGCCGCTCTCGAGCGGCATGTCCGTGAGCGTTCCCGTCTTCGGGTCGAGCCGCCCGAGCCGATCGCCCGAAAGCTGACAGAACCAGACATTTCCCCCCCGGTCGAGGGCGATGCCGTACGGATTACCGGCCGCCTTGTACTCCGTGATGACCCCGGTGCGCGTGTCGAGGCGACCGATGCGATTGCCACCCTGGACGGTGAACCAGATCACGCCGGCGTCGTCGGTGACGAGCGTGTGCGGATCGCCGCCCGACGGCGCCTTGTGCTCGATCACCTTGCCGGTACTCGGATCGAGATGGCCGATCGTGCCGTTGCCGTTGCCCGTGTACCAGACCTGGCCGTCGCGATCCACCAGGAGACCGTGCGGCCGGGCGCCCGCCGGCAGGTCCCATTCCTTGAACGCGCGCGTGCGCGGATCGAAGCGCGCGATCTTGTTCCCGAACATCACCGTGATGTAGATCGCGCCGTCAGGCCCCGGCGCCGGATCGCGGGCGAACTGCGGTGTCGGTACCGGCCATTCCGAGATCTTCCCGCTCACCACGGGCCGGGCTCCCGGCGCCACCGCATAGTTCGAGCCGCCCGCACTGGCGAGCACTGGAAAAGCCACGACCACGGCGATCACGAGTCCTCGCATGGATGATCCTCCGAGCTGCATCTGATCAGTATCGTCCGCCGAGCTTGCGGTGGTCCCAGCTGACCACTTTTTCGGGGACGATCTTCAGCACCACACGTTTGGGCGCGCTGGCCACCGCGCCGGGCTGAACCGGCGCTGGATTCGCTTGGGCCCCCGCCCGCGCCGCGAACGCTGCCCTGACGCTGGCTTCGTCCTCGAGGATCTCGCAACGCCCGCGGATCATCACACCCCGAAGCTCGGCGTACTCGTCGCCGGCCTCGATCATCAGCGCGACCCTGGGATTGCGGCGAATGTTGACGACCTTCTGCGCTTTGCCGTACGAGGTCATGTAGAAGGCGCCGTCTCGCGCGAAATAGTTCATGGCCACGACATGAGGAAAGCCGTCCTTGTCGATGGTGGCGAGGGCGGCTTTCTTGCGTTCCCGGAAGAACGCGGCCTGTTCGTCGGAGCTCAGCTGGATCTGCCGTCGGTTGATTGCCATCCAGTTCTCACTCCTGCCCAGGGACGGGCAGATGTATGGCCAGGAAGCGCTTGGCCTCCTCGAAGCTCTGCTTCGCCACGTTCTCGGCATATCCGGGGTGCGTGCGTACGGCGAAGCCGTGACGAGCGCCCTCGTAGAATCTGAACGTACACGCCTTACCCAGATCCCGCATCCGCGACTCCATCCGGCGCATGCCCTCGATGGGCGCCTGCTCGTCCTCCGTCCCGTGCAGGACCAGCACGGGGACGTTCACGCTCTCGGCGAGATCGTACGGCTCGGCGCCGCGCTGAGCGCGCGCCGGCCGGAAGGCGAAGCCGTGGAAGACGACGATGACACGGATCTCGGCGTGCGCTCGGGCCGCCATGAACGCGTGCACCCCTCCGCGGCAGAAGCCGAACACGGCCAACCTCTCGAGGTCCGCGTGGCCGAGCGATCGCAGAAAGCTCATCGCGCCCTGCATGTCCGCGTACACGGGCCCATCCGTGGGATCGGCGCCGCGAACTTTCCAGCCGTGCATCAGGGCGACGTAGCCCCATTCAGCGAGTCGACGGGCAATCTCCGTGTACCCGTCGTCCGGTCCGGCCACGCCTCGGAGGATCAACACGACCGGATGGGCTCCGGGTCGATCCGGGGTGGCCAGGTACGACGGGACGCGCGTCTCTCCGTCCCCGCTCGTGAACGCGACCGACTCCAGCCGCACGGTCATGACGAACCTCGCATTGTCGACGACGGACCCGATGGCTTGTGTGGCGCTCGTGTGTGGATAGGCCTTGCGACGGGCAAGTATAAGCCAGGGGCTTGATGGTTGCTCACGAAGTGAGCAAAGACCGGCGATCGCCGCTTCGCGTTGGTACGAAAGTCTCAATAGATCCGAGCCACTGCCGCTGTGAAACTTGATGGGTCCGACGAACCCTGAACCGCTCAGCGAGGCGACATGGCGACATCGCAACAGAAGCAGACGCACGGCAAGTACGAACACCTGATGGCGAAATGCCAGGGTCTGGCCCCCGTGCGCACGGCCGTGGCCCATCCCTGCAGCGACTCCGCACTGGCGGCCGCGGTCGAGGCCGCGAATCTCCGTCTCATCGATGCGATCCTCGTCGGCCCGGAGAAGAAGATCCGTGGCGCCGCGGCCGCCGGCCGACTCAACATCGAAAAACTCCACATCGTCGATCAGCCGCACAGTCACGCCGCGGCCGACAAGGCCGTCGAGCTGGTCCGCCGTGGAGAGGCGGAGCTGCTCATGAAGGGCAGCCTGCACACGGATGAGCTGATGGCCGCGGTCGTGGCGCGTGAGACCGGCTTACGCACCGCACGTCGGATCAGTCACGTCTTTCTCATGGACGTGCCGACGTACCACAAGACGCTCGCCGTCACCGACGCCGCCATCAACATTTTCCCCACCCTCGAGGACAAGGTCGACATCGTGCAGAACGCCATCGATCTCCTGCGCACCCTCGGGCTCGAGCAGCCGAAGGTGGCGATCCTGTCCGCGGTCGAGACGGTCAACCCGAAGATTCCCTCCACGATCGACGCGGCGGCGCTCTGCAAGATGGCCGATCGCGGTCAGATCACGGGCGCGCTCCTCGACGGACCGCTCGCGTTCGACAATGCGATCAGCGCGGAGGCCGCTCGGGAGAAGCACATCAAGTCCGACGTGGCGGGCGACCCGGATATCTTGCTGGTGCCCGACCTCGAAGCGGGCAATATCCTCGCCAAGCAGCTCACGTTCCTGGTCGGTGCGGACGCCGCGGGCATCGTCCTCGGAGCTCGCGTCCCGATCATCTTGACGAGCCGCGCCGACAGCGTGCGGGCGCGCCTGGCCAGCTGCGCCGTGGGCATGTTGCTGGCCCACGCTCGGCGGACGGGCGCGGCATCGGCCACGGCCGGAGGCGCCTGATCGTGCAGGGCGTGCTCGTCATCAACGCGGGCTCGTCGAGCATCAAGACGTCGCTGTTCCGTGTCGACCCGCACGCCGAGCCGACCTTGGTAATCCGCGGTCAACTCGAAGGGATCGCGACCGCGAAGCCGCGGCTGTCGCTGAAGCGGAGCGACGGCACGACCTTGGCCGATTCACCCGTCGACGCCGGCGAGGCGACGGATCATCGCGGTGCGATGGCCGTGTTCGCCGAGGCGCTGTCCGGATCGGCGGAGCGTGCCACCGTGGACGCCGTCGGGCATCGAGTGGTTCACGGGGGCGTCACGTACTCGAGACCGGTCGTCGTCGACGACGACGTCATGCGCTCGCTGGCGACCTTGGCCTCTCTGGCTCCGCTTCACCAGCCACACAATCTCGCCGCGATTCGCGCGGCAGCCGAGCGACTGCCCGGCGTGCCGCAGGTCGCGTGCTTCGATACGGCCTTCCACCGGGCGCATCCGAAGATCGCCGACGTCTACGCTTTGCCGTGGCAGCTCTACGAGAGCGGCGTACGGCGCTACGGCTTCCACGGGCTGTCGTACGAGTACGTGGCCAGCGTGCTACCGCCCGAGATCGCATCGGGCCGAGTCGTCGTCGCGCATCTCGGTAGTGGGGCCAGCATGTGTGCGCTGCGCCGCGGTCAGAGCATCGACTCCACGATGGGGTTCACGGCGGTCGACGGCCTTCCCATGGGAACTCGCACCGGTCAGCTCGACCCCGGGATCTTGCTCTACCTGCTCGAACAGGGCATGTCGACGAAGGAAATCGAAGCGCTGCTCTATCGCAAGTCCGGCCTGCTTGGTCTGTCGGGCGTGAGCAACGACATGCGGGAGCTTCTCGCCAGCACCGACCCCCGCGCGCAGTTTGCCGTCGACTACTTCGTCCACGCCGTCACGAAGCAGCTGGGCGCGCTCGCGGCCAGCCTCGGCGGTCTCGATGCGATCGTCTTCACGGCCGGCATCGGAGAGCGCTCGCCCGTCATTCGGGCCCGCGTGTGCCAGGCGGCGTCATGGCTGGGCATCGAGCTGGACGAGGGGGCCAACGCCGCTCACGGCCCCCGCATCTCTCGCCCGCGAAGCCGGGTGTCGGCGTGGGTGATCCCGACCAATGAAGAGCTCATGATTGCCCGTCACACGGTGGCCGCGCTCGCCGAGCGTGCGTCGCGCACGGTGGCGCGTTGACCAACACCTCCGTCATTCTCCTCGACACACGATCGTAAGAAGCCGTTCGTTCGGTTGGCTTTCGAAAGGAGTCGCATCATGACCGTCAGCGCACATCTGACCCGAAGCCGAGAGCTTTCATCGAAGATCGCCGAAGTGCTCCGAGCGCGAGTGACCGCGGCAAACGATCGGTTCACCGCTCGCGCGCAGGAGGTCACCGAGCAGCGTCTCAAGCCGTTGATGTCGCTTCCGCCGTCCAGTTTCTGGTCTGCGGCGCCGGGATACTGGGTCGATTTCGTTCAGCGCTGGACACTCATGTGGGACACCTTGCGCCAGCGCGGCAATACCTTCGTGGCCCACACGCGCGAGGGGATGCCGCCAGTCCTTCACTTCGACTACGAGATGATGGCGGATGCCCGCACGTTCGATCGGCCCGCGAACTACGCGCTGGTACGCATCGTGCCGCCGGCAGGCGTCTCGGTCGATCCGACCCGGCGTCCCTACATGATCATCGACCCGCGCGCGGGTCACGGCCCCGGCATCGGCGGCTTCAAAGACGACTCCCAGGTGGGTGTCGCACTGCGCGCCGGCCATCCCGTCTACTTCGTGATTTTCTTCTCTGAGCCGCAGCCGGGCCAGACTCTCCTGGACGTGTGCGAAGCCGAACGCGTCTTCATCAAGATGGTGCGCAAGCTCCACCCGCGTAGCCCCAAGCCGGCAATCGTGGGCAACTGTCAGGGCGGCTGGGCCGCGATGATGCTGGCTGCGGGCGACCCCGACGACGCGGGGCCAATCGTCATCAACGGTGCCCCGATGTCGTACTGGGGCGGCAGCTGGCAAGATGGCGCGGGCGACAATCCGATGCGCTACGTCGGCGGCCTGCTAGGCGGGACGTGGCTCGCGTCGCTTGCGGCCGACGTGGGCCACGGCATATTCGACGGAGCCCATCTCGTCGCCAACTTCGAGAATCTGAATCCGGCCAACACGTTCTGGGACAAGTACTATCACGTGTTCGACAACATCGACACCGAGCCGCCCCGCTTCCTGGAGTTCGAGCGGTGGTGGGGCGGCTTCTATCTGATGAATCGCGAGGAGATCGACTGGATCACTCGTAACCTGTTCGTCGGCAACCGCCTGTGGTCGGCCGACACGATGGATCTGCGATCCATCAAGACGCCGATCATCCTGTTCGCCTCCATGGGCGACAACATCACCCCACCACAGCAGGCGTTCAACTGGGTGGCCGACATCTACGGCTCAACGGACGAGATCAAGGCCCGCGGACAGGTGATCGTCGGGCTGGTCCATCAGGACGTCGGCCACCTCGGCATCTTCGTTTCGGGGAAGGTCGCGCGAAAAGAGCACTCCCAGATCGTCTCGGTTTTGGAGTCGATCGAGCAGCTGCCACCCGGTCTTTATGCGATGGACATCAAGGACCACAAAACTTCTGGCGGCGGGGTCGAGTACGAGGTCACGTTCAGCGAGCGCAGGCTGGAAGAGGTCGTGGAGCGTCTCAACCGCTTCAATCGTACGGACGAGAAGGCCTTCGAAGCGGTCGCGGCAATCTCCGAGTTGAACCAGAAAGCGTATGAGCTCTTCGTACAGCCCTGGATCCGGGCATGGTCCAGCGAGCCGCTCGCGAAGACTCTACGCGCCTTTCACCCGTTGCGGTTCCAGCGATGGGCCGTCTCCGATTCCTACAACCCATGGCTCTGGTGGCTCGGTCCGGTCGCGGACGCGATCAGGGCTCAGCGCAGCGGCTCGGCCCGCCAGGAAACCGCCGGCGATAGCGCGGCGAGCTTCGTGGAGACGATGTGGCGCCTCAACCCCTGGTCGTGGTGGCTGGGTCACGCCGCAGAGGCCACGAACACACCGCGTCACGCGGTGCGCGCCACCGACACGCTGCGCGAGCTGGAGCGGGCGACGTCCGATCTCGTCAGCGCCTGGCTCGACTACTGTCGCGACCTGCGCGACGCGGCGAGCGAGGCGCTCTTCTTCCAGGTGTACGGCAACATCTTCTTGTTCTACCTCGCCGATCGAACAAACGCGGACGCCTCTGGGGTCCGGGCCTCGGTCGTGCCTCGCGACCTGCCTTTTGTCCGGGAGACGCTGGCCTCCATTGGAGAAGGCGGCTATCCGGAGGCGGTTGCCCGGATCAGCTTCCTCCTGGCGCGCAAGGGCGAGCCACTGCCACTGACCAGGCTGGCGCTGCGCAAGGAGCTCGCCACGGAGTTTCACGACCTGCTGCCCGAGATGCCGCTGGACCAGTGGCGACGCATGCGTGGCGAGCAGGAGATCATCGTGCGCTACGAGCCCGAGCGAGCCATCGAGACGCTGCCGATGCTGCTGCACGGTGACACCGACCGGACACGGCTCTTGACGCTCCTTCACCGCGTCGCCACCGACGAGCGGATACAGCAGCAGAAGCCGACGGACGAGCAGCTCGCGATGCTGAACCGGATCCGACGCGTGCTCGAGCCGGAAGGAGCCGGCGTCAGTCAGGTGATCGGAGGACCGAGGCCATGACCGTTCGTGTCGAGCGTCCCGTGCTGAAAAATCAGAAAGCGCTCGTAGTGGGCATCGCCAACGAGCACTCGATCGCCTGGGGCTGTGCGAAGGCGTTTCGAGAGCTGGGCGCGGACCTTGCCATCACCTACCTCAACGACAAGGCTCGCCCCCACGTCGAGCCGCTCGCCAAGTCGCTCGATGCCGCGATCCTTGAGCCTCTCGACGTCTCGGCACCGGGCGAGCTGGACTCCGTGTTCGCGCGGATCGCCAGTCTATGGGGGCGGCTCGATATCATGGTGCACTCGATCGCCTGGGCGCCGAAAGAAGATCTCCAGGGCGGCTTGCTCGACTGTTCGGCGGAGGGCTTCGCAAAATCCGTCGATATCTCCTGCCACTCGTTCATCCGGATGGCGCGGCTGGCCGTTCCACTGATGAAGGAAGGCGGCACGATGTTCGCGATGAGCTATCACGGCGCCAACAAGGTCGTTCCGAACTACAACGTGATGGGCCCGGTGAAGGCCGCCCTCGAAGCATCGTGCCGCTATCTCGCCTACGAGCTCGGCCCTCGGGGCATCCGCGTTCATGCAATTTCGCCGGGTCCTCTGAAGACGCGCGCCGCCGGCGGTCTCAAGGACTTCGATCTCATGCTCGCCACGGCCGCCGAGCGCGCCCCGCTCGGCGAGCTCGTGGACATCATGGATGTCGGCTTCTCGTGCGCGTACCTCGCCACGCCGTACGCTCGGCGCATCAGCGGCGAGACGATGTACGTCGACGGCGGAGTGCATATCATGTCATGACGCGGGCGCATCCTCGGGCGCGCTGGTGACGAAGCCAGCTCGGCGCTCGGCTCCGGCGGCCGGCGGCATTGCCCGGCGCCCGAGCAGCGCCGAGCATCTCCGGTCGCACGTGATCGCGGTCCCAGGTCGGAACTCGCTGCACGCGATCACCCCGATGGGACGGCCCTCCGGCTCCGCCTCCAGGACGCTCACCTGCACATCAGTGCCGCGAAGGGGACACCGGAGCGCGCGATGAACCGTTCGCACACTGCGGGTCAGGAAGAAGAGCAGCAGCACCAAGGCGGCGATCCAGAGGCTCATCACCGTCATCATGGCCGTCCTCCATCTCCTCTCATATGCTGTACAGCAACAACACCCGCGCGATCGCCGGACTCTGCGTCTGCCGGACCAGCTCCAAACCATCGGCGACGCCGGACGTGCAACGCGCTTGAGCGGCCGCACCCGGCTCGGCGGCATTCAAGGCCGCCAGGCAAGGCTTGGCACATTCAACGGTCAACGAGTGGTGCGGCGCTGGATCGGTCTCGCGCACGTACGACACCGGCGGCGTGGCATCCGGTAGATGGGCCCGTCTTGCCGGCAGGACGAACGACGTCGATGGCCGCAACGAGCAGGCCGTCACGTCGCGATGCCGTGAAGATGGATAGCCGTCGGGATCCGTGCGGACGGTCACCGTCGCGGAGCATTTCTCGAGCGGGCAGCGCATCGTGCGTTGCGTGAGTTCCATGTCTGCTCCTTTCAGGCGCAGGTGCGGCGACCGTTGGGGCCATCCCTGCTTCCGTACGCTCCATGATGTCCTCGCAGCCGACGCACAGCCGCGCGGTGGGCATGGCCCGCAGCCGCTCGAACGGGATCGCCCGCGCACACATCTCGCAGAAGCCATAGGTACCGATCGCCAGGCGCGCCTCTGCGGCGTCGATCTCGGCGAGCACGCGACGGTCACGCTCCTCGAGTCTCGCGAGGACACGGCACGTCATGCCCGTCGCCGCATCGTCCAGAAAGTCGCCTGGATGATGCCGCTCACAGCTGACGAGCTCGTCGTCGGTCATGATGAGTGCGCCGTATGCCTCGCGACGCTCGCGGCGAAGGCGACGCTCGAACTCTCCGATGCGCCGTCCAACATGGCAGGTCATGGTGCTCGCCCCCCTCTCACAGCATCGAAACCGCCGGGGAGGCCTGATGCCCTCCCCGGCTTTTCCGGGGCAATTTCCATCGAGCCCGGACGCACAGAGAGAAGGCATACGGGTTGCCATTCGAAAACGATGGCGATTCGCTAGGTTGTGAACGCGGGTGAGCGAATGGGTGGTGCGGCGCCGCCCCACGGTGGGGCGCCGCCGCACCTTGGAACCCGACGCATCAGCAGCCGGCGCATCGCGGATGCGTTAGCGGGAGGTCATGCGCTCCGTGGCCGTGCACCGGACCGCAGCGTATGAGAGCTCAGCATCTTCATGTAGTTCGCGCGCTCGAACGCAGCCGGCTCCGTCACAGATCGGTAGCTCATGCTCCCCTGCATTTGTCCGATCGACGCGTACTCGTGTTCCTCCATCCACTCCAGGAGATCCGCGCGCACGCGTCCCAGGTACGCGATGCCGTTCTGCAAGAGCGCGGACGTCATCATGGCCACCCGCGCGCCGGCCATCATCGACTTCAAGACCTGCGCCGAGCCGTGCACGCCTCCGGTCACCGCGAGGTCGGCGCGCACGTGGCCGTAGAGAATGGCCACCCAGTGCAGACGCAGCAGCACCTCGTGCGGATTGGACAGGGTCAGTCGCGGCGCAGTCTCCAGCCGCTCGAGATCGAAGTCCGGCAGGTAGAAGCGGTTGAAGAGGACCAGCCCGTCGGCGCCCGCGTCGGCGAGACGCTGCGCGAAGTTGGCGATCGCGCTGAATGCGTGCCCGAGCTTCACCGCAACCGGAATCGAGAGGCTACGCCTCATGTTGCGCACGAGATCGACGTACATCTGCTCGACCTGGCCGCCGGTCAGCTGGGGATCGGTGGGAACGTAATAGACGTTGAGCTCGAGCGCATCGGCGCCCGCCTGCTCGATCTTCTTCGCGAACTCGATCCAGCCGCCCGTCGACACGCCATTCAGGCTCGCGATGATCGGAATGCCCACAGTTTCCTTCGCACGCCGCACGTGCTCGAGATAAGCGTCCGGGCCAAGTTTGTAGCCGCTGAGGTCCGGGAAGTAATGGCGTGCCTCGGCGTAGCTCTCGGGCCCCTGGGTCAGGTATCGATCGAGGTGGGCGCTTTCGGCGTCGAGCTGTTCTTCGAACAACGAGTGCAGGACGACGGCCGCCGCCCCCGCGTCCTCCATCGCTCGGATGTTGTCGAGGCTCTCGCACAGCGACGAGGCCGAGGCAACCAGCGGGCTCGCGAGCGATAAGCCGAGATACCGCGTGGAAAGGTCGATCGCGCTCCGGTCATGTGTCTCCATCATGGGGAAGACGAAGCGCAAGCGGTATGCCACGCGATTCAAAGGTTCCGAGCAGAGGACAGGCAGCCGTCTTTTCGCGCCCTTCAGCGTGGACGCAACACTGTACCGTCGACGTGGTCTGGAGTGTTCACTCGCAGCCCGATGAGGCGCGGCCTCCTCAGTGGGGCACCCATGGGCCGACCACGCCGCGCGGGCGCAGAGCCGGCTACAGCTCGATGGTCCTGGTCAGGTGGTCAACGCGCCGAAGCTACCGGCTGTGAGCCCGCGGGCGTGGCCTGTGGAGGGGCCGTCGGAGGATTCGGGATCCAGACCCACCGGTACGGCGTCGACATGCCGTTGCCGCGCAGCTCGTACCGGCCCGTCGCAAATTGCACGACGTTCTGTGCCGGTTGCGTCGGGGTGACCGAAACCGTTGCGGCAGGCGGCGCGTAGCCGACCGGTGGGCTGTAGCCCGGCGGCGGACCGTAGGCCGGTGGATAGTAGTAGGGGGGCGGATAGTAGGCCGGCGGAGGATAGTAAGGCGGATACCCCCACCACCACGGTCCCCAGCAGCACCCGGGTCCGACCACGATGAGCCCCCCACCGTGGAGGCCATGACCGTGAAAGCCGTGCCCGTGGAAACCATGGCCGTGGAAACCGTGGCCATGAAAACCATGGCCCCAGCCGCCATGCCCGCCGTGCCCCGCTCCTGCATAGCTGAACGCCGGCAACAGGAGAAGCGCCACGGCGACGAGCGAGATCAGAATTCTTCTGACGGTCATCACCGACGAAGATAGATCTCCAACAAGGAGACTGTCAACCGCGCCGCCCTTCTTGCGCACGGGCGATCGGTGCGGCCGACGGCATATACATTGACTGTGGCCGAAGAATCCCCTACCGTCCAGCGCACATGTTGTTCGGGGCACCGCACGCCCCATACATCGGGTCGAAGAGGCGACCGAAGTCGCGTGAGGAGAGTGACATGCTCGTGAAGCCCGAAGAAGTCGGACTGTCGTCGGCACGTCTTGGACGCATCAGCGATCATCTCCGACGCTATATCGACGCCGGCAAGCTGGCCGGCACGCTGACGCTCGTGGCGCGTCAGGGGAAGATCGCCTACTTCGAGCCGCTGGGGCATCTCGAGATCGAGCGTAAACGGCCGGTCGCGCCCGACTCGATCTTCAGGATCTATTCGATGACCAAGCCGATCGCGAGCGTGGGGCTGATGATGCTGTGGGAGCAGGGGCGGCTGCAGCTCGACGATCCCGTGCAGAAGTTCATTCCGTCGTGGCGCGATCAGCGCGTCTTCGTCGGCGGCAACCATCCCGCGTGGAAGACGACGCCTGTCGAGCGCCCCACTACGGTGCGCGACCTGTTGAGCCATACCTCTGGGCTCACCTACGGATTCATGGAGCGGAGCAACGTCGACGCGGCGTATCGCAAGCTCGGCGTGGGAGATCGGACGCGAAGTGGCTATACGGCGCGCGACATGGTGGAAGAGCTCGGGTCATTGCCGCTCGAATTCTCGCCGGGGACGCGCTGGAACTATTCCGTATCGACGGACGTGGTCGGACATTTGATCGAGCTGATCTCGGGACAGCGGCTCGACGCCTACCTCCGGGAACACGTGCTCCAGCCGCTCGGCATGACCGACACGGCATTCGTGGTCACGGACGCGCAGACCAAGCGCTTCGCCGCGAACTACCAGCGGCTCGCGGACGACAGCTTGAAGCTCGCCGACGACCCGGCCAGGAGCATCTACCGCGACTGCACGTTCTTCTCTGGTGGTGGCGGGCTGATCTCCACGGCCAATGACTACTTTCGGTTCGCCTCGATGATGCTGAACAAAGGCGAGCTCGACGGCATTCGACTGCTCGGACGCAAGACGGTCGAGCTCATGACGACGAATCACCTTCCGGACGGCCAGGATCTGACCTACCTGGCGCTGCCCGGGATGTTCACCGAGACTGCCTATGCCGGCGTCGGCTTCGGTCTCGGCTTTTCCGTCATGCAGTCGGCGGCTCGCGCGCAGATCGCCGGAACGCCGGGTGAATTCGCGTGGGGCGGTGCCGCGGGCACGGCGTTCTGGATCGATCCCGAAGAGCAGATGGTCGTCGTGTTCATGACGCAGATCATGCAGATGGGTTTGCCGGCGCCGTACCCGCTGCGTCGCGAGCTGCGGACGCTCGCCTACTCGGCGGTCATCGCCTGAGCGGCCAGCCCGGCGGCTCTTCCTCTGCCGGACAGATGACGACAAGGAGAAGACGAAAGTTCGCCGCGCTCTCGTCGATCTTGCTCCTGGCCGCATGCGCGTCGCCGGCGAGCACGCAGAACGGCGACGGATCCAACGCGGGGCCACGTTTTGTGAGAGGTGGTCCCGATGCCGAGGAGTACGGGGCGAGCCTCGGCTATCCGAAAGGAGAACGCGCGACCTTTCTTCGCGTGCCATCGCTCGTCGGCTCTCACAGCCATCTCGACGAGCTGTTCGAGGGGCGCGTGATCGGCAAGGCGGCGACACCGTCACGCCTGCTGCGCGCCGCGTCCGAGCCGGCGATCCCATGGGAGTTCCGCGACGAAGCTCTGACGCTCGATGCGTACCTGGCGCGCAACCCGACAACGGGACTGTTGATCGCACGCGGCGACACGATCCTCGTCGAGCGCTATCAATACGATCGTCATGATCGCCACCGCTTCACCTCGTGGTCGATGGCCAAGACCGTGACGTCGATGCTGATCGGAATTGCGCTCTCGGAGGGCCGGATCAAGTCCGTCGACGACCCGGCCGCCGCGTACGTGCCGGAGCTCGCAGGCACCGAGTACGGGCGGACGTCACTTCGCCATCTTTTGCAGATGTCGTCGGGTGTGCGATTCGTCGAGGAATATTCTGGGGACGACGACGTCATGAAGCTCGCCCGCGCAACTTTCGCCAAGCGGGGCGACGGCGGTGTGGCGGCCGTGCTGCCCTTCAATGAACGTATCGCGCCCGGCGGCACCCGCTTCTACTATGCTTCGGTCGAAACTGAGGTGTTGGGCCTCGTCTTGCGGAGCGCAGTGGGCCGCCCGATCACCGCCTATCTAGAAGAAAAGATCTGGCAGCCGATGGGCGCCGAAGCCGACGCGACGTGGCTTGTCGATCGCTCAGGCCAGGAGGCGACCTTCTGCTGCATCAACGCCGTCCTGCGCGACTATGCCCGCCTGGGACTCCTGCTGCGCACGAAGGCAACTGGCGCGGCCGACAACTCATCCCCGCAGGGTGGATCCTGGATGCCACCACCGTGCGAGCCGACCAACCGTATCTCCGTCCGGGAATCGCCGCCAGCTTCTTCGGCTATGGCTATCAGACGTGGATCTTCCCGGGCGAGCGACGCATGTTCGCGCTGCTTGGGGTCCGCGGTCAGTCGATCTTCGTCGACCCGAAGAGTCGCCTCGTTATGGTGCACACGGCGGTTCGCAAGCAGGAGGCCGCTGGCCCGGGTCCCCGTGAATCGACGGCTCTGTGGGCCGCCGCCGTGCACGAGCTCGGAGGGTCAGCGAAGGGGAGCCGATGAACTGAACAATTCTCTAACAGTGACGGACAAGAAACTTACCCCTCGCGACGCGCCTATGTCCTGTAAGCACCTAAGAATCATCACCTTCTTCGACCCCTGGGGCTGGCATCAGGTATGCGATAGAAGCCCACCGAGACAACTGGAGAGCCTCCGACGGCCACGCAGCTCCGAGAGATGGCCGTGAGGCTTCCGGAAATTGCCAAGGGAGGATAGGTGATGAACAAGACTCGTCGCGCGATGATCGGCCTCGGTGCTCTCGTCGTGGTCGTCGGCCTGAGTACGGGCTGGGCGCTCGATTCCCGCACGCAAGGCACTGTCGCGGTCAACGAGGCCGCGAAGACAAGCGAGGCGATTACCGTGTCGCCCGACATCAAGCCCGTGAACGCGCAGCCGAAGGACGCGAGCCCGGAGTTCGATCGCTCTGATCTCCTCCTGAGCCAAGGCTAGGTCGTAGTCGCAGTCGCGGCGTGGTCCGCTGCCGACCGAGGACCATGCCGCTGCAGATCGGGAGATCGCTCAGCTCGGTCGAAGTATCTGCTGGCGGCTGAGTGTAGCGTTCGCACGGGCTCGCGCGGTCGTGGAAAGCGAGCTATCGTTGCCGCATGTCCCGCCTCAACACGAAAAAGCGAGCGCGCCTCCCCGACAGAGCGTTCGCGTATATCGACTCTCGCGGACGTCGCCGGTTGCCGGTCCACGACAAGGCGCACGTGAAGAATGCGCTCGCCCGGTTCAGTCAGGTCATCTTCGAGACGGATGCCGCGCGGGAGCAGGCGCGCCGCCGGCTCCTCAACGCCGCCAAGAAGTTCCGTATCGTGCCGGTCGGATTCATCACGGGCCAGCTGCAATCCGAGCAGCAGGACGCCAGGACCGGCCGCCTCGTGATCGAGCTCGGACGGAACCCCGCCCCCGGCGAGCTGGAGCGGCGGTTGCGAACCGTTCTTCGTGATCCAACCCTGGCCGTTCTGCACTGGGCCGATCCGTCGGGGACGTACGTCGACGCCGCCGGCAAGCCCGTCCCGCTGCCGGCTGAAGGAGACCAGCGCGGGGTGACGTTTCTCGAGCGCCAGGGGCGCCCGATGACGGCGCTGGTGCACAGTCCGACGGTCCTCGACGATGCAGATCTTTCGGAGACGGTGCTGACAGCCGTGCGTTTCGTGATCGAGAAGGAGCGCCTGCGCGGCCAGATCCAGGCAACATCGACCGATGCCGCCGCGCTGCCCAGCGGCTTCGTCACACTGCTCATGACCGACATCGAGGCGTCCACCGCCCTGCTCCGCAGGCTGGGCGATGGCTATGGCGCACTGTTGAACGACGTCAGATCGATCGTCCGGAGAGCGGTGTCACGCGGGAGCGGCCGCGAAATCGATGCGCGCGCCGACGAGTTCTTCGCGGTCTTCGATCGGCCCGCGGCGGCTGTCGAGGCGGCGGTAGCCATCCAGCGGGCGCTCGGCAGCCGAACCTGGCCCGACGATCTGCAGGTGCGGCTACGCATCGGACTCCACAGCGGCCATCCCACGCTCACGGATGTCGGGTACATCGGCCTGGCCGTCCATACCACGGCCCGTGTTTGCGCCGTGGCCCATGGGGGGCAGATCGTCGTATC
>Ga0126369_10000806_pt1 | contig 21102 bp, 15 predicted proteins | sample PanSoiMetaPlot_1_FD_109646 | JGI IMG/M metagenome (GOLD analysis project Ga0126369, IMG submission 109646) | Tropical forest soil microbial communities from Panama - MetaG Plot_1 | ecosystem: Environmental > Terrestrial > Soil > Tropical forest > Bulk soil | place: Panama | collected 2016-02-17 | reverse complement strand
TATTAATTTTACCCGCTACAATGCGTTGTCCTGAGCCTTGGGGAAGGCGATGAGACGGCGCTCCAGAGCAGGTGGCGAACCAGCTAAATCGCAACGCCGTAAGACGGTAAGGCCGAAGCGCCGTAACGCGCCAAGGGCTGAGCGTGGTCGTAGTGCCTACGCTGTCAGCCTACGGTTGCCAAGGCCGAACCAAAACCCGCGCCAGTAAAGAAAGCCGCGCGGAAAGAAGTAGCTCCGGCAGTCGAAACCGTCATTACTGAGGTGATTGAGCAACCCGTAGCTGTCACGGAAGATCAAACGGAGATGCGTAAAGCAAGCTGAACGGGAAGATGTTGAGGCTTCGACCGAGCGGCGTGACGACAGCCATAGGCTTTGTGAGTGTGTTAATGGTGACTACTTGCGTGTCGCCTTCGCGAGTAGTGTGGGAGTACTACGATCAATGCGCTCGGGAAAACCCATCATTTCTTGCAATGGCGGAATGCGGGAGACAGAAGCGTTTGGCGGAGTGTGTCCCTAACAATACTTGTTCGCCTGAAGGTAATATGTTCATGGAGTACATAGACACACTAGTACACTCAGTTAAGAAGAAGGAATTGACCGAAGGCGAAGCTATGCGGCGTTACACAGCATACAAAGCCGGTGGAACACCGTCGCACCCGTAAGGACGAAGCGGTCGCGGGTGCTGGATTAGGCCCACCTCGCGGCCCGTCGATGCCGCTTTGGGTCAAAAGCAGACATTCATCGGTGTCTGAGCAATGTCCGCTTTACCTCCAAAAGCGGACATCGTCGCGAGCGAAGGCTGGGTCCCTTTGTGACAACTCAGGTCAGGAGTTTCGTTTCGGCGCACGTCCTCGCCGCTGATAGCGTAAGGTGGTTCGGTAAAGGTGGTTGCGCTCCCCCGCAACCAAATTCAAAGGGGTCCCGCTTCGGGAGCCCTTTTGAATTTGGCGCGGATGTGGATTTGGACCTAAGTCGGGCGCCCGGCAAGCAATGCCGCCGCGCAATCGGGACGCCGGCAGATTGTGATTTTTCAGAGTCCCGCGGGCCAAAACACGCGCGGGAAGAATCAGTCGTTGACCCGCTTGTTTTCTGCGGCGAGGTGAGCGGCTTCCGCTGAAAGATATCATCGCCGTCCGAACCATATCGTTAAGCCTCTGTGCGCCATGGAAACCCGGCCCCGGTTTCCGGTCTTTTCCGCGGCTCGCGAATTCTTGGCGCGCGGTGGAAATCGGATATTGGCACTCGCCGCGATCCTAAAAAGCATGCTCGATCCGGCGGGCCTGGGCCCCTTCCAGCATGGCAATCGGCCGGGGTCTCACCTACATTCGGGTCGAAAGGATACCGCCCATGTCAGAAGCCATATCGGAAGATCAAACGGACGAGCGGCCCTGCCTGCATTGCATGATGGTCGAGCTGATCGATGATTTTTTTGCCGAATATCCCACGGCCGGGGGCGAGCCGGATACCGTTGACACCGATGAGGTGCTCACCGCCGTCGCCAAGACGATTGCCGAATTGACCAGCACGCAGAACGGCACGATCCGGCAGCAAATGATCGAGCAATTGATGCGCAACATTATGGAATACGACGCCGAATTCCGCCAAGAAGACGCGACCGGCTCCGCCGCGCGGCATTGATTAGAGCATGATCTGGAAAAGTGGGAACCGGTTTTCTGAAAAGATCGCGCACCAACAAAACTTAGAGTCGCGACCGTTCAACCTCAAACGATGAGACTCTAGGCGGCTGGCGCGTCTTGATTCTCTTTACCCCTTTGGATTTTCGTCAGCGCCGCGTCGACGCAAAATCTCCGATCAGTCCAGGCGCGGCGCAGCGCGCTCGACGATGGCGCGACAATCGATGCCGGGTGGTAAGAGGCCCAAGGCGCCGCCGGGCTCTTCGCCGAGACGCGTTGAACAGAACGCCTCGGCGACCGGCGCCGGCGCATGGCGCAAGAGCAGCGCGGCCTGCATTGCCAGAACGAGATCGCGCACGACCGCCCGCGCCTGCGATTCGTCCCTCCAATCGCGTCCGGCGAGCGTGCGCTCCAGGCGATCGGCGGCGGTCCGCAGCCGCTTGTCGGCGTGCGCGCTCTCCGCGACCTCGCGCAGCAAGAACTCCGCCGCGTCCGGCATGCGCTCCAGGGCGCGCAGCACGTCAAGGCACATGATGTTGCCGGCGCCTTCCCAGATCGAATTCACCGGTACTTCGCGATAAAGGCGCGGCATCACGCATTCTTCGACATAGCCGCTGCCGCCGAGCACCTCCATCGCTTCGGCCGCCACCAGCGGCGCGCGCTTGCAGATCCAGAATTTCGCCGCCGGCGTCATGACTCGCCGCCAAACCAGTGCCGGCTGATCCTCTTCGTCATAGGCGCGCGCCAGCCGCATCGTCAGCACCGTGGCCGCTTCCGATTCCAAGGCGAGATCGGCAAGCACATTTGTCATCAGGGGCTGGTCGATAAGTTTCTTCTGGAATGCGAGGCGATGCGCGGCATGATGAATAGCCTGCGCCACCGCCTGGCGGATCAGGCCCGCCGAGCCGATCGCGCAATCGAGCCGCGCGTAATTGCTCATTTCGATAATAGTCGGAATGCCGCGGCCTTCTTCGCCGATCAATTCGCCCTCGGCGCCCGCGAACTCCACTTCACTCGAAGCATTGGAGCGGTTGCCGAGCTTGTCTTTGAGCCGCAAAAGATGAATCGCGTTGCGCTCGCCGTCGCGGGTCCAGCGCGGCACCAGAAAGCAGCTTAGTCCGCCTTTCGCTTGCGCCAGTACCAGAAAAGCGTCGCACATCGGCGCCGACATGAACCATTTTTGCCCGGTCAGCCGGAACAGCCGGCGCGTGCCGTCATTGCCGCGAAATTCCGCCTGCGTGGTATTGGTGCGCAGATCCGACCCGCCCTGATTTTCCGTCATCGCCATGCCGAGCAAGACGCCGGTCTTTTGAGGCGCTGGGCGCGAGCGCGGATCGTATTGGCGAGAGATTATGCGCGGCAGCCATTCCGCCGCCGCGGCTGGCGCATGGCGCAACGCCGGAACCGCGCCATAGGTCATCGCGATCGGGCAGTACACGCCGCTTTCGATCTGCGCCAGCATGAAAGTGCCGGCGGCGCGAGCGACATGCGCACCCGAGCGCGGCGCCGCCCACGGACTCGCATGCAATCCAGCCTCGACCGCGAGCGAAAGCAGTGCATGCCAGGCGGGATGAAATTCGACTTCGTCGATGCGATGACCGTAACGGTCGAATGCGCGCAACACCGGCGGATAGGCGTTGGCGGCGAAGCCAAGCCGGATGGTTTCCGGCTCGCCCAGCGTCTTGCCGAGCGCGGCAAGTTCGTCCGCGGCCCAGCCCGCTTTGTCGCGCACGAGCGCGGAACAAAGCGCGCGATCGGTTTGCAACAGGTTGTACGGTTCGAGCGGCGGCGGCTGGTTGGTGATTTGATCCATGGTGCGGCGCTCTGCTGCCCGGATCATGGTTATACTACACGAGCCAGCGTCGTGCTTTGCACGTATCCCGTCACCCTGAGGTGCGAGCCAACGGGTCCGGCCCGAAGGGGCCGGCCCGATGACAAGCTCCGCGAGCCTCGAAGGGTGACGGATCCTTCGAGGGCCGCTTTGCGGCCACCTCAGGATGACGGTCGTGCGATTGTCCGCGGTTAAGACTCAAGCCGCCTGCTGCGACAGCCGATCCATCTCGCGCTGCACCAGTTGGCGATAAATTCCCTCGCGCCGCACGAGAACGTCGGGCGGCCCATCCTGGGCGACGCGGCCGGTTTGCAGCACCACGATGCGGTCGAAATTGCGCACCGTGGACAGCCGATGCGCAATGGCGATCACGGTGCGCCGGTTCATCAGATGGCCGAGCGCCTCGCGGATCGCCTCCTCGGATTCGGTATCAAGCGCCGACGTCGCTTCATCGAGGAGGAGAAGCGGCGCGTCCTTCAAAAATGCCCGGGCAATGGCGATGCGCTGGCGCTGACCGCCGGACAATCTCACCCCGCGCTCGCCGACGATCGTTCGCATCCCCTGCGGCAACTGCTCGATGAAATCGCAGCGCGCGGCGAAGGCGGCTTGCATGACTTCGTCGTCGGTGGCCTCCGGCCGGCCGTAGCGGATATTCTCCATGACCGAGCGGTGAAACATCGAGATGTCCTGCGGCACGATCGCCATCGCGGCGCGCAGGCTCTCCTGGGTGACGCGCGCGATGTTTTGACCGTCGAGCAGGATCTCGCCGTTCTGGACGTCGTAGAAGCGCTGCAACAACGCGAACAAAGTCGACTTGCCGCCGCCGGAATGGCCGACCAAGCCGACGCGTTCGCCAGGCAAGATGCCGAGAGTGAAGTCGGAAAAGATCCGCTGTCCGTCCGGATAGGTGAAATCGACGCGCTCGAATTTGACGCTGGCGCCGCGACGAACGAGCGGGGCGGCTTGCGGATCGTCGCGCAGCTCATGGGGGACCAGGAGCGTACTTACGGCTTCCGACAACCGGGCGAAGTGCTGGGTGATGTCGACCAGCGCCACGGCGAGGTCGCGCGTTGCATTGAGCACGGAAAGCGCCAGTGTGCAGGCCAGCACGACGTCGCCGGTGGTCGCCTGGCCGCGTTGCCACAACATGATGGCCCAGGCGACCAGGCCGAGCGTCAGCAATATGGTCACGATCGCGTGAAAGATGCGCAGCTTCTCCAGATAAAACAGGCTGCGCTGGCGCGCCGCCATCTCGCGGTTGACGGTGGCGTCAAAACGGCGGTGCTCGCGAAGAAAGCCGCCGAACGCGCGCACCAGCGACATATTGCTAACGACGTCGATCATCTCGCCGTCGACGGCCGCCGCCTTGCGGGCGAAATCGTGATGCAGGGGCCGGCCAGCGGCCGCAAGCCGGAACATGACGAAGACCATGATGCCGGCAATCACCGCCAGCGTCGCCGCCATCGGCACGCTGATCGTCAAGACCAGCGCGATCGCGGCGACTGTCGCTGCGCAGGGCGGCAGCACGTTCCACATGAACATGTTCTCGGCGGTGAACATGGCGTTGGAGGTCGCCGTCACCCGGCTCGTCAGCATGCCGGGCAGCCGCTCGGAAAAATAGCTCGGCGAGTGTCCCATCAAATGGCTGAACAGGTCCCGCCGCAGGTCGCCGGTGACCCCGACGAAGGCGTAATTGGAGATCCAGGCTGCGACGCGCCACAGCAGATTGTCGGCGGCAATCAACGCACCCAAGACGAGAAATGCGGTCCACGCCGCAGCATTCTCGCCGCTGGAGAGCGTGTCGACCAGAAATTTGACGCCGTATTGCGTGCAGACCGCACAGCCTACGGCGGCGAGCACCGCGGTTAAAATCGCGGCATGGGAGATCGGCCGCAGGCGGATATAGCGAAAGATGAACGCGAAAGGTGAAGCGGCGTAACCCGTAAGTTCAGCCATACGCGGCACATCTCCATTGCAAAGCTGCGAGCCTGCCCCATCGCGGCTCTCACCTTCGTCTGAACGACCCGGAACCCTCCCTGTTCCCCTCGCTTGGCGTAACTGAATCACTTTCAGTTGCAGCGTGTCACGCCGGTGCTTGGGCGTCGATGGAGTGGCGGCTCGGCGCGTCGGTACTAATGCAGCACCGGTCGCAAAAGTTCCAAGCGCGCCAAAAAATTAAGTTCCGTCCATAATCTGAAATTTTTTGCGGTTTCGACGTTGTCGGTAGTCGCCGGGTTGAGGAACTCAACAGAATCGAGGGACTTTTCAATGCACATCGCACAAGTGGCGCCGTTGACCGAAGCCATCCCGCCGAAGCTCTATGGCGGCACCGAACGGGTCGTTTCCTGGCTGACGGAAGAACTGATCGCGCTAGGGCATGAGGTTACGCTTTTTGCGAGCGGCGATTCGGTGACATCGGCGCGGCTTGAAGCGGTGTGGCCGCGCGCACTGCGGCTCGACGGCTCGGTCCGCGATCCCAACGCGCTGCACATGTTGATGCTCGAGCGCGTCTATCAGTCTGCGGCTGATTTCGATTTCATCCACTGCCACCTGGACTATTACCCGTTCTCGCTGTTTTCGCGGCAGCCGACGCCGTTCGTGACGACGCTGCATGGCCGGCTTGACCTGCCGGAGCACCAGCCGGTGTTCGATGAGTTTTCCACGATCCCGGTGGTGTCGATTTCGAACGCGCAGCGGCGGCCGCTGCAGCAGGCGCACTGGGTGCGCACCGTGCATCATGGCCTTCCCGCCGACCTTCTAGTGCCGAAACCGATCAAGCCTTCTTACTTCGCTTTCCTGGGCCGCATTGCGCCGGAAAAGCGGGTCGATCGGGCCATCCGCATCGCCGAGCATTGCGGTGTGCCGCTCAAGATCGCCGCCAAGGTCGACAAGGTCGACCAGGATTACTTCAATGACCAGATCAAGCCGATGCTGGCCAACGGCAATTGCGAATATATCGGCGAGATCAGCGACCGAGAGAAATCGGAATTCCTCAGCGGCGCGATCGTGCTCCTGGTTCCGATCGATTGGCCAGAGCCATTCGGCCTGGTGATGATCGAGGCCATGGCCTGCGGCACGCCGGTCATCGCGTTTAATCGCGGTTCGGCCCCCGAAGTGGTCGATGACGGCGTAACCGGCTTCATTGTCGAAGACGTCAATGGCGCCATCGGCGCGATCGACCGGCTTGGACATCTGTCGCGCGAAAAAGTGCGACGGCGGTTCGAGCAGAGGTTCACCGCGCGGCGCATGGCGCAGGACTATTTGAGCGTCTATCGCAGCATGATGACCGCGACCGCGCCGCATCTGCGGCTGGTGCCCACCGATGCGCCGGCGCATTAGGGCCGACGGTTGTTAAGGCCAACCTTCCACTCATCCCCGCGCAAGCGGGAATCCAGTAAGAGAAAAATAGCTGGGCCCCCGCTTTCGCGGGGGCGAGCGGACTCGCAAGCGCAAGCGGACTGGCAAGCGCACCAGGTCGTCGCCGATTAGACCTCGCTCAGTTTCGCTGGGCGCGTTTCCGGCATCAAAAACCACACGAGCGTAAAGCCGGCGAGCGCGATGACGGTGAGACTGCCGAAGGCCGTTGCGCTGCCGAAACGGTCAGTCAAATAACCGGCCAATGTCGCGCTCAACGACGCCCCAATTCCGGTGGCGGTGCCGAGAATGCCTTGGCCGAGATTGAAATGGCCGGTGCCGCGCGTGAGGTCGGCAACCACAAGCGGGACCATGACTGCAAACACCGACGCCGTTACCCCGTCGAGAATCTGCACGGCCAAGAGCAGCGACGGGTCGGAGATCAAAGCAAACAACAGGCCGCGGATCGGTAGCGCGGCAAAGCCGATGAGCAGCAGCGGCCGCCGTCCCCAGATTTGCGCGCGTGTCCCGACCCATGGCGAGACAATTGCCACTACCAGCTGCGGCACCACGATGCAGGCGGCGATGATCAAGGTCGCCCAGCGCGCCGATTTCATCGTCACCATGCTGCCGACTAGTGGCAGCATTGCCGAATTGGCGAGGTGAAATAACAAGAGGCACCCGGCGAAGATCAGAAGCGGCCGGTTGTGCATCAACGTGCCGGGCCGGATCCGTGCCTTGGCCGGAGCGTGGCGCGGCGGCGCGCCATGCGCGCGCTCTGGATCGATTTCGTTTTCGGCGATGTGGCGAAGCGCGAGCAGTGCCGGAACCAGCAATAACACCGTGACGATGAACACGGCGCGCGCGGAGAGGAAATAGCCGCACGCCCCCATCGCCGCGGCGGCAAGTCCATTGCCGATCGAGGCAAAGCGGGCATTGCGGCCGAGCCGTTCACCGATCACGGCATGGCCGACAAGGCCAAGGCTGATCGCGGCGATCGCGGGTCCGAGCACGCAGCTCGCCGCCGCGTGCAGGATCGCCGCGGCGAGCACCGCCGGAAAGATCGGCAACGCCGCATAAGTCAACGCGCTCACACAGATCGTCGCCACCGCGACGCCGGCAACAAACCGTTCGGAGCGAGCAGCGTCCACCATGGCGCCGCCGGGCATTTGTCCAATCAATGTAACGAAACCCGACACCGAGAGGATCAGGCCGATATCGATCTGCGTCCAGTGCTGCGCCGTCAGATAAACCGAGACGAAAGGTCCGAAGCCGGTCTGCACGTCGGCGACGAAAAAGACGAACCAGTCGAGGCCGCGCAGACTCCGGCGCGACGGGGCCGGCGGTTCGCTGCCGGGCCCCGGTCCGCTCGCCGGCTGGGCTGCGGCAAGACGCGACGGCGGCGGCCGCGAAGGTTCAGGAATGCGACGGGAAAGATTTGCGCGCAGGATGCGTCTCCGGCAATCGTCCACTATCTTGCGGTTCGATTTCGCGCGACCGAGCGCGCGCGTCACTCAAACGGCAGTGGCTCGAGCTTGCCGAGCGCACCAAGAACGACGATGGGTTTGCCTTCTTGATATTCTGGCGCCGCCTTGACTTGGTCGCCGGTAAGATCGAGCGAAATCTTGGCATTTGGCTGACCCGGCGGCGGAAAGTGCAAAGCGTTCCAATCCACCGCGATTTTGCGGCTGCCGACGCCGAGAAAGCCGCCGAAGTCGATCACGGCGGCGCGAACCCGCCCACTATGGTCGACGACCACATCGACGATACGGCCCATATTTTCCTCGGCCGCGCCAAGTACCTGCCGGCCGAGAATGCCCTCGACCTCGTGGTTGTTCAGCACCGTTACCGACGGCGGTTCCGCGGTTCCGGTCGAGGAGGGCTCGCCCGTTGCCGGGCTCGGCGTGTCCTCCGAAGCCGCCGATAAAGCGACCCGGGCCGTCAACAAAGCCGCAGCTAGTCCGAACGTCATCAGTCTTTTGGCGTGCATCTATGTTCCAATGGAACTTCACTCAGACAAGCCGAACGGGGTCGGTCGGTTCCGTTCGCAGGTTCCTACAGCCGAGCGTGGGCTCCTTCCTCGGTTCAGCGCCTTGAGATTACGTGGAAAACACAACCGAAACGCGGATGTCGCCGCTGATCCGCGGCGTATCGAGCGATACGGTCTCGCCGTGGCGCCGCACGCGCAAGTCGACGCTCGAGGAGGCAAGCTGCAGGTCGCGCAGCATGACCTCGTCCAGGAATTCCGGCAGCCGCGGATTGCGCAGCCGGATCTCGCAGTTGAACGGGTCGAATTCGAGCCCAAGGCAAGCTTCGAGGAGCGTGAACGGCGTGGCGCTGGCCCAGGCTTGCGGCGAGCACGCGACCGGATAAAGCGTCGGGCCGTGGCCGCGCTGGCGCTGAAAGCCGCAAAACAATTCGGGCAGCCGCCGCTGGTCCATATAGGTGGCGGCGCTGAACAATCCTCCGAACAAAGTCTCGATAGGACGCTTGGCCTCGTAACGCGCCATGCCGAGCGCGATCAGCGCGTTGTCGTGCGGCCAGATCGAACCGTTATGGTACGACATCGGATTAAAACGGGCCTCGCCGCTGGCGACGGTACGGATGCCCCAGCCCGAGAAAAAATTCGGCTGCAACAGGCCGGCCGCGACTTGCGCGGCGCGATCGGGCGCCGCAATCCCGGTGAAGAGAACCTGACCGGCATTCGATGTGCGCACGCGGCACGGTTGTTTGTCGCCGTCGAGCGCTAGCGCGTAGGTGTCGAGGTCCGGGCACCAGAACGCCGCTTCGAAACGTTCGGCGAGCCGCGCGGCCTCGGTATCGAGCCGGTCCGCCGCGAAGTCGAGTCCGAGCCGCCGCGCGCAACGCGCCGCCATTCGCTTGGCGGCATAAACATAACCTTGCACTTCAACGAGGGCGATCGCGCCTTCGGCAAGGCGGCCGTCGGCATGAAACACCGCGTCATGCGAATCCTTCCAGCCTTGATTGGCCAGGCCCTGATCGCTGGCGCGCTCGTATTCGACGAAACCATCGCCATCCGGATCGCCCGGCCCGTCGATCCAGCCCAGCGCCGCTTCGATCGCCGGCCATAGTTCGATGAGGGTCTCGCGATCGCCGGTGCGCTCGGCATAAAGACCGGCGAGGAGAACGAATAGCGGCGTCGAATCGACGCTGCCGTAATAGAGGCCAAACGGCACCTCGCGCAGCGCCGCCATTTCGCCGCCGCGCATCTCATGAAGAATCTTGCCGGGTTCAGCATCCGCAAGCGGATCGTTTTCGGTCGCTTGATAGGCAGCCAGGCGGCGCAATACGCCGCGCGCCACATCCGGTGACCACCACAACATTTGCAAGGCGGTGATCAGGCCGTCGCGGCCGAAAGTGGTCGAATACCAGGGGATGCCGGCATAGGGATAACGGCCTTGCGGCGTCTCCGTCATCAGCATGCCGAGATCGGCGGCGGAGCGGCACAGGATTTCGTTGAAGCGGTCGTTCGAAGTCTCCACCGAAGTGCGTTGTCGTGTCGCTTCGCGCACTTCGCGCCGCGCCGTGAGCAGTCCGCGCATAAACGGCAGCGGCCGCGAGTCGGCGAGATTGCAACCGATCGCCAGAAACAGCGGTCGGGTTTCACCGGGCTTGAGATGCAAATTGTAGACGGCCGCGTCGGTTTTGAGATGATCCGGTGGCGGATCGAAATCAAGCGCGGTTTGCCGTGATTTGCCGTCCAGTCCGTCATACGACAACAGCACCCGGTTGCCGTCCAGGACCTTTGCGCGCGCGGTGCCGCGCCGCTCGCGACGTGCGCCGCGAACCTCGAACAGATCGGCAAAATCGTTCTCGAACAGGATCATCAGGCGAAGATCGATCGGCTGATCGCCATAATTGCGCAGCCCGAGCCGCTGATAGGCCGTATCGCGCCAGATGAAGATGGTGCGCAGAATATGGACGCGGTCTTTCTCCATCACGATGCGCTGGCCGTCGATCAGATCGGGATTGGTCAAATCGACGAAAAACGCGGTGTTGTCGTCGCGAAGATTCGAGCCGAGCAGGAGCGGCGGTCTATTGTTGAGCAGAACTTCGAGCCGCGACAGGTGCCGCGTGTCGTCATGGAACAGACCAGAGGAGCCGACGAAAGCCGTGCCGATATCGCCGCGAATGTCGAGCACGAGAAACGTGTCGCCGTATTTAAGCGCGCGCGGCGGTCCCGCCGGCTGGGTCGCGGTGATGGTGAATGCGGTTTCGCGCAGCAGTTCAAGCGGAAAAGCCGGCGCGGTTTTCGCGCCGGATCGTCCGGTGATCCTGCCGGTCATCTTGCCGGTGATTTTGGCGGCGACCTTGCCTGCCTTGTCCGCGGGTCGTGTGGAAGTCATTCTGTAAGTCTAGCCGCGGTGAGAGTTGCGGCTCGGTTCATTTTTTTAAGGACCAGCGCTGTGGATAATGTCGATCACGCGCATACTGATCGAGTCGACCACCACTACATTGTTATCCACCGTGGCGTATTTGAGGAACTCCACGGACAAATCGTCGCCACCCGCTTCATCCGGCAATGTGAACAGTGCCGCCGAGCGCGGCACCGCTGCGCCGACGATGAGCGGAATGTCGGCGGCCGACGTGCGCAGCCGCTGTCGAGAAACAGCGCTGTAGATGACGCGCTTTTGCTCAGGGCTGAGCGCGATATGCGGCGCGGAACGCGCCGCTGCGCCTTGTGCTTCATCGGGCCCGAGCACTTGAGCCGTCGCCCGCGGCACCCCGGCCGCAATTGCGAGCAGCGCTGCGACGATGGAAATCGGCAAAGCGATGCGGCCGGTCATGCGTGGCTCCGATCGAATCCGATAGAATATGTGGGCGCCGATTTGCCCCCGGATGCGTCCCTTTGCAGCGAACGCACAGACGGCGTGGTGGTTCATATGGCCGCGCAAGTTTCATGATCCGGTCTGGCCAAGGCCGGATCATCGGTGCGGCTGCGTTTCGCCGATTCGATGCGGCGTTGTGGCGATTGCGACCCGCCCAGCAGTTCTCCGGGGCAGAACCCGGCGAATGCGCGGCCCCAAAATCGCTCTGGCATAATGTATTACGCTCCGCTATGAGGGAGGCGGGTGGGCCCGCGATGCGGGACGGGGCGGGAGCGAAGCGTCGGTTGCGAGCGTCTTTAAATGTCGTCAGGCGTGCATCGTTTTTCCGTCGCCAGGAGCGGTACCGGGCGGGTCCTTCCCACCGATGATGATCGGGCCGCGGCGACGCGACCGCTGCTCGAACCCATCGACACTTCGTTCAGTTTCAAGAATCGGGCCTATGCCGCGCTAAAATCAGCGATCGTCGGCATGGATGTGTATGGCAGCCGCGACGAGATTCGCCTCGACGAACGCAGTCTTGCGGAGCAATTCGGCATCAGCCGGACCCCGGTGCGCGAGGCCATGGCGCAGCTTGAACGTGAGGGCTTCGTTCGCTCGGTGCCGCGCCGCGGCGTCTATGTGGTTCGCAAATCCAGGCGCGAGGTTATCGAGCTGATCACGGCATGGGCCGCGCTTGAAAGCATGGCGGCGCGGCTGATTACCGAAAATGCCGACGACGAGGAGATAGCGTCACTGCGCCACATGTTCACCACGTTCGAGGACGGCGAAATCCGCGCCCATCTCGACGAATATTCTGAAATCAATATCGAGTTTCACCAGACCATCGTCCGACTGAGCCGCAACACCGTGCTGATACAGCTGGCCGAAAACCTCTTCACCCACATGCGCATGATTCGCAGAAAGACGATCGGCGAAAAGGACCGCGTCGATCGGTCGATTCGCGATCACATGCACATCATCGAAGCGCTGGAAGCGCGCGACACCGGACGCGCCGAAACCTTGGTGCGCGATCACGCGCTCGGTCTCGCCGACCACGTCGCCAAATACGCCGATTATCTGGAGTGAATGAAAAGCAAAGCGCGATCTGTGCCCAGGAACCGGATGTAGATCGACACGATACAGGGAGATTCGCCATGGCCGAGGCCGCACTCAAGACCCAACCGGAAACGGTAGAGCGGGAGCTGACCGACGGTTTTCACCTCGTCATCGAGGCGCTCAAGCTCAACGGAATCAAGACCATCTATAATGTGCCCGGCATTCCGATCACCGATCTCGGCCGCATGGCGCAGGCCGCCGGCATTCGCGTGATTTCCTTCCGCCACGAGCAGAACGCGGGCTATGCCGCGGCGATCAGCGGCTTTTTGACGAAGGCGCCCGGCATCTGCCTGACCGTGTCGGCGCCGGGTTTTCTCAACGGGTTGACGGCGCTCGCCCATGCCACCACCAATTGCTTCCCGATGATCCTGATTTCGGGCTCGTCCGAGCGCGAGATCGTTGATCTGCAGCAGGGCGATTATGAAGAAATGGATCAGCTCGCGGTGGCGAGGCCGCTGTGCAAGGCCGCCTTCCGGGTGCTGCACGCTGCCGATATCGGCATCGGCGTGGCGCGCGCGATCCGCGCCGCGGTCTCCGGCCGGCCGGGCGGCGTCTATCTCGATTTTCCGGCGAAATTGTTCGCCCAGGTGATGGACGCCGAAGCCGGCGCCAAATCGCTGGTCAAGGTCATCGACCCGGCGCCGGCGCAAATTCCCGCGCCCGAGGCGGTCAAACGCGCGCTCGATGTGCTCAAAAGCGCGAAGCGCCCGCTGATCATTCTCGGCAAGGGTGCGGCCTACGCACAAGCCGACGATCAGATCCGGGCGTTTGTCGAAAAGGCCGGCGTGCCGTTCCTGCCCATGAGCATGGCCAAGGGCCTGCTGGCGGATACGCATCCGCAATGTGCCGGCGCGGCGCGTTCGACTGTGCTCAAGGATTCCGACGTCGTCATGCTGATCGGCGCGCGGCTGAACTGGTTGTTGTCGCACGGCAAGGGCAAGACCTGGGGCGAACCGCACTCCAAGAAATTTATTCAGGTCGACATCGAGCCCAAGGAAATGGACTCCAATGTCGACATCGCGGCTCCCGTGGTCGGCGACATCGTCTCCTGCGTCGAGGCGCTGCTCGAGGCGATGGGTGCGAAATGGCCGGCACCGCCGGCCGACTGGGTCAACGCCATCAAGAGCAAAAGAGAAGAGAACGTCGCCAAGATGGCGCCGCGGCTGATGAACAACAATTCGCCGATGGACTATCACGGCGCGCTCGGGGTGCTGCGCACCATCGTCAAAGAGCGCTCGGACGCCATTCTGGTCAACGAGGGCGCCAACGCGCTCGATCTGACGCGCGGCATCATCGACATGTATCAGCCGCGCAAGCGGCTCGACGTCGGCACCTGGGGCGTCATGGGCATCGGCATGGGCTATGCCATCGGCGCCACGATCGAAACCCGCAAACCGGTGCTCGCGATCGAAGGCGACAGCGCGTTTGGTTTCTCCGGCATGGAGATCGAAACCATCTGCCGCTACAACCTGCCGGTCTGCGTCGTGATCTTCAACAATGACGGCATCTATCGCGGCACCGACGTCAACCGCGGCGGCTCCGACCCGGCGACCACGGTCTTCGTTAAGGGCGCCCGTTACGACAAGATGATCGAGGCCTTCGGCGGGGTAGGAGTCAATGCGACCACGCCCGACGAGCTCAAACGCGCTGTCAACGCGGCGATGGATTCCGGCAAGCCGACGCTGATCAACGCGGCGATCGATCCCGCCGCCGGCAGCGAGAGCGGCCGCATCGGCAATCTCAATCCGCAAAGCGTGCTGCGGAAGAAATAACATCGTTCCAAGAACGCGGCGCAGCATCGAGTCCGAGGAGAGGAAACAATGGCAAGGCGCAAGCAGGCTACCAAGACAACCGCGAAGGCAAGGTCTAAACCCGCCAAAGCTAAAACCGTGGCGAAGTCCGCCTCGAAAAAGGTGGTCAAGCTCGCGAAGAAATCGGCGAACGGCAATGGCCTGCCGCGCCCCAGCAGCAAAGCCTGGGGGCAAGCGGGCAGGGCGCTCGACGGGGTGAGAATTCTGGACTTCACCCATGTGCAGTCCGGACCGACCTGTACGCAGCTGCTTGCTTACCTGGGCGCCGACGTCATCAAGGTGGAACGGCCGGGCGTCGGCGATATTACGCGCGGCCAGTTGCGTGACGTGAAGGGCGCCGACAGCCTCTATTTCACGATGCTCAACGGTTCAAAGCGCTCGATCACGATCGATTCCAAAAATTCCAAGGGCAAGGAAATTCTCGATCGGTTGATCCGGCATTGCGACGTGCTGGTGGAGAATTTTGCGCCCGGCGCGCTCGACCGCATGGGACTGACCTGGGAGCACGTTCACAAGCTCAATCCTCGCATGATCGTCGCTTCGGTGAAGGGTTTTGGGCCCGGCCCATATGAGGACTGCAAGGTCTACGAGAACGTGGCGCAATGCGCCGGCGGTGCGGCGTCCACCACCGGCTTCCGCGAGGGCCCGCCGCTCGTCACCGGCGCGCAGATCGGCGATTCCGGCACCGGTGTGCATCTCGCGCTTGGCATCGTCTCGGCGCTCTATCAGCGTGTCCGCACTGGCCGCGGCCAGCGTGTGCTCGCCGCCATGCAGGACGGCGTGCTCAATCTGTGCCGCGTCAAGCTGCGCGACCAGCAGCGGCTCAATAAAGGTCCGCTGACCGAGTACAGCCAATACGGCGAGGGTGTGCCCTTCGGCGTCGCCGTGCCGCGCGCCGGCAACGATTCCGGCGGCGGTCAGCCGGGCTGGATCCTCAAATGCAAGGGCTGGGAGAAGGATCCTGACGCCTACATCTACTTCATCACCCAGGCGCCGGTCTGGGGCGCGATCTGCGACGTCATCGGCAAGCCGGAATGGAAAACCGATCCGGATTATGCGACGCCGCCGGCGCGGCTGCCGCGGCTGCGCCAGATCTTCGACACCATCGAGAAATGGACGGAAACCAAGGACAAGTTCGAGGCGATGGACATTCTCAACAAGTATGACATTCCCTGCGGTCCGATCCTGTCGATGAAGGAGATCGCCGAAGAGCAGTCGTTGCGCAAAACCGGCACGGTCGTCGAAGTGGATCATCCGACCCGCGGCAAGTATCTGACCGTCGGCAATCCGATCAAACTGTCGGATTCGCCGGCGGACGTGCGGCGCTCGCCGCTTCTTGGCGAGCACACCGAGGAAATCTTGCGCAAGGCGCTCGGCTATTCCGAGAAGGAGCTCGCAGAAATTAAATCGTCCGGCGCGATCACGGCGCCGGACAAGCCGGCCAAAGCCGAGGCGGCGTAATATCGAGACCGCTCGTCCCCGCGCGGGGGTCCCATCACGTCAGTGCGATGGGGTGCCCATACGGGGACCCAAGGCGGTTTCACAATGTAATTCTGGACGTCCGCTTTCGCGGGCATGAACGGAATTTGAGGAGTCGATTTATGCGAATCGTTGTTCATGGCCAGCAGGCATTCGGCAAAGCAGTGCTCGAAGCGCTGCTCAAGCGCGGCGAGGACGTGATCGCCGTCTATGTCGCGCCGGAACGCCCAGGCGCAAAGGCCGATCCGCTCAAGGAAGCCGCGCTCGCCGCCAAGCTTCCGGTCTATCAGCCGGACTCCTACAAAAAGCCGGAAGTGTGGGAAGATTTCAGAGCGCTCAAACCCGATCTTCAGGTCATGGCCTTTGTTACGCTGTTCGTACCTGAAGAATTCCTCAACATCCCGACCCACGGCTCGATCCAATACCACCCGTCGCTCTTGCCCGCCTATCGCGGCGCCAGCGCGATCAATTGGCCGATCATCAAGGGCGAGAAGGAGACCGGACTGTCGATTTTTTGGCCCGACAACGGGCTTGATACCGGCGACGTGCTCATTCAGAAAAAGACGCTGATCGGTCCGACCGACACGCTTGGCACCGTTTATTTCGACCGGCTGTTTCCGATGGGGGTCGAGGCGATGCTCGAGGCGGTCGACCTGGTCAAATCCGGCAAAGCGCCGCGCATCAAACAGGACGAGTCAAAGGCGACTTACGAGGGCCGCTGCGGGGCGGAGAACGCCAAGATCGACTGGGGCAAACCCTGGGAGCAGATCGATCGGCTGATCCGCGGCTGCAACCCGGCGCCGGGCGCCTGGACGCAGCTCGACGGCAAGCAGCTCAAGATCTTCGATGTTAAGCCGCTGCCGGCCAAAGATCCGAAAGGGATCGGCGGCAAGCTCGGCGAAATCGTCGCTGTCGAAGCCGACGGCTTTACGGTCGTTTGTGCCGACGGCCGCTTCAAGGTCTCGCGCGTGCAGCCTACCGAGGGCAAAAAAATCGAAGCCAGCGAGTGGGCGAAATCAGTCAATCTTCAGCCAAAGGCCAGATTCACATAACCAATCACCGCCATGCCCGGTCTTATGCCGGCCATCCACGTCTTGTCCCGACCAAAGACGTGGATGGGTAGCCCGGCCATTACAAAACAGACTCTCCCTTTAACTTTGTCATCACGGATCCATCCCAATGCCTGCCTCGCAACACCAGTCGCCAAAAACCGATATTGAAATTTCGCAGGCCGCCAAGAAACGGCCGATCATCGACGTCGCGCGCGAGCGGCTTGGGCTGACGCCTGCGAATCTCGAGCCCTACGGCCATTACAAGGCCAAGGTATCGATGGATTTCATCAAATCGCTGCAGAACAAGCCAAACGGCAAGCTCATCCTGGTGAGCGCGATCAATCCGACGCCGGCCGGCGAGGGCAAGACCACCACCACGGTCGGGCTTACCGACGCGCTCAACCACATCGGCAAGAAGTCGATGCTGTGCATCCGTGAGCCGTCGCTCGGCCCATCGTTCGGCATGAAGGGCGGCGCTGCCGGCGGCGGCTACGCCCAAGTCGTACCGATGGAGGACATCAACCTGCACTTCACCGGCGATTTTCACGCCATCACTTCGGCGAACAATCTGCTCGCCGCCTTGATCGACAATCACATCTATTTCGGCAACACGCTCGGCATCGATTCACGCCGCGTCGCCTGGCGGCGCGTGCTCGATATGAACGACCGGGCGCTGCGTTCGATCGTTTCGTCGCTTGGCGGCGTCGCCAACGGTTTCCCGCGCGAGGACGGTTTCGACATCACGGTTGCTTCCGAAGTGATGGCGATTTTCTGCCTGGCGCGTGATCTGGACGATCTGAAAAATCGTCTCGGCAATATTGTCGTCGCCTATACGCGCGACCGCAAGCCAATTCGCGCCCGCGATCTCAAGGCGAATGGCGCCATGGCCGTTCTTCTCAAAGAGGCGCTGGCGCCCAATCTGGTGCAGACGCTGGAAGGCACGCCGGCATTCATCCATGGCGGCCCATTTGCCAACATCGCGCATGGCTGCAATTCGGTGTTGGCGACGACCACGGCGTTAAAACTTGCCGATTACGTCGTGACCGAGGCTGGCTTTGGCGCCGATCTTGGCGGTGAGAAGTTCATCGACATCAAATGCCGCAAGACCGGCATCGCGCCCGATTGCATGGTTCTGGTGGCGACGATCCGCGCGTTGAAAATGCATGGCGGCGTCAAAAAAGAGGATCTTAAAGCGGAGAACCTCAAGGCGCTCGAAGCCGGCATGGCCAATCTGCAGCGCCACGTCGAGAACGTACAGAAATTCGGCATCGTGCCGGTGGTCTCGATCAACCGCTTCTCCGCCGATACCGAAGCGGAAATCAAGCTCGTGAAGGACAAGTGCAAGTCGCTCGGCGTCGAGGCGCTGATGGCCGATCACTGGGCCATGGGCGGGGCTGGCGCCGCCGACGTGGCGCGCGCTGTCGTCAAGATCGCCGAAAGCGGCAAGAGCAAGCTCAAATTCCTCTATCCCGACGACATGCCGCTGTTTGAGAAGATTCGCACCATCGCCAAGGAGATCTATCGCGCTAAGGACGTCACCGCGGACAAACCGGTGCGCGACCAGCTGGCGAGTTTCGAGGCGATGGGCTACGGCAAATTCCCGATCTGTGTCGCCAAGACGCAATATAGCTTTACGACCAATCCCGACGCCAAGGGCGCGCCAAGCGATCACGTCATCAACGTGCGTGAAGTGCGGCTCTCGGCGGGCGCCGAGTTCGTCGTGGCGATCTGCGGGGAGATCATGACCATGCCCGGTCTGCCGAAAGTGCCCGCGGCAGAGTCGATCGACATCGGACCGGACGGCCGGATCGTCGGATTGTTCTAGAGCGAAATTCGCTCCGTCTACCGCTCGCCCCCGCGAAAGCGGGGTCTTAGAGCATCAAGATCGGCCCCCGGCCAAAGCGTCTCGCCCCGGCGCAACCAAAACTCCGCCTTGCGAAATGCTGTCGCAATTGATGGAAAATCCGGTGGTTAGTTATATGTCTTCTATTGAGCAATGTGCGATTAGAGCTTGTTTGCGCGATTCCAATCGGGTTCTCCATTTTAAGAGGGAATTATGAGCCTCACCCGCCCGCCGAGCCCCGCGCCGTCCGATAGCCGCAACCGCGGCGGAGGCGGCCGGCGTCGCGCTCCGCGTACGCCGAAGGGCCGTCAGGTCGACCCGCAGGCGCTCGAGCAGATACGCGCGCTGCTTGGTGACCGCGAGTGCCGGCGCGATCTCCTGATCGAGCATTTGCATCTTATTCAGGATCATTACGGTCATCTGTCGGCGGCCCATCTCGCCGCTTTGGCGGCCGAGATGCAGCTCGCTTTGACCGAGGTCTACGAGGTCGCGACGTTCTATGCGCATTTCGATGTGGTCAAGGAAGGCGAGACGCCGCCGCCCGCCGTGACAGTACGAGTGTGCGATTCGCTCTCCTGTGCGCTCAAGGGCGCGGAGCGGCTGCTCGCCGAACTGCCGAACAAATTGGGACCGGGCGTGCGCGTCGTGCGCGCGCCATGCATGGGTGCTTGCGATCGCGCGCCGGTTTGCGCGGTCGGCCACGTTCAGGTGATGCAGGCCGATGCCGGCAAAGTGGCCGCGGCCGCGGCGAGGCCGCCGCACCCGCATGTCTATCCGACTCCGACTGCATTCGATGCCTATTGCCGCGACGGCGGCTATGCGCTGCTCAAGTCATGTCTTGATGGCAAGCGCAGCCGCGACGAGATCATCAAAATCGTCAGCGATGCTGGTTTGCGCGGCCTTGGCGGCGCCGGTTTTCCCACCGGACGCAAATGGTCGCTGGTGCGCGCAGAACCCGCGCCGCGGCTGTTCGCCGTTAATGCCGATGAAGGCGAGCCCGGCACATTCAAGGATCGATTCTATCTCGAACGCGATCCGCATCGGTTCATCGAGGGCATGCTGATCGCCGCCTGGGTGGTCGACGCCCCCGACACTTATGTCTATGTCCGTGATGAATATCCCGAAGTGCGGCTTCTGCTTGCGCAGGAGATCGCCAAGGCGGAGCTCGCGGGGCTCGCCAAGCACAGCAGGATCCATCTGCGCCGCGGCGCCGGCGCTTATATCTGCGGCGAGGAATCCGCGATGATTGAATCGATCGAAGGCAAGCGCGGCTTGCCGCGGCATCGTCCGCCCTATGTTGCGCAGGTCGGCCTATTCGGCCGCCCGACGCTCGAACAGAATGTCGAGACGCTGTTCTGGGTGCGCGACATTGTCGAGCGCGGGGTCGATTGGTTCGCATCGCAGGGCCGCCACGAGCGCAAAGGCTTCCGCAGCTTTTCGGTCTCGGGCCGGGTGAAGAATCCCGGCGTCAAGCTCGCGCCCGCTGGCGTCACCGCGCGGGAACTGATCGACGAATTCTGCGGCGGCATGGCTGAGGGCCATGTCTTCAAGGGCTATCTGCCGGGAGGCGCGTCAGGCGGCATTTTGCCTGCGTCAATGGCCGATATCCCGCTCGATTTCGGGACGCTGGAAAAGTACGGCTGTTTCGTTGGGTCACACGCGGTTGTGATCCTGTCCGACGAGGACGATATGAAGGCGGTGGCGCTCAACCTGATGAAATTCTTCGAAGACGAGAGCTGCGGCCAATGTACGCCGTGCCGGGTCGGCACCGAAAAGGCAGCCCAGCTTATGGCCAAAGGTCCGTGGAATACGGCGCTCCTCGATGAATTGTCGGTGCTGATGCGCGATGCGTCGATATGCGGATTGGGCCAGGCGGCGCCGAACCCGTTGCTGTGTGTGGTAAAGTATTTTCCCGATGAACTGACCAAACCGCTGGGACATTGGTAATGCAAGGTCTGCACTATGAGCGATAGCGACCAACAAAAACCTGCCGGTTACGGACACGATCAGAAGGGCGCTGCCGGCGGCGCGGTCAAGAGCGAGGGCCGCGTGCATGTCGCGCATAAGGCGCCAATGAGCGGCGCCGTCGATGAGGGGGTCAAGCCCACAACCCAGACTTTCACGATCGACGATCGCGAGATCGACATCCGCGC
>Ga0126369_10000805_pt1 | contig 21105 bp, 31 predicted proteins | sample PanSoiMetaPlot_1_FD_109646 | JGI IMG/M metagenome (GOLD analysis project Ga0126369, IMG submission 109646) | Tropical forest soil microbial communities from Panama - MetaG Plot_1 | ecosystem: Environmental > Terrestrial > Soil > Tropical forest > Bulk soil | place: Panama | collected 2016-02-17 | reverse complement strand
GAAAGGCATGGCTAGACCCGAACAGGACAGGCGTGGAGTGGCGAGCCAAGGCCGGAACGAAGTAATTGCAAAGGGAGTAACACAAATGAGCTACGCATGGAAAACCGGGCACCCAAAACCAAAAGAAGTTGATGCCGAAACATTCGGACTCGCGCTCGAAAATATCAACGAAAAGTTCGAGCGTGTTATTCCTCAAAAAGTCGTCGATACCGCTCGTAACCCGCGGTCACCGATTCACGCGTGTTTTAATTGGAATGACAAAGTCATGGCCGAAAGCGCGCGCCGACAACGCGCGAGGCAATTAATCGGCTCGCTCGTATTTGTCAAAATCGAAGTTCCGAACACAAAACCTCTCGAAGTTCGCGCGTTCCATTCTCTTCGCGAAGCGCCATATAATCGTCGGTCGTATCTTCCCGTCGCTCGAATAATGACCAGCAAAGACCTTAAGGCAAGTTTGCTCGGCGACGCCGCGAAAAGTTTGGAAGAGTTTTTGCTCAGGTTTCAGGGTATTATAGCTGTCGCGTCGCCAGCGACGACTCACGTTCACGAAGCTATAGACGCAATTCGGGATCATGTGAAAAAGCTAGAGTGGGAGGCGGCTCGACGAGCGCCGCGGAAAGAACATGGGGACGACAATAGAACTACTCCAGTCGCGTAGCGGCGCGCGCGTTCACGTGCCTTGCGGTAAATGTCGCGCGTGTTGTCGCGATACTGTTTTACTTTTAGAGCGGGAGGGCGACGTTATCGAGCGATACCAAACCGAACCGCTACCCGGCCCAAATCCGGAAAAGGCCGTTGCGCTTAAAAGAGGCCCCGACGGTTATTGCGTTTACAGCACGCCGGACGGCTGTAGTATTTGGCGAGACGCGCCTTTTTTGTGCCGCTTTTTTTCTTGCGTTTCGTTTTTCGCCTCCCGGACCCGTAACGAGCGCCGCGACCTCGTGAAGAAAGGACTCACGAGCGAGGAAGTGTTCAAGGCCGCGGCGCGGCTCATTAAGCAGGGCGTCCGACCATGAACGCCAGCCGCTTCGGCAAAATAGCGCGCGCTTGTCAACTTATGGCGTGCTCAAATCCGCAATGTTCAATCCATATCGTTTTGTTCGACGAGGCGGACAAACCTTTCGCGCAAGCCGCCCTAAGCGACGACCAAGCGCGTTCTATTGCCAACGAATTACACGCCGCGCTCTATCGTAAGTCGGCGTTCGAGGGGAAAGACCCCGGCCTAAAATGAAAATCGCTCGCCCCGACAAAGAAGAACCGCTCGTCGAGGCGAGCCTTACGGCGGAGCTTTTTGTCTCGGCAATTATCAACGTCGCGCCATATGCCGACGCCGAGTCGCGCCTACGACCATTTGTCGGGTGGCTAACGCGAATACTCGCTAGCCGCGACGCGCGCATAGCCGAGCTACGCACGCGCGCAGAGAAGGCCGAGGCGCGAGCGGCCAGCCTCGAACGACAAGGGTGGGGACGATGATTACGGCCGGCGATCTTGAAGGCGCGAACGTCGTTCGCGATTGTTTCTACAACATGGGCGACAAGGGAACCGGCTACGGCTACCGGTTCGAACGCTGGCCACGGCTCCGGATAATCGAACGCTCGTGGAGGGCCACCCGGCAAGACCCACAAGGCCATTTAACGCGCTCGTGGGTCGTCGACGGGGTCGAGTACGGAGACGACCAAGAGGCGGCCCTTGCCGCTCTAAACGCGCCTCCGAGCTTCACGCTTGCAGAACGCGAGGCCCTCGACCTCTTCCCGGTCGACTTCTCCCCGTTCCAAGTGGTTCTAGACAAGATTGCGGGCTGTCGGGCGCCGGCCGGGCCTACCGTCCCGGACACCCCCCACGCGCGGGCTTATTTCCTCGCCGCTTGCCTCCACGACAAAGGCGCAATCGAGTTCCGAGAGGCTCCGGACCCCCTGATAAATGGCGACTTTTTACGTGTTGAACCCGTCGTCCGGAAGGTGTTAAATCCTCGTTAACTACCGGGTAATTTCCTCGCCAATATAAAGACCTCGCCGGCTATAATCGGAGCGCCTGAATGGCTCGCGGTACCTCGACGTTTAAGCAGAGGGATGTAGCCCGCGCCATGAAGGCCCTACGAGCGGTCGGTATCGAGGTCGCCCGTGTGGAAATCGACAAGGCTGGCAAGCTCATTTTTATCCTCAAAGACGACACGGCCCAGTCGGAAGCCGATACGGAAAAAGAAGTCGCAGCCCTACGCAAGGCGTGTAGTGAAGCGATACGAAAGGCGAGGTTATGAGTAGACGACGCGGGCCTAAAAACCCACTCTTCCCCGGCATCAAGCGCGAGCGCAAGCGCGACGCCGCCGGCAACTTCCGCGACGAGTACCGGCTCCGGCTCCCCGACGGCACCACTAAACGCATATGGACGAGCCCGACCGATCTAGCCGGCTTTATTGCAGCGTGCCAAGCCGCACTAGGCGGCGAAGCGCTCCCGAACCCGAACGAGAAAACCGACGGCAAGTTCCTGCTAGCGGCGCTCGTGACAATCTACCTTACCCGTGGCGATTCCCACTACTTCACACTTGACAAGGACACGCAAACGCAACGCCGGAGCTACCTGTCACGGCTTAAGACCGAATGCGGCGACATTGTCGTTTATGTCGAGCGCAACGACAAGCGTATCATGGTTATGACCAGCGAGGAGGTCCAACAAATCTTGGACAAGAAGCAAGCGCAACCCGGCGCTATGACAAATCTTCGCCGCTCGCTCCGCGGTATGTTCAAGTGGGCCAAGGCTAACGGCCTCGTTCCCGAGAACCCGACGCTTGTCGCTACCGTGGTTCCACCCAAGAACCCCGACGGCCACGAGACTTGGACGGAGGCGCAAGTCGCGCAGTTCAAGCAAAGGCACAAAAAAGGCTCGAAAGCCTACCTCGCAATTACGCTTTGCCTTGAGACCTCTCAGCGCCGCAGCGACCTCCATTTGCTAGGGCCGCAACACTACAAGCTCGTCCCTTGCAACGGCCGACAAGTTCAAGCCCTTGCGTTTACCCAGTGGAAGAACCGCAAGCGCAAGCCCTCGCACGTGGTCAACGTCGTTACGAAGGAGCTTAAGGAGGCAATCGACGCCGCCCGGTTGCCGGCGACACAGCTAACGTTCCTCACCAACGAACACGGCCGCCCGTTCGCGAGCGCAAGCTCGTTCGGCGAGTGGTTCCGCGACCGCATGAACGAGGCCGGGCTCACGCAAAAAGGCCTCGGCGTTCACGGCGTACGCAAAACCAGCCTTACCCGTGACGGTGACGCCGGCATAGACGCTTTCGCCCTCATGGCCAAGAGTGGACACCGTTCAATTCGGGAAGTCCAACGCTATACGGAGAAGTTCAACCGTACCCAAGCCGCCATCCGCGGCGCTGGCGCGGAGGTCGTCTTTATCGACGAGGCTCCGCACGCCACAAAAACCGCGACACGATAGGAGTAACGCAAATGAAACGACTAACAAAACGCGAATGGGATATCGTTCTCGACGCCGTTAACGAGTTGGCGGCTGGCGAATGGGACCATTCCGACCAGCAAGCCAAGCAACCGGACTTCGCCCACATCGTCGACGTGCTCAACGATATGCGACGCCGACACGTCGCGATTTTATCAACGAAGGAGTTGACGCTACTCAATCGCGGTCTTAGTGCCGGAATTATGGACGACGGTATCGAGCACATTGGACTAACGCGGCGTGAGCAAAAAATCTTGGGCCGCGTCGGCAATCGCTTGCTCGACTTGGCGCAAAGCAAAATGCCAAGATATTACGATGACTCGACCGACAAAAAGGCGGAACGCATGAAGCCGTCAGCGCAACACATTAAGGAGTAATGCAAAATGGCTACCTATTGCCCAGTGTGTAACCAAGAACCGCCGGAGTGTGAGCACCGCGATCATGAGACCGCGGCCCGCATGATTCGGGCGAGGGCGCTTCGCGAGTTGCGCCCCGCCGCACAAACGCCCGTCGATATGGGCGTAGCGCGGTTCGCAGCCGACGTAATCGCCCTGCTAGCGACCCCCGGCGATTGCCGGGGCTAGAACAAGAACGATTATTTGTCTCACGAGGCAATTCCGTGAGACAGTTAGGCGATAAAAACACGATAAAACAAGGGCTTGCGAACATGCCGACGGTACAGGCCGAACCACCAAAAACGACGCAAGTCCTTGATTTTCCTAGCCCCAAACTGTCTCACGGTTTTCAAAAGCCCCCTTTGATACGCAAAGGTTTTCCGGCAAACTGTCTCACGAGCCATCGGGGGACACCGTGACCTCCGAACGCTTGTGCTCTTGCCAATTCCGCAGCCTCCTATCAGCCGTCGAGGCCGCCGAGGAAGTCGTCCGCCTCGACGACCGGCTCCGTTGCCGCGCGTGCGGCTACCCGATAAACGCGCGCTGGCGCGTCCGCCCAGTGCTCGCATGGTACGATTTTTTCGTCGGCCTCTACTGGAACCGCAAAAAACGCATACTCTACGTTTTGCCGCTCCCGTGCATCGGCGTTGCCATCAATTGGGGCGATAATCCATGACCAAAAACGAAGTCAATATCGCGCTCGAACGAGCGCATTCCGGCATGGTCATACTTCAAGAGGCGATCAAAACCGCCAAGCTCCCCGAGGCCGAGCGAGAACGCCTCCTGCCCCTCGTGGTTCGCGTTAAGACGGCCCTAGACCAAGCGAGCGCCGGCCTCGCCGTAGCCCGCCACGAGGCCCTACGGGCGATAGAGAGCCTCTAGCAATGGATAGCGACGCCTCGCCGCCTAAATGGTGGAAATGGGAAAACGCCGCACGACCGAAGCGGAGCGACCCACTCGAACTTTGGACGATATACGATCATCCGACCGACTTCCCGAACCACTTCGTTGCGCGGCGTTGGGTTGTCAACAAAGCCTACGGCCACGCGACCCAAGACCATATCCTCGCCGACACGCTCGCCGAGCTACGAGCCGCGCTCCGAATCCACCGGCCTTGGCTCTACCGCCTACCGCGCCAGCCCGACGACGACAAAAAAATCGTCGAGGTTTGGCTATGATCGAGACCCTAGCCGTTGTCGAGGCTCCCCACTTTTGCGCCGGCCTCGTCCTATGGGGCGAAGGCGACGCCGCGCGCGTAATCGAGGCGGCCGACGTTCTCAAATACATGCGACGCGGCAAGGGCTGGACTCGAAATATGGTCCGCGACTACTGCCGCCGACGAGGCTGGAAGATAAGCATAGTTCACCAATTAGAACGCTCGGACACAAGCGGCGGTAGCCGGCGCGCGTTGTATTAACTTGTATCCAGGGGCCGGATACCGCATTACGTCGCCGTTATGGCCGAGCAATGAACTTTTTGTTGCAATCCCCACGAAATACCGATCTAATTTCAACCGGGAGCCGCAGGGAGCTTAGTAATCAAACCTCAGGGTTAGTACGTACGGGAGGGAAAGCGTGCCCGATGATCTCAAGACCCCCAACCTCATCCTGTTAGAAATCGCTACCGGCATTGCAAAGTTGGCGCTAAAGCGCCAACTACCGAACCCGCCGGACCACGCCATGCGCCTAATTTGCCGCGGCCTCGAACTAATGGCCAGCGACCCGAAAATAACCGAGGCGCAAATTTATCGAACAATCGCAGAGATAGGCGCGGCCCTTAAGGCCGAACAAGAGGAAAAACCGAAGCGCCAGACCTTCCGCTTCCGTGCCGGAAAAATACCCCTTGCGGAGAAGTTGTAAATCTGAAATAGTCTCCTCGTTCTACACGACAACTCCCCTCTTTCAACGCGCGAAAGACCCCCGGCGAGCTTAGGCTCGCCGGGGGTAAGGTAGACGTGCGTCAAGGGAGGAAATGCCCCGATAGGGGCCTCGGACGAGATTGGTCGGCGAAGTCCCTCCCCAGGAACAACGACGACCGGGAGCCCCGGTTCTCACTCACACGAGAGAGCCGGGGCTCGCCCCTCGAAACGATTGTAACTCGTGCCTGCGGCGGCTATATCCACGCCATGGCGCTTATGTTGGGTAAGCTCTACACGGCCCTCCGCGAGGCTGGCGTCGACGCCGATAAGGCGCGCGGAGCCTCCGAGGAGGTCGCCACCTACGAAAACCGGATCGCAAATATCGAGGCCAAGCTTACCGTTCTCATTTGGATGGCGGGCTTTAATCTCGTTATGACAGTGACGCTAATCGGTAAAGAGTTCCTCGGCCACTAGCCGACCGGCACAACTTGCCCATTGACGATTATTTGCACGTCGCCGGTTACGGTAATCTCAACCGTTGCGACCTCCGGCGCTGGAGCCGGCGCGCCCGCGCCACTCCATTGCGCCCGTAGCTCGGCGTCGGTTCCGCTCCACGAGTTCGTATCAACGTCGCCCGTTACACCGGGACACCCCTGCGGACCGGGGCCAACGTTGCCGTCCGAGTATTGCCATAGCCAATAATCGTCCCACGAGTTTTGACACGCCGGACTCGTGCCGTATTGCGCAAGCCACAAACGTCGCGCGCCAAAAAATGCGTTGTCAGCGCTCCCCAAAGCTTCCTTGCAAGTGTTTCCCGAATAAATTACGCACCGATTCGGACCGATACGCGCTTCTAATAGCTCGATAAACTGGCGCGCCTCCGACGCCGTCATAGTCGGCCCGCTCGGATTGTCTTCCCAGTCCAACGCGTAAAGCATGTCGCTATCTACGCCAGTAACATTCAAAAAATTATCGCATTGCCCCTGAATACTCTCGCCACCGTGGGCAAAATGGTACGCGCCCCACACAAGACCCACGCGCATAGCCGGAGCGCAACGTTTCAAATACATGGGGTCAACGTAGGTTTGCCCCTCGGTAGCTTTATGAATCACGCCGACAATACCGGCGGAAACAACGTCGTCCCACGAGGAAACGTCGTTGTGGTGGCTAATATCAATCACCTTTCGGCTTGGCGTCGCCATGAAGTGGTTCTCCCTTTTGCAGACGCAACAGCGTCTCGGCGTCAATCGTTATACAATTAGCAAGAAGCTTTTGCGTCTCTTTCTGTGACTCGTAAAACTTGTCTAGCTCGCGTTGACGGGTGTCCGCGGACTTATATCCAACAAAAAATAGTAAACCAACCAACGCCGCGATAATAATAAGAAGTCCCAATAAAATCGGCTGATTCCTAAGCGCGTCAACAACGCTACCAGCAACTTTTGCTCCCTCTTCGACGGGACCGGGATTCATCATCACTGTTGCTCCAATAGCTTTTGAATAACCTCGCACGTCTCTAGAACCGCAATAAATTTGCCGTCAGTCGTGTGAATCAAACACCGTATGCCTGAATGCAGCGTTCCCTCATCACGCGGCACACGAATGCTCACTATCTGTTCCGGATTAACTTCTATTATCTGACCGTCAAGCCCGGTTAGCTTGAGCAAATGCACGGCAACATAAGCGGCAAATATCATATCTTCCGGCCCGTAGTGTGCGACGTCGTGGTCCTTAGCGTAACCTTCGGAGCTAGAGCCTTTGCCGCGGCCGGAGCCTTCGGGGTCGAGACCTTCGCAGCCTTAACCGGCGCGCCGTGTGTAGTCGTCTTGGTCGCCGGCCCTTTTACAGTTTGGCCGGATGACGCAGGGGGATTTTTGTGGCTCGCCGGTTGCTTAGACGCGTGAGGTTGCGCTGGAGCTTTGGCGACCTTCCCACCCTTTGGTGTGTTGCCGCCCTTCGCCTTGACCTTCTCGCCCTTGGCGGCCGGCGGGTTCTTGTGCGACGCCCCGCCACTCGGAACGCTCTTCACACTCGGAACGCCGCCCTTGCCGCCAGCATACGAGCCGACCTTCGCTTGTTCCCCGTGGCCAGCGCTAGCAACCGCGCCCCCTCCGCCGCCGCCCTTGTGTCCGCCGTGATGGCCTCCGCCACCTCCGCCGCCTCCGCCGCCGCCTTCGCTATGACCGTGAGCCCTCTTTTTTGCGGGTTGCCTCCCTTGCTTCTTTTGGTCCTTACTACCGCCGCCCCCGCCGCCAGCCTCAGTAAAGCGGCCTTGGTCGTCGTGATATGGGTTTTCCATTGAGCTACCTCTTTACTTCGGCTTGCCTCTTGGAAAGGCCTTAAAAAATTTCGCGTTAAACGACCGCAATTGGCTAAACGCTTTGTCATTGGCGGCTCTTGCCGCCTTCCATTCTGGCGACGCCTTTATCGCGTCCGGCGTAAGCCCTGTCGGACCACGCGGAAATTTCTTTAGCGCCGCGCCGGTTGTTGCATACTCCTTTTCAAGCCTCTCTTTGATCGCCTTCGCTTTCTCAAAAGGAGAAGCCTCTTTAACCGGCTCGCCATGCGGTTCGGGGACGTTCTTATGCGACGCCTCGCCGCCGCCGTTCTCAGTCCAACGCCCGTGGTAATCGCGGGGCTGATTCGGATTCGACATAAGCCCTAGCTCACCGGCTTGTAGCCGGGAGGCGGATTACCGAGCTTTACAGCCTTGTCGCCCGCACTAATCGGTTGCGGCGCTTGCGAGCTTGGCGTTACCGGCGTGTCGTTCCAATGCGCCGGAAACATCGGACAATTAGCCGACGCAACCTTGCCGTTCTCGTCCATTTTATCGCCTCGCTTTTAGTACCGACCTCGGCCAACGGCCGCAAAACTTTGCCGCTGCGACTCGGGAATTGGTTTAAGAGACCCGCTATAGCTTTCCCGCCGCCTCATTTCGTCAACTAAATGATTGTGGACCTCGCTCTCGGCGTTTGCGCGTTGCGATAGCGGGTCGGTCTTAGTACGAGTCTCGCTCGGCTTTTCGTAGCCACGTCCCGACGAAATAAATTCGCTAGCGGTCGCCGACTCTTTTTTCAAATGCTTGTCGTACGAACCCTTTAGCGCGGTCGAGGACAAATGGGCATAAGGATAATTCTGCCCGGCTTTTCCGCCGTATGGCAACTTAGCTACTTGCTCCGACTTTACCGCCTCCCCATGCGCGGGGGGTACGTTAGCGTGCGACTTCTCGCCGCCCGAGCCTGCGCCTTCGGCGCTCGTGAACTCGCCAGACTTCGGGTCGTGATAAGGATTCCCCGGCGCTCCCATGGCCACACCTAAAGAATAAACCAACCGCTAGAGTCGACCGTAACACGGATATCCGAGCCGTTCGGCGTAATCGGAAGCCCCGTTACGCCCGTGTCTTGGTACATAACTAGCCGCGAGGTCGTCGAGGTCCCCGTATCAATATACATGATTAGCGCGCCGCTCACGGAACCCGAGACCGCGCTAAAAACGACGTTGTCCGACGTGAACGCAGCAAGCGCCGAAACGACCTTCGTCGTGAGATTGGGCGAGGTCGACGTAATCGAGCCGCTCGGAACGTCGCTCAAATATTGGTGCGAGTCCGAATACGAATACGGCGTCCCGCCAGAAATAACGACAAGGCTCACCTTCACGTTGTTCGCGGTTAGATCGGTTGTCGTGCCGCCGCTCAAGACGGCCTGCTTATATTTCGGGTAAACTTTATTCGCCATCGTTAGCGCCTTTCATGGGTGGGATACATTGTCAATCCGGAAGGTAATCTCGACGTTTTGCGGCAAAGCGGCGGTTCCGGCGGCCGTCTGCGTCAACCGATAATAACGATACGGCGTCACATTGCCGTTGAGCGTGCTAAGCCGATTCCTAAATGCCCCGCCTAACGTGAAGGTACTGCCAATATCCGTGAACGTCGTACCGTCGTTGGAGCCTTGCCATTTCCAAGTTCCGTGCGCGTCCGTTCTATCTTGCGCCCAATACGCCTCGTCGATAATTCGCTTCGAACCGAAGTCAAATAGAACAACGACCGAACTTTGACTAGCCGTCCACCAAAACGCGTCCGTTGTGTTCGTGCCCCAACCGCCGTCGATTATGTTATTAATCGTACCGGCGCCAAGTGTCGCGGTTGTCGAAATGGTAATACTTGAAGTCCGGTCGCCCTTGCCACCCGGATGCAACACGCTTTGTACCGAGGCCGCCGGCTCGTCGCCATCGACGAGCTTAAACTCAATCTCGTTTAGGTACGGGTTCCAACTCGTAACGCCCGATACCTGGATGATCCTGTAATAAAGATAAGAAGCGGTATTACCGCTTAGCGTGCTCAATACCTGCGTTGTGGAACCGCCAAGCGTGAACGAACCGCCAATATCCGTCCACGTCGAATTGTCGTTAGAGCCTTGCCATTTCCAAATTCCATGCGTGTCCGACGCGCTTTGATACCAAGTGGCCTCCGTAATTTTCTGCGGACCAATCGACCGGAAATCGAACATCATATTGTATGGGCCGAAAATACCATTCGACCAGAAGAAATCATTGTCGGTTCGGCTCCCGTCGACAAGCCAGTCGGGCGGCTGCGCGCCGCTCGTACCGGACCACGTGACGGCGATCATGTCGCGCCGGAAGCCCTGCCCACCTACGTTCGAGTAGCTCGGCGCCACAACAATCGCGATACTTGGATTGCCAAACGTCGACGTGTTCGTAACGTGGTGTTGCGTGAGGTCCGGACCAACACTTTGCGCCCCAAACGTACTCGTATTCGTGACGACACTTTGAACCAAGCCGAGCGACAAAGCCGGATACCCAACGGTCGACGTGTTGACAACCGCTGTCGGCCCTACCTCTTGCTCGCCAGCGCTAATTATCGCTGTCGCGCCAAACGTCGAAGCGTTCGCAAACCGGTTTTGACTAAGATAGCGCGTCGGCAATACCGCGGCCGGATTGACGGTCGACGCGTTCACTACGCGCGTGAGGTCGAGCCCGAAACGCCGAATAGTCGGAGCGCCAAACGTCGAGACATTTTGAAAGCGCGTCGGCGCGAGACCGTAGCGCGCGACTTGATTCGCTCCAAAGCTCGTCGAGCTTGCAACACGCGTTTGCGTTAGATACCGCGCCGGCAAGACAATTGCCGGATTAACAACCGTCGTACTAGGCAAGACATGCGGCGCCAGCCCGTAGCGCGCAATCGTCGTTGCGCCGAACGTGTTTGCGCTCGGTACTCGTGTGGTCCGAAGGCCAAAGTTGCTAACAGCCGGCGAGCCGAAAGTAGTGGCCGACGGCATTACCGCGGACCGTATGTCGAGCTTACTCGCAAAGCCAACAATGGGACGACCGTCGACCTCTACGCTCGGAAGCGCCGTAGGGTAGATATCCCGCGGCGGAAGCGGCGGGTCGACAATGCAGGCGACGAGCATTAGGAGGTCGGTTGCTGGTACTGGAGAACGAGCGTAACCGCGAGACCTTGCGCCGTATCGTCCGCGACGCTATCCGACCAAATCGTAATACGGTCGCCCACGTTGATGTTGACGTCAGCCGCAAACGTGAACGTTCCAGGACTTCCCGCCGCGTCAAAGTCAATCGAGCCAACTTGTGTTCCGTTTACCTCTATCGGAAGCGAGATTGCAGCCGTCGAGGTCCCAACACGAAAAACCGCTTGTGAGCTTGGTAGCCCCGTCGGCATAACCAAGGGACGCGCGACAACGTGCTCGAACAGCACAACAGAATCGCCAAGCACGCGCGCAGAGTAGTACATTGACAAATCGTACGGCTGAACAGCCGGCGCTGGCATCATCAACGCATAAACGGCTTGGGCGTTAATCGTCGCGTCCGGATTAAACGGCGCGACCGACGTATGAGTTTGGAGCGTAAAATAAACGCCGCTACCCGAGACGCTAAAGAGGTCGATATAGGAGCGATAAGTCGCGCCGGCTTGCCACTCGCCGGCCCATTGTATCATCATAGAGGGGAACGGAACCGCATACGACGTTCCGTCGCCCATAGTGAATGTTAGAACGCCGTTCTCAAATGTTATGTTGACAATGTTGTTGGCTTGCACCGGATTGTTTACTAGATAATCAAGGCGCGTCAGCAATGCCCAAAAATTGTCGTCGACCTCCGCCGGCAAAAGATTCGTTCCCTTGCCGCTACCCCACTTCGTTAGGTCGTCGGTCCGAAAAACAATATCAAACGGCATTGCAAAGCCTCATGGCGACGGCGGCAGATTATCGGGAGGCATTGTATCGAGCGGCGGAGGCCGACCTAGCGCTGTACCGATTGGCCCCCAATGAGGAGCCCCTCCCGGAGCAACATCATCGCCCTTTATCAGCCGCCCATCCGCTTTTTTGCGAAACTCAACGACGATATAGCCCTGCGAGGGCGGCGGAGGAGGACCCTTTACGTACCAATCGCTATCTTTCACCGAAACGCCAGCCAGCGGATAACCCATTGGGATTTTATGGATTGAATCGCCGAGCGCATAATAATTTTGTGCAAACCACCACGGTATCGTTGCGTTCTTTGATTGATGCTGCGAATGCCACAAAATTGTCGGATCGCCGTAGGTCTTTACTTTAGTTTTCGGGTCCGTTTTCACAATCTTGCGTATCGGTTTGTCCCTATCAGACGGATAAACCTCGTGATTCGCGACAGGATAAAGCCAAAGATCAATCCAAATTTTTTCGCCATAATCAAGTTGAGAGGTCGGCGGCACATATCCGCAGGGAACGCGATTGTTCCAAATACCATTAGGATTCACCGGGTCCGGCGGGTCGGTCGGAGGGCTTATCTGTTGCCAATATGATTTAGGGATAATGTCAGGATCGAGCCCCTTCTCACGCGACCACAAGTGGTCGACGTCGGAACTATACGGAACAAAATTACCCTCCGTATCGGGCTCCCGGTATAGCCACCAAGGGCCGTAATCGCGCGTCTCGCCCGCAATATTAAAGTCATCCGGCTTCGCAATAAAATTTACGTCATCTTTCGTTACGACTCCTCCCGGCTTCAGATAAGGATTACCCGGCGGGAGGTCCGAGTCAAAAGCCGTCTGTTCAAGGTTGACGCCAACGCCGCAAAAATAATCCTCGGGGACCGGAGGAACGTCATGCATGACTCGGCAACCGGAAATAATAGTCGAAAACGGCGGTTGCTTTTTGCCGGGTACCGGAATATCCGTCGGCCCCATTAATGTCGATACCTTTACTACCGCCATCTTGTTATAGGAAAAGGAGCTACCGTCGCCAAAAATATCCTCGTTCCATTCAAGCTCATAGGCCAGCTTAACCGACACCGGAATAAATTTAGCGCGCCCGATCTGCGCGAAGTGATAATCAAACGAATAAAACTTGAATACGGCAAAAACTCCGCCACCCCAACCAACCTCCTTTATCGTCTGGAACGGGTCTAACTGTACCGGCTTGTCTTTGCTCCCCTGCGGGTCCGTTGGCGAGCCTTTGCCGCCGCCGCCGCCAGTCGCGCCTTTGCCGCCCGTCATAGACGCAAACGTAAAGCGCTTCCTTTGCTTGGTGTCCTTGTTCTCGAAGGTCGTCTCCGTTATCCGAGGGACCATAACAAATTGGTTCGGGTCGTCTGGATTTTCGACGCGCTGTTGCTCCGTCTTTCTCTGTGTACTGTCTTCCTTGTTCTTCTCGACCTTCCAATCCGTTACCGTCACCGAAATATCGGTTTCAACGAAGTCTGTCCCCGTCGGCCCGGTCAACGTTACCTTCGCCTCCGTCGGAGCCTTTGGCGAAGCCGGAGGAACCGGCAAGCCCGTGTACCCGGGAGGCGGCAAATAAGGCCGGACAATTTTTTCAACCGTCATAAGCCAACTAACCGCCTAAAATTGCCTGCTTTTGCTCGTCCTCCCATTGCGCAAACTCAAACTCTTGCTTTTTTTTCGTGTCCTCGTCCTCGAATGTCGCCTTTTGCATCCGCTCGACCATAACATACTGAGACGAGTCGTCCGGGTTCTCTATGCGCTTCGTCGTTGTTTGGCGTTTCGTCCCGTCCTCTTTGTTCTTTTCAACCTTCCAATCTGTTACCGTCACAGACACGTCGGTTTCAACGAAGTCCGTTCCCGTAGGCCCCGTTAAAGATAGCTTCGCCTCAGTCGGCTGCTTAGGAGAAGCCGGAGGAACCGCCACGCCAGTAAAAACAGACGGCGGTAAATATGGCCGGACAACCTTTTCAAGCGTCACGACGAGGCCTCTAGATTGATTAGCTTCGGTATCGGCAAAAGGTCGACGTTAGGCGAAAAATTTGTCGTAAACGGGCCGCCATCGAGGGGAACCATTGCAATGTCAATCGTCGTTTGCTTCTCGTTACACCAACCGAGAATCGTTCCAGGACTACTAGGCTCGCCCGGGTCGGCCCACGTCGCCTTTTCTTGGTCCGTGCGCGCCAGAGCATAATATTGATCGAGCCGAGGATTCGTCTTCGTAATCGACAGAACGCAGCGGTTAGCCGTCATGCGGTTAAAATCAATCCCGTCATCAGTCGGCGCAAGACCGCTTAAACTCTCGTAGGCGACCTCACCGTCAATTGGCATTACGAACGCGCCGTCGCGCCGGATATAGCCGTCGTTCACGTAGCCGTCTTCAACATAGCTCGGCGTCCCTTCGGCCGGCTCGACCGTGCCACCGTGTCCAATGGCGCAACCAATTCTTATCTTGCAGGCGTTGGCGCCCGTGTCGCCATCAAACGACAATTCGTATTCAATTATCTTTCCCGTCGCCTGTCCGCCGGGTAAACGCGCGTCCAAAATGGTAACGCTCTTGCGGCAAGAGAGATTAAGCGAAACACCAAGCGCAAAAGAGATTTGGAACTCGACAATGGCCGCGCGCGAGCGAATACGCAATTGAGCGCGCGCCAAGCATATCAAATATTCTAGGCTTTGATCGCCGCGCGGCCCCGCAAAATAAACAGCCGCCGAGGGAGCCCCAATCGGCAACGCCCCACCCGGATCAATCGGCGACGCAACATTTTGTGACGCAATGCTTATCGTCGCAACGTCCGCGCCAGCCACGTCCGTAATAACGCTCTGACAATCTGCGACAAGGCTAAAATTGACAACCTCGGCCTTGCCGCGCGAAGCGTCATATCCCAAAACTAAATGCGGCTCGACGGTAAATCCGGGAACGTAAAACGTCATCCCGCCCCAAGCCGAGCCGATGTAATAAAGAGTAGGACCTTGATACCAAGGAATCGCGCGCGTAAATCCGAAAAATGGCTTCGCCGGATAGGCCCCTACGCCAAGCGTCCTTATCGCGTTTTGTACGTCTGTCCCTAGCAATGGGTCCTTAAGCGGGTCCCCTGAAGGCGGGGTAACATCGGTGCCTCTACTTCCGACTTGACCGCCATTAGACATAAGCTCGGCTCCGCTCAGTCAATTATTTTCCCTTCCTGGATAGTCGGAGTCGCCTTGATATAAACGCGACCTCCGCCGCTCGTGAACTTTGCATAACTACCCGCAGCCACAGCCCAACCGCCGCCTATGCTCGTTCCGGGCTGCGGCCATTGCTTCACAAGCCCTTCGCCCGTAAAAGTCCAAATCCAAGTATTGCCGGGCTTGAACGGAGGAACATGAACCCCCTCGTCCCCGTCGTTAAATCCAAGATACGGAGATACATCAAGCCCCGTTGCGCTCGCCGCTTGAGTCCAACTAACGGTACCAGTTACGTTAACTTGCCTCAAAGGCGTTTCGCCAAACGAGAGCGTAACCGAATCATAGAACACTTGCGCTTGGTCTAAAAAAATCAATCCGTCTTCGCCAACCAACACATCCGAGGTCGTCGTATTAAGCGTAACTCGGTCGACGTGCCATAGCTCACTTCTCGCCTCTAGAACTACATCAGGGTCCGGCAAGGCCGGCGGAGCCGGCGCTATCTTGTTCGGATCAACCCATATGGGGTCCCAAAAAGGCCGGAGCTTCAGCAATTGCCCATAGTCGAGCTTGTCTTGCAAATACGTCGAGCTTTGCGCGATAAACACAAGCGTAACGACCTCTTGTATCAAATCGCCCGGTAGCCCAACGAGTCGCCCGAAAAATAACGGCGTGAGGCCTCCAGCCCCGCCACTCCACGACAAATAAGCCCATAGCGGACGACCGGGAGCCAATAGCCCTATGCGAGGATTGCGCACTACAATATTAAGCGTCGGAAAATTACCCTCTTGGTGACTGATCGTAAACGAAAAAATCTGCAAGTCCTCGACCGCATGTAGCGCCGGATCGAAGTCGACCTCGTCGTTCGCGACCCACGCAAAGAAAAACGGCCCCGGCATTAGATTTCATATTTCTTCAAGGTCTAACTCCCATTGCACCGTGCGGCCGTACTCGTCGATTTGCTCGTTAAACGCCGTCACTCTCATTTCAAGCCGCGGCCGATAAATCGTATAGCCGTCGAGCGCAACAACCGAGCCGGCAACCGCCGGGCGCTCGAACGGAATCCCGCTAAAACAAATAAGCTCCGCCACACACTCGACCGTAACGTTCATTCCCGGCCACAACGCCGCAAAGGCTGGCGCCTGTTGATCGGTACACGTTATCGCCGAGGAATACTTGCGAAATTGAACCGCGGAAATGTCCTGTAGCGCTCCGTTGACTGTCCTCTTAAGAACCGACGCCGCTTGTATGGGAGTCAATGTTTGCTGTAATCCGCGCGCCGAGTAGGGCGGCACGCCGGCCCCGGTAATCGTTAGAAGCGTGTCGCCGCCGTACACGACGGCAACGCCAACCAATAAAGCGCCGCTAGCAAAAAGGACTCCCGTGTCCGGCTTATCGACAACGCCGCCGCCACTAAGAGCCGCCGACGCGCTAGCAAAAGCGCCAGTATCGCTCATAGCGCGACCTCTCTACGACCCATACCACGTCGGCTTGCGCCCGGCGCTCTTTATTTGCTGCGAGACCGCATATTGAACAAGACGATTAGCCGTCGCCGCCGGAGCCGTCATACCGGAGAACGTCTCATTACCAATCGTCAAATTGAAGATTTGTCGCGGCGCCGAACCGCCAGCCGCGTACCCGACCAAGCCTCCCGCAGCAAAGCCCCGCGGATAGCGCATAGAATTAATCGCCGCCATCATGCGGTCGCCATAGTGCGCAACCGCCCCCGCGTTGATTACCCACTCGCCCGCGCTCAGACGCGCCAAAACCGAGTCGCTCGTCGCACTACCCGGACCGAAGATACGGCCGCCACGTGCCGCGCCCTGCGGCGCTGTCTCCGCCCCGCCAGTATCGCCGCCGCCGAGCGCCGCCTTAATCCACTTGTAAGCCTCCTTTGCCGCGGAGACGATATTGTTTAGCGTGGTAAGCATTCCCTTTGTTTTGTCATTGAACCACTTAACGAACGCGTCCCATGTTTGCTGCAAATACTTCCACATATCGTCCCAAGCTTTTTTAATACCGTTCCACAAATCGACCCAAAATTGTTTAAACGCCTCCCACTTTTGTTTTATCGCGTCGACCGTATCCACGGCTCCCTTTTTAATCTCCGGCCATTTGGTGACTATGTAGCCGATAACGGCTAGAACGGCCGTTAGAACCACAAGCCAGCCACCAAAGGCAACCGCGAGCGCCACAACAATGCCTAGCCATAACTGCCACGGCTGAATATAAATCCCAATCCCTTTTAAAACCTCGGTAAATTGATTGATTTCCCCAACAAGCCAAACAAAGGCATCCTTGATTAGCCCGAGCGGAACTAACACCATTTTCGCGCCGGACACTATCGCCTCGATAAACTTTTGAATACCCGGCGTTGCGTCCTTTAGCGCTTCACGCCACTCGACGAGCTTGTCCTTAAGCCACGTAAAAAATTGCGTGACAGTCGGAGTCATTAACGTGGCGAGTTGCTTCGAGAACCCCTCCCACGCCGACGAGACTTGTTTCGACGCTACCGCGAGTTCCTCGAACGCCTTCGCTTGTTCCTTGGTCGTTGCCGGATTTAGCCTCTCGCTTTCCTTTGCAATCGCGTCGAGTTCCTCCGCCGTCTTTTTCGACAACTCGACAAAATGCTCCGCGTCCTTGCCCCATAGCTCCAATGCAAGCTTGCTCTTGTCGGTACTATCCGCGAGTTGGCCAAACGCCTTGACCATATCCATCGAGGTCTTTTCAGTGTTTTTCCCCGCGGCTTGTAATTGCTTCATTTCGGCCGCGAACTCCCGTACGGCCTTTGTCTGCTTATTTAGCGCCTCTATGTTCTTCTCGTGTTGCTTTTCCCGGTCGATATCTTGCTGCGTTTGCTCGGCCATTGCGTCGGCCATTCGCGAGTTTTCTTGGCCGACTTGCTGCATTGCTTGGGCATACTGCCCCCACGTCATCTTTCCATGCGCAACGGCTTGAAGCAATTGATTCTGTTTTTGCCCCAACGCTTGCGAAGCGCCGGCTAACTGATTTGAATGGTTGTTCGCTTGCTCTACCGCCTTGCTATAATTGTTTTGTTCCTGCGAAAGCTTGTCCTCGGCTTGCGAGGCCTTGCTCATTATCTCCGGCAACTTGCCGAGAGCCTTCCCCATGGCCTCGCTCGAAGCGCCAGCAGCATCAAAAGCGTGCGTCGCCTTTTCGTACTCTTGCGGCTCCATATTGACTTGGAACGCCAATTGCTTTGTCTTCTCGTAAGCCTCGGCCGCCTTAACGGACATGCCGCCAAGAGCTACACCGATAGCCGCAAAAGCCGCTGGAGCCCCAATATGGGCAATCCCGCGCAACACTCCCGCAATATGCGACAAGCCGGGAATATCCGCGATATGGCCTAAAGCGCGTATCTCCTTTCCAAGATCGGCCATAACCCCCTTAAAACCGCCGGCCGCCTCTATTGCGTCCGACATGCTCGTCTTAAGGTCGTTGAAATTCGCCTTAGAAAATGCCTTGACTAATTCCCCGGCAAATTTGAAATCGTCGCCGGCTTTGTGCGCCGCGTCGCCAACGTCGTCGACCCCCTTTCTTAGTTGCTCCGAATTTATGGCGCCTTGCGAAAACGCCGAGTAAAGCTTGTCGAGGTCGCCACCTATGTCGGAAGTCTTCTTGGCAAACTCGTCGGTTGCCGCGCCTGCGGTCTTGAGTTGCGCCGCGGCTTCGTCGGCCCCCTGTACCGTGACCTTGAGTAGGAGTTCGTTGTCCGACATTACGTCGCGCCCTTGGCCATATGAGCGTTAAAAATATCTTGGGCTTTATCCACTATCGCGCGACACGTCCCCGCTATGTTCCAGCGAGCCGGCACCGTTACCTGTTCTCGCCCAAAATATTTCGGTTGCCTATCTTGCACCGAAAACAAGAGCGGCGGAGGTCCCTTCTTGCGATCAACTCGAAATAATCTCGCCGGGTACTCCCGCGCCCGTATGTTCTTTGCCTCCGGAGCAAACTCTAGCGGAATCCATAACATAGGCTTCCCGACAATCGTTGCTCCGTAAACATGCGGCCGAACCATAGCGCCGAGCAAATGCTCGACGCGTATTTCATAGCTTTCGCTAGCACCCTTGGCAATCGAGGCCGTTAGTCCGTCAACCCATTGCCCGCTAAATTTGCCGGCTCCAGAAATGTTGCTCCGGCAACTCGCCTGCATTGCATTGGCGAGGTCTGTCGTCGTAGCCAACAAAGCGGTTTGCGCTTGCTTCGCAAACGGCCAGACCGAAAAGTTGTTGTTGATTACCTCAATCGCCAACGGCATTTATTCGCCCCACTCGCGAAGCAATTTATTGATTTGCTTCTCCTCGCCACGTGCCGCCATCGTATTAATCGACAGCGCATTAGCAAGGTCCCGCCGCTTTCGATCCGCCGCCAGTAAGGCAAAAGCAAAAAGTTGCCGCGGCGTATACGACCACGGATCGTTGTGCCCCTCCGAGATTAGGAACTCGATACACTCGGCGAGGGCGCTTGTGGCAGAGATTGGTTTTCGCCTTGAACCCCGACCATGGCCCCAAATTGCTCCACGAAAGGGCCGAACCCCATTGGCATCGTCAATTTTACTATCGCGCTCAAAAGCGCCATTTGCGGCCCGAACGCTAAGCCGTCAGCCGCGGCCTCAACCTTCTTGTCGCCCAAGTGGCCCATTCCCGCGGCAATAATCGCCGTAATAGCCTCCGGAGCCATCTTATAGGCTAGCTCAACGTCCGGCTTGCCGGACATAAGGCTAGCCAACAACGGAAAGCGCCGCAACAACTCCACAACGCCCCGCGTACCAATCCCCATTACTTTTACGTCGACGCCATTGATATTGACCGTACTAACCGCGGGCGCAATATCAAATAGCGAAACGCCGCTATCGCTCCCGTTTTGGGCCATGCCGTACCCTTTAAGTTATCGGACCGAGTGCCGAAGTAGCCAAAGGCGCCGCCGCACCGAAGCCATTCGTTGCCGTCACAGAACAGGCGATCAATTTACCCACGTCGCCGGCAACCGTGTTGTAAGTCGAGCCGGTCGCCCCGGGAATGGGCGTTGTCGGCGTAGCCGAGCCCTCCAGCCATTGAAACGTCAAATCAGGGTCGCCCGTCCAAACGCCGGGATTGCAAGTAAGTAACGACGGATGCGCCACTACGCCAGTCAACGACGGCGGCGTATTGTTCGTCGGCACGGCCGTAATGAGCGTCATAGTCCCGAAAGACCCGTTGACCGCTGTCGCCTCGCCCGTAACCTCGATTTGGCCCCACGTGTCCGCTATCAAGTTCAAAGCCTTGGAAGGAATGAACTCGACGTTGACAAGATAGATATTCCAGCGAGGCCCAATATCGTTCGCAGCCATAAACCGAAGCTCCGCCGTAACGGCGTCTTGCGACATGACATTGACAATCGGATTCGTGGGATTAGTGCTGTCGACGTCGCCGAGCAACGCAAGCGCCAAGTTGCCGGCCGTAAACTCGTCCATAATGATACGAACGGTAGCCGACTTCTCGGTTACGACGGACTTGTCCTTGATTTTGATTCCCGCCATCGACGAATAGTGGTCGAGCTTCGTTACGGTCCCCGTCAACTCGAACGTCGGCACGTTTCCGAGAAGAACATATGTCGAGTCCCCCTCTTTCCGAATGCTAAGTTGACCTTTACCGACGTAATAGTTTTCGCTGTCGGGCGAATCAACGCCTTGCATGTTGCCTTCTCCCTTTTTGAAAAGGAAAAGGCCCCGTACAAGCGTACGGGGCCTTCCATTCGAGACTTGCCGCCTAGAGTTCCTTCGGTCGCAGTATGTAGACAAAGGTTATTGATATTGCCATTTGTCCCACGAGGTCGCGACCTTTGCCCAAATCCGTTATGCAGCCGTCGTAACGAATATCGCCGCTCGGCCCCCCGACCAAGTCAATTAGCTGTTGGTCGAGCAATACCGCCTTGATTAGCGCCGCGCGCAACACGTTCAAGCTCGGCCCCAATTCTTCAGGTTCGAGCGTCGATAACGTAATAAT
>Ga0126369_10000804_pt1 | contig 21112 bp, 24 predicted proteins | sample PanSoiMetaPlot_1_FD_109646 | JGI IMG/M metagenome (GOLD analysis project Ga0126369, IMG submission 109646) | Tropical forest soil microbial communities from Panama - MetaG Plot_1 | ecosystem: Environmental > Terrestrial > Soil > Tropical forest > Bulk soil | place: Panama | collected 2016-02-17 | reverse complement strand
GCTCTTCTCCCTCTCCCCGCTTGCGGGGAGAGGGTCGGGGTGAGGGGGCCTGCCCACAAAATGAAACCTGCGAGTCTGAGCTGGTGGACAAGCCCCCTCACCCGGAATTTGCGCGAAGAGCGCGCAAATTCCGACCTCTCCCTACAAGCGGGGAGAGGTAAAAAAGGCGCGTCACTTCAGCGGAACATGCCGCCGCGACAAGACGGGAGGATATCGATGCGCAGAACAATCGTGCCGGCCATCATGGCAGCACTCGTGGTCGTCTCGCGGCGCGGGCACCGACCGTCGTGAGCGGGTGGCAATCCACCGTGGTAATATCGATGGCGCGATTCGTTCGACAGCCGAGGCAGGTCCGCTTATCAGGCGACGAAAGCGCAGCCGGACTATTGGGCGACGCTAAAGTTTGTCAACGGAACACGTGGATCGTGAACGCTTATTGTCGACCGGGGTTGGCTTTCGTCACCTCAGCTAGTCTTCGCTTCAACGTACGCATTTCTTCAAAGCGCTTGCTCACATCGCGCATGATTGCAGCCATGCAAATCATTGCGCCCGACTCATTCTTTAGCGGCATAATGGTAAATTCGACCGAAACAGTGGTTCCATCTTTGTGAAGGGCCGGAACCGAAAGCACCTCGCCCTCCCCGTAACGGCTTTTTCCAGTCGCGATGGTCGCCCGATATCCCTCCCAATGACGCTGGCGCAATCGTTCGGGAACTATTAGATCGAGCGAGCGGCCAATCGCATCGCTGCGAAGATAGCCAAAAATGCGCTCCGCGCCGGGATTCCAAAAGCAAATGATGCCATTGGGGTCAGCCGCGATAATGGCGTCGGAGCGCGTGACTAGCAGCGATTGAGCGATCAAATCGGGAACGTTCACGGCTGCGGCTCACCAACGAGATTTATGCGAACGGTACTCAGAGGTCTGAGAGCGGTTGCCACGCGTCGGCGAGCTTCTTAAGGTCGGCTGCTCGTTGAGCCAACGCTGCTAGTTCTCGTCCTCGTCCTCCTCAGCCTGCAAACGACGGCGTTCCCCCCCATTTCTCAACTCACGAAGTGTAACGATCGCAAGGTGGGCCATCCGCCGCTTCTGGTCGGGGGTGAAGGTCTGATAGAGCGGCTGCCACGCTTCGGCGAGCTTCTTAAGGTCGGCTGCTCGTTGAGCCAGCGCATCGGCGCGTCGATTCAAGAATTCAACGGGATTGCGGTCGCGCAAGATCTCTAATCGACTACGGCCACGCAGTTCATCTGCTTCTTTTTGTGCGTTTGCGAGGCGGGTTTGCCGGTCCTTCGCCCTGGCGCGAATTGCGTTTTCTACAGGCGGCCACAGTTTCTCCTGATCGGCGGTTAGCTGCAACGCGGCCTTGACGACACCAACCCGAGCATCGGTCAAATGGGCCACATCGGCTTCGTTCAAGCGCTCTACCTCCCTAGCAGAGGGCGATTGCGCATAAGCAAGTGTAGATACGGTCACAAAGAGCGCGGTGGCTCCAACAGCTACCATTTTCAACATGTAACCTCCTATCTACCACTCCCCCGGCGTTACCTAAATCACAGCGTGTGACACCACATTGACAGAAATCAAAAGGTTACAACAACGCGGTTCTCCCAGGGATGGTCACCATCAGGCCCGTGATGCTGTCGGCGGGCTTTTCGCGTGAATTGCTGATCGGCCCGGTGCGCGATGGTGTGGCGACCGCGATGCCCGAGCGAGTGCGCAACAGCGCCAGAATGATCGAAGTGCTGCACTTGCGGATCAGCGTTGCGGGACGTCGACCCGGCAACAGCACGGCGTCGCCAGCTCTCGTGTGCGACTCTCAACATGCTGTAGGTCCCCGCTTGCCCAGGGCGACAGATAATCGCTTGATTCCTTCCGGGCGAAATCCGCTTTAATGATAGGTCCGAAGGGAGGACCATTATGCGCAGAACTATCCTGCCGGCCGTTATGGCGGCACTTGCGTTTGCCATTGTGCAGGCCGCGCCGACGCCGGCGACCGCTCAACCCTATCCGAATCGGCCAATCAAAATCATCGTGCCCACGCCTGCGGGCGGGCCCGTCGATGTGATGGCGCGTCTGCTCGCCAACGCGTTGCCGCCCGTTCTTGGCCAGAACGTGATCGTGGAAAATCGCGCCGGCGCCGGCAACACGCTCGGCTCCAAGGTGGCGGCGGCCGCCGACCCGGACGGCTACACACTGCTGGTGAGCGCGGCCAGCGGGCTGATCATGAGCCCGATGGTTTACAAGTCGGCGGGCTATGACGAGAACAGCTTTGCACCGATTGCGCTCGTCGCCGAGACCCCGCAGGTGCTGGTGGCGCACCCGGCGGCGCCTTTCAGCAGCGTGGCGGAGCTTGTCGCCTACGCCAAGGCGAACCCCGGCAAGCTCAATTATTCGACGGGCGGCGCCGGCACGCTGCCGCATCTCACGGCGGAGCTGTTCAAGCAGCTTGCCGGCGTCGACATCGTGCACGTGCCGTACAAGGGCGGCGGCCCGGCCCTGACCGATGTGGTGGCGGGGCAAATACAAATGACCTTCGACACGGTCGGCACGTCCGTGCAATTCATCCGCGATGGCAGGCTCAAGGCGCTCGCGGTCTCGAACCCGACGCGCCTTGCCGAAATGCCCAATGTGCCGACCATGCCGGAGCTCGGCTATCCGGCCATCAACTCCGGCGCCTGGGTAGCGATCCTGGCGCCGCTCGGCGCCCCGCCGGCGATCATCGCACGGCTCAACCAGGCGACTAACGACGCACTGGCGTCGGCCACCATGGCGGAGCCCCTCGCCCGCCTCGGCGCCCAGCCGCGCGGCGGTTCGCCCGACGACCTCGCCAGGCACATGAAAGCCGAGCACGCGAAATGGGAGCCGATCGTCGCCAGACTCGGACTGAAGGAGGAGTGAGTGGCTCCCTCTCCCCGCTTGCGGGGAGAGGGTCGGGGTGAGGGGGCCTTTCCAGCAGCTCAGACTTGCATGTCTGGACTTGCGGATAGGCTCCCTCACCCGGAATGAGCGCAAGGAGCGCTCGTTCCGAGCTCTCCCCGCAAGCGGGGAGAGGTGAAGGCCGAGCCAAACGAGAACATCCAGGCACACAAACGGAGTAAACCCGTGACCCGTCACCGCCTGCCGCTAAGCATCGCGCTCTCCGACAACCCGAACACGCGACCGCTGATCGACGGCAGGGTCGCGCCAGAGGGCATCAGGCTCACCGCGACCGTGATCCATCCGTCGGAAATGTTCTGGCGGCAACTGCGCTTTGCTGAGTTCGACGTGTCCGAAATGTCGATGTCGTCGCTTCTGATCGCAACCGCGCGCGGGCCGACCCCGTGGGTAGCGCTGCCTGTATTCACCACCCGTGAATTCTTCCACACCCGCATCCTGGTGCGCGCCGATGCCGGCATTGCTTCGCCCGCTGATCTCAAGGGCAAGCGCGTGGGCGTGCCGGAATATCAGCAGACCGCCGCGATCTGGGGCCGCGGCGTGCTGGAGAGCGAGTTCGGGGTGCGGCCGCGCGACATGGAATTCTTCATGGAGCGCGTCGCCGACAAGAGCCACGGCGGCGCTACCGGCTTCGAGCCGCCGGCCGGCGTCACCGTGCACCAGATCCCGGCCAGCACCAATATCGGCGAGATGCTGGTGCGCGGCGAACTCGACGCGACGCTCCTCTACCTCACCGACCGCAACCTGGTCGACCGCAGCCGCATCGATCTTTCCTTTGACCCACGCGTGCGCCCGCTGTTTGCCGACCGTGCCGCCGAGGGCCGTCGCTACTATGCGAAGACCGGCATCTACCCGATCAACCATGCCGTCGTGGTGCGCCGGACGCTGCTGGAGAAGCACCCGTGGATCGCGCTGAATCTTTTTCCCGCGTTCGCGGCAGCGCGCGCCGAGGTCCTGCGCGCCGGCACCACGGCGCTGGCCTCCCACTTCGAAACCGGCGTCATCGGCGAGGAGGTGCGCCGCGCGCTCGCCACCGATCCAATGGCTTACGGCGTGAAGGCAACGCGCAAAGTATTGGAGACGATCGCGGACTATGTGCATGCGCAAGGGCTGACGGACCGGCGGGTCAAGATCGAGGAGTTGTTTGCGCTGGTTACGATGGATTTGTGAGCGCTAAGGCGCCGCCACCGAATAAGGGCTTCGATTTGCGACCGGACGTGCCGCAAACTTCCCCTCCCCCGCTTGCGGGGGAGGGTCGGGGAGGGGGCTCTTGCAACGAGTCAGTGCCGTGGCGTTGGCCCCCTCCCTAACCCTCCCCCGCAAGCGGGGGAGGGGATGCAAATGACACGGTTATTTAATCTTCATGCCGACGATTGTCACGCACGGGTTTGTCGCCACCCTGCTCGGGAAGAGCTTTGCTGCGGGCCGCATGCCTGCGCGCTTCTGGTTTCTGTCCGTGCTTTGCTCGATCGTGCCGGACGCGGACATCGTTGGTTTCCGCCTCGGCATCAGTTACGAGGACCTGCTCGGACATCGCGGTCTGTCACATTCGCTCGCCTTCGCATTTGTCTTAAGTTTAATCGTGACGTTCCTGGCGTTCCCAAAACTTCCGCAAGGGTGGACGAGGCTGTTCCTGATTTCCTACTTCTTCGCAGTGACGGCGTCGCACGGCATTCTCGATGCGATGACCGATGGCGGGCTTGGCATCGCATTCTTCGCCCCATTCGATGATACGCGCTACTTTTTTCCGTTCCGGCCGATCAAGGTCTCACCCATCGGGCTCTCGGCGTTCAGCGCTCGCGCACTGGATGTCCTCTGGAGCGAGTTCTTGTGGGTGTGGATTCCCGGAACCGTCATCGCGGGAGCGATAGTGATCTGCCGCCGAAGACGGCGCTCTCACGCCAAGGCCGCAACCGAATAAAGCTCGAATATTAGCGGTCGTTGAGCAGGGGATCTTCTTCGGGAAAGCCGACAAAAGCCGTGGCGCTGTCCTTGGTTGCCGGATCGGGGCCCCGCCCCTCCGCAAAGGCGCTGTCTTCGATGCGCGCACCACGCAACAGCCCCGGGAGGCCATAGTTTCCTTCGAGGCAGCGCGGCTCGTAATAAACTCTGTTCTCCTGATCGCTTTGCTTGGTGAACTCCTGCTTGACGGTCCAGGGCCGCGTCCACACCGTCGGATCTTCGATAGTGACGAGGTATTCGAGCGAGGTCGGCCCGGTCCGCGTCCAGCGCTCGACGAGGTGCAGGTTCTCGCGCGCGCCGCGGTAATCGGCTTTCGGACTGAAATTCGTCACGTCGATCACGAGCGTATTGCCCTCCCAGTGGCCGCGCGAGTCGCCGAACCACTGGCGGATGCTGGCCGGCAAATGGGGGCTCCCGTCCATGACGATGTTGCGCTGCCAGCCCTGCCCCTGACCCACGTCATAGAACATCGTGATGCCGCCGGGCGTCTGCACGATGCGGCGGAAGCTCCCGCCGAATGCGGTTCCAAACTCGGGCAGCCCGCCCGTCAGGCAGCGCTCGGTCAGTCCGCCGTCCTCCGGACGGTCGTAGCGGTTCATACGCACAGTGTTGTAGCGCGGTGGAAGGTCTGCGCGTCGCGGCGACGGCGTTGGGTCGTATTTCCCACCGCTGCAGCGCGCCGACTTGCTCTTGCACGTCTCGGTCGCTTGCAGCAGGGCGAGACGGAATTCCCGGTCGGCGGCAGCCATCTTCTGCGCCTGCGGCATCAGCTGCGGAATCCGGCCGTTGGGCGGATCGACAATCAGGGACGTGCGCGCCCCGACGTGCTTGTTGGACAGGAACACCGCGTGATTGTACGCGCGGGCGACGTCGAACTCGGTCCCGCGCTCTGCGGGCCTCTCCTCGCCGTAAAGCGCCGATCGCTCCTTGTCTAATTCTTCCCGCTGTGCCGCGGAGAGAAATTCCTGGTTCGCATATCTCGGGGGGCGCTGTAACGCCGTATCGAATTCGTCAGTCCAAATTCCCTGTAGATCCGGTTCGCCCCACGGCGTCTTCAGCGCCGCCCCCACCCTACCCTCCCCCGCCTGCGGAGGAGTGTAGGGTGGAGGCGCCTGAGCTGAGGTCGGGGTCACGGGCGACGAAATAGCGGCAGCGATGGCAGCAGCAGCGACAGCTATTATCGAGTCTGAGAAACGGTCGCGCATGATGACCTCCTTTTGTCTTGCAGTGTGTCACTGCACGAAACCATGACCCGCAACTGCCCCTTTACGGGTTGGCCCAGTGTATCGCGGTTCGGTTTGCGGGGAAAAGGTGGTTCTCAGGGGCGTACTCGCACCGTGTCTGTTTTGGCAGCGTCCAGCCAGCGGCGCCGGTCGGCGGTTCCGAGCCTACTTACTGGAGAGAAGCCGCCGATTTGCAAAGTCCGACAGGACTGCGCCGCGGCCGAATCGCCTTCGAACGCGGCCCCGTGCTATCAGTCTTCATGCTTCGCATTTCGCGCCGCGACTTCCTCAATGGCGTAGCCCTGACCATCGCCTCCGGGTTGACGTCGGCCGAACAGCTGGCGGCCGCGTCGGCGAACTATCCGCCGGCGCTCACCGGCCTGCGCGGCCAGCATGATGGCTCTTTTGAGATCGCGCATGCGTTGGCGCGTGACCACATGGATTTTCGCACCGAGGATGTTGCGATCGAGGAAAACTACGACCTGGTCGTGGTTGGCGCCGGCATCAGCGGGCTGGCGGCGGCATGGTACTATCGCCGTGCTGCCGGCGATGCGCGCATTCTCGTGCTCGACAATTGCGACGACTTCGGCGGCCATGCCAAGCGCAACGAGTTCACCCACGGCCAAGGCCTCATCATAGGGTACGGCGGCAGCCAATCGCTGCAGTCTCCAAAGACGCTTTACAGCGAGGTGGCGAAGGGGCTGCTGCGCGACCTCGGCGTGGACATAGGCCGCTTCGAGACCGCCTTCGATCGCAAGCTTTATCGCTCTCTCGGCCTTTCCCGCGCCATCTTTTTCGCCCGCGAGGCGTTCGGGCGGGATGCCCTGGTGCGGGGCGATACGCTCGCGTTGCCGGAGGGGGATGGCTTGCCGGCCACCCGCAACGGTCGGCCGCCGGAAGCCTTCGTGGCCGCGCTGCCGATTTCCGATGCCGGCAAGGCACAGCTCGTTGCTCTTTACGATGCTGCGCGCGACCCGCTCGCCGACCGCTCCGTCGACGAAAAGCTCAGATTGTTAAGGACCACCAGCTACCGCGACTACTTGATCCGTTATTGCGGCTGTGGTGACGAGGTCGCGAATTGTTTCCAGGGCCGCACGCTCGATTTTTTCGGGCTCGGCTGCGACGCCGTTCCGGCCGCTGACGTGCGCGATTTCGGTTATCCGGGATTTGCCGGTCTTACCCTCCCGGTGGTCGACAATCCGGAGCGGAGCGAGCCCTACATTTATCACTTTCCCGACGGCAACGCGTCGCTGGCGCGGCTGCTGGTGCGATCGCTGCTACCTGCTGCCGCTCCTGGCAACACCATGGACGATATCGTTCTGGCGCCGTTCGACTACGCAGCGCTAGATCGCGCGGATCAAAATACGCGCATCCGCGTCAACGCGACCTGCGTCAGCGTCCGCGACTCCGGTGACGATGTGTTCGTCGGCTACCTCCGCAATGGCGTGCCCCACCGGGTCGAGGCGAAGCACGTCATGCTTGCCTGCTTTCACTCGATCATTCCGCACCTCATGCCGGAATTGCCGCAGGCACAGCGCGAGGCGCTGGCGCAGAACGTCAAGACGCCGCTCGTCTACACCAATGTCTTGGTGCGCGATTGGCAGGCGTGGGCGAGGCTCGGGGTTTCCGATATCGTGGCGCCGATGTCGTTTCATAATCGCGTGTCGCTTGATTTTCCGGTCAGCCTCGGCGGTTACCGGCATCCGCACGATCCGGCCGAGCCGATGGTGCTGCACATGGTGCATGTGCCGGGCGCTCCCAATTCGGGGCTCGATGCGCGTACGCAGTTTCGGTTGGGCCGGAATAAGCTTCTCCATATGACGTTTGCGGATTTCGAGGAAAAAATCCGCGACGAGCTCGACCGTATGCTCCGTGCAGGAGGATTTTCCGGCGCACGCGACATTCTGGCCATCACTGTCAACCGTTGGTCCCACGGCTATGGCTACGCGGCGAACTCGCTGTTCGATGGCGACGACTACGAGGAGACGCTCCAGCGTGCCCGCCAGCCCGTCGGGCGCGTTGCCATCGCGAACTCCGATGCCGGCGGGGATGCGTACGCGCATCTTGCGATCGACCACGCCGCACGCGCGGTACGCGAGCTGCTAGCACGGTGAATTTCACGAAGTGAGTGCATTCAAGCAAACCCGCTACTATCGGGGGGTGCACAATCACTTCGCGATGACTCCGTGGATGGGTTGCCGCAAGGCCACGGATTTGTCCGAAACGCAAAGCTGTGGCAGCTTGCCCATCAAGCCGGAAGCCATCGGGGGCATGTCGGTGTTTGGGAGGGCGCGGTGGCTTACGCTAAGATTCCTCTGAACTTCGAGGCAATGGACAAAGCCTATAAGGACAATCAGTCCCTTCCACCAGACGTCAAGAAATGGCTGAAGGATCAGAACGATTGGGAGGACGGTGAAAACGAGAAGATCAAAAGGGAAAACGAGGCCAGAGCCGCCAGAGGAGAAGAGCCGAAGAAGCTCTTGCACAAGAGCACTTCATGCTGCATGCAGGCGAGCCTGTCGTTCAACGCGACCAAAGCTCCCATCCCGAAATCAGGCTCCCGGGATCGCGACAACCTGACGCTCGATGACGGCAAGAATTACATTTTGGCGGTCGATGAGTTTCGAGCTTATCTCACCTACAGGTATGGTCCGACCGACCAGATACGCAGTCTCGAAGACATCAAGAATAAGAAGGGCGTCGTGATTCTTGGCAACGCCCACATCGAGTTCTGGGACGGGGAAGACTTCTTTCAGTCCGCGAAAGGATTGAGTAAGCGCAAAGGAAATCCCGGCGCGGTCATGTCGCCTAGCTTCCTGAATACCGGGCCTCGCTGGTTCTGGGAAATAGGGGACGGCTCGACCACGTCCTCTGCGGCAACGACGCCGGAATGGGTCCGGGGCCGGTGGGACGTGTGGGATGGCAACCGTTACTATTATTACTTTTTCGAAGACGGACACGTCGTCTGGATTGAGACCCGGCCGGCACCGAAATGGGTTCCACCCCGGACCATTGGGAATAGCGGCACCGTAACCATGACCGAACATGGACTTTCGATTGTCTGGAAGGAACTGAAACCGGGCGAGACACCGACCAAGGAAGATTTCACGCGAATGAATTGGACGAGCGAAACCGACATGTTCGGCACGTCAAACAAGTACTCGCCCCTGGGTGCTAAGAAGATGATCTAGCTCGAAGAAGGCCGAAGCACCGCCCTGCGTCGACGCCGAAAACCAATGCCGCCGCCCTCAAGGCGGTGCTCGAAGGCGGCAAGAGCCCTGTCGGGACGTTGCCTTGCTCAACGCGGCCGCCGCCCTGGTGGCGGCTGGCAAGGCGAGGACGCGTGCCGACGGGATTAAACTCGCCCAGCACGCGGTCAATTCCGGCGAAGCCGAGGGAAGCCTGGGCCGGCTGTTTGCACTTGTCGAACGGGTAGCCGCTGCAGCCGTTGGCCAGCATAGGAAGCTGCAGGCATGAAGCGGGAATGTATGGCTAATCTTGAATCCGCTGAAGTCTATATTATCGTATCATGAGATGATAGTATAGAAAGGATGTACCATACCGGACCAACATACGCTGGAATTTCTGTTGGCGTACGATGGGCGGGTGCATCATCTCGATATGGGCTATTGGCTCAAATTCGAGATTGGCCGCGTGGAGCCGACGCCAGAGCGACCCTGGGGATTGCGCTACGCCTTCGCGCTGCACGATCCCGAGGGGGACCGGCTCATTGAGTTCGACAACGACGCGCATGCGACGCCACCCCGGGGTTCGCGTGTTCGCCGCGCCGGCCACGAGGGCGACCATTGGCATCGCAGCGGCAGCGATCCAGGAAGGCTCTATACCTTCACCACCGCTGACCAATTGCTTGCAGATTTTTTCACCGAGGTGCGGCGTGCTCTACACGATGCGGAATTAGGGTTGCAGCGGTGAGCACAAGCTGCAGGCGAAGGGATTGACCCATGAAAATACAGCGCATGACCGAGCTTGAAGCCGAGATGCGGAAGGTTGCGCGAGGCGAAATCGCGGCGCCCGCCGCTGCCGCCGAACCGAGCGTGGAATCGGCTGAAGCGCTCATTCGATTGTTGACCCCCGAAAATCGCAGCCTGCTGCGCACAATTCGCGACGCCAAGCCGCAGTCCGTTGCCGAGTTGGCGCGGCTTACCAGGCGTGCCGAGCCGAACTTGCTGCGAACCTTGGGCAAGCTGCAAGCTTTTGGGCTCCTGGAAATGCGGACGGTCGACCGGCGGCGGGTGCCGACGCCGGTGATCGCGATGTTACATCTCGACATCGACCCCTATGCCATGGCCGACAAGATCGTCGCCCGCCCCGCCGCCGCTGAAGCGACCGGTGGTGAGAAGTCAATCGCGATCCGCATTGCGGTCGTTGACGACCATACGATCTTTCGCGAGGGTGCGATCAAAATTCTGGCAAGCGCGGATGGCATTGAAGTCGTGGGGGAAGGCGCGACGGCGGCCGACGCTCTCAAGGTCGCCGAGGAACTGCACCCGGACGTCATGCTCCTCGATATGAATATGCCGGGCGGCGGCGTTGAAGCAGCTGCCAACATTGCGCGGGTATGTCCAACTGTACGAGCCGTTATGCTCACCGCCTCCGACAGCGCGGTGGATGCCGCGTCTGCGCTGCGGGCTGGTGCGCGAGGCTACATTCTGAAAGGGAGCAGTGGCGCTGAGGTGGTCGATACGGTGCGCGCTATTTTCAGGGGCGAATCTTATGTGGCGCCAGGCCTCGCGGCAGTTGCTGATCAAACGATTCGACGTCCCGCGAGGAGGAAATCCCCGCGCTTGTCTCCCGAGGCATGAGATGAAGCGGACCTCACTCAGGCATTGATGACGGTTTACGCGCGCCGTGGCACCCCGTGAATCACAATCTCGTTCTCTGTGACCTGATAGAAAATCAGGTACGGATAGGGATGGGTAACGATGCGACGCAAACGATGTTTGCTCGTGAGGGTGCCTGCATTGGGATGCTGCAACAAAAGATTGATGATCTCTTGAATGCGCATCTACACGCGGCGCGCGCTCTATGACGATCGCTCGGCGATTTAGGCCAACACTTCGTCGAGTTCAGCGGCAGCGCGTAAGGTGTGGCGCAGCTTCACAGGCCATGCTTCGACCAGATGGTGCGGACCTGCTCGTCCGTCGCGAATTCACCGCGTTCTGCCTGCGCAAGCGATTCGTCGAACGAGGCTGCTTCTTCAGGCGTCAATTGGATGGCTGGCTGATCTTCACCGGCCAATTGTAAGAGCGCGGGTGCAAGGTCATCCTGCCTCTCAGGCGGCAAGCTCCGGACGGTCTCGACGGCGTGTTCAAGCAGCTTCGTCATGTGAAAATCCCTTCGACAATGGCTTCCGGCACAGATAGCACAGAGCTCCTGTCGGGCGCTAACCGGCAAGGGGCCCTGAGGCGACGAGGATATCCATGGCTGCCCACGAAAATGAATTGCCGCGCGCTCTCACCGACGCGCACGTACGGCAATTCATTGAGGAGGGATTTGTCCGGATTGACCGCGCCTTTCCTCGCGAGCTTGCCGACGAGGCCTGCGCTATTCTGTGGCAGGACACCGGATGCGACCCCAACGATTCGGCAACGTGGACGAAACCTGTCGTTCGACTTGGTTATTATAACCAGGAGCCGTTCCGGAAGGCGGTTAACACGCCGGCGCTTCACGCGGCTTTCGACCGACTCGTCGGCAAAGGGCGTTGGCGTCCACGCAACAATCTCGGCAGCTTTCCGGTACGATTTCCCAGCGCCGATGATCCGGGCGACACGGGCTGGCACGTCGACGTCAGTTTTCCGGACGAGTTCGGTGATCCGAATGAACAAAAGGATTTCTCCGCCTGGCGCGTGAACATCACCTCTCGCGATCGCGCCCTGCTGATGTTGTTCTTGTTCTCCGACACAGGCGAGCTTGATGCCCCGACCAGAATACGGGTTGGATCGCATTTCGACATGGCGAGATTTCTCGCGCCGGCCGGCGAGGCGGGCATGGCTCATATGGTGCTTGACCGGATGGGAGCCGATCGGCTGGAAGCCTTGGCAACCGGCGAAGCCGGCACCGTCTACCTGTGTCATCCGTTCCTGGTTCACGCCGCCCAGAAGCATCGCGGCAGGACGCCACGTTTCCTGGCGCAACCCCCGCTCCATCCCGCCGAGCCGTTCTGCCTTGACCGCGAGGATGGCAGGTATTCGCCAGTAGAAATCGCTATCCGACAGGCTCTGCAAATGGATTAGGCCCAGTAATGGGTTCGCGGCCGGTATGGACTTGAGCAGCTTACGCCGTTATCGAAGCCCCATGGCCGACATTCTCACCCGCATCGAGGCTTACAAGCGCGAGGAGATCGCGGCGGCGAAGCGCGCACGGCCGCGCAGCGCGGTTGAGGCTGCCGCCAGGGCTGCGACGCCGCCGCGCGGGTTTCTGGCGGCGATCGAGCAACGGGTTGCCGCGGGCGAATATGCCCTGGTCGCCGAGATCAAGAAGGCGAGCCCGTCGAAGGGCCTGATCCGCGCTGACTTCGATCCGCCGGCGCTAGCACGGGCGTACGAGGCGGGCGGCGCCGCCTGTCTGTCGGTCCTGACCGATGGGCCGTCATTTCAAGGTGCACCCGAACATCTGGTGGTTGCCCGGGAGGCCACACGGCTGCCAGTATTGCGCAAGGACTTCATGTACGATCCCTATCAGGTGGCCGAGGCGCGCGCTTTCGGTGCCGACTGCATTCTCATCATCATGGCGGCGCTCGATGACGGCGCCGCTCGCGAGATCGAGGCTGAAGCCTTCGCGCTCGGTATGGACGTGCTTCTCGAAGTGCACGACGAGAGCGAGATCGAGCGTGCGTTGCGCCTGCAATCGCGGCTCCTTGGCATCAACAACCGCGACCTGAAAACGTTTGTCACCTCGCTCGAGGTCGCCGAGCGTCTCGCCCCCCTGGTACCACGCGACCGCGTGGTGGTGGGCGAGAGCGGCATCTTTGCACCCGCGGATGTTGGACGGCTTGCAGCGGTCGGCATTTCGACGTTCCTGGTCGGCGAAAGCCTGATGCGGCAGACCGACGTTGCGGCGGCGACACGTGCACTCATCGGGGGCCGCGGCCGCGTGGCCGGCGACGCGCCTGCCGCGGCAGTCCGCTGAGTCATGGCGAAGAATCTCACCCATATCGATCGCGGCGGTGCCGCCCGGATGGTTGACGTGTCGGAAAAGCCTGCGAGCGAACGCGTCGCCGTCGCCTCAGGTTTCGTGCGCATGAGCGCCGCGACCCTGGACCTGGTGCTTTCCGGCAACGCCAAGAAGGGCGACGTGCTCGGCGCCGCCCGCATCGCCGGCATCATGGCGGCAAAAAAGACCTATGAGTTGATTCCGCTATGCCACCCGCTCGCCATCAGCAAAGTCGAGGTTGACATCGCGCCAGAACGCGACGGGCTTGCGGTGCGCGCGACCGTCAAGGTGACGGGGCAGACCGGTGTCGAGATGGAGGCGCTGACGGCCGTGTCGGTCGCGTGCCTCACGGTCTACGACATGATCAAGGCCGTCGAGCGCGGCGTCACTATCGAGGCAATCCGCCTGATCGAGAAGCGCGGCGGAAAATCAGGCCATTACCAGGCGAAGGGAACATAGGATTCGATGCAGACTCGCCAGTCCAAGACATCGAGTCGGGCGGCCCCCTCCCCTGCCCCTTGTGGGGAGGGGTCGGGGGTGGGGGTCGCGAGAGGCGACACGGCATTGCCACAACTCCTCGACCCCCCACCCCAACCCTCCCCCACAAGGGGGGAGGGAGTCGCGGCGGCTTAGCCATGGCGCTGCTCTCGGTCGCGGACGCGCTCGCGCTGGTGCTGGCGGATGCGGCGCCGCTGCCGGCCGAACCGGCCGCGCTCGTCGAGGCCTGCGGGCGCGTGCTGGCAGACGATCTCGCGGCGCTGCGCACCCAGCCGCCGGCCGATGTTTCCGCCATGGATGGCTATGCGGTGCGCGCGGCCGACGTGGCTACAGTGCCGGCACGTCTCGCCCTGGTCGGCGAGGTCGCTGCGGGGCGACCATTCGATCGCGAGGTCGGCCCCGGCGAGGCGGCGCGCATCTTTACCGGCGGCGTGGTGCCAGCGGGCGCTGACACGGTGGTGATCCAGGAGGTCACCACCCGGGACGGCGACGCGGTACTCATCTGGCGGCCGGAAGCGAAAGGCCACAACGTCCGGCCCGAAGGCCTCGATTTCAAAGCCGGCGCAACCCTGCTCGCCAAGGGGCGCCGGCTCACCGCGCGCGACATCGCGCTGGCCGGCGCCATGAACCACGCCGCCGTGCCGGTCCATCGTCGCCCGCGCATGGCGGTGCTCGCTACCGGGGACGAGCTCGTGGCGCCCGGCACGCCCCCTGCCCCAGGCGAGATCGTTTCTTCCAACGGCCTCACCTTGATGGCGATCGCCAACCACGAAGGCGCTGACACGCTTGATCTCGGCATTGCCCCGGACCGCCTCGACGCCACCATCGCGGCGGTCCGCCGCGCCAGGGAAGCGGGCGTCGACGTGCTGGTGACCACGGGCGGCGCCTCGGTTGGGGATTATGATTTCATCCAACGGGCCTTCGCAGCGGAAGGAATTGCGCTGTCGTTCTGGAAGGTCGCAGTACGGCCCGGCCGGCCGCTGATGCATGGGCGACTGGGCAACATGCAGGTGCTGGGACTGCCCGGTAATCCTGTATCGTTCTTTGTCTGTGCGGCGCTGTTCCTGGTGCCGCTGCTGCGACGGCTCGCCGGGCGCGCGGACCTCTCTTTAGCCGTCGAGCACGCCGTGCTCGGCTGCGCGCTCCCCGCCAACGACGAACGCGCCGACTACATGCGGGCGACGCTCGTGGCCAAGCCGGATGGCACCCGCGTGGCAACCCCGTTTCCGCGGCAGGACAGCTCGATGCTGGCCCCGCTTGCCCGTGCCGACTGCCTTGTCATTCGCGAGCCGTTTGCGCCAGCAGCCGAACCGAGGGCGCCGTGCGCCATAATCAGTCTTCAATTTTGACGTCCGCTCAGATTGTTCACTCCAAATTAAATGGTTGCAGAACACATATCGAACGGATAGTGTCCGTTCATGATTTGTTTTGGCTGCTTATGGCGATGGGGGAAATACCGGGGAGTGCTGAGGATGCTGACACGCAAACAATATGAATTACTCCGTTTCATTCACGAGCGATTGAAGGAGGCCGGCGTGCCGCCATCCTTTGACGAAATGAAGGAAGCGCTTGATCTGCGGTCGAAATCGGGAATCCACCGGCTGATTACAGCGTTGGAGGAGCGCGGCTTTATCCGCCGGCTGCCGAATCGGGCACGCGCCATCGAGGTGATCAAGCTGCCCGAATCGGTGAGCCACGGTGTCGCTAACGGACGGTCGCGCGGCTTCGTCCCCAGCGTCATCGAGGGCAACCTGGGGCGGGTCCGGTCACCATCCCCGGACGAGGACAGCACGCGGCCGGTCGCCGTTCCGGTGATGGGACGCATCGCCGCGGGCACGCCGGTCGAGGCGATCCAAAACAAGAGCAGCGTGATCAATATGCCGGCCGATCTGCTTTCAGCAGGCGAGCATTTCGCCCTGGAGGTGCGCGGCGACTCGATGATCGAGGCCGGCATCCTGGACGGCGACATTGCGGTGATCAAGAAAAGCGAGGGTGCCGATACTGGCGATATCGTGGTGGCGCTGATCGATGAAGAGGAAGCGACCCTCAAACGCTTCCGCCGCCGCGGCGCCTCGATTGCGCTGGAACCCGCCAATACCTCCTATGAGGTGCGGATCCTGCCACCCAACCGGGTGCGGATCCAGGGCAAGCTCGTGGGTCTGTTCAGAAGGTACTGAGCGGTCATCACGCGAACGACCTTGGCGGCTGCGCAGGGCGGGTTCTCTTTTTAACCCGCCATCTCGTACGCAGGGCGGGTTTAAGAGAACCCGCCCTGCGAATTGCGCGGCATCCCTCACTGCTCCGCGTCAACATCCGGCTGAGGTGGACTAGCATCGTGGGATGCCGGCGGGGGGCCTGAAGCTGCGGTACTGGGCGGCGCTGGATTGTTGGCGATCTCGCGGCGACGCGTCCAGGGACGCTTGAGACCCTCGGGGCGCGCAGACGTCGCCTCAAACTGCCCGTCCCGGTATGTGAACGCCATCGCGCCGCTGCTGCGCAGCGTCGCGCGGTCAAGCACCTTGGCGGCGCAATCAGCCGGCGCAACGCGCAGCGTCACGACCAGGGCCGCCCGGGTGCAGTCGTCGGCCAGCGCCGCGGCAGTGCGGCTCACCGCCACCGCTGTGCCATCGGGGAGCCGCGCAACGCAGCCGTCCGGGTCGCAGGCAAACCCCGACGCCACGGCGTGATCATTCGGCAATCGGGCGTCGCCGTCGGCGGCGAGCCATTCGCGCACCGACAGGGTATCGCTGCCGAACTTTACGGCGCTCAATCGACCATCCACGCCGCGCACCGCGACAACATCGCCACCGGCCGACACTATTACGTCCGGGCGCGCCGCCATCAACGCGACACCACAACCCGCCACCGCGAGCCCGGCGCCGACAAAGCGCAGCGGGCTGCGCAGCAGGCAGACGACGATCAATGCGGCGGTCGCGAGCAGCACCGCTTCCACCCCGAAAGCCGGGATGTGGCCGACAGCGCCGGGCAGATTGGCGACCCACATGGCGACTGCCACCATCCAGTCGATGCCGACCCCCATCAAACGCCACAGCGGCGCGTCGAAGCCGAACGGCATTGCCACCAGCGCAAGCAGGCCGGCCGGCATCGAGAGCGCCGAAATGATTGGCATGGAAAGCAGGTTGGCGATGACGCCGTAAGGCGCCATGCGATGAAAATGATACGCCGCATAAGGCGTGGTGGCGAGGCCTGCGACCAACGAGGCAATCACCAATACCGTGATTTCGCGCGCGCCCCATAAGGCGATCCGCGCGCCGAGCGGTGTGTCCGGGGCGGTCGCGATCCAGGGAATGCCCCGCTCATAGGCCGCAATCAGCGCCAGGGTCGCTGCGAACGACATCTGGAAGCTCGGATGAATGACGGCTTCCGGTACGATCAGCATCACGGCAAGTGCCGCCACCGCGATGGTGCGCATGGTGAGGGTCGGGCGATCTGCTATGACGCCGATCAGCACCACAGCCGTCATGATGTATGACGCACGCAAACGGCACAAGCGGTTGATGTTGCGGCGCTATTTGCGAGTAGCCGAATTCGATTGTACGGATTTTGTACGGGCCCTTGACGCCCGGCCCACCACTGACGCAAAATCCGCCCGCCATTGACGCCCTCGGCGGCGTCGGTAGCTCCTAGTGGGCCACTCCTTTTGCCATAGGGGAGTGGCCCTTTTCATTGGATGCCTTCCACAGGTCTGGTACGAATTTGGCACGAGAGCCTAAACCCCTCCTCCGTTGGTCCATCCTGATCCTCCGCGCCAAGGCCGTTTGGCTGGGCGACGTTGACGCTACGAGCGAAGCAGAGGCCATCGCCAAAGGGGCGGAGGAGTTCAAGCAGCCGAAAGAGAGGCTGATGGCGGTGAGGCGGGGTTAGGCCTGACTTCCATCTTTCACAAAAGTTCCGCAGAATGACTTTGTGGGGGCTTCCGACAGAGGAGCGCTACGGATGTCAGACAACATCTCTCTCCAAGACATCATTAAGAAACGGCTGAGACAGTTCGAAATTGCGCCATCCGTGATCTCTGAGGCATTGAACTTTGCTGTTGAGTCACCCGAAGAGACTACAAGGTTTCTTGAAGGGGTAGCTGCTGACAGTGTGCTCGCCGAGCGCCCGATGTTCGAGGCGCAGGTGGCCGCTTACCGTGACAATCCGACGACGCCAGAGGTTCGCCGGAGAATGGGCCTCACGCTATTGGCTGATGTGATTTTGGAGACGAAGGCGACGCCGGAGGAGTGCGCTGTTGCCCTACGCGATCTCGGATGCCAGGCGGTCGTCAGGTCGGTCGCCAACCAGGTGCTCGAATACAAGAACAATTTTGTTCCCGGTGAACATGTGAGCGTTGGCGAGAAGGCAACAATACCTGATCCACCTGTGTCGATTTCTTCGGGTCAGCCCCCGCCCTCCACGGAGCCGCGTTTAACACCGCGGTCTGATCGCGTAGAACTCGCCGATCCCGTTTCACCTTCAAGCTCGCAAAAGATCACTGCTCCTCAATTTGGTCAAGGTGGGCCGAGCGCCTCCACCCCAACTGGGGAAGGCCCGCCGAGGCTATTGGCCTCGCCTTCATCGCTCCGCTCTATCACCCTCGCCCCATGGCGATAATCGATCCGATCCTTCGGATACATCCGCCTTTGCGGTCTCATACGCTGCGCGGCCAACGAGAAGGTTCGCGGCGCGGGCGATGATTTCGTCGTGGGCGTTGGTGCGAACGACTTTGAAGGGTAGGTCTTCGTCGAGGGACATAGGCAGGGCCTCCAAAGGCCCATGAAAGAACGGATCAAGAACGAAAGTCAAGCAGGTCGGACGATTGCGGCCCTTTCCGTTCACGACGTTTGGGTGTATCGGCGCAATCGCTACATACGATGGGGTGTGGGGATGGATCGGCTCTCGAAATACGTTGAGGCCTTACGTGCTCTGGCAAGACAGCCGGAGGGCAACCGTCTGCTTGTAGCCGAACAGCAAATCAACGACTTTATCCGGCCCAATATTGATGCTCTCCGGAAGTCACTTGAGAGCATTCGCGATGCCGCCCAGGCCGAAGCTGCGATAAGCCCGAACGACTTTTGGAATGCTGATGTGTTGGCATACGTTGACGCATTGCTCGACAGAGTTTCCGGTCTTTTGGAGACACATTTGCCCACCGATTGATTAGTGGGCGCATTGATGGTGCGACAAGATATGAAACGGACAGTGTTCGTCCTCGGGGCTGGGGCAAGCGCTCCGTATAAATTCCCGCTTGGCACTCAGTTGTTGCGATTGGTTATCAATTGTGTGATTCAACCAGCACCTAATCTATTCACCTCGTATCTTGGCCAACGGCCTGACGTAATGCGTGCCTTTGGTGATGCCTTATCAAAATCTGGAAAAATGTCAGTTGATGCTTTCTTGGAACACAGGCCGGAGTTTATAGAAATTGGAAAGCTCGCTATTGCATACGTGCTGATACGTCGCGAAATGACTGGCGCATTATTTGAGCCTCTGGAAGGTGCGTGGATGCAATATCTATTTAATTGCTTGAACCGTCCCTTTGATACATTTAGCAACAATCTCGTATCGTTCATCACATTCAATTATGACAGATCGCTTGAGCATTACTTTTTCACTTGTCTACAACACTCCTATGGAAAGACTGATAAGGAGTGCGCAGAGCAGCTAAATAAAATCCCTATTGTACATGTGCACGGGACTCTGGGAGCATTGCCTTGGCAAGGAAGAGATGACGTTCGCAGGTTCAGTTCTGAGGTGGATCCTGGCACGCTTCAAGTCGCAGCAAGAAATATCAAAATCATCCACGATACAATTGACGGCAACGATCCCGAGATCACTACAGCCAAAGCGCTTTTGGCGAATGCAGAACAGATATACATCCTTGGGTTCGGATACGATCCAACCAATATGGCGCGGATCGGACTAGATAGTATTCCCGCCGGAATATCCCACGGCTCAGGTCATGGGTTAACCGAGCACGAGCGTCATCTTAAAATGCTCTCGGTCAACGGCAGAATTCATATTTCTAACAACGATTGCCTTGGCATGCTTCGAAATGTGGTACAGTGGTGAGTCGCTGATCAATTCAGATCGCCCCTTCCTAATATTATATTTTTGCATCGCACAAACTCGAAATTTGCATTCACAGTCGGCGGGACAATTTCAAATTCTATATTTTCCCGGACTGACTCCTATGCGGCCGTGCTTCGCGGCGATTTTGGCCCCGCCCCCACCCGGCTAAGCCATTGATCAGATTGCGATTTCAGCCCGCTGGGGAGTCGAAATGCCGCAGGCGAATTTGCTTGCTCGAAAATCCCTCCGCGATCATTTTCGAACAGCCGCGAATACTCGCGGTGAAACTCGGAGCAAACCAAATGGCAATCGCCGGATTAACTCAGGCCAAAACTAACGGCAAACCCAGTGTCGATGAATTGATGGCGCAAGTCGCGGCCTTGCAAGCGCAACTCGCCAAAAAGAACACCATAACCCTCAAGGTCAGCGATAAGGGAGGCGTTAGCGCCTATGGACTAGGCCGGTATCCCGTCACGCTGTATCGGGAGCAATGGGAACGCCTCTTGGGGGCCAAGGAAGAAATCCTCGATTTCATCGGGCTGAATATCGGCAAGCTCAGCACCAAGTGAGCGGGCGCCATTCGGAAATCGGGGCGAGCGATCGCCCCTTTTTCTTTCACGTTTTCAATGCCGCCAAGAGCGGCATTTGGCCATTCCGCAAACGAATGTTTTTCGAATGAAGGGCTAACGCCATGAAAGCCGCGCTATACCTCAGAGTTTCCACCGCAGAGCAAAACACCCTCAATCAAGAAACCGCATTACTGCAAGCCTGTGCAAGGCACGATTGGGAAGTCGTCAATATCTTCAACGATGCTGGCATCAGCGGCGCCAAAGGGCGTGACGCAAGGCCAGCATTCGACGCCTTGTCCAAGGCCATTGCCCGCAGAGAGATTGATCTAGTCGCAGCATGGTCAATCGATCGCCTTGGCCGAAGCTTGATCGATCTAATTGGCTTCCTTGGCGACATTCACAGCGCTGGCATTGGGCTCTATCTGCATCAGCAAGGCCTCGACACCACCACTTCGAGCGGCCGCGCCATGTTCGGAATGCTCGGGGTGTTCGCCGAGTACGAACGGGCGATCTTGCGCGAACGTACCGTAGCGGGCTTGCAGCGGGCCGTGGCGAGCGGGAAGCGACTTGGACGCCCGCGTGTTATTCGGCGTGCAATTTTGACCCCCTAAGCCGGGGGATCGGCGTCCAAAATTGACCCCCTACAAGTTGGCCTGATGGGCTTCCCGCTTTGATTCGGAGCG
>Ga0126369_10000803_pt1 | contig 21122 bp, 20 predicted proteins | sample PanSoiMetaPlot_1_FD_109646 | JGI IMG/M metagenome (GOLD analysis project Ga0126369, IMG submission 109646) | Tropical forest soil microbial communities from Panama - MetaG Plot_1 | ecosystem: Environmental > Terrestrial > Soil > Tropical forest > Bulk soil | place: Panama | collected 2016-02-17 | reverse complement strand
GAGTCGTTTGCGGAGCTGGCGGCGGGCGTCGCCTATTTCCGGCCCGTCGGCGTCGAGCACGACGTGTTCAACGGCGGCGACAGGGAGCTGGTGTTCGTCGAGGTGGAGCTCATCGGCTGAGCTTCGTCGACGGCGTCACTGAGACTTCGCTGGGACGTCAGTCAGGCCACGGCCGCGAGCTGGCTGATGATGGCCGCGCACGCCTCGGCGAGCTCTTTCCCTTTCGTGTGCATGTGCTGCTTGAAGAACTCCTCGTGGACCGCGTGCTCGTGGAAGTGATGCGGCGTGAGGACGGCGGACAGCACGGGAACCTCGGTGTCCAGCGACGTTTGCACGATGCCGTGGAGCACCGCCTGCGCGACGAAGTCGTGACGATAGATCCCGCCGTCGACAACCAGGCCGCTGGCGCAGACCGCCGCGTACCGACCGGTCTGGGCGAGCTTCCGGGCCATCAGCGGGATCTCGAGGCTACCCGGGACCGAGAAGAACTGAATATCCGCCGTTCCATAGCCATGCTTCGCCATCTCGGCCGTGAACGCGGTCCGGCAATGATCCGTGATGTCCGTGTGCCACGCGGCCTGGATATAGGCGATCGGCTTGCGAGCCATGACATGCCCTCCCGTGTGGCGCCAGTGTAGCTCAGGAAGGGAGGCGGGGACGGAGACCACGACCGGTCCGAGCAGCGACGTTCTCATCAGGCGCTTCTGTGAAATAGAGCTACAGCCACGCGTGTGCACCTAGAACTACGGCCGCGTGTGCACCGTGGATGGTCCATGGCACGTGGTCCATGCGTATTCAGGTGAATCCCCTAATCTCCAGTAGGAGAATAATTGCGTGAACTGAGCTTAATGTCCGAACATCCGAGCAATCTCGAAGCGGTCGTGCGGAGCTGGTTCCTCAGAGTGGCACCGAAATACCCGCAGCGAGCCCGACGCAATGGCTCTCCGAGCAGACGATCGGATGCTGTATCGTAAGTAGCTGTTATTCGGAACACGGAGGGCTAGCCTCAACTGGCAAGGCAGTGGACTTGAAATCCACCGGGCCGCGAGGCCCTTGGGGGTTCGAATCCCTCGCCCTCCGCCAACTTCCCGCGTGCGCAGTCGTGCTCCTCGTACTCGCGCTCGAACTGTAAGCACGCGACGCGTTCAGCCAAGGCCGCGCGAAGAAACGTCTTCGGCGCCGCCGCGTCCAAGTTCTCGATCTTGATAATTGGTGGCGTGACTGCGGTTGCTATCGCGGCCGGAGTTGAAGAGGCCTATGCTAAATATCGAGACCGCGATGCTTGATCACGACTGATCGCGACAAACCGATTACGCTCAAAGTTGCGAGCGACACCGCGCCGTGCGTAATCGCGTCAGTCCGAATGAGCCCCCGATGCGCCAGTGCACGCGATGAACGTGATCGTCGCGAACAAAAGTGTCAGCCTTCGACTCGCTTATCGCTGCGAGTGACGAGCATCTGACACTTGCGCGCTACGCGCGCATGCACGTCGCGTTCGTACCCGCGGGGCGAGTCCCTGATTTCCCTGCTACTTAGAAACGACTTGACCTGAGCGACGCCTAGTTGGCGGCCAATGTGCAGTCAGCGGCGACGCATGATCATGTGGCGCCGACTGAGGTTCGCTCTAGCACTGAGTGCGCTCCTACTCGCGAACGGGTGCGACGAAGGTAAAGGCTCATCGAGCTCGGACACAGGCTCCGCCCAGATGGCGTCGTCGGCCACGACTTCGGGCGCGTCGTCGCCCCCTTCGCAGTCCCCGCCGCCGCCGCCCCCGTCTTCGGGCAGCGCCGGAATTCTCGATGCGTCCTGGGTTGCGCCGACCATGAATGCCGACGGAAGTCCGCTAAACGATCTCGCGTTCTATCGTCTGTACTTCGATACCTCGAGCACGCTGTGTCAACAATCGGCCTTTTTTCAGGTCGCATCGCCGTCATCCACTCCGCCGAGTAACCAGACCGTCACGTACCGGGTGACAGGGCTTTTAGCCGGCGCCCGTTATTTCGCGGCGGTTACAGCGGTGGATTCTAGCGGCCTCGAGAGTGCTTGTTCGCCCGTGGCGAGTGCCATCGCGCGGAGCGACAGCGGCTCAGGTGCCGTCGGGATGTCCGGCAGTTTCACCAATAGCGGAGTGTTCGGAAACGCTACATGGGCGAATCAGGACTCGGGTTTGACGCTAACGGGGCTGATGGCGAATTCGGGGCCGCGGACGCCGGGCGCGACTGTCACCTTCACCGCGAACGCGGCTGGGGGCACGGGGCCCTATGAATTCAAGTGGTGGCTCTGGGACGGCGCGGCCTGGACAGTGCTCGAAGACTGGTCCACCGGTAACACCACTGCGTGGACACCGAGCACGCCGAACCCGAACTCCGCCATTGGCGTCTGGGTCCGGAGTGCTGGGAGCTCCGCCGATCTGCCGGACGGCTACCCCGCCAACACCCGGTCGTACGGCACCATCGCCTTCGCGATCGACTAGACCGCGCGCGACTAAAGTCTAAGACGTACGCCGTCGCCGATGGTCGAGCGAGCGGAACTTTTGTGCCTACGCCGAATTGGTCAATCGCGAGTAGCTTCTAGTGACGAAGCTACTGCGTAATCTCTAGCCGAGACGATACGAGACGGCCGGCTCGCGGTATCATCCCGGACGGGAGGGAGCCATGAGCACAGCGCTGAACGGCATTCGCATTCTCGACCTCACCCAGTTCGAGGCCGGCACGTCGTGCACACAGATGCTGGCGTGGCTGGGCGCCGAGGTCATCAAGGTCGAGGAGCCCGGCAAGGGGGAGCCCGGACGCTACGGTCGCGCCGAGAAGCCCGGCGTCGATTCGAGCTATTTCCTCCTGCTCAACTCCAACAAGAAAAGCGTCACGCTGAATCTCAAGCATCCGCAGGGCAAGGCCATGTTCCTCGACATGGTAAAGAAGGCCGACGTGGTGGCCGAGAACCAGGCGCCCGGCGGGATGGAGAAGATGGGGCTCGGCTACGATACGCTGTCGGCCCTCAACCCGCGCCTCGTCTATCTCTCGGTGAAAGGCTTCGGCAACTACGGGCCGTACAGCGAGTACAAGAGCTTCGACATGATCGCGCAGGCCACCGGCGGCGCGATGGCGCTGACCGGCTTCCCGGGCTCGCCGCCGCTCAAGCCGGGCCCGACCATTGGCGATTCGGGCACGGGCATGCATGCCGCGCTCGGCGTGATGGCCGCGCTGTGGCAGCGTCAAGCGACGGGGCAGGGCCAGAAGGTCGAGTGCTCGATGCAGGACGCGGTCGTCAACCTCTCCCGGATCGCCATGCGGCTCGCGTACGCGGGTGGCGATTTCGAGCCGCGGCGCGGTAACGAGATCGCGAACACGTCGCCCTCGGGCATCTATCGCTGCAAGCCCGGCGGTCGTGACGACTACGCCTACATCTACTGCCAGCCCGTGCGGCCGCACATGTGGGAGGCGCTGCTCAAGACGATTGGCCGCGCGGATCTGATCGGTCATCCGGAGTGGTCCGATCCGAAGTGGCGCGCCGCCCACAAGGATCAGGTCAACGCGCTCGTGGAGTCCTGGACGATGACGCGCACGAAGCAGGAAGTCATGGCCGATCTGGGCAAGGCCGGCGTGCCCACGGGAGCCGTGCTGGTGCCGCAGGAGATTCTCAGCGACCCGCACCTGATCGCGCGAGGCATGGTCACGACGATCGACCATCCCGGCTGGGGACCGTTCACGATGCCGGCGAATCCCGTGCAGCTCTCGAAATCACCCACGCAGGTGCGGCCGGCGCCGCTCCTGGGCCAGCACAATGCCGAAGTCTACAAGGAGTGGCTCTCACTCGGGCCGGCGGATCTGGAGCGGCTGAAGACCGACAAGGCCATCTGACGAACGCGCCGCGCAGTCGCGACACGCCGGGGCGCGGCTTCTGTCAGGGCCGCGCCCAGGCGCTGCCGACCTGGACGTAGACGGCGGTATTGTCCGGGCCGAACGCGATGTCCAGGCCCATGTGGATGCCGTACCGTCGCGCCAGTTCCTAGCGGAACCCGAAGCCGCCGGTCGGGATCGATCGCCCGTTGTCAAAGCGCTCGAAGTCGTTCCACACGCCGCCGACACCACCGAAGCCGACCACGCTGAAGCGCTTCCAGAACTGCCAGCGCAGCTCGACCTCGATCTGCGCCATCTCCTCGCCCTGGTAGCGCATGATCGGCGCTCCGCGCAGGCTGATGAACGGCCGCAGATAGAAGGGCGCGTCGCCGAAGGTCGCCGCGCACCCCGAGGTAGAGCGTGCGGACCAGTGGAACGTACTGAATGGCACTGAGCTGCAGGCGTTGAAAGTCGTCGTCGCCCCCGAGGGCCGGGCTGAAGACGCCGACGACGACTTCGACGAATGAGCCGCGCGTCGGGGTGAACATGTTGTCTCGCGAATCGTACGTGAAGGAGGGCGTGAACCCACCGACCTTCGTGTCTCGGTGGAAATCAGGCAGTCCGGGCGTGCCCGCGGGCGCTTCGAACTTCACACGTGTCGCGGCGAATGCGTAACCGAGGCCGGCCCAGGCCGGCGAGTCGCCGAGGCGATATTTCACGCGAAGCGCGCCGCCGGTCGGCTCGAGGTTGTAGTGCAGGGGATGGTCGTTCAGCTGGCTGTTCTGACCGATGCCGTGGAAGTCCAGATTCACCGAGAGATGTGTGAAGCCGGCCTGGGTTTCGAGCTGGTCGTGGAGCCAGTGGCGGATGTCGCCGACCAGAATGCCCCAGGTGCCGTTCTCGGTCGCGAGCCCGCCGGCGATCGTGATGTCGGGTCGGCCGAATCCCGCCCGCGTCTCACCCAGAGGCTGGTTGAGGAACGCCAGCGCGCCGGCGGCGCCGTAGCCAACCGCCGGCTCCGTGATCGGGACCGCCAGCGGGAGAAAGCCATACTTCTCGTCGAGGAAGCCGCTCACGTCGAACCATCCGTCGTCCGGGGAGCGAAACTTCGACGGCGAGGAGGTCGTCTCCTGAGACGGCTCGCTCGTCGTCTGCGCCGAGGCGGTGGCCCCGCAGAGCAGAAGGGCCATCGATAGCGCAACGGCTGCTTGCTTCACCGGGCACCATATTGACGTGGCCTGGTCGCAGCCTGGCACTCAATCACACGGAGGCGTCCGATGACTTTTCACGCCGTCGATTACCTCGTGCATTTTTCGAACATTCTACTTCTCGTCTCGTACTCGGTTCGGGACATCCTGTGGCTGCGCTGGTTCGCCGTCGCTGCGGCAATCACCAACATGCCCTATTTCCTGCTCCAGCCTACGGTGCTGTGGCCCCCGATTCTGTGGGCGCTCGTGTTCACGGCGATCAACCTGTATCAGATCTCCAGGATCTACCTCGAGCGACGGCCCGTCGTCCTGTCCGAGGACGAGCAGAAGCTCTACGATCTCGGCTTTCGGTCGCTTCGTCCGCGTGAGTTCGTGTCGCTCGCCCTCGTGGGCGAGTGGAAGAGCGCCGCGCCCGGCGAAAAGATCTTGAGCGAGGGGGAGCCGGTCACGCGGCTCTGCATCGCGATCACCGGTCGCGCCGAAGCCCGCAAGCAGGGGCAGCGAGTCGGAGTGATCGAGCCCGGCCACATCATCGGCACGACTTTCGCCATCACGGGCGCGCAATCGCCGGTGGACGTGACATTCACGGAGCCCGCCCGCTTCATGAGTTGGCCCATCGCGGGCCTGCGCGGCTTCGTGGACAAACGACCGGACCTGCGCGTCACCTTGCAGGGGCTCGTGAGCCGCGATCTGGCCGGAAAGCTGGAACGCCTCCTCTCCTAGCCGAAGGATGGACCATCCCATCGCTCTCGACGCGCGAATTCGGCCACGGGCTTTCGCTTGAGCCGGGACAGCCGGTGGACCGGGCGGCCGAGCGGCATGACCGCACACACGGCGACGTGCGCAGGGATGCCGAGTAACGCTTTGATGTCGGCCTCACGTGCGGTGGCAAGAGTCGTGATGGTGCCGCCGAAGCCCTCGTGCCGCGCCGCGAGGAGGACATTCCATGCGAAGGGATAGATCGACGCCCCGCTGATGATCCCGACGCGCTCGAGATCCTGATCGATCGAGGCGACCACCCGGAGATCGACGCACAGGACCAGCACTACCGGCGCGGTCGCGATCGACTCGGTGAGGTGCGCGGGAACGGCGGTCTGCTCGATCGTCGCGGCATCGACGCGCGGCGGGTCGATGGTGTTCCAGGGGCTTTCGCCGTTCGCCGCCTGCGCGGCGTAGCGGCGGCCGGCAAACGCGCTCAGATCCGCAAGACGGCGCTTCATCGCGGCGTCGCGAACGACGATCACGCGCCAGCCCTGGCGGTTTCCGCCGCTCGGCGCGAAGCGCGCCTGATCGAGGATCTTCGTCAGCACCTCGTCGGGTAGTGGGTCAGCGGTAAATTTCCGCGCTGCGAACGTCGTCCGCAGTACCTCGTACAGCTCCATGGAACACCTCGTCGCCTGAGTAGGGAGTGGCGTATTGACCTGGCCGCGGTCCTTGGCCTAGGGTTGCGGTCACGCCGACGCTCCGATGGCCGACTGATCCTAGGGCCGGCGCGTGATGCCTGCAAGGGGCAAGGCAACGAAGATCCACTGGCATACGAACCGGGAAACTCGTTACCCGTTCGGAGAGCGCTCGCCGGACCCCGAGTGGTTCGAGCCGATCGGGTTCCCGCCGCCATGGCGCGACCGCCCATGGATCTACGGCGTGGTCGTGGCGTCTGCCAACGGCGTCCTGGCCTGGCGGCGCGCGGGTCCGGATGACGACCCGGTTCTCGCAGTCCTCGGCGGCGATCTGGCGCGGCCGGAGCGTGTCGCCGACGCCCGGCACTTGCGCCACCTCCGCTGCTTCGGCGACGTCGGGCTCGGCGCGCAGACGATCCGTGATCAGCCGCGCCTCATTCCGACGCCCCAGGAGCTCGGCGATCCACCCGTCCCCGCGCTCTACCGTTTTCGCGAGTCGCACGGCCTGCCACACCATCCGCGCGCGGTCATCTATTCGCAGCACGGCCGGCTCGAGCTCGGCAGCCCGCTGTTCAACACCCCGGGGCTGGACGTCATCGTCGTAGGAACAGCCGGTGCGGCGACGATACTGTCGAATCGTGGTGAGGGCGGCGCCGCGGCGGTGGATGTCATCGCCGAGGACGTGGTCGAGCCCGCGGGTCTTCGACGTGCGCACCAGCGTCTCTTCGCCGAGCGAGGCGTTCGTTACCTCGCGTGCGAAGGCGGTGAGAGAATCCTTCGTGCGCTGCGCGCGGCCGGCCTCCTCGACGAGGTATTCGTGACCGCGACCGACCAGGTCGTCGACGAGACCGCACATGAGGGCGTGCTGAAGATCTTCGACTTCGAATCGGAGGGCGCGGACCTGATCGCAGAGGGTACGATCGCCCCGTCGAGCCGCTGGACGTTTCGCCGCTGGCGATTCAACACGAGGTGAGGATGAAGTTGTCCGCATGGGGCCGGGCGCTGCTCGCGGTCGTTGCCCTGACGGGGCAGGCGTCAGCCGAACCGCCGGCGGCGATTTCCTATCCCCAGGACTACCGGATCAGGCTCGTGAAGTATGCCGTGGTGGATCGCGCGGACGGAATATCGAGAGATCTCTACGTGTCACCAGCCGCGATCGAGGCGCTCAGACGTGATCCCGGCCTCAAGGAATTCCCGGCCGGCGTGCTGTTCGCGCTCGACGTTCACAGTGCGCGGGAGACCGGCCGAGATCCCAAGACCCACGCGCGGCGCTTCGAAATCACGCCGGAAGGCCGGCTGGTCCGCAGCAAGGACGAGCACATCCTGCACCTGATGAAGAAGATCCGGCCGGGATTCGGAAGCCAGAACTGGACGTTCGGCGGCTTCGATCCCGCCACCGCCGAGCCGTTGAAGCTGGAGCTGCCCGGCGATTGCTTTCTGTGCCACCAGGCCGCGCTGGTGAGCGACATGACGTTCTCGCTCAATCTGCTGAAGCGCTTCACCGCGAGCGGCGCCGTGCAATACCGCCTCTGCTCTCAACCCGGGCGGCAGCCGTGTCCATTTCAATGACCGTCACGGTCGCACCGCGCGAGCGCCGGGCTCCGGGATGATCGGGCGCCGCGCGTTCTTGATGGCCATCGGATTGATCGGACTTGGCGCGCCAGTGACGGCTCGTGCGCAGAAAACGGGGAAGCTGGCGCGCGTCGGCTATGTCTCGAACCAGCCGGTCAACTCGCCGATGCCAGACCTGTGGTGGCAAGCGTTCATCGACGGCCTGCGACAGCACGGATGGAAGGAGCGCGAGAACGTCACCATCGAGCGGCGATACGCCGAGCCGCGCAAGGAGGCGTCGAAGGCTGTCGTCGAGGAGCTGATCCGCGCCGGCGTCGACGTCATCGTGGTCTCGAGCACGGCGACGGCGCTGGCCGCAAAGGACGCCACCACACGCGTGCCGATCGTCGTCACGGTTCCCTCGGACCCGGTCGCCACGGGCCTGGTCGCAAGCCTGGCGCGGCCGGGAGGCAACGTGACGGGGCTCAGCTTCGTCGGGACCGAGATCGCCGGCAAGCAGGTCGAGCTCCTGCACGAGGCAGTGCCGGGCCTCCGGCGCGTCGCCGTGCTCGCGAACCCGGGCAACGCATCGCACGCGCCGCGCACGAGGGAGATCGCGGAGGTCGCACGGGCGCTCAAGCTACAGAGCGATGTCGTCGAGGCGCGGACACGAGACGAGATGCGCGCGGCGTTTGGAGCGATGGCGAAGCAGCGCGCAGGCGCGGCCATCGTGTTGTCCGACCCGCTCTTCGTTCGCGAAGCGGCCAGCCTCGTGCGGCTCGCCGCCGAGCAACGGCTGCCCGTGATGTACTCGCTCCGCGAGGTGGTCGTGGCCGGCGGACTGATCTCCTACGGAGCGAGCTTCGGCGACCTGTTCCGACGCGCGGCGACTTACGTGGACAAGATCCTCCGGGGCGCCTCACCCGGCGATCTCCCGGTCGAGCAGGCGTCCAAGTTCGAGCTGGTCATCAACCTCAAGACCGCCGCGGCGCTCGGCCTGACGATCCCGCAGACGCTCCTCGTCCGAGCCGACGAGATCATTCGCTGACCGGTGGGTGCTCGATCGAGCGCTCCGTCACGCGGTGACGAACGCGGCGTAGTGATCGCCCTTGGAGATCGGCGCCAGCCCCGTGACGATCTCGTTCCAGTGCTCGCCGCCGTCGCTGGCCCACACCTCGCCCGTGGCCGTCGCCGCGAAGAGCGAGAACGAATCTCCCCAGTCCTCGAGGCACATCGCCTCGAAGGCCGGGCGGAGCCGGTCAGGGAGACCCGCGCGAAGGATCTGCCAGGTCCGGCCGCCATCGGTGCTCCGGGAGACGCGCGAGCCGGCGAAGTGGCTCTTCTGCCAGGAGCCCGGACCCTTCTCAGCGGACGCGATGAACATCAGCTCCGGCCGCCGCGGGTGGAGCACCAGGAGATCGGGATAGCCGCCGATCTCGTGCTGGAGATCGGTCCACTGCTCCCACGTCGCGCCGCCGTCGGTGCTCACGTACATGCCGATGCCGGTCGTGATGTAGATCCGGTCGGGGTTGAGTGGATCGATCACCGTGCGGTGGACGTCGTCGTCCATTCCCGGGATCACACGGAACGTCTTCCCCGCGTCGACACTCTTGAGCAGCCCGCCCTGCTCGATGCCGATGAACAGGGTGGCGGCGTCGAGAGGATGGAAGTTGATGTGCTTCGTGTGCGCGACGTTGGGTGGGGCCGGAAAGCTCCACCGTGACGTGTCGACCGACCGGAGCGCCGGAAGCTCGGTCCAGCTGCGCCCGAGGTCGTTGCTGCAGAAGAGGTGGGCCGGCTCCGTGCCGGCGAAGACTCGTGCTGCGCCGCCGAGACGAGTGCACGCGAGGCTGTACACATTGTGCTCGGTCAAGCCCTTGTCGCGACGCTCCCAGGTGCGGCCGCCGTCGTCGCTCGCGTACAGCGAGCCGTGCTTCATGCCCGCGAACACCGTGCCGCTGTCCGGCTCGATGAGAATGGCGTGCACGTGCTTGTCGGTCAGCGTGCGGTCGGCGACGCGCCAGCCCGAGCCCGAGGGATCGCGCTCGATGCGCACGACCCCCTCGATCGTCCCGACCAGAACCTGCCGCGACGGCGCGGCGGACTGGTAGATCGTCGGCCCGCCGTGGGAGAGCGTGATGGTCATGGGGGGCCTCCTTTTCCTTCGAGCCGGTGAGGGTCCTGACGACGAAGAGAGTGCGCCGACGCGCTCAGCGTGTCAAGGCGGGCAGCCGCGGCGCTGGTATAGAATCCCGTGAGGGATTCCCATGAAACAGAAGACGGATCGCGGCGCCCACGTCCTGAGATCGATGCCGTTCCGGTTCGGCCTCGCGGCGGCGCTCGGCCTGCTATTGGTGGGCTGCGGGAAACACTACTGGAACAAGCCCGGCGCTGCCGACAGCGACTTCAGCAAAGACAGCATGGAGTGCGCGCGCGAGAACTCGGTGCAGATGACACCGAACAAGGACTACGGCCGCGTCATCGCCGACCTCTACAAGATGTGCCTGAAAGCCCGGGGCTGGAGCCGCGCCCAGCAGCTCGAGCCGGTACCCGCCGGCTGGTACCGCGGTATCGAGGAGGATGGCCCAGTGAAGTTCACGCCGCCGGCGCCGGCCCCCGAGCCTTCATCTCAGCCGCGCTCGTAGACGATGCGCCCGCCGACGATCGTGATGTCGGCGGTGATCTCGCGGATGCGCACCTCGGCGCACGTCAGCGGATCATCGGACAGCACCACCAGATCGGCGAGCTTGCCGGCCACGATCGAGCCCTTCTGATCCTCTTCGAACGTGAGGTACGCGCCTTCCAGGGTCGCCGCTCTGAGCGCGTCGGCGCGCGATAGCCGCTGCGCCGGCCCGATGACGCGGTTCGTGAGCCGGCCGACCCGCGCGACGGCCTGCCATACCGGCCAGAAAAGGGAAGGCGGCACATTGTCGGTCGCCAGCGCGACGTGCACGCCCGCGGCTCTGAGACGCCGTAGCGGGACGATCGTATCCTCGCCCCCGGGCCCTGCCTGTGCGCGGAACTGATCGCCTTCCTTGTACAGATACCGATTGGTGTGGGTGGTCAGTACGACGCCGAGATCGCGAATCCGTCCGACCTCGTCTCCCGTGAGAATCCCGATGTGCTCGATCACCCACCGCCGATCGCGAATCGGCACCAGACGGTTCACCTCCTCGTACAGGTCGAGCAGCCCAGTTCCCATGCTCATCACGCGAATGTCTTCGCGCGCCGCCGCCAGTAACACACCGCGGAGCTGCCCGCGAGGCAGCGCCGCGTCATAAGAGAATCCCGCCCAGCCGGTGTACGGCATGGCGCGCGCGCGTACCGCAACGTCCGCGGTCGGGTTGGCTTCGGCGACCAGACCCGCGACGCGAAGGAACGCGTCCCCGCTGCCTCGGCCGGCGATGCGGGGCTTCCAGGCCGCGATCCGGGACTCGATCGCCGCCGGATTCGTTCCGCCCCATGAGGGGCTCACGGTCAGATGCGCCCGCACCGTGAGCTCGCCGCGTGCGGCCGCCTCGTCGTAGACGCGCAGCACCTCGTCCGCGACGCCGTGCCCTTCGACGACGCTGGTGGTGCCGGTCGCGTTGTAGATCTTCATCGATTCGCGTAGCCCTCTCGCCCGGTCCTGATGGGTGAACCGCGGCGCCGCCGCCATGAGGGAAAGCTCGACGACCGGGATGTAGGTCTGCTCGACGAACACTCCGGTGGGCTCGCCGGCCGAGTCGTGCTCGATCTGGATGCCGTCCCACGGCGGGGTTGTCTGTCGTGTGACGCCCGCGAGCCGCAGTGCTTCGCTGTTGGCGATCGAGACGAGCGGCAGGGTATGACGCCAGTAGCCCCAGATCGAGCGGATGTAGACCGGATTTTGTGGCGCCACCCGATCGAGGTCGCGGCGCGTCGGGAACCGTTTCTCGCGGAGGTTGCTCGGCACGTCGAGGTAGTAGGGCGGGTCGCCGAGGGGCATCGTGACGATCCAGTCGCCCGGCGCGGCCGCCTTCACGAGGGACTCGATCCGCTGGAGCACATCGTCGATAGAGCGCGCCCCCGCCAGGGACGGATACAAGAGCTTGAGCCCCTCGCGATCCATGTGCGCGTGCGCGTCCACGAGTCCAGGCACGACGGTGCGCCCCGCCAGGTCCACCAGGCGGGTGTCGGCCCCCGCCAGCCGACGAATGTCACGCCTGGCGCCTACTTCGGCGATGCGGTCACCGGTGATCGCGACGGCCTCGGCGGCGGGGAGGACGGGATCGAGCGTGATGACGTTTCCGCCATGGAGGACCAGGCTTGGGCGGATCATGAGTAATCGCGCGGGTTCACGGGCACCCCAATGTAATACTTGAAAAGATGATCGATTTTCACACCTTTTCCATCACCGCGCGCGACCGCGACACCGGTGCATTCGGGGTCGCCGTCGCCACCGCGCGACCCAACGTCGGCAGCGTCGTCCCGTGGGTTTCACCGCGCGGAGCCATCGCGACGCAGGCGCGTGTGAACACCGATCTGGGCCGCCAGGGGCTCGCACTGCTCGCTCAGGGCGTGCCGGTCGACGTCGCGCTGAGCGCCCTGCTCCGAAAGGACAGCGAGCGCGACATCCGGCAGGTACACGGGCTCGACGGTGAGCGCGCCTTCTGCCACACCGGGTCCGGCTGCGTCACCTGGTGTGGCCACGAGCAGGCCGACGAGTTCACGATCGCCGGCAACATGCTGGCCGGGCCCGACGTGCTTGCCGAGATGGCGCGGGCGTTTCGTGGCAGCGACGGTGAGCGCCGGGATCTGTCCGAGCGCTTGCTCATGGCGCTCGAGGCGGGACAGGCGGCGGGTGGCGACAAGCGAGGCAAGCAGTCGGCAGCGCTTCTCGTGGCCGCGCTCAGGGAGCCGCGCATGTACCACAACCTCCGCGTCGACGATCACGCCGACCCGGTCGGCGAGCTGCGGCGCGTGTGGGGTGTCGTCGTCGCGCACACCAAGCAGATCGAAGCCGAATACGGTCCTGCGGCGCTCCGGCTCTTCGGCCGGGTCAAGTATTGAGGAGGATCGCCATGAAGCTCCGCGCGATTCTGGGCCTCGCCGGGCTGGCCGCGCTGGCGATGGGCTCATTCGTCGAGGCCAAGACCTACCGATTTGTGAACGACCAGGGCATCGTCACGTACTCGGATCAGCCCCCTCAAGTAAGACCCGTCGAGGGTGAGCGCGAGGCGTTGATCGGCGAGGTGCTCGAGATCTCCGGCACCAAGAAGGCGCTCGAGACGATTCCGGTCCATATCCGGGCGCAGTTCGAGGCGCGCCAGACGCCGCTCAAGGCCGAGGAGAAAGCCCGCGCGGTCAAGATCCTCGGCGATGCGTTCCGGAGCGAGGTGCTCTACGGCGCGGTGCGCGGCGCCTTCCGATCGAACTACGATCCATCGCGCATGGGCTTCGTGGTCGCGCAGTTCCGCACGCCGCTCTTTCGCAAGGTCGCGGCGCTGGAGGTCGCGGCGAGCGAGCCGGGAGCCAGACAGGATCTCGAGCGCTTCGCCATCGGACTGCAGGGCGACATTCCGAAGCCCGCACGGGTCGCGCTCGTCCAGCGGCACGAGGCGGCCGTGCGGAGCGCGGAGCTGCAGATCGAGATGGGCGTCGTCGCCTACCGGGCCGTCACCCGCTCGCTCGAGCCCGTGCTGCCGTCCGAGAAGCGGCCCACCGCGCGAGAGACGGACTTTGCCGAGCGCTCGCTACGGGGCCAGCAAGATAGGCTGGTCCGCGAAGCCCTCGTGCGCTGGCTCTACACGTTTCGCTCGCTGACCGACGAGGAGCTCGGCGAGTACGTCGCGTTCGGCGAGACCGACCCGGGTCGCTGGTTCGTGGTCACGCAGCACAAGGGCCTGCTCGACGCGATGCGAACAGCGATGGATGCGGCGGCCCGGCAGATGGCCAGCGCGTTTCCCGCGAAGCGCTAGCGAGCCGGCCGCCGCTCCTCGAGCAGCTTCAGGAACCGCGGGTCCTTTTTGAGATTCACCAGCGAGGGGTCCAGGCTCAAGTAGTCGAGCTTGTCGTAGCCGAGGTCGAGCGCCTTGTTGAGCCAGACGAGAGCTTGGTCGGCATCCCCGAGCCGCGCGTAGACGCGCGCGGCGTTGTACGCAGCCTGCGGATCCGTGGGCTTCGAATCAGCCGTCTGGACGGCCGAGGAGACCTGGTCCTTCTTCTCCTGGGAGATCGCCTTGTTCTTCAGCACGCTCTCGAGATTGGCCTTCGCGGTGGCATTGCCGGGATCTCGCTGGACCAGATCTTCGAGCTCGCGCGCGGCGTCGTCGTAGTTCCCCTGCTTGCCGTACAGGTTCGCCAGGTTGTTTCGGACGATCGCGTTGGCCGGATCGAGCTCCAGCGCCTTGCGATACGCCGCGATCGCCTCGTCCGCCCGGCCTTGCTTGTCGAGCGCGTAGCCGAGATTGGACTGGATGACCGCCGACTTCGGTGCAGCGTCGGCGGCTTTCTGGAGCTCGACGGTGGCTTCCTCGAATTTTCCGTCCTTCAGAAGCGCTGCGCCCCGCGCGTTCTGCTGGGCGGCCGCGTCGGCGGCCTTGTCCTGGCCGCGAGCGGCGCCCGGCAGCAGCGCGCAGATTGTCAGCGCGACGAGCGCTAGCTTCTTCACTGGATCCGCTCGCGCCAGGAGCGGACTTGCTTCAGGAACGCCGGTGCCGGGATCGGATTGCTCGGCAGCTGCTGGTTCGTCGTCGCGGTGATCGCCGACGCCGTGGCCATTCCGGAGCCCTGCGGAGGCGTGACGATGACGACCGGCATCGACGCGATGCCCTGGCCGATCGTCGTCGAGCGAGTGACCGACGAGTCGGTGGTGGTCAGCATCGCACCCGTGCTGAAGTCGATCGCGGCATAGCCGGACGTCATCTGGACGGAGTAGAGCTTCGCGGTGCCGCCGCCGCTCGTGCAAGTCACGACGCTGGTCGGCGTGAAGCTGGAGAAGAGCACATCGGAGTTGAAGACGTTGGCCGGGTCGAGCACCTTCTCGTTCGAGGCCAGTCTGAAGAACCAGCCACCCGCCGCCGTGCCGTTGGTCGACGTCACGTCGAACAGGTTGCTCTCGGACAGCTGGGCCGCGTTGGACATGTCGGTCGTGTCCTTGATCCCGTAGAAGCGGTTCGAGGACGTGCTGTTCGGATGGTTCCGGTCTCCGGTGCCGAGGAAGACCCAGAGATGCATGGACGTGTCGTAGGCAAGTACCGGCGCTCCGTAGAATGCCTGCGTCGGGTACCACTCGCCGGCCGCCGGCGGATTCGTCTGGGTCGGGGCGGCGGTGAAGAGGCGTTTGCCCAGCCAACTCGAGGTCGCATTCGCCGAGACGTCGAACTTCCAGAGCTGGCCGCCTACATCGCCGACGTACACGTGATCGACGTAGCCGTTGTTGTCCAGGTCGACGGCCGTGGAATTCTCGCTGAGGCTGAAGTTCATGTACTGACGGTCGTCCGAGGTCCCATTGTTGTAATACTCGAAGAGCTTCGTGCCGTTCGAGAGATCGACGGCGAAGAACGCCTTGCCGTGAGCGTTGTTGCTTGCCGTGTCGTACCCGCCGCCGAAGAAGGCGACGAATGTGTCGGTGGTGCCGATCTTCACCTTGCCGATCGAGGGCTCTGACCACGTCTCGGCAATCTTCGAGTCTGTGAATTTCCACAGCCACTGCGGATTGGTTGTGTCCGTGATGTCCAGAGCGTAATAGAAGGGTCCACCACGTCGCATACCGAAGACGATGATCGTCTTCCAGACGCCGCTGATCTTGATGTCGGCGGCGATGGGGCTCGAGTCCACGAAGAACTGATGGTCGCCGCCGGTATCGGTGAGCGTCTTCAGGTTGTCGAGGAGGTCGGGCGGGATGAAGGCCCAGAGCTCCACCCCGTCGCTCTCGCGGAACGCATGGACCATCCCGTCGTTCGCGCCGGCGATGAGCACCTTCGTCCGGCTGGCCTGAGAAGTCTTGAAGGCCTGGTAGCTGGAGTCATTCAGCGCGAGCACAGGTGGGGTCACCAGGACCGGCGTCGAATGGAAGATGTCGCCGAGCTTCCACGCGCGCTCTTCCGTGAAATTCCCGTTTCCGTTCTCGTCGTAGGCGTCGATGCCCCTGGTGAAGTCGATGATGTTGTCGCGCTCGGTGCTGCTCGACGCGGCGAGCAGCGCCTGCGTGATCGCCGTGTTGCCCTTCGTGAACGACTGCCGTGCTCCGCCGGCGAACGTGTAGATGTTCCGATTCGCGGCGGGGGTGGTGCTCAGGACCTGTCCGGCTTCCCACACCAGCGCGGTGCTCAGAGGCACGCCATTGGCGTCCACCGGCACCAGGCCGCTGGAGTCGCGCTGGTAGGCCTTCAGGTATCCGCGCCAGAAGGGGCTCGACGGGTCGGACCTGAAGGCGGCGAGATAGGCCTTCGTGCTGCCCGTCGTGCTGGTCGTCGGCACGACCGGCGTCGCGAAGGTGAAGGTCGCCTGGACGATGCGCCGGATCGCATCCTGAAGCGCGCGTTCCAGCGCGCTCTCGTCGTCAGAAATGTAGAACTGGCCGCCACCGTTCTTGGCCGACTGACTGAGCGTGTCGTACGCGGCCTGCGTCTCGGCCGCGGTGGTGTTGACGGTGACGCCGAAGCCCACCGTGTGAACGATGACGTTCTGCAGACCTGTGAGCGCGGTCGCGTGATCCTGGGTGTAGCGGTTCGTCGCTTCGGCGGGCATGGTCCGGGTGCCCGCGGTCTGCATACCGTCCGTGATGAAGATCACGAAGTTCGGCTGGCACTCGAGCTGGATCGGGCTTGTGAACGGGCCCTGAGTGCCGTTCCCCGTCTTCAGCCCCTTGTAGTACTGGCCCACGTCGTAGAGCGCGTCGCCGAGCGGCGTGTTCCCGGTCGGGGCGAGGTTGTTGACCGCCGCCTTCATCGAGGACACGCTGCTGCCGACCTGCGCGACCACTTTCGCACCGTCGCCGTTAACACCGGTGCTGTCGTAATGGAACGTCATCACGCCGAATCGGACGCCCTGAACGCTGTCGAGAAGCTTGTTGATAACCTCCTGCGCGATCTGCATCTTCGGCTTGCTGCACGCACCGCCGCTCGTACAGGTTCCCAGCAGATAATTGAGGTAATTGCCGGTGAACAGATTGACCGTCGAGCCGTTGATCTTCCCGGACCAGTATCCCGCCGAGTTCAGCGCGGCCTGGGCCGCGGCGCTGCCGGTGCCGCTGACCGCCGACACGGTGTTGGCGTAGGACGTGTACGTGCCGCTGCTCGAGCCGCTCTTGTACACCTTGAGCGAGGCGCAGGACTGGTAGACCTTCGGCTTCCCCGACGGATCACAGTTGTTGAGGACCGGATAGTAGGCCCCGCTGCCGCTGGGCGGCGGAACGTCGAAGCTGTTCGACGGAGCGGCGTCGGCCATACTGCCCGAGTCGTCGATCATGATCACGACGTTCGGCTGGATGTTGGAGCCGAAGATGTCGCTGTCGTCGGCGAGTACGGCCGGGTGCACCTGTAGCGACAGGAACGTCGCAGTGACGACGAGGGCGGTCAGTCGCTTCACGATGTTCATGTCATTGACCTCACTGGGCTACCGGTCCAAAAGAGACCTGGGCATCAACGGTGCGCTGCGCGCTCCGAGGTCCCGTCCCCGAGCCGGTGATCGCGTAGTTGTAGAAGACGAAGCCGCCCGGGTTGTATCCGGTGCCGGAGCCGATGGAGTATCCGGCGCGCTGGGATGTGTTCAGGAAGCAGTTGGCGTCGGCGCCCGTCCCGGCCGCAACCGAGTATGAGAACGCGCCGATGGCCGTGGCGGCTTTCACGCATGTCGGTCCACCTGGCGTGATGGTGTCGATACCGACATTGATCCCGGCGTCGGCGGCGAAGAAGCTGCCCTCAGCGTACATTGTCCCGTACGCGATGTCGCCTTCCGTGCTCGACATGCGGACCAGGAAGATGCCGGACACGAGCAGCAGCACCATGATGAAAATCGCCATGACCGAGGCGATGCCGCGCTCGTCGGTGCAGTGACGCCACAGTCCACGCATGTCACGAGCCTCCATCAGGGATTCCTCAGCCTCACGTCCGAGGTGAGCGTGTACGTCTGCGCCGGCTGGTTGGGGACGGTTTCCCGCGCCGTCACCATGATGACGACGCGCCGCACGGCGGATCGCTCCGTCACGCTGGCGAAGGACGGCGCGCCGCCGAGCCCCTGGGTGTCGAGGTTGAAGGTCGCCCCCGGGGGATTCGGGATCGGATTGTTGGCCGAGTCGAAGTAGGCGAACCGCAGGGCGGTGACGCTCTCGGCCATCAGCTCGCCGTTCGCGCAGATATAGGATGCGCCGGCGCCGATCGCGCCCCGGACTCGCCGTAGGCCGGTGTTGTCGAGGCAGAAGGTGTAGAGGTTGCTCGCACCCGTGGTGTCGAGGTCGCCGGCGACGGCGAGCGCGGATTCGGTTGCCACCTGGACCGGATTCGAGAGGTCGTTCGTGTTGTCGTTGTCGATGTTCTCGGGGAAGTAGCCGGTCATGCGGATCTGCCGAGCCATGCGGTCCATCGCGACCCGGGCGTTCTGCTGGACGTCGAGCTTCCGCTCGCTGACCTGATACGCGTTGCGGCTCGGGTCGAAGACCTGAAAAATTCCGACGAGGATCAGCAGGAAGATGCTCATGGCGACCATGAGCTCGACCAGCGTGAAACCGTCCTGACCGCGAAGCACGCCGGGGCGCATTAGAAGAACCTCACGATCACGGTGCTCATGGTCACGTTGCTGGGGAGCCCGGGAACCGTGATCGTCACCGTGACCGTGCGAAGGGTCGCGCTGGTATTCGCGACCGTCACCTGGGCGCGGCCCGCGAAGGGTTGCGGCGTTCCCCACGCAGCGGTCTCGGCCGCCGTGAAGGTGAAGCCGTTGCCGGTGCCCGCCAGCATGTAGCGCCAGCGCCGAGCGATCGCCGATTCCGTGCCCGTCAACCCCGCGATGACGCCCGTATTGCTCGCCGTGTCCACGCCGTTCAGATTGCTGATGTTGGCGAACGGAACGTCGCCGACGTCCTCGAGGATGTGGCGTGCGCCGCTCACGGCCATGGTCATCCGTCCGCCGTCGGCGATCTGCTTGTACCCGACAGGGAACATGCTGGCCAGCGTCAGCAGGGCCACGACGAGGATCATCGAGGCGACCAGGACTTCGACGAGCGTGAACCCGCGACACTCACCGAGGGTTCGCGCCATCCGGCGATAGGTGCTCATGACGCTCCTCATGGGCAAGCCGTTCCGACGGCCTGAACCTTGATGCGGCCCGACGGGCTCACGCAGATATCGAGAGAGCCGGTGTTCGAGGAATTCTGGACTCGAAGAACTCCGGAGGCCGTCGCGGCCCCGAGCGAGTTGAACGTGATGTTCGGCCCAGCGGTGATGCGAGAGCCGTTCTCGAGCACTCGCCAGCCGTTCGCGTCGGTCCCGGCGCCGGTGTAGACGTTACCGCCGGGGCACGGCACGACGGTGCCGGAGCAGAACCGCATCCGGTTATTCGGGTTCGTCTGTGTCTCGGCGCTGAACGACACGCTGCGCGTGACGGCCAGCTGACGGGCTTGGTTCAGCGCGACGACCAGCGTTCGCGCGGCGCTGTCGGTCTCCTGCGCCCTCGAGTAGCTGAGGTAGAGCGGGAAGCCGATCGCGCTGAGAATCCCGATCACGGCGACCAGCACGACGAGCTCGGCCACCGAGAAGCCAGCCGCGCCCAGCCGGAAACTACGTCCGAGGATCACGGTGTTCTCCCTCATGTTCGACTCGTATTTGAGCGCACGGGGCATCACGGCAAATGTCCATCCGCGGACGGTTGGAGCAATGGGTGTGCCACGGCATGCTGGCCGTGGAAACGCGGACTTAGGGGAGCAGCAGGAGAGTCAGTGACAAATTGCTAAGCGCGACGTGACAAAGATCGGCCATTTTCAAGAATTCGCCAACGATTCCGGAAAGCTACGAAGCGCTCAGGCGTCTATATATACGGGGCTCGTCCACGCCTGTGCGCCATCCTCCTGCGTCACGCGAATCCAGTAGGGGTGGCAACGGTCACGTATGGGTGACGGGTCGGTGTGATCGAATCGGACTTCTCGCGTGTGGTCTCGAATCGCGAGCCGGCGCGCAAACACTCTGAGGTCGACACCGCCCGCGGGAAAAACTCGCGTCCGGCCGTCGGCCAGCTCGGCCAGGGCGATCTCAAGCTCGACCACGGGTGAGTGAAACCGGATGACGCCGTCGGACGGCGCCTCGACCGTGACGTCGATCCCGTCGTCGTCCCCGGTCGTGTTGGATACCCACGAGATGCGACGGGCCGAGCGCTCGCGAATCCCCTTTTCCGGGTTCTCCATCGCGAAGGTCGCCGCGTCGACGAAGCGGCCGTTCGAGAGCTCGACGTGGCCGTCCCACGTCGTCAGGCGATCGCGCCCGCGGACGCGTGAGCCCGCCCATCCGATCCGGTATCGGCGAGAGCCTGCGAACGACGCGGGCGTGTACGGAGAGAGCGTCCTTATATGCTCGATCCCGCGGAAGATGTCCACGCGCTCGATTGGCCCCGTCCCGACGGCGCGGCCACTCACCGTGACCCGACCTTCGGTACGCCCGGCGGCGCCCATCGGCAGACCATTCACGGCGAGCTCGATGTGGATTCGCTGCGCGGCGGTGACGCCGTAGCAGCGGCGGGCCTTGATCGCGTCGAACACGGCCTCGCGCGTCAGCGATTCGGCCAGCACGCAGGTGAGGCCTCCGTAGGCGCCGAACGTCGATGCACCGGGATGGCTGGCGCCGGGACGGCCCTTGTGCCCGTCAGAGTTGGCGACGACGCCGACCTTGTAACCCTGTCGGATCGCGTCCTCGAGGAGCCACTCGAATCGCCCCCAGTCCGAATAGATCTCGACAACCGGCTCGAGCGCGGGGTCGTGGAAGCCCACGATGTCCGCGTAGCGGCCGCCGATGTGCGGGATCAGCAAGACGTCGTCCCGGCCCGCGAACTGGGCGAACAGATCGGTGACCGGAAAGCAATCGGTCGCTGCATCGCGCATGTCGTCGACCTCGGCGTGCGACGAGCGGTGGAGCGCGGCGATGTCGCCGCGGAACATGACGTTGCGATCGCCCCCG
>Ga0126369_10000802_pt1 | contig 21125 bp, 18 predicted proteins | sample PanSoiMetaPlot_1_FD_109646 | JGI IMG/M metagenome (GOLD analysis project Ga0126369, IMG submission 109646) | Tropical forest soil microbial communities from Panama - MetaG Plot_1 | ecosystem: Environmental > Terrestrial > Soil > Tropical forest > Bulk soil | place: Panama | collected 2016-02-17 | reverse complement strand
GGATTTCCCCTAAGCTCTGAGGTATCCACTGTATACCGCGATTTGCACAACTATACCCGGGTCATTCCACTGGGGAGAAAACTTTACACTCCGAGCGCGCGATACTGGAAGGCTCGACGCGTGTCTCGCCGTTCCCTACCTCTATCTATCTGAAAAACCAATTACTTAAAAGCTGTTAAACGACTTTCACACACTCTTCAGTTGGCGACCCAAATGCAAAAGCAGATGCAGCCCTCGTGTTTTCTATTCATCGTTGAAAGGATAAAGCCTGTGATTCAGCTTTGGTCTTCAAGGCTCGCATCGTACCTTGTTGCAACTACGTTCGTAACCACGCTCGCGCTCTGCTTGTCAGGAGCTATCGCTGCATCTTCGATTCCGGCCGGCTGGACCTGCACTGGCAGTTGCGGATCGAGTGGGGCGGACGGAGTCGTACCACTTTCACCCGCAGGCAATCCTGCTTATGAATGGATTTCAACAAATGGGGGCATTCCCGGTGTCGGAGGGCTTGCAGGTGTTACGGGTGCCGGGGGACGGGGCAGTTCGACCAACGGGTCCACGCTCAAGACGATTACGTTTGCAGCAGCCGCCAACAGCCTGTTGAACTTCGACTTTAACTACACAACCACTGACGGCGCTTTCGTCTCGGACTACGCTTGGGCAGAGCTTTTTAATTCCGCAAGCGCCCCGATAGCGCAGCTCGCCACGGCGCGCACCACTCCCGGCGGAAACACGATTCCTGGATCGAACATGCCGGTACCGGTAGGCACGCTGAATCCCTCGATGGTCACCATCCGACCCGGGCTCACGATGTGGTCGCCGTTGGGCTCATCTTCCGGAGCCTGCTTCCTCGGCCCAACTCAGGGCTGCGGCAGCACGGGCTGGACGAGTTCCAGCTTCACGATTGGAACCGCCGGCAGCTACTTCCTGCTGTTCGGCGTCACCAACTGGAACGATGAACTTTTTGACTCTGGGTTAGCAATCGACGGAGTCACCGTGAACGGGCAACCGATCAGCGGCGCGGCTCCGGAGCCAGCCAGCCTGCTTCTTCTTGGCCTTGGCGCTGTGCCACTGCTGCTGAAGCGCCGCCGCTGCTAGAAGCATTTATCTTGATTGCGCGAAAAGGCCACTTCCGCGGCACCGCCAAAGAAAAGGCTTTTTCTTTGGATGACACCATGTCGTCTTATTTGACCAGTTGAGTTATTTAATTAGTTGAGAGCGCCCAGGGAGCCCTTCGCATGAATTAGAACTGCGGCTTCGTGACGGCTGTCCGCATTCAGTTGCCTCATCACCCGGGCGATGTGATTCTTCACCGTAAATTCAGAGAGATTCAATTTGCCGGCGATCTCTTTGTTCGTCATTCCCTGGGCCACCAGGGCCATCAACTGACGCTGCCGGTAGGTGAGTCCCAACCTTACTCCACGGGTTTTTTCGGCGCGTTCGCGAAGAGGCTTTTCCTCGCTGGCAACACGCTCAAATAACAAGCGGCACAATTTTGGCGGGCACACGGCCTCTCCTTCCGCAACTCGGCGGACCGCGGATACAATTTCCTCAGAAGAGGCGTCCTTCAGCAAATAGCCGCGCGCCCCGTTTCGTATGGCGTGCAAGAAACATTCCGGATCGTCGTCCATCCCAAAAAATATCGCTTTGGGAAGCTGCCGGTGCGGTGGCGGAGTTTCCTCCAAATCCTTAGCGCATGCGGCCTTCAAGGAATCCATCAAAAGAACATCGAAGGGCTCTCCCGCAGATTCGGGGAGTATGTTTACGGAGCATTCCTTCCCAACCGCGATGATTCCCGGTCTCTTCCGGAAAAGTCGTGCCATGGTTTCGCGCAACAATCGGTTCTGCACCACCAGACACACACGGATAGAAGGTTTGCACTTGTCCGGAAACTTCACATCAATCCCACTGTCTCGACTGGTCACAAGTCATCCCTCCATAGCCACGACTCATTTTTACGCTGACCACATCGCCCCGGTCGGTACCAGAATTCATGTAGACCTAACGGACGTACCCCCCTTTATTTTATTCCCCAGCCACGACCCCCTAGAGTGCTACGATGCGACGTCGATCGGAATAGGATGTAGGGTCTTTCGGCAAGTTCGCCGGCGCTTCTGTCTTTAAACCTGAACCCGGGCCGAGAATAAAAGTCTCGGGCGCACACGAGAAACCTTCCCGGCAACGTCCTAAGTCATAGCCCCTAGTTTGTGGTTTGAGCGCCTTACGCCGTCGTCGATGGCGTCTCTTCCGTGGTAGCCGGTGGCGGGGGCGTTGCTAACGCCGAAAGCCGCGCGGAAAGCACTTCTGCAAGCAGATCGATCACTTTTCTTGCGGCGCTGCCATCCGCATCTTTTTCCGGATTGTATTGTGCGATGTCCAGACCGAGCAGATTTTTGCGTTTTGCAAATTCCGTTAGGGCCGTTTGCGTTTCGGCGAAAGAGAGTCCGCCGCCGCCCGGCGCATTCGTAGCAGGGAATTCTTCCTGTGCGATCACGTCTAAATCCAGATGCAACATGAATTCGCGTCCGTCCGCGTGCAATTGTGCAATCGCGTTATTCGCTGCTTTCTCCGCGCCCACTGACTGGATACTCGCCGCCAGGATATGACGTATGGGCGAGTGCTCCAGGAATTCCTGTTCTGGCGGATCGATGCGATGCAAACCAAAAATCAGTGTATCGGGCTCGCGAACCAGCGGCGGTTCGCCCCAGAAACGCACCAACTCTGGTGAGCCGCGGCCGATGATGCTGGCGAGAACCATGCCATCAAGCCGCCCCGAGGGGGTGCTGGCAGGCGTATTCAAATCCGCGTCACGGTCAAACCACAATAAATTCACGTGGCGATAGTAGCGCCGCGCGCCGCTCAACAGTCCAATGCTCTGCGCGCAGTCTCCGCCTAGCAGCAACACCAGCGCGCCGGACTTTACCGCCAACTCCGCGCGTGGTTTCAAGTCGTTCAGCAAGGCCACAATTTCCGGCAAATTTCGCGCACGTTTGTGTTCTTCGTCTTCGGCGAACCGCCGCGGCGCGCAATCTCCATAATCTGTTACTTCGTATCCGATGGCTTGGAGCTTTTCAACGATGCCCGCGGCGCGAAGTGCGGCAGGCGCTTTCTCGGTTCCGGGAAAAAATCCAGCGGCGCTTGAGGGTGCGCCGATCAAGGCAAGCTTATTCGGCTGACGGACGATTTTGACCGCCAAGGTACGCTCCTTTTCCTGCAGTCGGTAATTGCCAGGTTACAGCGAGTCCAGCCGGTTCGATTCCCCACCCGGCAAAGTAATTTTTCGCGATCGCCCAGAGCTAACGCCGGGGAGCAGCAGCAATGGTCGCCAGTTCCGGAGGCAGTGTGAAGCGTACGTCCTCGCGGATCAAGTCGAGATCCCGTTGATCGGTGAACCCAAACTGTGCCAACCGTTCGCTCACTTGTTCCACCAGCACTTCTGGGGCCGACGCGCCGGCTGTCAGGCCCACGCTCTTGACGCCCTCCAGCCACCGCGGATCGATGTCCTCGGCGGAATCGATCAACTGTGCTCCACGATTCAAGCGCTGCGCCAATTCCACCAGGCGGTTGGAGTTTGAGCTGTTCTGCGAGCCCACCACCAGGATCAGGTCGACATCCTTGGCAACCTGTTCCACCGCTTCCTGTCGGTTCTGCGTCGCATAACAAATATCGTCGCTGGCCGGACCGATAATTTTGGGGAACTTCTGCCGCAGACGCGTCACAATCTCCTGCGTATCGTACAAGCTGAGTGTAGTCTGCGTCAGGAACGCCAGTTTGTCGGGATCCTCAACCTGCAAAGCATCGACTGCTTCCACCGAATCCACTACCAAGGTGCGGTCTGGCGCTTCACCGGACGTGCCCACGATTTCCTGATGATCCCGGTGTCCGATCAGAATGATGGTGCGCTTCTCTCGCGCAAACTTCAGGGCTTCCAGGTGCACCTTTGTCACTAGCGGGCAGGTGGCGTCAATCACGCGCAGTTGGCGTTCTCTCGCTTCCCCGCGCACGGTGGGCGGCACACCATGGGCGCTGAACACCAGCACCGCACCGTGGGGAACCTCCGAAATCGCTTCCACGAAAATCGCTCCGCGCCTGCGGAGTTGTTCCACCACGTAGGTGTTGTGAACGATTTCATGGTGGACGTACACCGGAGCGCCATACGCTTCCAGTGCCAGTTCTACTATGTCTACCGCGCGAACCACACCCGCGCAAAAGCCCCGGGGACGAACGCGAAGCAGGATCTTAGCTTCAGTTTGTGGTGCCATCTTGTTCCTAAGCTGCTGAATTTTCAAAATACTATCATACCAAAGCCATCCTTCCCCTGCATGCCCGCTCTGCTTGACCGAAAAAAATAGGTCTTACTGGCATTTGGGACAGTTCCCAGCGGCCCACTTCACGGTTAAAATACCCTTATTCGAGCGTAAGGGTACCCTATGGCCGAAGAAGGACAAAACCGGCGGCGCAGTGAACGCGTGATGCTACGCATGTCCGTGATGGTGCTGGCGGAAGACGAGGAACGTCACCAAAGACAGATGCAAGCCTACACCCAGGTGGTCAATGCTCACGGCGGCCTGCTGCAAATGAAATCGCACATTCACGTGGGCCAGTCCTTTCTGTTGACGAACCCCCGCAGCGGCGCAGAAATGAGTTGTCGTGTTGTCCGCATCGAAGATTCCGGCCTGGAGCTCTACAATATTGCGTTCGAATTCGACCGTCCCGCTCCGAATTTCTGGCCAGTCGTCTTTCCGCCCGCCGACTGGGCCGTACCCGCAACCAAGTAAATATCCGCCAAATGGCCCAACTTTTTTGTCGCTCCCGTGTTTCCAATAGTGTGGAGGTACGTTACGTGGACTTGGCAAAACGTCGTTCAACAGGAGTACTGTTCGCCGGCGTCTTACTGGGCGGACTGGTTTTGGGTGGCTGCGACGACAACGTTGAGGTAATTCGCGATCCCGACATGCATATTGCGAAGGGCATGACCTGGGCCTGGCGGCCTCTGGGAGCCCCTGCACCAACCGGCAGACCCGTCGTTTCGCGCGACGTGATCGCGAATCCGGCTCCGACGCCGCCTCCTCCTCCGCAACACTTCGAGAGCAAACGCGACTGGAACACCCAGGCCAATCGCAATCAACTGAAAGAGGCCATCGGGCATGCCCTGAAATCCAAGGGGTTGGTGCAGGTGAATGATCCGGCCGCTGCGGATTTTCTGGTGGACTATCACGTCGCCGTGAAAACGCGCAATGCCACCGTGCAGACCGTCTACCCCGGTTGGGGTTGGGGTTGGGGTTGGGGTTGGGGTCCGCCCGAAGTGGAATTCCAGAACGTGCGCATCAGTGAAGGGACCTTCGTGGTCGATCTGGCGCTGCGCAATCCAAAAAAACTGGCGTACCGCGCAATCAGCCAGAAATCCATGAGCAACAAAACCACGATTTCACCGTACCAGGCGCAGGAGGCTGTCAACCATTTGCTGAAGGACCTAAAGCCAGCATAAGGCTCACGTAGAGTTTGAAAATGACTCAGGAGAACCGCCACCGCGAGGAGATAATGCGACAGTGACATCCCTGGCAAAACTGCGCGGGCCTTCGACGTACGATCCGCAACTATTTTCACCAATCGTCGGCCATTCCCGCGGACACGGGCTTCTTTGCCAGGCCGCTTTCGATCGCCGCGAACCATTCGTTCGAAGGCATGGGGTTGGTGTGTACGCACCCATGCCGGCCAAGAGTTATCGCTCGCGGTCTTCCTTCATAGCGTGCCGTCAACGCCACGATGGGGACGTGTTTCCGGTTGACGCTTCTCGTTTGCGAATTACCGCGGTAGCCTCGAAACCATTTACATCGGGCATGTGAATGTCCATCAAAATGACGTCGAATTCAGGGAAACAACGACAGTATCGAATGGCTGCCAGGGTGTTGGTTGCTTTGAACTTTTGAAGCTGACCTACAGCTGCCCTTGCTTCCTCTTCAATGCCAGGCGCAGGTCCAGGTTGTTGATTAGCCGGTGAAGGTAGTTGGCGTGGACGCCCAAGATTTTTGCAGCTTGCGTAAAACTCCCGTCGGCCTGATCCAGAGCCGCCATGATGAGCTGCTTTTTCAAGTTGCGAATCGCGTCGTGGTACTTCGTAGGTGTCTCGGCGGTGCCGGGAGAAGATGTCTCGAGCAACGGTTCCGGCAGATCCTCCGGCAAAATCATGTCGGACGAGCCGATGACCACAGCGCGTTCCATCGCGTTTTCAAGTTCGCGGACATTTCCGGGCCATGTATAGCCCTGCAGACTGGCGCGTGCTGCGGGCGAGATTCCTCTGAGCACTCGATTACACCTTTTGGCATAACGCGCGGCGAAATATTCGGCCAGCACGGGAATATCTTCCGCGTGTTCCCGCAGCGGCGGAAGCGCCAGGGAAATAACATTCAGCCGGTGGAAGAGGTCGGCGCGAAACTTTTCTTCCTTCACAGCTCTCTGTAAGTCCTTGTTGGTCGCGGCGAGAAAACGCACATTGATCTTGATCGAACGGGTTCCACCGACGCGCGTAAACTCACGCTCCTGAAGCACGCGAAGAAGTTTCGCCTGCAGAATTGGCGACAATTCTCCGATCTCATCGAGAAACAAGCTGCCGCCCTCCGCAACTTCGATCATGCCTTTCTTCTGCGCAATGGCACTGGTGAAGGCGCCTTTCTCGTGGCCGAACAGCTCGCTTTCCAGAAGGGTTTCGGAGATCGCAGCGCAATTCAACGCCACGAATGGGTGACTCTTGCGGTTGCTGTTGTTGTGAATCGCGCGAGCGGCAAGTTCTTTGCCGGTTCCGCTTTCGCCGCAGATCAGGACGGTGGCATCGCTGGGCGCGACGCGCTCGATGAACTGGTAAACCTCGCGCATGCGGGAGCTGCGTCCCACCATGTCGTGTTCCAGGCTGGCCTGGGCGCGCAATTGCTGATTCTCAATACCCAGCGACTCGAATTGCCGCGCGTTTTCGATGGCAATGGCGGCCAGCCCGGCAATCGCGGAAGCAAGCTGCAAATCATCTTCCGTGAACGGCGTTGACGGATTGGTGGACTCCAGATAGATAATGCCAATGGGCGAATGGGCCGCAACCAAGGGAACGCAAAGCACAGACGTGGCGGGGATTTGTTGGCCGGCGCTCGCGGCAGAGCCGGCTTCGAGCAGGAATACCCGCTCTTCGATCACTTTGCGAAGCAGTGCCTGGCTGACGTGGACGGGCTGGTCAGGTCCGGCAGCGCGGTCCCAAGCCACATGCGACAAAATCTCGAGTGAAGAGTCCTTGACCAGTATCACGGCGCCTCGTTCCGCCGGGATCACGTCGAAAATCATACCCAGCAACGCCCATTGCACCGATTGCACGTCGCGAATCGTCCCGATCGCCGCGCTGATTCGCAACAGCGCACTCAAATTTCGCGACAACCGTTCCGATTGGGGCAATGCCGCCAATGATTCCGGATTGAGGTACAACAGCCCTTCGCGATGAATTTCCTGGAGGGGCGGTTTTTCGGCTAGCTGGTCATCCAGCTGCAACGGATTGGAAATTGCCCGCGAGACATCGGTCTGGAACAAAAACACTGAATCTCCGACAGCAATCTGATCGCCGGAGTCCAGCTCGCACTGTGTCACCGGCATGCCGTTGACGAACGTGCCTGCCGTGCTTTCCAGGTCCGTCAGGATAAACCGCCCATTCTCCACCGCGATCCTACAGTGCTGCGGTGAGACGGCAGCGTCTTGCAGACGAATTGCACTGGAGGAAGCGCTGCCGAGGCAGACCGTGACCTCCAGAGAGAATTCAGTTTTCCGCAACGGGCCGCTCAAGGCCAGAAGCTTGGGTTGCACAGCGGGGCCTTTCATGCAACGTCTCCAGCGGTACCGCACAACTCGCTGGCGGCAAGATTCTAGCCGCAAGTCACGGCCAGTACCAGCGGAACTATCCGAAGGGATAGTGCGACTATACGATCGGAACGTATCACCCCATCTCCATGGTTTGCGCCCGTCATGCGGCTACGTCTCCATTAACTCGCTTCCATTCTGTGAGTTAGCGACATCTGGCCGAAAGCGGAATCTTTTGGGCTCCCACCGTCCAATTCTCGCGCTCCCCTCAACGCCTTCCCAATATCCGAATGGATAGGGGCGCCTTCCCCTTCGCCGCGACGTTGCCGCGGTCAGTCATTCTCCAATCATCATCAAGTTGATTGAAATCAATGCACTGTCTGACCCAACTACTGGCACAGGGCGAACGAATTTCTTTGGCATGCCGGGTGCTTTACTCAAATGCGTCCAGCGAAAACAAAAGGGGAGAGGTGGTTTATGAAGTTCAGAAACATTATTCGGATGCAAGTGATGACCTTGGCGGGTTTGGGAGTAGCAATGTTGTTCGCCGGCTCCGCGTATGCGCAGCAGGAAATGGACCCAACACCGTTTGCCGACGGCCCTTACGTAGAGCCGATGGCCCAGCCAGCGCCGGCCGCGTACTCCACGACTACTTCGAATGCGGTCATGACCCCGACGGATGCTCAGCGCGCGTCTGTCACCATAGCGTCTCCTTCTCAGGTCGAGACCGCTGCGGTGTGGACGCCGCTTGACAACCTGGCCCTGTTGGCATTGTTTGGTTGCGCGGGCTGTATTCTGCTGTACGAAATTTCGCAAGCGAGGCGCATATCGTACAAGGTCGCCGCAAATGAAGCTGCGTATCTGCCACGTCGCGTGTCGATGTCGTAGCTGAACCCAGCACTCCGAGGAACACTCCGGGAGAAGCGGTTCGCCGCAACTCCCGGAGTCGTTTTTTGGGTCGCTGTTTGGCAACTGCCCTGCCAGGCTGATATCTTCGGGGCATGCTCCTACAAAACAAAGTGGCATTAATTACCGGTTCGGGCCGTGGCATTGGCCGGGCCATGGCCAAACTATTCGCGCAGGAAGGAGCCCGCGTTTTTCTTACTGCGCGAACGGAGGCGGAACTTTCTGCAACTGCGAAAGAGATCGTCACCGCCCATGGCGAGGCGGCATATATTACGGCGGATCTGACCCGCGAGGCGGATTGCCCGCACGTTGTTGCGGCCGCGCGTGAGAAGTTCGCGCGGATCGATATCCTGGTGAATAACGCTGGGCACTATGGCCCTGTCGTCCCGGTGGAGGACTATCCTCTCGAAGAATTCGACAGCGTGATTGCGGTGCACCTGCGCGCGGCTTTTGTGCTCAGCAAACTCGTGCTGCCGGAAATGTACGCGCGCAAGTCCGGCATCATCCTGAACATTTCCAGTTTGTCCGCGAAGTCCGCTTTTGGATGGGGCTCCGCATACGCCGCGGCGAAAGCGGGGCTGCTTGGCCTGACGCGCGTGATGGCCGCGGAGGCGTCACGGCAAGGCGTGCGCGTAAATGCGATTTGCCCCGGGCCCGTGACCGAAACGGTGATGTCGAAGGAACTCGGGAATACTCTGGCAGAAAAGTTGGGGGTCAGCCCCGAAGAACAACTGAAGGGATTTCTCAATTCGATTTTGCAGGGCCGCGGCCAGACGGCCATGGAGATTGCCCAAGCTGCGCTGTTCCTCTGTTCGGGCATGTCGACCGCCATAGTAGGCCAGTCCATTAACGTCGACGGCGGCGGCGCCTTTTTCTGAAGCGTCCTTTGATTTATGGATGAAAAAGTGATTTGTGTAACATCAAGCAAATGGGTTCTTACCGTTTTCGCGACGGAGGCGCATTCCTCAAAGGATTCGTGCGAGATTCCGAGGGATGCCAAACGCATCGATCACATTAATTGTCAGCAGGCTTCTCGTGATGCTAAGGTGCTGGAAGACGGCTCGTACCATGTGGGAATGTTGCATGCACGCTTTAAGGTTGAGCTGACCCTGATGGTCGCAAAGGACGGTTACGAGACCTTTGTGAAGCACTCTGGCGACCACCTATCTCTGAATTAGTGCAAATCGTTCCTGAAGACAGCGCCCGACTTCATCACAAATTTCACACGCTGCAATTCGCTGATGTCTTTTAGCGGATCATTGGAGACAGCCACCAGGTCCGCCCACTTCCCTGCCTCAACCGTTCCCATCTTGTCGCTCCAGCCCAACAATTCGGCGGCAGTCGTCGTGGCCGTGCGGATCGCCTGCATCGGCGTCATGCCGTAAGAAACGTAGTATTCAAATTCCTTGGCCTCGTTCAGCGCCTTCCAGTCAAAGCCCCCCGCATCTGTGCCCAAAACGATGTTCACGCCTTTCTTCAGCGCCAGTTGGAACGCGGCCTTTTCTGTGTCCACCATCTTCGGCCAATTCCCGCCGCGGCCGGGCGCCACCGCCGCTCCCACCATGATTGTCGGAACCCAATAGATCCCCCGCCGAACCATTTCATCCATTTCCGATTCGGTGAGCCCATCGCCGTGTTCAATGGAATCGACCCCAGCCTTCAGCGCTGCGGCGATTCCGTCGCTGCCAATCGCGTGTGCGGCGACTTTGTGGCCTAACCGGTGCGTTTCGTCTACGATGGCTTTGGCTTCCTGGTCGGTGAAGTTCACGTGGCTGTGCAGCACGCCATCCGGACCATAAAAATAGCCGTGGTCGGAGTAATACTTAATCCAGTCCGCCCCATACATCACCTGCTCACGCACCGCCTTGCGGGCTTCTTCGACGCCATCGACATACTGAACTCCCTTGGGCATCTTCAATTCCCAGGAATAGCCCAGCAGCGGATACATGCCGGTAGGCGTCATCGCTCGGGTGGAAACTTGCATGTGCGGCCCGGGGATTTCGTCATTGTCAATCGCGGTCTTCACGTCTACGTCGGCATACATCGCGCCTTCTGTCTCCAGATCCCGGAGCGCGGTGAATCCGTGGGAAAGCGCAATCTGCGCGTTGCGCGCACCGAGAATCGCCCGGTAAGGGATGGACTGCTTCAGCAGTTGCTCGTCGTAGTCCGCCGCCGTAACGTCTCCTTGCAACAACACGTGCGTGTGCGCATCCACCAATCCCGGCAGCACAGTCCCCGTCGACAGGTCGATCACATCCGCGCCCGCAGGAGCCTTGCCGCCGACGGTGACGCTGACTATCTTGGCGCCTTCGATCAGGATCCAAGCATTTGTTACCGGCGCTTCGCTCTTGCCATCAATCAATCGGCCGGCGCGAATCGCGACACGTTTCGCGGGCGGTGCGGTGGCTCGTTGCGCGTGCGACGTCCCCACGACCAGCAATAGACAAACTGCAGTCAGACCAATACCCGAGCGGCGCCATTCCTTCATGGTTTCCTCCAGGAAGCCGCACAGCGTAACAAGTAATGGAGCTAAAGGAAAGAAAAAGCCAGCCGCTCTCTCAGGACGGCTGGCCCATTCTTTTTGTCCGGACTCAAGACTTCCTTAAGCGAACTGCAAGACCTGAATCCGTATGCTCGGGCAAAACTCCAAACCCAATCGTCAGTGCGCCGGCTCCGAATCCGGTCGACGCAGCGGCCGGCGTACCCATTCCTCCGAAACGGCCGTAGCCCGGCGCGCCGCCAGCACCCAGGAACTCTGGCTCGCCGCCAGCCGTGCCACCCCGGATTCCCAGCCCTTCTGAACCAGGTAGAGGGAAGCCAGAAAAACCGCAATTCCGGCAAAGCCAAGCGCGAACAGCGCAAACGCTGCCAAAAGCTCACGCACAAAATAGAGTTGTAGAGCCGCTATTACACCCAGAAACATCCACATCCACTTGCGCCAGTTGTCTTTGGCTTTGTTTGCCATTTTCGCTGCCCCCTCCGACGGACCAGGCTTGTGTGGCGAGAGTTTGCTGCCTCGTTAGATGCACGGCCCTGTCCAAAAGACCGATGCATCTGACCTGTCCTATTAGACAGGGTAGGGGGGGTGATGGCTATGGTACAGAGGCATCAAAATTGGGGGCAAACCCGGCGTATAGTACCGCCCATGCCGAAACGGAACCTGTCTATATTATTGATCGCACGAGATATGCAAGATCCCTGCCTACGGCTAAGATATTCGCTTTTTATTCGTACTACCGTCCTGTGGAAAACCTGTACTTCGGTACAGGTTTTGGCCGGGGACAAAACCGGATGCTCAAACAGGAGTCAGTAAGTCCAGTTTGTCCAAAGGGGAGACAAACGTGCCTGTGGCCTAGTTGCCCTTCAACCCGTAGCCCGCGTCGAACGGCAGTTTGCCGTCCACACGCAGCACCTTAACCGCGCTGTTGATGGAGTAGACGTCTACCAAGCCGATGGCCCCGGGGATGGCTTCGACGGCGCGAAACAGCTCTTCATCACTGGCGACGATCACCACAACTTTCCGCGTCTCATTGACCTTGGCCAGCAACGCCTTCACGTTCGCGCCTTCCACGCCGAACAGCTTTTCGATGGCGTAGCGCATATCCGCGGAGTCGGGATCGTGAATCACCAGGGTGAAGGGTTTGCCGTCGGGCCACTTTTTTTGCGTGCCTTTGCACAACTTCGCCAGAACAGCCATGGGAACGTCTTGCAGTTTACTTCCGGCTGACGCGACCACGGCCCAATTCTTCAAAGCGGAAAAGAGAGGGGCGGCGGAACAGAGCAATAGGCATACCAGGACCGCCAGGTGAAGCAATCGGCGAGAACAAAAGTCTTTCATAGTTCCAAACCCTTCGGACGGATATCCCCAGTTTCAATAATGGGGACGGCGCGTACAAGCACCGGTTCAAAACAATGTGCCCAACCAGCCGATGACAACCACGATCATCGCGGCCGCCGTCGGCCCACTTGCCAAATGCGCACAACTGGCCGTTGGTCCAGTATCCGGCCAGTGAGTCAGACCGCTAACTTGGTGCAGTACGTCGCGTGTGACTGAAAACTCGAGTCTGGAGTTGATCGCTCATGAAACCGAATCTGCTTCGCTGGCTTCCCTTTCTCTGCTTGAGCTTGCTTCCCGCAGCCGCCCCAGCACAACAAACCGCCCATGTCGCCCCGGCCAAGACGGTGACGGCCAAGCCCGCCGTCAAGGTTGCCCCCGGCACACTATTCTTCTTCGGCACGCTGGCGATTTCAACGAAATCCAAGGATGCGAAAGAGAATCTGGAAATGGCCCTGGACCAGTACGAAAACGCGGGCTTCGACCAGGCCATGATGCACGCGGAAATGGCTACGAATTCAGACCCGAAGTTCGCGCTCGCCTACGCAGTGTGGGCGTTCGCGGCACGCCGTAGCGCTCCTGCGCCGGAGGTGCTCGCCAAAGCGAAAGCGCTGGCAACCAAGTGCACACACGATGAATGCCTGCTGATCAGCTTTTTGAACGGAGTTCAAGACGCCAACGTGCTACCGGCAATTTCGGCGATGAACGATCTTCTGGCGCGTCACCCTAATAACAAGCACGTTTTGTATCTAGCTGGCGAATGGCTCTTTTTTCAAGGCGATTACCAGCGCGCCATGCAGATCTGGTCGAAGTCGCTCGAACTCGATCCGGACTTTCCCCCGGCACTGAATATGATGGGCTATTGCTATGTGGAATCCGGCGATCCCAACCCCAAAAAGGCCGTTGATTACCTGAAACACTACGCCGCGGTGCTTCCCAACGAGGCGAACCCGCAGGATTCGCTGGGGGAAGTCTTGCGCATGGCCGGGGACGATTCCGGCTCACTGGCGCACTACGCCGAAGCGCTGCGCATTTCGCCCACCTACATCACTTCGCAATACGGCCGCGGAGACACCTATACATTGATGGGCAACTTCATTCAGGCACGCCAGGAATACGAGACCGCGCTGAAAATGGCCACGACCGCGCATGATCGTTTGCATATTGAATTTCAGAAAGCACTGGTGAATTTCTGGAACAGCGACCCAAAGACCGGTCGTAAGGAACTCGCGCGCCTGTCCGAAAGGGCCGTCGCCGATAAAGACTGGATGGCACAGTTTGAAATCGACTACGCCCGCGCGCTGCTGGCCCCGGACGCGGAAAGCCAGCGCCAACTCCTGGCCGGCCTGGAAACGCAATTTCTCGCGCCCGTTCCCGGCATGCTGGATTCCGACCGCAATTCCGCACTGGCCGATGTGCTTCGCGAACAAGTGCGGCTGGCCACGGAAACCGGTCAAAAGGACGCCGCCGCTGCCACCTTGGATCGCCTGGCGCACCTGTCGGAAAGTTCTCGCGACATGCTTGTCGAGAACGTCTATGAATCAGCTCGCGGTTATGCCGCATTCGCAAACGGCGATTTCGGAAAGGCCGCCCAGCAGCTTTCCGCGGACTTGCACTGTCCTTTGGTTGTGCGGGAATTCGCCATGGCCCAGGAAAAACTGGGCAACGCCAAAAGCGTCGAGGAGGCACAGACGCGTCTGAAATACTTGCGGATGCCCACAGCGGAGTGGTACGTAGCCAGCCATAAACAGGGATCGCACGCGCAAAATGTTGCGCCGTAAATAGAGTTTCCCCCCTAAACACGAATCGCGCTTCAGCAAGCACTTGCCGGAGCGCGATTCCTTTTGGTAAGACAGCTTAGGCCTTCTTGAGCAGGCGCGTGATCCATACCAGAATCACCGCCCCCACGAACGCAACGATGATCGAGCCGATCATTCCGCCACCAGGCCAGATCCCCAGCATCCCAAAAATCCATCCGCCCAGGACTCCGCCCAGTATGCCCAGAATGATGTCCACGAGCACTCCGTAGCCACCACCCTTCATCACTTGGCCCGCCAACCAACCCGCTATCAAGCCCACCACGATCCAAGCAAGAAAACCCATCGCGTAGCCTCCTTGGCTCCCTGAGGGAGCATAGTCTTGGGCGGGAGATTGGCTATAGTTTGTTCTTACCCCAGACAACACGCAAGCCCGTTGAGAGCAGCAAATCATTGCTCTTCAGGCCGAATGGCGGATTGCTTAAATAACCATCTGTGAAGGTAATCTGCCAGCTAAGCCACTTCTTGATAACCGTCGCTGACGTGGCGTTAAGCTGGTAACGATACTGACCGAGATTGGACATATTCGGATAATACACAAAGCGTTCGCCAATGGTGGTTCGCGCAGCAATCTTGGTGTGCAGTTCTTCGCCTACAAGAATTTCCGCGCTGTTGGTCTGCTGCCCGGGAAAGAACATGAGCGGGTTCAGTAAAAAGTATTGCCCAAACGAATCGCGGTCGTAGCTGGCACCGCCAAACACATCAAAGGTGGTGCGGTCGCTCTTGATGACATGGTAGCCGACACCACCGCCATAAACCTGGCGTAGGTTCAGGTGTTGCAACTGGTTGGTTTCAAAGTCCGCCAGCGCGAAGATAAAAATGCGTGGCCTGACGTTCAAGTCTCCGCGAACCCCGCCGCGAAAATCATTAGCCGTGGTGCGAGCCGGCGGCGTACTGTTGTCGTTGGCATAGACATAGGTGCTATAGACCGTCAGTTTGTCACGAGGTGTCTCGCGCACCGCGGTCGTGGCCAGGGTATAAGAAAGCGCCGAAGAGTTGCCGCTGGTCAGCGCCAGGCCCGTGTCCAGCAGGCCGCTCCAGAAGTAATTGAACTTCGGATGCGCCATTTTTTCCGCCTCGGTGTCGAAGCTCTTCTGCTCCACATCATTCCGCACCGCTACGATGCTGTCTTTGTCCGCGGGTGCCACGGTTGGCGCTGCCCCTGCAACCACGAATTTGCCGTCCGTCGTGCTCACCTTCCCGGAAATGCGTTGGCCATCTTTTAACGTCAGGTACAAATCTTGCGACGATTCGATGGCAGTGACCGCGTCCCACTTGATGGTCACATCACCGGCGAATTCTGTCTTCATAAGAAGTGTTTTGCCGTCGCCGGAAACTATGGTTCCCGAAAAGCGATCCCCATTCTTTAACGTAACCTTATCCACATCGGCGAGCGCCTCCGATGCGAGCAACAACAGCAGCGTTCCCAGCAAGAAACTGCGACGCATTTGCGTCCTCCTCAGATTTTCGTTTTTGGGCAGTCTGCTTCCAAACTGCACGCGGGCGGGCACAAGAACACTTCCTAACACTGGGTGCCTGGTAGTGTAATGAAATCAGCGAATCGCCGCAAACATTCTGTCGGACGGCGGGATTCGTGGCCATCCCGTTCGGCAATCCTTTATACTGGGTGAGTCTTTTTTTCGATCACAGGGGTGAGCCAGCCATCGCGCCGGGAAGCTTCGCACTTCCCGAACCTTCGGATGTGGTCCTTTCCAGGAATTCGGAATCCAATGTGCGTGAGCGGCTCCTGACATCAATGTCTAGGGGGAAGAGTGAAAAGCAGCCGTCTGGGTGTTCTCCGCGGAGTTCTATTTCTGTCCCTCCTGGCTCTTGTGAGCTGTGGCCTGCCGCAATCCACCTCGGATAACCCTTCCTCCAGCTCGCGAAATCCTTCTGTTCGTCCCACCATCGTGTTCATGACCGACTTCGGCACCGCCAACGACGCGGTGGCCATCTGCAAGGCCGTGATGATCGGCATCGCCCCCGATGCGCGCATCATGGATATCACTCATCAAGTCACGCCGTTTTCGATTGCAGAGGGAGCGCGATTCCTGGCGGGTGTCTCGCCCTACTACCCAGCAGGGACGGTCTTCGTTGCGGTCATCGATCCCGGTGTTGGCACTTCCCGCCGCGCGGTGGTGGTGAAAACAAAAAAAGGCCAGTATTTCGTGCTGCCCGACAACGGCCTGGTTTCCCCGGTGGTCGAGCGCGATGGTCTGGACTCCGCTCGCGAGATTTCGAACACTAGTTGGATGATTGGTGAAAATGTCTCATCCACTTTTCATGGACGCGATATTTTTTCGCCCGTAGGCGCTCACCTGGCCGCCGGTTGGGATTTCACCCTGGTCGGTCCGGTCCTTCCGCAACTAATTCGTCTCACCTCCCAAGTTCCCACCACCACCGACAAGGGCATCGACGGCGACTTAATCGGGCTCGACGATCCCTTTGGCTCTGTTATCACCGATATTCCCGCCGACGAGTTCAAGACCCTAGGTTACAAAATCGGGGAACGCGTTACCGTGCTCTTGGACAAGAAGCCTTTCACCCTCCCTTACGTCAAAACCTTCATGGATGTGCCGGTGGGTGACCCGCTGCTCTATGTGGACTCGCGCGGCCGCATGGCCCTGGCGCTGAACCAGCGCAATTTTTCGCAGGTAAACAAGGTCACACCGCCGGGCACGATTTTCATTCCAAAAAAGGGAGTGCCGCTCAAGGCGAAGTGATGCAATTGCGGGCGCAGGTCTTCAGCGCTGTCCGGGGGAGAGTTTGTTTCAAGCGCAGGAGCTTCGACTCGCTGCACGGATCCTATTTATGAAAGAACGCTCATGAGACTACGAAGTACCATCTCATTAAGGATGCTGCCGATGACCGCGGCATTGTTCTTGCTCTTCGTTTTGTCTGGGCTTACTTCGATGACGCGGGCACAATCCTTCCGCGGCGGGATTCGTGGCGAGGTCACCGATGCGAAGGATCTTCGCGTTGCCGGCGCCAAGGTTGTCGCGCGTAACCTGGGCACCAGCGAGACGCGCGAGATTACCGCGGGTGAGTCTGGCGAATTTCGTTTTGTGGAGTTGCCTGCGGGCAGCTACGAAATTTCCGCGATGGCACCGGGTTTCCAGGAAGTCCACGCGCCGGAAGTTGTGGTAAATGTCGGCGAAGAGACGGTAGTCAATCTGCGGCTGGCCAAGGTGAGCGAGAAGCAGGAATCCATTGTCGTGACCGAAGCAGTTCCGCTGCTCGACACGACTGACACTACGTTGTCGCAGGTGGTCGATCGCCAGCTCGTTGAGGAACTCCCCCTCAACGGCCGCGATTTCGGCAAGCTCGTCGCTCTCACGCCTGGCGTCACCGTCGAGGGCTCTGGCGTCGCGGGCACCGAAAAAGGCTTCGGGCAATTCAATATCAACGGCAACCGCGATCGCTCCAATAACTACGCGCTCGACGGCACCGACAACAACGATCCCTTCTTCAACAATTCCGCCTTGAACCAGGTGGGTATCACCGGGGCGCCGGCGACCCTGCTGCCTCTCGACGCTATCCAGGAATTCAACCTGCAATCGCAATTCGGTGCGGAATACGGCCGCAACTCCGGTGCGATGGTGAATATCGTCACGCGATCCGGATCCAACAATTTCCACGGCTCGCTTTACGAATACAATCGCAACTCCAACTTCGACGCCCGCAATTATTTCAACACCAAGTTGAATGCTGACGGCTCTTTCAATCCGCAATCCCCCTTCAACAACAACAACTTTGGCGGCTCGCTGGGCGGCCCCATCAAGAGAGATCACGCGTTCTTCTTTCTCGCCTACGAAGGGCAGCGGGAAACAGTCGGGTCGGACTTCAATCTGGTTGTTCCCACCGCGGAACAAATTGCGACCGCGCGCGCCGAAGCTTTGGCGGTGAATCCCAGCATCAACATGGCGCCGCTGGACAAGATCATTGCCCTGATGCCCACCACCACCGACGCCGTCAACAATTTCCTGCCTTACACCGTGCAGGACACCAACAACAATAACAATCTGATCGCCAAGGTTGACTTCAATCTCAGCGAGAAAAACTCCATCACCGGCCGCTATGCCTTCGGACAAAGCAACCAGGCGTTTCCTCTGGGCTCTCTGGGCGGATTTGGCAGCGGTTCGCGAATAGCTACCTTCGAGCAGCTTTCTCCGACGCGCGTGCAAGTGGTGTCCGCCAGCTGGCTCTCCACGTTCTCGCCGGAAAAGGTCAACGAAGTTCGCTTCGGCTACTCCCGTTTCCGCACCAGCTTCAATTCCGCCGATGCCACTCCGGGAAATCCGAATTACATCGATCCAAGCGCCTTGGGTCTGGACATGGGCACGAATCACGTTGGCCTGCCGGAAATTGACTTCAATGGAGCGATTGAAAATTTGGGCGCCACTGCATTCAGCGTGCCGCGCGGCCGCGTGAGCCAGACCTACCAGATGCTGGACAACTTCACCTTGATTCACGGCCACCACACCGTGAAGTTCGGCGGCGAATATCACCGCTACGATGTGCAGAGCTTCAACGACAACCTGGAGCGCGGGCTGCTCGACGTTACCAACCTGAATGTCGACCCGAATTTCATTGTCGATTCACTTGCCAGCTTCTACCTCGGAAGTTTCTTCACCTCCACCGACACCGGCAGGACCAATCGCGACACCTTCAACAATAATCTTGGCTTCTTCGCGCAGGACGAGTGGCGCGTGCGCTCCAATCTCACCGTGATCGCCGGCCTGCGCTGGGAATATTTCGGTCCGCTCGGCGAGAAAAACAATCTGCTCTCCAACTTCGACAAGAACGGCAATCTTGTTCAGGTTGGCTCGCCCACTTTGCCTCACGTCTACAATCGCGACCTGAATAACTTCGGTCCTCGCTTGGGAATCTCCTGGAATCCGCGGGCCAACACGGTGATCCGCGTTGCCTATGGCATCTATTACGATTACACGCCGCAGAACAACGTGATCGCAAACTTCACCAATTCCGCCGGTCTGGCCACCAACCCGGTCCCTTCTCTCACGGGGAGTCCCAATTTTGTCGGTGGCATGGACTTCAATATTCTGGCGTGGACTGGCGGCGCCGCGGCTGGCCCGGTCTTTACGCCCACAGTGAACCCACAATCAATTTTTATCACTGATCTCAATCTGCGCACGCCCTACGTGCAGAACTGGAACCTCAACATCCAGCAGCAAATCAACCCCACCGTTGCGTTCGAAGTTGGCTACGTGGGCAGCAAAGGCACCAAACTGACGCGCTTGTACGACAAAAATCAGGAGCTTACCAATCCAAACTATGCCGTGATCGACGTTTTCTCGGGCGGGGCCAATTCCACGTATAACGCCTTGCAAGCCACCGCGCGCCTTCAAAATTTCCACGGATTCTCCGGCTTTTCCACTTACGCGTTTGCCAAGTCGCTCGACGGCGCTTCCGACGGCATCGATTTCAACTTTGCCACCGCGGCATTTCCGCAAAACTCCGATAACGTTGCCGCGGAAAAAGGCCCGTCGACGTTTGACACGCGTCATCGCTGGACCACCGCCCTCACCTACGTTGTGCCCACTTTTAATGCGCTGCCACACGCGCTGGGGGCTGGCTGGCAATTGAATACCGTCATCACCGTGCAGTCGGGCCGGCCGATTCCCATCATCACGTCCAACGACACCAGCGGCACCTTCAACTTTCACCAGCGTCCGAATGTGGTCGCGGGTCAGCCGGTCATTCTTTCTAACTGGTCGCCAACCACCGGCTATCTAAATCCCTACGCTTTTGCGCAGCCCGCCGACGGCACTTTCGGTGATTTGGGTCGCGACCAAATCTACGGCCCCGGCTTCCGCAACCTGGATTTTTCTGTGACTAAGAATTTCCAGTTCCGGGAGCACTACACGCTGGAATTCCGCGCGGAGTTCTTCAATGTCTTCAATCACCCCAACTTCGCTCTGCCTTCCAACGCCATCAACCCCGGCGTCAACGCGGACGGTACCGAGGTTCCGAACCCCGGTCCGGCAGGATCTATCACGCAAACTCCAGATGTGGCCCAAGGGAATCCGGGACTCGGCGGCGGCGGCCCGCGCGTAATGCAGTTCGGCGTGCGCTTGCAGTTCTAATGCCCGTGCATTGCACTTGGTCAAAATATCTGCTGGTCCAAACAAAATGCCGGATCTCGCAACCCAGCTTTTTCAGAATCAGCAGTCGAACCTTCTGCGAGCAAATCCTCGCAGGCCCATCAAACCGCTGGCTAGCAGAAGTAGGATAAGGGCTCAGGAACTCCGCTTCCGCCGCGGCTGGGTGCTGTTCCTATCTATGACATTCCGGTTGATTGACTCGTTGCCGTGCGACGAGCCAAAGATGAAGTTATAGCCAAACGTGTTCAGGATCGTACCCTTATCGGTAAAATTCAGGGGTGTCCCGTTCGCAAGCAAGCTCGCAGTCAGTTCATTAGCGATGCACTCCGTCGCCTGGGCAGGAGTGAGCGCACCGGGATTAGGGCAGCCGCCCAGCGGGTGGCTGGCGTCAATACCAACGACACCCAAGAATCCAAAGTCGCTGGTATCAAAGTTGCACGTTGCCGTCTGCCCAAAGACGGCATTCTGGCCAGTATTCATGGGTGCATCAGTCCTGAGCTTGAACACTTTCCGAACCACACGCGGATTGCAGGTTACCGTTAGGTTGCTAATCGCGATCGGAGCTCCGCAAAATATATCCCATATCTTGCAATCATTTACCCCACTGCGGCGGTC
>Ga0126369_10000801_pt1 | contig 21131 bp, 15 predicted proteins | sample PanSoiMetaPlot_1_FD_109646 | JGI IMG/M metagenome (GOLD analysis project Ga0126369, IMG submission 109646) | Tropical forest soil microbial communities from Panama - MetaG Plot_1 | ecosystem: Environmental > Terrestrial > Soil > Tropical forest > Bulk soil | place: Panama | collected 2016-02-17 | reverse complement strand
TATCTCAGTGGAAGCGCTTCTTTTCCTATTTTCAAGCCTGTTTTGAGTAACAGAACGATTAGCGCTCTCAACATCGCTGCTGCAACTGCCAACAATCTCTTTTCCTCATCCCACGTCAAGATGTGTGGCTGCCGACGCCCGCTACGTTCTTCTAGAAATTCCACTTCGTTGAATGGACTGCGGGAAATAAGTCTCTGCCTTTCGGCGAGTTTCATCATCCGGCGCAGAACAGCCAGACTGCGATTGATGGTTGCCGGTCCGGTTTTCGCCTTAAGCCTCGCCTGTTTGAATAGCTCGATCCGGTCCCCAGTGACCTCAGAGAGCTTGAGACCTTTGAAGTGCCCCTTCAGTGCAACGACACACGACTTGTACGATCTCTTTGTATTCGGGTGTTGGACACTCTCAAGAAACTGGTCGGCCCAGGTTTCAAACTTTGGTGCCTCCGACCGTACCAGTCCGAATCTTCCTTCCGTGATTTCGACGCGGATTTTGTCCAGAATGCGCTTCGCCAACTTCTTGTTCGAGGTGTGAGTAGACCGATTTAATTGTCGGCCATTTACAGTGACCGCCATGTACCAGTTCGGACCCTTCTTGTAGAGTCCCATACGAGCCTTTCAAACACCTTCTGCTACGCGTTGGCGGCTGATTTGGCTAATTCCTTCCAGCCTGCTGATGTTAGGGGGAAACCAGGGTTGCTGCGAGGGATTGGAGGCTGGCCAAGGGGTGCAAAATAACCCCGTCTGAACCGAGCCACGAAGTGCTTTGTTTTCAATAGCCATTCACTGCTCCCTGGAACCTCCTAAAAAGAACAGATTCTTTGATAGCGCTGCTACGCGGACGCAACCCGGTTGATCATCCACTGAGTTGTGCCGTACTCTTGCGCCAGTTGACGCACACTTACTTCGTCTCTCCGTCGCGCCGTGCGAATATCCAGAACCTCCTGCTGAGTGAATTCTCGGAGAGGCGGTCTACCGATACGCGTTCCCTTTGCTTTAGCGTTCCTGATTCCTGCCCGAACCCGTTCCACAATCAGAGAGCGTTCCAGTTCTGCAACGGCTCCCAAAACAGTGAAGACCATCTTTCCAGTCGGCGTGCTTGTGTCGATCTGCTCCGACAATGAGACGAACTCGATTCCAAGCGAACCGAACGTTTCGAGGGCTTTCAGAAGATGCGACACGGACCTAGCGAATCTGTCGAACTTCCAAACAACCAAAACATCGAATTTGCGTTTATGGGCATCCGTCACAAGTCGGTCCAGAGCGGGACGCGAGTCCTTCGCCCCTGAAATTCCTTTATCCACGTACTCCTCATAAATTTTCCAGCCACGCTTCTTGCTGTAATCCCTAAGCTCACGCAACTGCATCTGTGGGTCCTGTCCTTTGTTCAGTGTTGAAACCCTTGCGTAGATCGCTGCAAGCTTTTTGTCTTTCATCGCCGAAACCTCAATTCCAGGAAACTTCAGTTCCTGGAATGGATTATGATTTCGGCGCTGGCGTCTTCAAGAACTTCAATCTCTTCGGTTGAGTGCAGCCAAGAACCTCATTTCTGCTTCTGTGTGAAACAGTAAAGGAGCTACGCCATGACTACGGTCCAACGCTTCAAATCGCATTCCATGTAGTCGTTGCAATGCTAAAAGCAGGGGAAAAGTCTCGATCCGCACGCGAACTAAGCTTCTCCCGTCTGCTCGGAAACCCGAAAAAAAATACTCACTACCGCTTCCGGCGCTTACCCGAGGCTCGAAGCGACGCAATGCCCAGGCAAGCAGAGAGGGCAGTTTCGCTCTCTCCTCTCTCCTATCTCCTATCTCCTATCCCTAGTTCGCGTTGACAGGCGAATGGAGCGTCAATCCCGGACGGCCCGCTTGGAAGGCCGGGGGGCGGTGGTCCCTTTTTCATGTGTATATCCGCTATCCCGACTGTACGTTGACAGGCGAAGAAAAGACGGCAATACTGGCGCGCCCTGGGATTGAACGATGACTGGCCAGCTTCGCGGACGCCTCGCCGACAAGGGACGGAACCAAGTGCTTCTGGACATTCGCGGCGTCGGCTACGTCGTGCAATGCCGCTTTCCCTAGAATTAGCTGCAGTGATTTTGCAGTGACTCCATGCTCAAAACCGATCAAATCTCGTCAGAACGGTTCAACTACGCCATCTTGTAAGTGCTAATCGGCTCATGTAGAGTCGAGAATTTTCAGAAGGGCTCAGAAAAGGCCCTTGTTTTCCTAAACCGTAGGTCGCGAGTTCGAACCTCGCCAGCCCCACCAGATTTCTGCTTTCGATTCAATGATTTGTGGTCTTTTGGTCTTTTTTCAAAAATGCGCACCGGGCGCAACTGAATTTCTAAGCGGAACTTTCAACGTCCGCGCAATCCCGCAGTAGCTATCCACAAACGCCGCAGCGAAAACACCACAAAATCACCGATGCTTAATTGTCTCCTCGCTGCGTACTCGCGGATTCTAACTGCCTGCTCGACTGTACAACGCAGGTGAACTGCCGTATGGAGTTTCTTGAATTGCGGGCCAATTATTGCGCGAGCTTGCTTAGACAAGAGAGATTCACTAAACCTGCCAACTTTCTCTTCAATCCGGAAACTCCGCTCAAGTACGGACAGCAGATAGCCGCTCATAGAGCGGTACTCGGATGAAGCCTCTTTGCGGATGCGGTCAGCGTCCTCGTGCGAGAGGCGGATAAGCAATGAGGTGCGCGGCACCCAGCCCCCTGCTACCACATGGTAGCACGAACTTGACCCCTTCTTATGGTTTGGTAGACACTTGCATCGCGTTAGTGCCCGCCTCAGAACGAGAGCCAAATCTTGATGATGCCAGCGCGAGGGAATTCGATTCTCATCGCCGATGACTTTGCGGCATTTCGAGGGTTTGTCCGGTCAAGACTGGAGGAGAACGGATTTCAGAATGTGGCCGAAGCTTCAGACGGCGTAGAGGCCGCAGCGAAGGCTGCGCATTTGCATCCCGACGTTGTGCTCCTCGACGTAGCGATGCCAAATCTAGACGGAATGAAGGCAGCGGCGCAAATCCGCGCTGTTTCCGCCGAGTCGAAGATACTCTTCCTGTCGCTGTACAACGACCATGATATCGTGCAATCGGTGCTAAGTGATGGAGCGATGGGATACATCTGCAAGTCCGAGGTCAACCGCGAACTCCTGCCAGCTATCGAAGCCGCTCTCGAAGGCAAAACGTTTGTAGGTGCCGTCCTACACAGAGCCTGATTGTGGTCGGACGTACTTCTTAAGTTCAGTCAAATGACCGGTGGGTATCTGGAAGTCTGATACGGTTCCACAATCCAAGCAAATCGCAAGCCTAGGGAAAACAAACACTGCCGGAACATTCAGGTTTTCTCGCCCGGGAACGTGAATGCACGCTTCGGTCGCAAAGTCTGTCAGGTAGCTTGAACCGCAGTGTTTGCAGTGCCGTTCGTTACAAACAGCCATAAGACCCCATGACCATCCCCCGTGGGCTGTGAGTCTACACGATAGTTTAAGAAACAGGTTATCTATTATTTCCAATAACGAGCAGATTGGCGGGCCAGCTCACGGGACCAAATCCCGATAAGTCCCCCGGAATTGCTTTGTGAGTGAAGCTAATTCGAATTTCGTGTTGAGGTTATTGGGGACGCTCCATTCTTCGACAGCGTTCCCATACGCTTTCTGGAACAAAACCTGGCTATTCCTGGCGACTAGAGCTACTCCCTGAAATTCTTTTTGTGTTGCCATACTGCTGACGAATTGGTCTGCCTCAGTCTGGAAGGTTTGCGACGGGGCGCTTCTCGCCACCAATAAACATAGGCAGCATGCAAACAAAACCCACTTTCCTGAAGTGTTCTGGAACAAAGCCTCACCTCCAGAATAAGGTCGGATTTTAGCTTCTAACATGGGAGCGGTAACTGCGGGAAGTGCGGCTTAGCGCGGCTTAAACATGCCATCAGATAATCACGGAAAACTGGTCGAGTTCCTGCACCAAAATGACTTCGGCGATTCTCTCGTTTCCGAGGACCTTGACCACCAGGTTTCTTGCTGGCCCTAAGCGACTTGATGGAATCCCTACTCTTACTGGTGCCGGATCAATTTAGAGGCTCCCGACAGGCGGTCAATCGCCTCTTCCACGTCGGAGACAGCGGGCGGCATCCCGACGCTTCGGCCCAAATAATCCAAAACCGATTTGGATTGCCCATCAAAGGAGATAGAGGACGCACTCGTCGGCATATCGGTTACGCCAGAGACATAGCCATCGGAGAGAGAGAAGTAGTCCGCCTTACGGAAGGCATCCACGAGCTTCACCAAGGATGGCTGCGAAATCTTCACCTTTCTTCGTCCCGTGGTTCCGACGTACGCCGCACCATCATACAAGACCGTTCCGTCACCATGGATTTCGATCTCGTAGGTGGGACACATGCCATAGCAGCCGCTGCGCCTAAGGGTGATTCGCAGGGAGTTCCAATCATGAATTTCAGGAAAAGGAATGTGGACCTCGGAACGCGTCCGGATCGACAGAATGGCGACAGATTCGCGTACTTTGGCTACTACGCGATGGCCGTTTCTCTCAAATGACCTGTACTGCCAAGTTCTCCACAAAAGTGTCAAATCGCCGAAGATGAATCCGGAAATTTTTTTGGCGTCCAGTGTCTTCCCATCAGTTCCGACGACAACCTCGAAAGTCAAGGGCTCTAAAATCCGCGCCAAGTCTGCCGGGTCCATGTTCTGGCCCAAGTCTGTGTAAATCGGACCTCGCGTGCCAATGCGGTGTTCGGCAGTCTCCGCTTCGAGAACCTCGATAGTGGGATTGGAATCTTGAGCCAATCCAGGGGGCGACCCAAGAACAAAGCCAAGCACAGCGCACCCCAAAGCTCCATTCATGTGGTCGATTGTAGTCTCGCAATGTCAAGCAAACAACGGCAGCGCCTTACCTAAATGGCCTGCACCTCGAAATTTCATCGAGACAGAGATTAGCGTCTCCGGGCATCAGGGTCCTTCCATGAGAAGGATCGACTTCGTGGAATTGCAGTACCTTGCCAAGGTCTATCGCAAGCGACGTCACCCGCGGCGTCCACGGCTATCCCCGGGTTACTTATTTGGTTGCCATTCGGCCCATTGGAGATATTCTGGGGGGCGGTGAAGGTCACCCCGCCGTTGCTCGACTGCGCGAAAAATACGTCGACGGTGAACCGATTGCCGAAGTCGCCTGACCAAACCACACTGACGTTGTCACTGGCGTCTATCGCGATCTGTGGCGCGCTGGGCTCGCAACAAATGTCGCTTTCCAAGCTAGAGGCAAGCCGTGTCTGCGAAAATGTCGCACCGCCATCATTCGACCTCTCGAAAAAGACGATTGCCGGAAAGACCGTCGCATACACGATATTGATATTACCCTTAGAATCGAGAGCCATCTGGGGATTCGGTAGGCCTTCCGAAATATTCCCAAATTCGGTGGGTGTTGAGAACGTAGTGCCTCCATCGGTGGACCGAGCGAAAAATACATCGCGGAAAGCCGACCAGACCAAATCAATGCCGCCGCTCGAATCCACAGCCATTTCTAGCGCCGAAAAGAGCACAGTTACGGGTGACGCACGGACAGGTGTGGAAAACGTAGCGCCCCCGTCTTTCGATTGACTGAAGAAGATCGCCTGATTGCCAGAGTGCGGACCTTCCCACGCGAGGTAGATGCTCCCGCCAGCATCGACAACGAGAGAGATGGGACTGGTCGTTCCACGACCATCTGCGGTTGGCCGGCCTGGCCGTCGTTTGAAAGGTTCTGAGGAACGGAAAAGGTTGTGCCCCCGTCCGTCGAGCGGCTGAAGAAGACATCGAAATTCGGGGAGGTGCCGCCAAGGCTGACAACATTGATGTTTCCTGCAGGGTCCACCACTATCTGACCGCCGGAGAACTGCTTCGGCTACCTTGTAAGTGGCAATAGACTCATAGAGAGTCGAGAATTTTCAGAACGGATCAGAAAAGGCCCTTGTTTTTCCCAAAACCGTTATACCCACCTATACCCAAAACCGCACGGAAACAGCCTTCGCGACCCCTATTTACCCCTCTTGAGTCCCCATAAGCTATGGCTGCTATTAGAAACTGCTGCCCAATCCGTCTGAGCCAGCCCACGCCTCCTTGTAATGCGTCTTGTCGGCAAGGAGCGGTGAGGCTGCGTGCACGCCCGTTTGCAGGCCTTTGCAGGCCGTTTCGCTGAAGGTTCAGAGCCGATTGTGCTATCATGCGATTCTCCGTCCAATCTACCGCGAACCCTTCCGCACAGGAGGTCCGTATGGGCAGCAAGCTCCGCGTCGTGCTTATAGTTGTCGGTGTCTTGGTTGTTTTGATCCTCATTGCTCCATTCCTGATTCCCGTCAATCAGTTCCGCCCCACCATCGAAGAAAAAGCGTCCGCGGCCCTGGGACGCAAGGTTCAGCTTGGTGACTTGAGGCTCTCGCTTCTCGGCGGCTCGCTTTCGGCAGAAAATCTTTCGATCGGCGACGATCCCAAATTCAGTTCTTCGCCTTTTCTTACCGCAAAATCCCTCAAAGTCGGCGTGGAGCTTATGCCATTGATTTTTTCGAAGACACTGAACATTACGGGTGTGACCATCGACACGCCGCAGGTCACGCTCCTGCACAATCCCGGAGTGTGGAACTTCTCTTCGCTTGGCGGACCGGTGGCCAAGGCGCAAGCCAAGCAGCCTCCGGCGCAAAAGACCGCCGCGCCCGAGCTTTCCATCGCGAAACTCGAGCTGAAAAATGGCAAGATCACCGTAGGCGCAACGAATTCGCAGAGGCGCAGCACCTACAACAATCTCAACATCACCGCGTCTAACGTTTCCATGGTTTCGAGGTTTCCCGTCACGGTAACGGCGGACCTTCCCGACGGCGGAAAGTTCAAGCTCGACGGCACGGCCGGTCCCGTTGATCAGGAAGACACTGCGCTGACCCCACTCGACGCCAAGCTTGCGATCAGTTCCCTGAATCTGGCTTCGACGGGTTTTCTTGATTCCTCCGCGGGTCTCGGCGGGATTGTTGATTTGGACAGCACACTCGACTCGCAACGCGGCGAAGCGGAAACCAAGGGCCATGTCAAGCTTTCGAAAGCGCTTCTCCTTGCAGGCGGCTCGCCGGCAGGAGTTCCGGTCACTGTCAACTTCGGCACCAAATACAACCTTCGTAAAAACACGGGAGTGTTGAGCCCTTCCGTTTTGAAAATTGGCAGCGCCGCCGCCCATCTCGGCGGCACTTATGAAGCGGCGGGCGACGCCACCGCTGTCAACATCAAGTTGAACGCGAAGGACATGCCCGCAAAGGACCTGGAAGCATTCCTCCCGGCTTTGGGCATCCACCTGCCGAAAGGCGCTTCCCTGGCGGCTGGCACTCTCGACGCTGATCTCACGATCACTGGTCCGACCAATAAGCTGATCACTACCGGAAGCGTCGGGCTGTTCAATGGAAAACTCGCCGGATTTGATCTCGGTTCAAAGATGTCCGCGATTGCGTCGCTTGCTGGTGTGAAGACCGGTAAGGATCTAGACATTCAGAAGATTACTTCTAACGTTCGCATGGCACCGGATGGTTTGCGTGCTGACGATTTTCAAGCCGTCCTGCCAGCTGTAGGAAACCTGATTGGTTCTGGCACGATCGACTCGAAAAACAATCTTGATTTCAAAATGGCTGCAACCCTTGCGACCTCCAGCATCGCCGGCACAGCAGCAAGCCCGGTCACTGCAACCGCCGGACTCCTGGGGAAATTCTCAGGAGGCGGCTGCAAAACCACCACCATACCTTTTCTCATTGCCGGCACAACTGCCGATCCTAAGTTCGTCCCGGACGTCGGCGGGATTGCTTCGAGCATGTTGAAATCACAACTCGGCTGTGCTGGCGGCCTTGCGAGTGGTGCCTCCCAACAGCAACAGCCAAATCCCAGCAGCGCAATGGACGCCATTTCCGGCCTGTTCAAAAAGAAAAAGCCCTAACCGCGAGTTCACCCCTACAACTTGACTCTGCGGAAACTTCGCAATAGCCTCATGCGTCTACTCATGAGGTCGGTATTGGTGTCCTTCAAAGTCTTGTAGCTGGGGGGATTCGCATGCGATTGAAACTGCTCTGCAGGTGTGCGTCCACGCTGTGCTTTGCCGCCCTTTTGATTCTTGTTTTCCACCCGCCCGCGGCTCATGCGCAGGGCGGTGAGCCGCAATTCTTCGCCATACGCGGCGCAAAGGTCTTCCCCGTCTCCGGACCGCCGATCGAAGGCGCGACCGTGGTGATTTCTCGCGGCGTCATTACGGCGATCGGCAAAGATGCCGCCATCCCACCGGAGGCCTGGGTGATTGACGGCAAGGGTTTGCACGTTTACCCCGGACTTGTGGATGCCTTCTCGGATGTCGGCATCCCCGCTGCGCCCCCGGCGAGTGGAGAAGGCGGCGGGCCACGTCGAGGAGCACCGGAACAGGCGCGCGGCCCCCAGGATCGCCCCGCTTCGACGCCCTGGCGCAGCGGCGCGGAGGAAGTAAGTCTCAGCGACAAGCGCGTTGAGACCTGGCGCAGTGGCGGTTTCACCACGGTGATTTGCGCGCCCAAGGGCGGTTTCTTCCCTGGGCAGGCCGCGGTTTTGAGCCTTGCGGGAGAACGGGCCGGGGATCTCGTGGTGAAAACGCCCGTGGCCATTCCCCTTTCGTTCCAGGCGTCAGGCGGATTTGGCGGCGGGTTTCCGGACTCTCTCCTTGGCATCCTTTCCTACATTCACCAAGTTTGGCTGGACACGGATTGGAGCGTGAAGGCGCAAGCGATGTATGAGAAAAATCCCCGCGGCGTGGCGCGTCCGCGCTATGACCGCACGGAAGCGGCTCTCGCCGAAGCTCTCGAGGACCACGCTTTGGTTCTCGTTCCTGCGAACAATCGCGTGCAGCTGCGCCGCGCACTCGAACTAATCGAGCGCTGGCAAGTCAGCGGCGGGATTTATGGCGGACAGATGGGCTACGAAGTCGCTCCCGAAATAGCGGCCAAGAAGGTTCCGGTGCTTGTCGACTTGAAATGGCCCGAAGGGGAAAAAGACGCCGACCCTGAGGCCAAGCCATCGCTTCGCACACTGCGGTTTCGCGATCGCGCTCCTTCCACTCCGGAGGCTTTTGCCAAGGCTGGCGTGAAATTCGCGTTTTATTCGGGAGGCATCAGCGCTCCCAAAGACATCCTCAAGGCGGCGAAAAAATCGATAGACGCGGGACTTGCGTCAGACGCCGCGTTACGTGCCTTTACTCTCTCCCCCGCGGAAATTTTTGGGGTGGCTGACCGCCTCGGCTCCATCGAAAACGGCAAAATTGCGAATCTTGTGGTTACGGATGGCGATCTTTTCGAGGAAAAGACGAAAATCAAAATGGTCTTTGTGGATGGCCGCCGGTTTGAAGTGCACGAGCCCGAGAAGCCCAAGGATCCGCCTAAAGGCGACATCACCGGAAAGTGGAAGCTTTCCTACAACACGCCGGAGGGCGCCGAGGAATCCACCGCCGACCTCACCATGGACAAAGACGGCACGATTACCGGCTCGTTGACCAGCCACCGTGGCACCGCGAACATCATTAGCGGCTATCTCAGCGGTGACAAATTCAGCTTCACCATCAATATTGTGCTCGACCAGGGCGCCACGGACGTCACGTTTACAGGCACTTTCGATGGCACGTCATTGAAAGGCTCTATCGCCGTGATGGGCATGTCGCTCGATTTCACCGGCGTAAAACCTGGAAATGCTTCCGCAGACACGACGGTCCAAGGAGGTGCGCAATGAGGATTGCAGAGATGCTCGAAGCACGAAGCACGCGTTCTACATTCCTTTACCTCCTTTGCCTGCCTTGCCTCTTTTGCTTCGCAAATTCAGCTACTGCCGCAACTCCGCCCGACGCTCCCTCGGTCATCCTCATTCAAAACGCTACGGTGATGACCGTTTCTCACGGCACCATCGAGCACGGCTCCATTCTCATAAGGGACGGCAGAATCGCCGAAGTGGGCCAATCCATCAAGGCCCCCGGCGGAGCGCAAGTCATTGACGCTTCGGGACAATTCGTTATCCCGGGAATTATTGATTGCCATTCGCACATCGCTGCGGAAAGCATCAACGAGGGCAGCGTGTCCGTTTCTTCTATGGTGACGATGGAAGAGGTTCTCAATCCCGACGACATGGACATCTACCGCGATCTCGCCGGCGGCGTTACCTCCGCGAACATTCTTCACGGCTCCGCGAACTCCATTGGTGGGCAGACACTGGTTATCAAGCTGCGCTGGGGTCAGCCGGCCTCGAAGCTTCCGTTTGAAGGAGCGCTGCCCGGCATCAAGTTCGCTCTTGGCGAAAATCCCAAGCGTTCGAATTTCAGCATTCCCGGACAGCCCAGGCGCTATCCGGCCACACGCATGGGCGTCGAGGTGACCATTCGCGGCGCCTTCAGCGAGGCGCGCGATTACAAGAAAGCCTGGGATGAATACAACAAGCGCGTAGCCGCCGGCGAAAAAAATCTCATTGCGCCGCGCCGCGACCTGAAACTCGAGCCGCTCGTCGAAGTGCTCGAAGGCAAGCGTTACGTGCACTCGCATTGTTACCGCGAGGACGAAATCCTCATGCTCCTCCGTGTAGCCAAGGAGTTCGGCTTCAAGGTCCGCACCTTTCAGCACGTTCTCGAGGGCTACAAAGTGGCCGACGAACTTGCGGCCGCGGGCGTTGGCGCTTCCACCTTTTCGGATTGGTGGGCTTACAAAGTCGAAGCCTATGACGCCATTCCTTACAACGCCGCCCTGATGACCCGCCGCGGAGTCATCGTCTCTATCAATTCCGACAGCGCCGCGGAGGCCACGCACCTCAATCAGGAAGCCGCCAAGAGCATGAAGTATGGCGGCCTCTCGCACGACGAAGCGCTGAAACTGGTCACCTTGAATCCTGCCATCCAGCTTGGAATCGACAAACGCGTCGGCACGATCGACGTCGGCAAGGATGCGGACCTAGCCATTTACAACCACGACCCGCTCAGTGCCTATGCGGTGGTGCAAAAAGCTCTCATCGACGGCCGCGTCTATTTTGATCGCGAGAAAGACATTGCCAACCGCGCCGAAATTGAGAAAGAGAAGAAGGCGCTCACTGAAAAACTGAAGAAAGCCGAGAAGAAGCCAGAAGAAAAGAAGTCCCCGGAGAAGAAGCCAGAGGAAAACTCCAAACCGCCCGCGACCACTCCCACCGCAACGGCAACTGCGGCCTCCGAAGGCGGTGCACGGTGAGGCCCATTCCCAGCTTTCGCCGTCTCCATTGCCTCATCATCAACCTCCTTTGCTTCCTTGGCCTCCTTGGCGTGTCGCCGGCGCACGCTCAAACCGAGTCGCAGCGTTCCTCCTACGTCATCACGCACGCAAAAATATTCACTCTCGCAGGCTCACCGATCGAAGACGGCACGCTGGTCATCCGCGACGGCAAGATTGCCGCGGTCGGCTCCAGCGTGGAAGTTCCCGCAGGCGCTCAGGTGATTGACGCCAAAGGTTTGCAGGTTTATCCCGGCCTGTTTGATGCCATTACCCAGATGGGCCTGAGCGAAATCAGCGCCGCCAATGCGACTGTGGATTCCACGGAGACCGGGAGTTACAACCCGGACGTCGTTGCCGCCACCGCAGTGTCTCCTTCGAGCGAGCACATTCCCGTGACGCGCGCTTCCGGGATCACCGAAGTTCTGGCAGTTCCGGCCAGCGGCGGCTTTGACTCTGGCGGCGGTCGAGGAATACTGGGCGGCCAAGCTTCCGCGATTCATCTCGCCGGTTGGACTATCGACGAACTACTGATCAAAAAGAGCGCCGCCATGGTTCTCAATTTCCCGGAAATTCAAACCGTGACGTTTGACTTCTCCACCTTCTCGCGCAAGGAAAAACCCTACACCGAAGCCAAGCAGGAATACGAGAGGCAGATCAACGAACTGACGGACTGGATTGCCCGTGCCCGCCATTATGCTCAGGCGATGGAGAAGGGCTCGGTCTCGAAGTACGACCGCGACTTGAAGCTGGAAGCTTTGGCTCCTGTCGTTCGCGGCGAATTGCCGGTCCTGGTGTTTGCCGATCGTGCGCGCGATATTCGCAACGCCGTGGAGTTCTGCGACAAGCAAAAGTTGAAAATGATCCTCGCCGGAGGCGGAGAGGCCTACAAAGTGAAGGATCTTCTCCGCTCGAAGGATATCGCGGTCATTCTGCGCCCCATGCTCTCGCTTCCTGAAGAAGAAGACGATCCGTACGATCGCGAGCTTTCGCAGCCCGCGGAACTTGCGGCGGCCGGAGTGCAGTTCGCCATCGCCAGTTTCGATAACTCCTTTGCGCGCCGTCTCGGACAAAACGCCGCAAACGCCGTCGCTCACGGTTTGCCTTACGACCAGGCGCTGCGTGCTGTCACTATCAATCCAGCGCAGATTTTTGGACTCGGAGGCCAGATCGGCACACTCGAGCAGGGCAAAATTGCCAACGTCATTGTCACCAACGGCGACCCGCTGGAATTGACCACCGACGTGAAGTACTTGTTCATCCGGGGACAGCTCACGTCGCTCGAAAACAAACACCATCGCCTGTATGAGAAGTATCTGAATCGCCCGAAAGCTCAGTAAGAAGGTGAAAACGTCTCTCCGGTTAACGACGGTTGCATGCGTTCGCTTGAAATTTAACGAAACTTTTCCGGAGGCTCCGCGTTTCTATGGGTGAGGGTCATGCGCCGCCTTCTCCGTTTCGCATCCTTCCTGTTTCTGGTCGGTTTCGTGCGCTTGGCCTGCGCGCAGGAACCCGCCAAAATCATAGACCAATACGTCAAGGCAGCAGGCGGCAGCCGCGCACTTTCTAAAATTCGCACTCTCTCGCTAGAAGGTGCTTTCACTACCGACGATGGAAAGTCCGGCACGTACACGCTGGACACCAAACTGCCCAATCGCTACTACATGGAACTGGTGGTGGGGGACCAAAATCTGATCGAAGCTTACAACGGCAAATCCGCGTGGCACCGTGATGCATCGGGGGAACTCGGCACGCTAGTCGGTCCCGACGGAATGCAATTGGAAGCGGCCGCCCAGTATTACAACTCCCGCCTGGTAAACCCGAAGAAGGAAAAAATGGCCCTCGCGTTTGTGGGCAACGCGCAAGTTCGCGGTAAAGATGCCCTGGAGCTTGAAGTAACCAGCCCCACCGCCATGAAACGGCGGGTGTTCTTCGATCCTCAGACCCACCTCATCTTGAAAGAAGCCGCAACCGTTGGCGGCCTGGAAGAAGAGATTCTGTACGACGACTACCGGACCGTGGAGGGCGTCAAGGTTCCCAGCAAAATCGAACTTCACCGCGCCGGCGCGAAATATGACATCGCGGTGACGCGCGCCATCGTCAACGGCACGATCGGCGAGCGGGTCTTCGATTTTCCGATCAAGTCCCAAATCAAACTGCCCGACCTCAAGACACTCTTCAAAGAAATTGACGACAACCAGAAAGCCATCGACAAGATCAAGGAAAACTACGCCGGGACCGAAACGGAAGAAGAAACCGAGTACGACGGCAACGGAAAAGTAAAGAAGCACGAGGCGCGCGAATCCACGTTTTTCTATCTCGACGGCGATGAAATCAGCACGCTGGTGAAGAAGGACGGCAAGCCTCTCGACGAGAAAGAGCAAGAAAAAGAGAACGAGAAGGTCCGGAAGCGCATCGAAGAACACCAAAAGCGCCAGGCAAAGAAAGAAGCCAAAGAGGAAAAGACCAAGGAAGAAGGCAAGAGCGACGACAAAGATGAGCCGGGCATCGAGGTCTTTTTACGAGCGTGCCAATTCGTGAACCCGCGCCGCGAGCGTTTCCGCGGCCAAGACGTCCTGGTTTTCGATTTCGAGCCCAATCCAGAGTTCCAACCGCACAAGCTTGCGGAAAAAGTTGTTCAGAAGCTTGCTGGCGTGGTGTGGATCGATGAGAAAGCCCATGATGTGGCCCGCCTGGAAGCCTACTTTGTCGGCGACGTGAAGATTGGCGGAGGATTGCTGGCGAATCTGCAAAAAGGAACCAGCTTTGTCTTTGAACAAGCCTTCATTAACAATGAAGTCTGGCTGCCGACCTACATCGAGGGCCATCTTGGCGCACGAGTTCTGTTGCTGAAAGGCTTCAAGGTGAGCTTCATGACGCGCTATTCGGACTACAAGCGATTCAACGTGGAAACGCTCTCGACGATCGCCAAGCCCAAAGGTGTGAACGCAGCGTCCGAAACCCCAGTCAAGCCTTGATAGCGCTCACCAAGCAATCAATCCGCGACCACCGGCCGGTTCAGCGTTTCCCGCACTCTTTGGGTCAGCGCCTGGGGAGTAAAGGGTTTCTGCAGGAAAGATAGACCTTCTTCGAGCGTGCCGTTTTCTGCGATCACGTTGTGCGTGTATCCCGACATGTACAGCACTCGAAGATACGGGTGAAGTGCCGTCAAGTGTTTGGCCAGGTCGCGGCCGCTCATTCCCGGCATCACCACATCGGTCAATAGCAAATGGATTTCCGACCTGTGCCTTCCAGCGAGCCGCACCGCCTCTTCGGAGTTTTGCGCCTCGATGACCGTGTAGCCCTGCTCGGAAAGAACCGCGCGCGCCAGTTCCCGCACTGCCGGCTCGTCCTCGACCAGCAGGATGGTTTCATCACCCCCGCCCGTTGCCGGTTCCGCCCATTCCGCCTTCCGCGGTTGCGCCAACTCTTCCACACGAGGCAGATACACTTGGAACGTCGTGCCTTTCCGCAGTTCGCTGTTGACCGAGACGTGCCCCCCGCTCTGCTTGACGATGCCGTATACCGTCGAAAGTCCCAGCCCGGTGCCGCGACCGCTTTCCTTCGTCGTGTAAAAAGGCTCGAAGATATGGGGAAGTGTCTCCGCGCTAATTCCCACGCCGGTATCTCTGACGCTGAGCATCGCGTACGGCCCTGCCTTGATCGACGCCTGGTCATTCGCAATGCCCGATTCCAGCTCGACGTTCCTGGTTTCAATCCAAAGCTTACCTCCGTCCGGCATGGCATCGCGCGCGTTCACGATCAAGTTCAGAATGACTTGTTCGATCTGACCAGGGTCGGCTTTCACTGCGCCCAGATTTTTCTCGACGCTCGTTCTCATTTCAATGTTTTCGTTCATCAAGCGCCGCACCATCTTGTCCATGTTCAAGACGATGCCGTTCAAGTCCAGAATCTTGGGCTTTAAAACCTGCTTGCGGCTGAACGCCAGGAGTTGCCTCACCAGCGTGACGGCGCGCTCTGCCGCGTCCGCGATCTGCTGGATATTTCCTCGCAGTTCCGGCTGCCCTCCAATGCGGTTCAGGGCTAGTTCCACATAACCTTTGATAATCGTCAGCAGGTTGTTGAAATCGTGGGCCACTCCTCCCGCGAGCCGGCCCACGGCTTCCATTCGCCGCGCCTGCTGCAGCTGATCTTCCAGCACCCGCCTTTCTGTAATATCAACGATGATGCCTTCCATCAGTGGATGGCTTTCGCTTCCCGGCACGAAAACCGCATTGTCGCTCACCCAGATGACGCGGCCATCTTTCCTCCTGAGCCGGTACTCCGCTTGAAAACGCCTAGCGCGCATGCAATTTTCTTCCGCCGCCTCAATGAGGGGATGGTCTTCGTCGACGACGAGGCGAGTCCAATTCTCGGAACCCGCCAGCCACTCCTCCGGCGAGTAGCCAAAAATGGTCTCTACCTGAGGACTCACGTAGTGCCATTTTCCGCGAAAGCCCACTTCGGCGATGTAGCTCACCGCGGCCACTTGCTCGATGAACATCTTGTATTTGGCTTCCGTTTCCGAGTGCGCCCGTTCGGCTTTCAGCCGATCACTGATGTCCCGCGCCACGCACACGACTCCGCCTTGCGGCATCGCCGTGATGGCCATCTCCACGGGGATTCGCCTACCATCCCGGCGGCTCAGTGACACCTGTTCCGACCACCTGCCTGTTTTCTCCAGGGAGTCGCGAACGTGATCTTCCATCAGCTCCGTGTCTTTCACGTCGTAAACTTCACGCCAGCTTTTCCCGATAATTGTCGAGGCACCTGCGAATCCCATCATCTTCGCGACTGCGGAGTTGGCGTAGACAAGCTCGCCCTTCGCGCCAACGATGGAGATGCCGTCCGCCGCGGATTCCATGGCCAGCGCATGCGTCTGGACCTCGTTCGCGCTTTTTGCCTCGCGGGACTGGCTGAGCGCCAAACGCGCCGCATAACAAACTATGGAAACCCCCAGGAGAGAAAAGCGAAGCAACCGCCACTCCGTCTGCAGTTGCGATACCTCGAAGAGAATGATCAAGGGCGCCAGCACCAGCGTGCCGTTGGTCACCATCAATTCGCCGACGGTCTTAAGCCTCGTCTGCGGAGCGGATCCTTCAGCAACACTTGGCTTCCACTGCGCTGCCCAAAGCGCCGCGCAAAGGAACGGCAAGGTCCACAGTAAGTCCCGCAGAGTTCCGGTCGGCGATGGCCTCACAATCTGCAGGTACTGTGCGGCGCCCGAAAGGGCCATCACCGTTAGCAGCACCGCGGTCAGGCCGCGATACAGCTCTCGAATGTGTTGCTTCCGCGCCGTCAGTGCCCGGAAGCCCGCCAGTCCGGTGATAAGAAGATCCTCCACGTTTTCCACACGCATTTCCCGGAGGAAGGCCGCTTGCTCGTCGAGCCGGCGGGCCGGCAGGAAATAAAATTCCACGAAGATAAAAAAGAAGACGATGCCGACCTGAATGAAATCGAGGAGGGCTTCCGCATCAATTCGCGGGGAATCCTTGTCCTGGTCCAAGAGCAAGGCCATGGCGATGAGCATGTCTTCGAAGCCAAACAGGAATCGCACGACGGAGGCCTGCGGGGGTTCGCTGTGCAGCACCACTTCGTAGTACATCCAACCAAGGTTCGCCAGGCCCCACGTGGAGATGCCCATCCCGACGAGCAGCCAGAAAGGCCGGCTCAGTCCGCGTCCGCGGCGCGCCGCTCCAAAGACCATTACCGCCGCAAATCCACAAGCCAGAATCTGCAGGAGATTAGCAAGCGAGGATCCGGTGGTGGAAGTTCCAAGCGTCGCTGCTTCGAAAAGATGCAGCGTGACAATGCAAGCGGCAAAAATCAGGGGCTTTCGGGGCATTCCCGCTCGTGCTTTCGCGTTCCGTCTGAATTCTCTTGCTTAGATTTATTTTAGGGAAGTGTCTGCGAGCCTTTGCGTAAGGCTTCAGGCCGGTGTGTCCTGGCCGATACGGGGTGATAAATCGGTTTAGGCGCGCACCGGTGCGCTTGCCCGTCTATATCTTTTCTTATCCGCCTTTTGACGAGTTAACGCCCTTCGAACGGGTAGCGGTCTTGCGACTGCACTGCCGCGGCCACACTCCGCCGCAGCGCGATGGTGTTCACTGGCGCGCGCTTCGCAAAACGCTTCAGCACTGCCATCTGCGTTGTCAGCATATCGCCTTCGTGCACCGCGGCAATGGCGCGCTTCGCCTCATGCTCCACGCGTTCAGCCGCATCGTTCACGAAGATCCTCGCAGCATCAATCATCGTTTGCGATGCCGCCTGGCCCTTCGTTGCGGCCGCTTTCTGCGCCCGCAGCAGCGTGGATTCCATCGCATAAATCTCCATCACGATATTCGAGAGCGCCCCGATCAATTCCTGTTCGTCCGCGAGCTTTTCCCGGAATTTCTGCACCGCGCCGCCGGCCGCCTGCAGGAACATCTTCTTTGCATTCCCCACCACGCGCGCCTCGTCGGCAAGCACGCCCTCCGGTGTTTCTTCAAACGACGGTCCTGCCAAAATCTCATCTGCCAGTTTCATCGCCGCTGGAAGCAACGCCAACTGCCCACCCATCGCGCGCTTCATCAGCATCTGGATAATCAGCATGCGGTTGATTTCGTTCGTGCCTTCAAAAATCCGGTTGATGCGCGAATCTCGGTACGCGCGACACACCGGATACTCTTCGTGGAAACCGTACCCGCCAAAAATCTGCACCGCCTCGTCCACCACAAAATCCAGCATCTCGCTCCCATAGACTTTTGCGATCGAACTCTCAATCGCATACTCTTCGAGCACCTTCATGGTGTCCTGGATTTTGTCGCCCGAACCGGCCGCCGCCGTCATCGCGCCTTCAATATTTCCCGCCGAGCGGTACACCATCGACTCCACCGCCAGAATCTGAATGGCCATCTCCGCCAGCTTTTCCTTCATCATCCCGAAGTCGCCAATGTGCTTGCCAAAGGCTTTGCGTTCTTTCGTGTATTTCGAAGCCGTCGCCAGCACGTGCTTCGAGCCCCCTACGCACGAGGCCCCCAACGTAAACCGCCCCGCATTCAGGATATTGAACGCCACAATGTGCCCCCGCCCGATTTCGTGGAGCACGTTTTCCTTCGGCACTTTGCAGTTTTCCAGGAAAATCGGTGTCGTCGAGCTCCCATGAATCCCCATCTTGTGCTCTTCGTTGCCTGGCTTGAATCCCGGGGACGTGCGCTCGACGATGAACGCCGTGAACTTTTCGCCGCCGACTTTCGCGAACACAATGTACACGTCCGCAAATCCGCCATTGGTGATCCACATCTTCTGGCCGTTCAGGATGTAGTGTGTCCCCTCGGCGTTCAGTTCCGCGCGAGTCAGCGAATTTTGCGCGTCCGAGCCCGCTTGCGGTTCCGACAGACAGTACGCGCCAATCCACTCGCCCGTCGCCAGCTTCGGCAAATACTTTTTCTTCTGCGCTTCCGTTCCAAAGTACACGATCGGCAACGTCCCGATGCCCGCATGCGCGCCGTGGGTCACCGCGAACCCGCCGTAAATCGAAAGCTTTTCCGTCAGCACCGTGGTGGCAATCTTGTCTAATCCCGCCCCGCCGAACTCTTCCGGTACGCCGCCGCCCATCAAGCCCACTTCGCCGCCCTTTTTTACCAATTGCGGCATCAGGCCGGCCTTTTTGTTTTCCAGATCCTTGACCAGCGGCAAAACTTCCTTCACTACAAATTCTTCCGCCGTCTGCCCGATCAGTTTCTGGTCATCTGTCAAATCCGCAGGCGTAAACATGTCAGCGGGCTGCGGCGATTCAAGCAGAAAGCTTCCCCCTTTCGCTGCAGGCTTGGTAAGGGTTGCAGTGGCCATGATGGTTTCTCCTTGCGGGAACTCTCTGCGATTGCGTTTTACTCAAGAGGCGAGTCGGAGCACGCAAAGCAACAATCGAATCTCACTGCGCGATTACGCAGACATCTACTTGAATTTTACCCCCGCCTCGCCACCCCGTAAACAGCCTTAAGTCTTCCGTTTCCATGGCGTGGGCGTGACGCAGCCTCGCGATCCTTGCTATCCTCATATCCCGAATTCGCTCTGAGGTGAATTTCATGCGTAAAACTTGTTTGCTCGCGCTTTCGCTTGTCTTTGCTGTCCGGGTGCAGGCGCAGCAAAACTCTCCCGCCGCTCATTTCGACGGCAACTCCTGGTGGGCGCACGTTAGATTTCTCGCTGACGATTCGCTCGAAGGCCGCAACACCGGCAGCGAAGGGCTTCGCAAGGCGCAAGCCTACGCCGTCGAACAACTTCAGAAAGCCGGGCTCGAGCCCGCCGGCGTCAACGGCTTCTATCAACCCGTGCGCTTCACGCAATTCCAGGTCGACGAATCGAAATCCTCTCTTGCGCTCGTCTCCAAAGGCAAGGCCGAACCTCTCTCTTTCACCGACGATGCGTTCATCAGTTCCCGCTCCACTCGTGACGCCGTCTATCTCGAAGCGCCCTTGGTTTTCGTCGGCTACGGTCTAAAAATCCCCGAAAAGAATCTCGACGAGCTCGCGGGCCTCAATCTGAATGGCAAAATCGCAGTCTACCTCGCAGGCTCTCCTGAGGACATTCCCACCGCACTTTCCGCGCACTATCAAACCGCGGGTGAACGCTGGAGGTCTCTTCACGCCGCCGGGGTCATCGGCGCGATCACCATTTTCAATCCCGCTTCCATGGACATTCCCTGGTCGCGCATTTCTGCGAACCACAATGAGCCTTCCATGGATCTCGCCGATCCCGAATTCCTGGAGACCCCGGGCCAGCAAATCGGCGTTGCTTTCAATCCGGCCTCCGCGGAAAAACTGTTTGCCGGCTCCGGCCACACCTTCGCCGAAATCGCCGCGCTCGGCAAAGACCGCAAGCCGCTCCCGCATTTCCCGCTTTCCGTTTCACTCAGCGCCAAGGCTGCCATCGAAAGCACTCCCGTTGCATCTGCGAACCTCGTCGCCAAGCTTCCCGGCTCCGATCCCGGGTTGAAAAACGAATATGTCGTTCTCTCCGCGCACATCGATCACGTGGGCATCGGCGCACCCATCAACGGCGACAAAATTTATAACGGTGCGATGGACGACGGTTCCGGCAGCGCCGCCGTTCTGGATATAGCGGCAAACTTGAAGGCCCATCCTGAGGAAACGAAACGCTCTATCCTTTTTCTACTCGTTACCGCGGAAGAAAAAGGCCTTCTCGGGTCGAAATACTTCGCCGCGCATCCCACGGTCCCCATCAAATCCATCGTGGCGGACATCAACATGGATATGTTTCTTCCCATCGTTCCATTGAAAATCCTGACCATCCAAGGCATCGACGAATCCGACCTCGGCCCGCGTGCTGTTGCCATCGCGCAATCCATGGGCGTCAAGCCCATCGCCGATCCCGAGCCGTTGCGCAACCGCTTTATCCGCAGCGACCAGTACAGCTTCATCAAAAAAGGGGTTCCTTCCGTGAAAGTGGACGTCGGCTTCGAACTTGGCACGCCCGAACAAAAAATCTTCAAGGATTGGCTCACCAACCGCTACCACGCGCCTTCCGACGATGTGCATCAGCCCGTCGATCTGAAAACCGCCGCCGCCTACGAGGAATTCACGCGGCGCCTGCTCCTCGAAACCGCCCGCGCCGCGGCGCGCCCGGAATGGCATAAAGATTCCTTCTTCCGCCGCTACGCCGCCCCGTAGCCCAGACTTTAGTCTGTGCAATTCGGCCGCGAGCCCTCACTTACTCAAGCGCTGACCAGGCCGGGACTTCAACCTTGAGTGTCATTCCGAGGAGCGAAGCGACGAGGAATCTCGGCTGGATTTCAGCACCGAGGATTTCAGCAGCCGTTTGCACTCCCATTGATTTACTTTCGCGAAGTCTGTGGTACATTGCGCC
>Ga0126369_10000800_pt1 | contig 21167 bp, 14 predicted proteins | sample PanSoiMetaPlot_1_FD_109646 | JGI IMG/M metagenome (GOLD analysis project Ga0126369, IMG submission 109646) | Tropical forest soil microbial communities from Panama - MetaG Plot_1 | ecosystem: Environmental > Terrestrial > Soil > Tropical forest > Bulk soil | place: Panama | collected 2016-02-17 | reverse complement strand
GTCCACCATCATGAAGCCCGCCAGCGTGCCACTGTCCATGGCCTCGCGGATGCCCGCTTCGATCGGGGCAATGTATTCCTTGGGAATCGCGCCGCCAAAAATCTTGTCAACAAAAAGGAAGCGGTGCTCTTTGTCGAACTTCCACTTGCCGCCCGGACCAGCGACGGACTTTGCCAGCGCATCAAGTTCGTCGGTGCCCATTTCGTGCATGTCTTCGTGGTCAGCGCTCGGCAGCGGATGCACTTCCAGCTTGCAATGCCCGTACTGGCCGCGGCCGCCGGTCTGCCGGATGTATTTGCCTTCAGCTCCCGCCTTTTTGCGAATCGTTTCGCGGTACGCCACTTGCGGCCGGCCGACGTTGGCTTCCACGTTGAATTCCCGCTTCATGCGGTCAACAATGATTTCCAGATGCAGTTCACCCATCCCGGAGATAAGCGTCTGCCCGGTTTCCGTTTCGGTATGCACGCGGAAGGTGGGGTCTTCCTGCGAAAGCCGCGAAAGCGCCTGGCCCATCTTGTCCTGATCAGCTTTGGTCTTGGGTTCAACGGCGACGGAGATAACCGGGGCGGGAAAATCGATGGCTTCCAGGATGATTTGCTTCTCTTCGTCGCAAAGCGTGTCGCCGGTGGTGGCGTTTTTCAAGCCTACGCAGGCGCAAATATCGCCCGCGTACACCACGTCAATCTCTTCCCGCTTGTTGGCATGCATTTGCAGCAGGCGACCGATGCGCTCGCGCGTGCGCTTGGTGGAGTTATAAATGTAACTACCCGCCTTCAGCACTCCGGAATACACACGGATGTAAGTCAGGTGGCCGACAAACGGGTCGGACATGATCTTGAAGGCCAGCGCGGAAAAGGGCTGCTCGTCGGCAGCACGCCGCAAAATCGATTCGTCATTTTCAGGATTGATGCCTTCCACGGGAGGAACATCCACGGGCGAGGGGAGAAAATCTACGACCGCATCAAGCAATGGCTGAATGCCCTTGTTCTTGAAAGCAGATCCCGCCAGTACCGGGACGATTTTCATTGCCAGCGTGGATTTGCGGATGGATTTCCGCATCTCTTCCACGGTCAGAGTTTCCCCATTCAAATATTTATCCACCAACTCGTCGTCGTGTTCGGCAATGTACTCGACCACCTTGTTGCGATGGTCTTCGTAAAACTTCCTGTCAATAGCCGAGCCCTTCAGGGCGGCGGCAATATCTGGACGCGAATTGACAAACGCGGCATCCCAAAGCTTCTCGACTTCAAACACCTCAAATTTCGCGCCGAGGGTTTCCTCAAGCCAGACGATTACCTTTTGTTCGAGGAAGTCGATGCAACCAATGAAGTTGTCTTCTCTGCCGAGGGGAAACTGGAGGGGAACGGGGTGGGCTCCGAGGCGCTGGCGCATGGTGCGGATGGCGTGGTCAAAATCCGCGCCCATCTTGTCCATCTTATTGACGAATGCGAGGCGCGGGACGCGATACTTGTCCGCCTGGCGCCATACTGTTTCCGACTGCGGCTGCACGCCGGCCACGGAGTCAAAAATCGCTACCGCGCCGTCCAGAACGCGCAGCGAGCGCTCGACTTCCACGGTAAAGTCCACGTGCCCTGGCGTATCAATAATATTGACGCGGTATTTTTTGCCCAAGCGGTCCCAGGAGGCGGTGGTCGCGGCGCTGGTAATGGTGATGCCGCGTTCGCGCTCCTGCTCCATCCAATCCATGGTGGCCGTGCCTTCGTCCACCGAACCGATCTTGTAGGTCACACCCGTGTAATAAAGGATGCGCTCGGTCGACGTGGTCTTGCCGGCGTCGATATGCGCCATAATCCCGATATTGCGGGTGTCTTCGAGTTTGAATGCTCGTCCCATAGTCCCAGTAGCCTTTTTGTCTCCAGGCCGGATTGCAACTGCTTCGCTCACAATTCCACCAATCCCTATCCTTAAATCTTTACCAGCGGTAATGTGCGAAGGCCTTGTTGGCTTCCGCCATGCGGTGCACATCTTCCTTCTTTTTGATGGCCCCGCCGCGCGCATTGGCTGCGTCAATCAGTTCATCGGCCAGCTTGTCCACCATCGTTCTGCCGGAGCGCTCGCGCGAATATTGCAACAGCCAGCGAATCGCCAGCGACTGCCGGCGAAACGGATTCACTTCCACGGGAACCTGATAGTTCGCGCCGCCCACGCGCCGCGTCTTCACTTCCAGCACCGGCTTCACGTTTTCCACAGCCTTCTTAAAAATCTTCAGCGCGTCGTCATTGGTCTTTTTCGCCACCTGGTCCATCGCGCCGTAAAACACGCGCTGCGCGGTGCTCTTCTTCCCTTCCCACATCATCGAGCAGATGAACTTCTCCACCAAGTCATTGCCGTAGACCGGGTCGGTCGCCTGGACCCTCCGCGAAACTAATCCTTTGCGTGGCATTGCTCTTTGTCGCTCCTTCAAATCTTCTTCGCGAAACTCTTATTTTGCCTGCGCCGCTTTGGGCCGCTTCGCGCCGTACTTCGACCGGCCCTGCTTGCGGTTCTCCACTCCGGCCGCGTCCAGGGTCCCGCGTACGATGTGATAGCGCACTCCGGGCAAATCCTTCACGCGCCCGCCGCGGACCAGCACGATCGAGTGCTCCTGCAAGTTGTGACCGATGCCCGGAATGTACGTCGTCACTTCCACCGCATTTGTCAAGCGCACGCGCGCCACTTTGCGCAGCGCGGAGTTCGGCTTCTTCGGCGTCTGCGTATACACGCGAATGCATACGCCTCGCTTTTCCGGACAGCCCATCAATGCAGGCGACTTGGTCTTGCTGATGACCTCTTCACGGCCCATGCGGACCAGTTGCGAAAACGTCGGCACAGTCTTCCCTCTTTTTCGGCCACACCGCGGCCAAACTCTTTGCGCGCGCAAAGCTTCGCGGGCTCTCGCCGGGCGCGCAGACAAATACGCGAGAGCTTGCGCTTCTGCTGAAAGGTCTACTGCGAATCCGGAGGTACAACCAGCAAGAAACTCCGTACGCACTCCAAGAGGTAGAGCCAATCTCTTGGTATCAGTTCGGAGAGGCTTACTCGGCTTTGCGGGGCAGGCGCCCCATTCCGGCCGCCTTCAGTCCCATTCCGTCTTGCTTGTTCCGGGACCGAAGATAATCCTTCCAACTCAACGGTTCCAAAACAACCGGAACCGCCCCACTCAGGTTAGTAACATCCCTGACAAACAAAAGAGTATAGGGAAGTCAACGTGCTCTGTCAAATGCGAATTATTACGTGTCGGTGGAAAAAACGGCCTAAGTCCTTATTTACCAGCCGTTCGGGGCATGCAAAACCGCCAGTGAATTAAGGACCACGGCTACATCCGCAGAGTAAGCCAATACTTGTGCGCTATCTCGCTGATTGTACAGCCGTTATATGCCATAGGTTACTGAGCCCTCTTCTGGGGTGGGGCGACCGCATGCCTCGGGATCGCCACTTTGCCTCCCTGTACGACCGTATACCCATTCCGGAGGACCAGATCTACGTTGGCCAAATCGTCCAGGTTCTCATCCGGCCGCCCATCGACGACCAACACATCCGCCAGCTTGCCCGGCTCCAGCGTTCCCAGCCGATCATCCATATCCAGAATCTCTGAATTCGTTTTCGTCGCCGCCACCAGCGCTTCGGGGACACTCCATCCGGCGGCTACGAAATTCTTCAGTTCGCGAATGTACGGCCCCGGCATGTAGCGGAACCAATGAAGAATCAGATCCGTACCTACGCCGCACTTGACTCCCGCGCGCTTCAATCTCCGCAACATCTCGAGGTTGGCATCGTTCGAAAAAGTGAAGCGCCGGGACGTTGAGCCGAAATATCCGCCCCACTCGTCAAAAATAATCTGATAGGGAATCAGTGTGGGGTCGGCTGCAACTCCCTTCTTCGCCATCAACTGAATCGTTTCCTCTGTTCTTGGCAGCGGATGCTCGATGGTGTCGGCTCCCGCTTCCACTGCCCGTTGGATGTAAAAAGTTTCCGAGTCCACCGTGACCTTCAATCCGAGTTCGTGCGCTTCCTGGACGGCCGCTTTGATTTCTTCGAACGAGAAGTGACTCCCGAGCTTGATGACGTCCGCGCCTTTATGAAATTGTTCGCGCACTGCTAAACGCCAGTCGTCAGGTCCCGAAGCGATTCGGGTTGCCCCCATCTCTTTGATCCATCCGTCGGGAGTGTTCTCCGTCGAGTGTCCGCCCTCGGCGGTGATGAACTGTCCCGCAGGAAAAACTCGCGGACCCGCGAGGCGGTTGTCGCGCACCCACTCTTTTAAACGAAAGGTCACTTCGCCTTGCGAGCCGACGTCGCGCACACTGGTGATCCCGCTCTCCAAGAAGTAGCGAAGCTTTTCGACAGCGCGCAGTGTCGCGTCGGCTTCACTCGGAGCGTGAAGCACATCTCCCTCCGTCAACGGGTACGTCAGGTGCGTGTGCAGATCGATGAGCCCAGGAAGAATGGTTTTGCCCGAAGCGTTCACGACTTCGGCGTTTTTTGGCCAGTCGTTTGACGACGCCGGCAAGATTTTGGAAATCTTGTTGCGCTCGATGATCAGCGTCCCTTCGTGCGCCGCCGTTCCGGTTCCATCAAAGATTCTTCCCCCGCGTAAAACCAAAACGCGGTCCGGTCCCTGAGGTCCGGGTTTCACCGGAATTCGCCGCGGGTCATCACTGACCGCCGTGGAGGGATCCAAAAATTTTCTGCGGTCTTGCGCCTTCTCCTGGGCGGAGACGAAAACGCAAGAACCCAGCATCACAATCAACAGCGCCGCACTCTTCGATTTCAAATCGAGCTGCAAGTTCACGGTAATATTCCTCTCGAGCAATCCCTTCCAGCGCGCTTCATATCACAAGTCGCAATCGTTCGTCGCCGAAAAATAATCCCGATTCGCCGCGTTCCATTTCTTCAGGAGTTGAGTGGTTAAAACTTGAGTCTCGTAGGGTACGGCTTTAACCGGGCCCTAGCCGCGGCAAACCAAAAGTGCTTTAGCCTGTGAGCGCCAGCCTTGCATCCGCCTGAGTTGAGGCAAGCTTCGAGGGCTGGACCCCCAAAAAGTTGTTGTATCCGGGAACGGTCTTTTTGGGTATACTCTCTTGCAGGCGTTGTTCCCCGTCCTCGGTCGGTTTTGAATGGCAAGTTCTGATCTCGACGCTCCAGCCCGGGTCAGCTGCTTGACTGCCGCAAAGTCTCCTTCCGGCTCTCGGCGGGTTTGTGTGCCCGCGATTCTGATTTTCTCCTTTGTCGCATTTGGTGCGTCACCGTGCCATGCCCAAGCGCAACCGGAGCAAGATCAGAAAAACCAGGACGTTGCCGAAGCCGCCCGTCAGGAACGCGCACGCAAGGAAAGCCAGCAAAAAAAATCCAAACACGTTTACACCGCCGAAGACCTGAAACGTGACCACATCCTTACGCCGGACGATCGAGCTCAGCTAGAAGCGCGCAAAAATCAACAGACCTCTCCAACCACAACACAGCAGCCGCAAGACACTGTCTCCGGTTTCGTCTTAGCCCAAGACGCTAACAGCTCTACCACGAATCCCAAGGCAAGCGCAGCACCTGCGACAAGTTCCGCTAACGTTCCGCTGGGCGACGTCGCTCGCCGCCTGCGGAAAGAAAAACAATCGCAACAGCTTCAGCGCTCCGCAGAATTTCATCTGCCCTTCACAGATACACCTGTGCTCGCTTCGCCCAAGGCGCCGGCCCAGCCCTTGGTTCCCCCGGCTGTCACTGTGCCTCCAACAGTGGTCAACCCTGCTCCGCGAGTGGTCGCACCGTTGCGGCCGTTTGTTAAGCGGTCCCCCTTCGAACGGCCGCGCGTTTTGGCCGCGCCTCCTCCGCTTGCCCCCGAGCCCCGCGCTCCACACCTACTTCCGGGTCCACCAATTGCGCGCGTCGCACCGTCCCCATCCAAAGCCATCTCTGGGAAACTCATCCTGGTCACCGTCCAGCCCGGCGATTCCCTCTGGAAGTTCGCCGCCGTGTACCTGGGCAACGGCCACCGGTGGCACGAACTGCTCGCTCTCAATCCCGGCATTGGCAAGCCCGACCTCCTCGATGTAGGTTCACAGATTGTCATTCCAGCTTCTCCCGCTTCCCCTCGCGCCCCCACGAAGTACACGGTCCGCCACAGCGACACACTTTGGACCATCGCGCAAACGCAACTGCACCGCAGCAGTTCCTGGTCCTGCATTGCTCAGGCAAACCCGGATCTCCGCGACGCCAACCTTATCCACGAAGGCCAAGTCCTCCTTCTCCCCGCCGCTTGCCCTCGCTAGTCGCAGTTCCTGCTGCGCAACACTGCCCACCCTGCGACGTTCGCCGGCTGGGCGTACAGCATTCCAATGAATGATCTGAGAATTTCGGAGAGCAAATCTGCGCTCACCCGCGTGAATCCGCAGAGCAAGCCGGCAAGCTCAGGTATTCACCCGAGTCATCTACAACACGAATGAATTCAGGGCATTCACCACAACTTCGGAATCACCCTGTCTTCTGTATTTGGTAGGCGCCTTCAAATTCCTGGAGTGATCTGAACTCTTGAGATTTTCTTTATGGGGTCAAACCTCGGCAAGTCACGCGATAAATCATCGATATTTGGGAACGTTCCTTGGGGGCCGCATTTCTCGAGCCTCTGGTACGCGGATTGCCCCTCGTTACCAGGGGGCCGCGTGTACCCTAGGCGATGGGGCCTCATTTCCAAGAATCAGTTCGAGTGAAACCGTGCTTGTTCCGGGTGTTGTTCTTCCAGCAGACCACGGAATCGGTTGAGAGTGGTCACTTTCATCTGATCGAGTCTGTTTTGACTCCAGGAGGAGCAGCATCATGCGAGCTGTTGCGGACAGGTTGTCACTTCAAAATGTAGGGTTGAGGGTTCTCGTCAACGCGTTTGTTTTTTGTGCCGTGGTAATTCCCGTGATGGGCAGTCCACCGCCACGCTGAGCGGCACAATTAATGCCACGGGGGCAGCGGTTCCAAGTGCCAAGGTCCTGGCGATCAATTAGGCTACCAGTGTTGTGTCGAGTACTCAGTCCGATAGCGACGGTGCTTACCTTTTTTCGTCGCTGCCCGTTGGCAAGTATCGCATTGAAGTCACAGCATCCGGTTTCCAAAAAGCATCAGTCGCGGATCTCGATCTCCCAGTGGCTACTTCCGTTACTCGAAAAGTGCAGCTCAAGATTGCCAGCCGCGACCATCGGTCTGCAAACCGTTCGCCCCGACCTGCTGCAGCACGTTACAGGAAGTGGCGGGGCGAGCCAGTATTTCTCGAATGGCGTTGTCTGCCAGCGGTTTAACGGCGCTCCTTCTGGCCCTGCACCCGCAATTCCGGATTGCGCGTCAACACCGAACGCAGCCTTCGCATTTCCCTGCACGACCAGCAGCACCCCGACCAGCGGCAACAACTACCCGATCATTGCCGGGAGTTGTCATCCCGGAAGCCTCGGGCGCGACGCAATTTCTGGCCCGGGATTCCTGAATACCGACTTCTCGGTCACCAAGAACACCAAGATCACCGAGCGGTTTAATCTGCAGTTCCGCAGCGAGATGTTCGACATCTTTAACCACCCGAATCTCGGCAATCCCGTGCTGGCCTTCACCAACTTGGCCTTTGGACACATTACAAGCACGCGGTTTCCGCAAGGCGACTTTGGCTCCTCGCGCCAGGTCCAATTCGCTTTGAAGCTTATCTTCTAGCCGGCGGGTTGGTTCATTCCATGAGGGCGGGCTCCCGGTCCGCCCTCTGTTCTTTTGCAGGCGCAACGATCAGCGGTTAGGGCTTGGCAGCGGCGGTGTAAGTCGGGGCGTTGCGGGTCAGTTTGCGAATCACAAATTCTTGCAAAATGTTGTTCGCGGCTGTCGAGCCGATGGCAATGAGCGTGTTCTCGAAGGTTACGGTCGTATCGCGCTCCGAAGCGGGATAGTAAAGATTGGAGATGCCACCGGCAGTGAGGCTACCCAGAAGGCCGGAGTAATTGGTCTGCCAGCGCCCGTTGTCACCTTTGCAGATAAAGGCGTTCGCGACCGCATAGAGAAACCGCCCGCGTCTCGTACCGGTTCCTTTGTAAAAATACCTAGGATCTTGCTTCAGGAGTGACGGCAAGATCGCGCTGCCGATGAACGTGAAACTCACTGAGTCTGCGTATGCCGCGGCGTAGCGCTTTCCGTAACCTTGTGCGCCTTGCCCATAGCCTGGAAAAGTGTTGGCAGCTTGCTGGATTCCCGCAATGGCGGCGGTCAAGCCAAAGTTGACGGGATCCACGGTGGCCTTCCACGCCAGCTCGAACTTTTGCCGGTGGTTGAGATGCATGGCCGCGGGATTGTAGGTGACGTAGAAATTGGGAATGACGCCCAAGACGCGCTGCCTCTCTTCATCCTTGATTTCCGCTTCTGCTTCTTCAACGGGAGTGAGCGAAACCTTGACCTCACTGACCGACTCAGCAACGGTCATCTCGACCGGAGGCACAACACAGTCTTCCCCCGAATGCAAAGTTCCGGAGGCTGTCTGCATTGTGAATCCGGGCGACGTAATCGAGAGCTGGAACGCTCCCGGCGCAATGCCACTAAAGTAGAATTGCCCGTCGCTGTCGGATATCGCTTCTCGATTGAGTGGAGGCTCCTCTCGCATGAGCCTCACTCGCGCTCCGGCAATCACCGCCCCTGTTCGATCAACTACACTTCCGCTAATAGTTCCCGGCCGGACGGGTTGTTCGCGAGTTGCATCTGTTGCCGGTTGGTCGGGGGCCTGCTGAGATTGAGCAAAGGCGGGATACCAGCACAGCAACAGCAAACAGGCGACGAGGCGCAGTCCTGCGATGTGAGCGAAGACCGACGGCTGGGGGTTGCGGCCCGAAGGATTCTTGCGGGATCCTAGTCTCCCGGAGTTCACGATGGACCTTCCTTTAGTCTATACCGTTTGACTTTCTTCCACTCCGGTTTGGCTCACGAAGTTCCTTTAAGTTACTTACGACCGAAGCGCGGCAAAGTTCCCGCAAATGCTCTCAAGCGCAGCAGTGCTCTTCACCAAACCTTTTCTGCTTCGATGATTTTGCGTGATTTTGGGTTGGATGGGAAAACGGAAAGAAAGTTTCGACGTTTTTTACTCTTCTCTGAGGACTTGCATCGGGTCGACGTGCGCGGCCCGCATTGCTGGGACCAAGGCAGCAGCTGCGGCGACCAGAAGCATCAGCAAGACCACCACGAACAAAGTCGGAACGTCAGAAGGTGAGACGCCATATAGCATCCCGGAAAGCACGCGCGCGAATGCCGCGGCCAATGCCCAGCCCGCGGCGCAGCCAAGCAAAGTGACCAGCAACCCTTGCAGGAGAAACTGCTTAACGATTTGTCCCTGGAGAGCTCCCAGCGCAAGGCGCAGCCCCACTTCGCGCCGTCGCGCGGTCACGGAGTAACTCAATGTTCCATACAGGCCAATACAGACGAGAGAAACTGCCGTCACCGCGAAAAAAGTAAGCAGGATGGTGCGCAGACGATTCTCCCCAAAGGCCTCGTCCAAGTGATCTTGCAACGGCATGAGGTCATATACCGAGCGACCGGGTTCGATGCTATGAACCTCCTTGCGGAGCGTTTCCGCCAAGGCCATTGGTTCGGTTTGCGTACGAACCAGATAGTAGGGGGCAGGGTCGGGAGCGCTGATGCACCAATACACCGTGGGAGCGGGTTCGCGGTTCAGACCCTCTTCCCGCGCGTCGCCCACAATGCCGCGGATCACCCCGGCATCTTGCGGCCTCAGGAACGCGTTTCCCAAAACCTGAAGGTGGTGCCCGACGATATTCGAGCCCGGAAGATAGGTATCGGCGAAACTATGATTGACGAGAACAGTTATGGAGCCAGCCTCCGCAAGCGCGCCGCCCGGACTACCGGGGTTGGCAATGAATTTCGGCTCTTGGCAAGGCCCACCTGCAAGCTGCGCAATTTGCATCGTCGAAAAGTATCCGGGCGAAACGAACCGGCTTTCGGCCACGATTTTGTGTTCCGCGTCGGCCGGGCCTTCCACGAACTTGAGCTCTGTTTTGAACTCCGTAGGGACACCAGGCAGTTCTGCGGAAGTGGCGGCAGCCTGAACGCCCGGAGTGTTTCGCAAGGTCTCGATAATGCGATCGATACGCTGCGTTAGCCCTTTCAAGTCGGCGGTTTCTCCCCAGGAGCCACTGACGTGGAGCGTCAAGACATGGCTCGCCTCAAAACCGGGCGAGACCCGGCCAAGGGCCTGAAAGCTGCGCAGCAGCAATCCCGCACCGCCAAGCAGGGTCACCGCAAGAGCCACTTGCACGCCGACCAGGAACCACTGGAGCGGAGTGCGCGCGGAGACTTGCGAACGACTGTTCTGAGCCAGTGCGCCGGACAGGGCTCCGCTCGTGCCGCGAATCGCCGGGAACAATCCGCAAAGGAGAGTCACGAGGACGGAACACGCCAGTGTGTAAACCACGATCCGGCCATCGAGATGAATCTCTTCGACACGCGGAAGATCCTTCGCCAAAGATCGAAACACGTTGGAGGCCGCGCCTGCGACAAGCAAGCCGATGAGCGCACCGGTGAGAGCCAATACAAAAGATTCGGTGAGCAATTGGCAAACCACGACGAATCGAGGAGCACCGAGCGAAAGGCGCACAGAGATTTCATGCTTACGTTGCGCGCCGCGGGCCAAGAGCAGCGCAACAATGTTGGTGCAGGCTATCAGCAGCAGCACCGACACCGATCCGAACAACATCCAAAGCGAACCACGCGCACCGCCGATGGTGGCCTCCTTGAGTGGATCAATTGCAACCGCCAGATCCGCATCGGTCTTTGGGTATTGCATACCAAGTTGCGCCTGCACTGTGGCCAGATTCGCGCGCGCCTGTTCGAGGCTGACTCCCGTCTGCAAGCGGCCGATGGTGAGATACCACGTCGAGCCTCGATCCTGGGCGTATGGCGCATCGGTGGGGACGGCACCCCAAACATCCACATCGCGATTCGGGAACCCGAACGAAGCGGGCAGAATCCCGACAATCGACTGTGAATAGCCATCGATGCGCAGTTTCTTCCCAAGAGCATTTGGATCGGCGCCAAAACGGCGGCGCCAAAATCGGTCGCTGATAAACACTGCCGCAGGCCCCCCAAAGTGTTGTTCCTCTGGTGTGAAATCGCGCCCCAAGGCAAGTGAGACACCCAACACCTGGAGAAACCGCGGAGTCACGATAGCTTGCGTTACTTTTTCCGGCAGCGCCCCGGAAGTTTCGGACCCGTCTGCGGTGTAGTAGCCGGCAACCGCCTGAAAGGTGGAATTCATCCGGTTCCAGTCTTCCAGTCGGAGCGTCGAGGGTCGCGTATTGGGGTTTTTTACCTTAAGGTTGTACTGATGCAAGGACATTAATTCGTCACCGTTGGGAAAGGGCAGAGGGCGCAGAAGAACCGCATCGATGGCGGAAAAAACGGCGCTGTTCGCGCCAATGCCCAGAGCCAGTGTCAAGATGACAACCATGGAGAAAGACGGAGATTTGAAAATAAGGCGCAGCGCCCATTTGAGATTGTGCAACGCAGTTTCTACGACGGGAATGCGGTGAACGTCCCGCAGCTCTTCCTTGATTTGCTCGGAGCCGCCAAGTTCCAGCCGGGCGCGCCGCCGGGCTTCATCCGGCGTCATACCGGCAGCGATGTAGTCCTTTGTCAGCTGGTCGGCGTGAAAGTAAATTTCGGAGTCGAACTGTTGATCGAGCGCACGCTTGCGAAAAGGCATAGTGGCTCCTATTGCGCGGTCTGCAGAATCCGGGCGACTGCTTCGGCTAAACGATTCCAGCTTAATTCTTCTTTGCTAAGTTGCTTCTTGCCCTTCACGGACAACTTGTAGAACTTGGCCTGGCGGCCACTTTCGGATTCGCCCCATTCAGCAGCCAGCCAGCCGCGCTTTTCCAGGCGGTGGAGCGCGGGATAAAGCGAGCCTTGCTGGACAAGCAGCACCTCTTTGGAGATTTGACGCAATCGCTGCGAGATCCCATAGCCGTGAATCGGACCCAGCGTAACGATTTTCAAGATGAGCATGTCGAGGGTCCCTTGCAGCAGATCCGACTTCTCAATGGGCATGGCTTCTTCTCCTAGACATTCGACACATATATCGCCTGATAGGTAGATTGTCAAGGAGAGAGTTCTTGCAAGGACTTGGCGGGAATCACACGCGGAGTGGCCCAGGCTCTCAGGCCCAACCATCCCCGCGCAACTTCGGTTACAATGTTCTTTTCGTCCCCGGGATCGAGGCAAGAGAGTGATTCATCCGTTCATTTTCCACAATGAGTGCCTTCTCCCCATCGAGAAGGTCCGCCTTTCTCCGGGGCAGGCTGGACTCATTTGTGGCTGGGGCATTTTCACCACCGTGCGCATCTCCCGCAGCGAAGCCTTCGCGTACGAACGCCACTGGCGCCGCCTGGAAAAAGACGCGGGCATTATCCGCTTGCCGATGGTGCACACGGGCGCGAAAATCCGCGTGCACCTCCACGAAGTGATTCGCGCCAACAAAGTAACCGAGGGCTGCGTGCGGATTTATCTCGTTTACAACTCCGTCGGGTTTTGGCAGAGCAACGAGCAGCGGCCGCCCGTTGATCTGATCATTTACAGCGCGGGCCTTCCGGAGCACCGCGAAATCCTGCGCCTGGGTTTGCGGGCACACGGCCGGCACGCTGCTTCTCCCCTGGCCGGAGTGAAAACCATTTCCTGGCTCAACAATGTCTGGTCCATTGCGGAAGCGAATAAAGCAGGTTTCGACGAAGTCGTGATGCTCAATGAGCGCGGCGAAGTGGCGGAATGCACGTCCGCAAATATTTTTGCTGTTAAGGACGGAAGGATTTATACGCCGCCGCTCAGTTCCGGCTGCCTTGAAGGCATTACGCGCGGCATTCTTTTGGAGATCGCTCCGGAAGCGGGCCTTTCTGTGGTCGAGCAGACGCTGCGTCCCGAGGATCTTTACTCCGCCGAAGAGGTTTTCATCACTTCGACGAACCGCAACTTGATCAGCGTGGGCGAAATCGCCGGCCACGCCATTCCCGCTCCCGGACCCATTTGCCAACGATTGCTCGAGCTTTTCGACGCCTGCGTTTCTGACTACGTCACCCGCCGCCTGGCCTCCGCCGCCAGATGATCTATGTGGCCTTTCAACAAAAGACAAAAGGCACGTTTTGGGCAACGGAAACTGCCCGATGGTGTGGACCCGGGATCCTGCCTGAATCTCTCTTTAAAGAGCGTAAGTGCTTCCCCGCTCACTGCGCCCCTCTCGGCACCGTCATCCACATCCCCGCAAGGAAGCTCGTCGAGTGACGATGGTTTGCTAACTGGCTTGCTCGTGGGAGAGTTACTAAGCAGTTCCGCGAACGCACCATCCGATTCTAGCCCGTGTGTCGATTCGGCCCCGAGCCCCGACACCTCCTGTTGCGATGGTTCATCGGACTGCTCTGGCGGAGATTCCTAGGGGATTTGCGGAACTAGATGGCTACGCAAACCGATCTTGGTAGCATCCCGGCAGAGGCGCGCGCTCGAATCGCGGCGAAAGCTATTTTCCCGGTTCTTCTTTCCATCAGCTTCTGCCATCTGCTGAATGACACGGTGCAATCGCTTATCCCGGCTTTTTACCCTCTCCTGAAGGATGTTTTGCGATTGAATCTCGGTCAAATCGGAGTGATTGCGCTCACTTCACAATTTACCTCTTCTATTCTGCAGCCGCTAGTTGGCATGTATACGGACCGGCGCCCACAGCCCTATTCGCTCGCCGCCGGAATGGGAGTGACTTTGTTGGGGCTGGTATTTTTTGCCGTAGCACCGACCTACGGGGCCGTCCTCGCCGCGGCAGCTTTGGTTGGCATTGGCTCTGCTATTTTTCACCCAGAGTCATCCCGCGTGGCGCGGCTGGCATCCGGAGGACAGCACGGGATGGCGCAGTCGCTTTTTCAGGTCGGCGGCAATGCGGGAACCTCTCTCGGTCCCCTGCTGGCTGCTTATGTTCTCGGGAATCGTCAGCCACGCATCGCCTGGTTTTCCCTGCTCGCGTTGCTCGCCATCATCTTGCTGACAAGAATTGGGCTGTGGGTGAAAGAACATCATTTTGATAAGCCCAAACCCATGGCCATTCAGCCAGATCGGCTGGCGGCCTCGCCGCATCATCACCTGCAACTCGCCGGTAAGAAAATTGCCCTGAGTCTCGCAGTTCTCGTCGCGCTGATGTTCTCAAAGTTTTTCTATCTAGCCAGCCTCATCAGCTACTACACCTTTTTCTTGATGAGCCGCTTCCATCTCTCTGTAAAAGGCGCCCAGCTTCACCTGGCTTTGTTCTTGGGCGCTGTGGCCATCGGGACTTATTTTGGCGGGCCGGTGGGAGACAAACTAGGCCGCAAAGTTGTTATCTGGTGGTCCATCCTCGGCGTTCTGCCGTTCACGCTGGTCTTGCCTTACGCGAGCTTGTTCTGGACGAGCGTTCTCAGCGTGATTATCGGATTGATTCTTGCGTCCGCGTTCTCCGCGATCTTGGTCTATGGGCAGGAACTCATGCCCGGAAGGATCGGCATGGTCTCGGGCCTGTTTTTCGGTTTAGCTTTCGGGCTGGGTGGCATCGGTTCGGCGATACTCGGCAAGCTCGCCGATCGCACCAGCATTGATTTTGTCTACCACATTTGCGCGTACCTTCCCGCGATCGGAATTCTTACCGCGTTCCTTCCAGACTTGGGACCCGCAAAAGTGCATCAGGTGAAACCCGCTACCGCCTGAGCGTCCGCTGCTGCCGCGAGCCTTTCGCGTGCTCGCGGTGCTACAATGCCGGTACTGGAAACGCCGGTGTCGGAAACCATTCTCCCAGGTGAAGACGCTGTTCTTGAAGTCGTCTCTCCCGACGGCGCGCGCCGCTACGTCCGCGTAACTCAATCGCCTTTCCTCATTGGCCGTGGCGCGGAAACCGGCAACCACCTGCAGCTCTCCGACCGCCGCATTTCGCGCAACTGCGCCGCCCTCGTCATCGAAGCCAACCGCTTCTACATTGAGGATCGTGGGCAGCGCCGGGGGCTTTTCATCAACGGCGAAAAAGTGGAAAGCCGCGAACTACAGAATGGCGACGTCATCACATTTGGCCTTGAGGATTCGTATGAAGTTTTCTTCCGCTTTTCCAGTGGCTCGGACGAAGCATCCATCCCGCATTTGCTCACCCGCATCGAGCACATTACCAGCTCCGAACCGAGCGGGGGCCTGAGCAAGCTGAATAAGTTGCTGGAAGCGACGGCGCTGCTGCATTCCCAGCTTCCGCTCGATGAAGTGCTCGCACGTATGCTGGATCATGCCGTTTCGATCACCGATGCGGACCGCGGCTTGCTACTGGAGGCCGACGGCTCGGGCGCTTTGAAAGTGAAGCTGGCACGGCGCAGCGGCGGCCTGCGGCTTCCGCCGGAAAGCCTGACGCCCAGCCAGACCGCCATTCAACTTGCGCTCAAGCAGCAAGCTCCGGTTATCACGGAAGACCTGGCGCAAGCCGAGATGGATTTACAAGCGGCCCAGAGCATTGTGGCGCAGCGGCTCCGCGCCGTGGTGGTGATTCCACTGTGGGCCATGACGCGCGCGAACACGCAAGAGTCCATGGTTAACATCAAGCGCGGCGAGCTGCTCGGGGTTCTCTACCTGGACTCGCGCAGGCCTGCGGCTTTCTCCAAGCTCGACCGGCAAATCTTGGACGCGCTTGCGGCCGACGCGGCCAGCACCCTGGACAACGCTCGCTTGATCGAACGCGAACGCGAGCGGCAACGGCTGGAACAGGAGATTAATATCGCGCGCGACATTCAGCAGGCACTGCTGCCGCGCGATTTCCCGAATACGCCTGAGTTCGCCGTGACCGGCGTGAATTTTCCATGCTTGTCAGTCGGAGGCGACTATTTCGATGTTTTCCCGCTGGGTGACGGCCGCACCGCATTTGTCATCGCCGACGTTTCCGGAAAGGGACTCGGCGCAGCGATTGTCACCACCATGCTTCAGGGCGCGCTCTCTGGCATGACCCTAGGTACCGACCCGGCGCGCGTCTTCAACCACGTCAACCGTTTCCTGTGCAATCACACGGAAGTGGGGCGCTACGCGACGGTGTTTTTCGGTCTTTTGGACAACAACGGGCACCTAGAATTCATCAATGCCGGGCATCCTTCGCCGTTTCTCATCCGACGCGGCGCGGCTGAAGAAGCGTTCACTGAAGGTTCATTCCCGGTAGGACTCGTACCGGAGGCGGAATACACCGCGGCCTGCCTCAAACTCGAGCCGGGGGACACCCTGGTGCTTTTCACGGACGGCGTGACGGAAGCGATGGATCCTGACGATCAACTGTTTGGCGTGCCGCGGCTGAAGAACGTTCTGACCGGGCAACTGGAATGCCCGCTGGAACACCTGCAGAAATGCGTCCTCGAAGCGGTGGAGAATTTCACTCGAGGGGCGCGCCAGGCGGACGATCTTACGCTGTTGATTGTGCGCTACCGCGCCACCGCCGCGACGGCCACAACGGACACCGACGTGCCATCTTCTGCGTCTGATGCCTCTCCCTCTGCCTCGGCAGCCTCCGGCACCTCGGCTGCAGCATAGTCGCGGAGGCTTATTACTCTTCGCGGAGCAAACGTGCGGGATGAATACGCAGAGCGCGTTGGGCGGGAATCCACGTAGCAACGAAACCTAGTAGCACCATGGTGATCAGCACTCCACCAAGTACCAGCGGGTCTCGCGGTGTTGCCTCATAGACAATCTGGGCGAGCAGCTGGCTGGCCACCACGCCAAGTAACAACCCGATGACGGAGCCCGCGAGAAGCAAAACAACGGGACGCTTCAGCGCTGTGCGCATGAGTTGCATCGGTTGGGCGCCCACTGCCACGCGGATGCCGAATTCTCTCATTCGTTTGGACACCGAATACATGGCCATGCCGAATACGCCGGTGACCGCGAGCATAGCGGCCAGCAAACCCATCACCCCAAGAGTGGCGGTAGCAATGCGAGCGGGAAATAGAACGAACGCCAACGCGTCCGGCCAAGTGTGAAACACGAAAGGCAGGCTCGGATCGATTTGCGTGAGAGTTCGGAGGAGCTCAGGCACGATTTGATTGGACGGCAACGGCGAGCGGACCACCAACGAGGTATCACTATTGGGATTCTGTTCGAGCGGAAGAAACATTGCGGCCCAGGGCGGTTCCGTCAGAGTTTCATACTTACCGTTTTCGACGACGCCGACAATCTCGTAAGACAGTTTGTCGCCCCACATGAACCTTCGCCCAACCGCGTTGGCGGGCCCGAACATGGAGCTGGCGAAAAGCTCGTTCACGATGGCGACTCTCGGAGACTTGGCATCGTCATGCCAAGTGAAATCGCGCCCGCTCAACAAACGAGTTCCGGCGGCTTGGAGATAGCCAGGTGAGATGCCACAATATTTGGCGCCGAATGCGCTATTTGACGGTCGAAAATCGGCCGTACCCTCGCGGTAAACGCGAGTGCCGCTTCCGCCCGTGCCCAGTGGCTTCTCATCGATGATCCCAACGGCCGTCACACCGGGGATGCGGCCAACTTCCTCGAGCATGCGCTTCCGCATTTGCGTGACGGAATCACCGAAGTGTCCGCCCATGTGCAAGTCGGTCTCGGCAAGGAGCGCGCCTTGCGGCTGAAAGCCTAGAGACGCGTGCAGCGAGCTCTGCATACCGCGCAGAGCAACAAAGGAGGATGTAACCAACAGCGTGCAGAGCGTAATCTGCACGCCGAGGAGAAGATCACGAAGCGTGAAGCAACGAAAAACCAGCGTCGCCCCGCCGCTCTTCATCACTTGCGCGGAATCCGTCGACCAGATTTGCCGCATGGGAACCACGCCCCACAACATCCCGCTTCCGATGGACAAGAGCACCGCTACTAAATAGACCTTTGGACCGGCGGTGACGGTCACATGAATTGGAAATCCCGGAAAAGGCTGCCAACGCGTTAGTGCATTCAGCAAAAAAGTGGAAAAAAGAGTTCCGAGGGTGCCGCCAAGTAGTGAAATGAGGACCGCCTCGGACAACAGCTGGCGGAGAACATTCCACCGGCTGGAGCCGATGGCGAGGCGAATCGCCAATTCCCGGCCGCGGTCCGCAGTGCGCGCAGCGAAGAGGCTGGCAAGGTTAGCACAGGCCGCAAGGAGGACGAGGAACGCCAACAGCATAATTCCAGCCAGAAACGAACGAGCGGGAGCTCCGAACTGGTCGCCCAACCATCCCGGTTTTGTCAGCCTCGCGTCCAGGCCATCGTCCTCGGGATTCTGCTTCGCCAATTCGTGCGCAATGGCGTTGAGATTATCGGTGGCTTGCTGCGGAGTAACGCCCGGCTTCAGCTTTCCGAGCACCCAAAGATTGTGGTTTCCGCGCCAAGAAAGGAAGTCTGTTCCTTCAATGTCCGGGTTGTCTACCACGGGCATCCAGAAATCCGGCCAAATAAACACTTCGGCTCCATGAAAAGCCGGCGGCGCGACTCCGATAATCGTAAATGGGTGCTTGTTTATGTCGACCGTGGTCCCGATGACCCTAGGGTCGGAATTAAAATGTGCTCGCCAAAAGTTATTGCTCACGACGATATAAGGAGCGGAATTCGGGCCATGTTCGTCGCTCGCATGAAAGAAGCGGCCTTGCGCAGGCTGTACTCCCAATACATCGAAGTAATTTCCGGAAACGCGGTAGTACCAGCATTTGTAAGCCGCATCTTTTGTGCTGAGGCCCGCTATCTCGGGCCGGTAAGCAGCCAGGTAGCTGAATGTGGAATTCTTAGTCTGAAAATCCAGGTAGTCGGGATAGGACTGACTGTCGTACCCCTTCTGTTTGTGCACGAGGTTGTAAAGACCTGAGGACTGCGGAACGTCGAGGGGTCGCAGAAGCATCGCATTCAGCACGCTGAACACAACCACGTTGGCCCCGATTCCGAGGATGAGGGTCACTAATGCGGTGGCGGTGAATGCCGGGGACCGGCGCAACTGCCGAGCGGCATAGCGCAGGTCGCGTCCGAAGCCATCCAAGGCCGTCGCCGCATCCATCGCCGTCATTCGCTCGCGCATTACCGTTCGATTCCCGAAACGAATCAAAGCGTCGTGGCGAGCCTCTTCGGGAGACATTCCCGCGGCGATGTTGTCCGCAATGCGCATTTCGACGTGCGCCTGGATCTCCGCATCAATTTCCTGATGCAATTTCGACCGGGAGAAGGTGTTCACGATGCGGCGAAGAACAGACATGGCTCACCTCACGCGTACCGCAGGATGGCACGAATTCCTTTGACGAGCTGTTCGAAGCTTTTTTCTGCGTTCTGCATCTCTCGCTGTCCGGAAGGAGTCAGCCGGTAGAACTTGGCCTTGCGGTTGGTCTCCGTCACTTTCCACTCCGAGCGAATCCATCCGCTCATCTCCATGCGGTGGAGCGCAGGATAGAGCGAGCCTTCCTCCACCGACAGCAATTCATCGGAGGCTCTTTGGATGTGCAGCACGATTCCGTAGCCGTGCAGCTCTTCCATTTGAGAAAGAGTTTTCAAAATGAGAAGGTCGAGAGTTCCCTGAAGATCGTTTCTTGCCATGCGGCCGCACCCCTAGACAACTCGGTACGGCAGAAGCTTAACCCTAGAAGTGGAGGTATGTCAATCGGCAAAGATTGGCACAAGCCGTTCTTCCTTGGAATTTCCGCTTTCGCGCGATCGTTTCGAAAGAACAAAGGCGAGGAGCATATCTTTCGCGCCCCTCGCCGGGTTCACAGTTTCTTAGAGTTAGCGGTATAAAAACGCTTAGCAGCTGGAACTTACGAGCCGAGATTGTTCAGGTCGTCCTTGGCCTGCTGTTCGGCGTTTTTCGTTGCCCCTTTGGCATCCGCCTCAGGATTCATGGCATGAATTGCCTTGTTCAAGGGCAGCGCCTTTTCACCGTCAGCCACCTTGCATCCGGAAACATCGGCATTGGTATGCACACCGGTCATGGCGGCACTCATGCAGGTAAAGTTCAGCCCAAGATTGTGGCTGGCGTGAAGCGCCGCGAGGCACTCATTGAGAGCTGTATACGCGGAGCAGGCTTCCGTAGCGTTGGAGCTAGCGGGCAGAAGCCCCTGCCCCTGCAGCTTGGGGGTGAGTTTTTTCTCCAGGTCAGCGCGGCTGCCGTTCGCATCCGCGGACTTCTTGTCTTTCTTCACCCACTTGATGGGATTCAGAGAATGAGCGCTAACCGAAGATTGCTTCGCAGCTTCTGCGGCTCCTGCGCCAGCGGGCCCCTGCGCAGCGGCGCGCGGCACAGCGGCCATAAGGAAAGCGGACAAACCCAGGGCTACTAGCGAGACCTTGAGAGCATTTCCTTTCATGTTTTGCCTCGTCGAGGATTTTTTGGAATGCGGAAAGAGGTAGTCGCATCCGGCCTCGCCTCCAGTAGGCCACGGGGCGGAGCAAATGCTGTGACTCTGCTGGGGAGTACTCCCCGAATCGGTCACGTTGTACGTAGGTACAGGTAGGGGAATTTGAAAGGGAAAGCAAGTGTCTCGGGGCTTCTAAGGCACGAAGAAAGCGATCGGGACGGACTCAGGACTTGGCCTTCAGAATAAGGCCGTAGACGGTGAGGCCCAGGCCGCCAAGAAAGAGCAGCGGTGAGAGATAATTAACCACGGCTGGCTGAATGGCCACGGGGATCTCCAGCGGCTTCGCGTATCCGGCGGCAAAATAATAGATCACGCCCGCAAGCAACATGTACAGGAGGCCGCGGCGGATCTGCTGGCCCCCGGCGCCGCTGGAACCGCGGGACAGACGTACCTGCGGCACCATCTCGCGGCAAAAAGGACACTGGTCCAAATGTGCGGCGATTCGTTTTCCGCAGAACGCGCACTGCCGCATTTGCATAGCCTGATGTCCTATAGCGCTCATGAATTTGCCAAGAGGGCCCCTCTCTCAGGCTAAAAGGGTGAGAGGGCGGGGTCAAGGCGAGGTGATGTACATGGCAACAGTGCGGTTGAACTCGCATTCAGCGCCTACTCATGCCGTTCGAAGCCCGCCCCCAGGGCGCTCATTGGGACCGCTATTAGAGTTCGCGGAGGGCGGTGGCCACGGGAAGCCCCGCGGCGCGGACGGCCGGAAAAAAGCCGCCAAACACGCCCATGACCAGCGCGAAGATCACACCCAGCACAAGCAAGTCGGGAGTAATCTTAAATGCAAAGGCGAGGTGTGAG
>Ga0126369_10000799_pt1 | contig 21171 bp, 20 predicted proteins | sample PanSoiMetaPlot_1_FD_109646 | JGI IMG/M metagenome (GOLD analysis project Ga0126369, IMG submission 109646) | Tropical forest soil microbial communities from Panama - MetaG Plot_1 | ecosystem: Environmental > Terrestrial > Soil > Tropical forest > Bulk soil | place: Panama | collected 2016-02-17 | reverse complement strand
GCAGCCTACAGCCACGCCGTGAAGGCCGGTGACTTTCTCTTCGTGACTGGACAGCTCGGTGTGGACCCCAAGACCGGAACACTGGTGTCGGGCGGCGCGGCCGAGCAAACGCGTCAGATCATGCAAAACCTCGAGACTGTCCTGCGCGGCGCCGGGGCGAGCTTCGAGCGCGTCGTCATGGTTCGGATCTACCTTGTCAACTTCGCCGCCGACTATCCAATCGTCAACGCGGTGTACGCCGGCTACTTCAAGCCGGGTCGCTTCCCCGCTCGGACGACGGTGGGCGTGACCAACCTGGCGCTGGGATCGCTCGTGGAGATCGATCTCATCGTGCGATGCTGACCCCTCCGCGAACGCTCGCGTTCACCAGCGCGCCCAGTTGAGCGCGTCGATCAGACCATTGGCGTCCGCCGCGAGCCGGTTGTGCTCATCCCCGAGCTCGCGGCGCCGCCCGGCGACCGCGTTGTGCTGCGCGGCGAGGTCCGCGCGCCCGGCGTCGACCTGACGCCGAAGGTCGGCCAGCTCGGTGTCGAGGCGCCGCATCTCCGCGTCGACGGGCTCGAGCTGCGCGCGGATGCTGTCGAGCCGCGCCTGCAGTGCCTCGCGCTCGCTCCGCGCGGTGGTCTCGTCCACGGCGTGGAATTCCACCTGCGCGCGCTCGATTTCCGCCTGCTGGGCCCGCCACTCGGCGTCGATCGCCTTCTCGAGCTCCGCGCAGGACACGGCGGTCCGCGTCGCCTCCAGCCGCGCCTTCATCGCCTTCGCGCCCTCCAGGTAGATGTCGACGTGTCGCTGCTCGTGGGCCGCGATTCGGGCGGCGAAGCGCTCCCAGCTTGTCCTGAGCTCGGCCGTCAGATCGTCCGGCGACTCGTGTCGCGGCAGCGTGACGACAAGATTGAGCATGACCGTCAGGGATGGAAAGACGCAAGGCACGGCGCGCGGGTCCGCCTCGCCGGAGGTCAGCTTCCACTCCGCCGACGTCACGCCCACCGCGCGCTGGCCGCTCGAATCGGCGAGGCCATTGGCGTCGATGGCCGCGAAGATCGCCGTGGTCGTCGTCCCGTGCACCGGGTAGTTGCGGGTGGAGACGTTCGTCTCGACCCCGACCGGCTGACGCGGCGGCGCGGGCGACGGGCTCGAGCAGGCGGGGAGGCCGGAGCCGGCAAGCAGTGCGAGCGCGGCAACCATGCTGCGCGCCCTCGCACTCGCCAGGAAGTCGGCCATCGTCGTCCATGGTAGCGCGGCTCTCCTGTCCTGAGGTTGAAAGGAACTTTAAGGTAGGTGCTGTCATGTCGCTTGCGCTCGCGCGAGGCGGGTGCTTTGATACCCGCCGTCCGCGCGAGAGTCGATAACCGCCCTGTCCTGAGTCCGTCGGGTGGACGCCCGGCACCGTCGCCGGAGTCCGGAAAGGAGCACGCCGATGTCGCTCAAAGGCAAGAACGCGCTGGTCACAGGAGGATCGCGGGGTATCGGTCGAGGTATTGCGCTCAAGCTCGCGGAGAGCGGCGCGCGGGTCGGCATCCATTACTACGTGAACGAGGCGGCGGCCAAGGAAACGCTGGCGCGCGTTCGCCAGCACGGCGGCGAGGGGTTCATCGTTCAAGCCGACGTCTCGCGCGTCGAGGACGTGCGGCGCATGTTCGCCGACACGAAGCAGCGCTTCGGGACACTGGACGTCTTCGTCGCCAATGCCCGTCCCGAGGCGGCGAAGTTCTACCAGAAACCGATGGAGCTCACGCTCGAGGCCTGGGACCACGCCATGGACTCCCAGGCGAAGGCGTTTTTGGTCGGCGTCCGGGAAGCGGCCGATGTCATGCCCACGGGCGGGCGCATCGTCGCCATCACGTATGCACTCGGAGGCCAGCGAGGCACATGGCAGCCATGGGTCGCGATGGGCTCGGCGAAGGCCGCGCTCGAGTCACTCGTGCGCTACTTTGCCGTCGCCCTGGCCCCACGAGGCATCACGGTCAATTCCGTGAGTCCGGGCCTCACCGACGACAGCGTCCTACAGAGCTTCGGCGATGCGGCCGTCGAAATCGCGCGCAAGTGGCATGGCAGCGGCTGGACCCCGATGGGTCGGATGGGTACGCCGGCCGACATCGGCAACGCCGTCGCGTTGCTCTGCTCGCCGGACGCCGGCTGGATCACCGGCCAACTGATCTACGCCGACGGCGGCGCCTCGCTGGCGGACACGCTCTTGCCGCTCGAGATCCAGCACGGATAGACGCGCGATCAATAGACGCCAAAGGAGCTCTATGCCACGGCGTGTGCGGATTCGGCTGGCCCGGGCCAACGTTGCACCGTTGAGCTCCAGTGACGCATCCAAATCGCAATGGGCTCGTTGATCGCCGCGGCCGGCGCTCTCTGGATCGTCGTCATCATCTGGGACGCGTTCGAGGCCATCGTGTTGCCTCGGCGCGTCACGCGCCGCCTTCGACCCACGCGCATGTTCTACCGCGTCACGTGGCGAGTCTGGTCGGCGGTGGCCCGCCGGATGCACGTGGGCGGGCGGCGCGAAACGTATGTGAGCTTCTACGGACCGCTCTCTTTGCTCGTGCTCATCGCCGCGTGGGCGGCGAGTCTCGTTGTTGGATTCGCTCTCCTGCAGAACGGCCTCGGTGCCGGCCTCAACGTTGCCGGCGGCGGCTCGTTCTTGGACTATCTCTACCTGAGCGGCGAGACGTTCTTCACCCTTGGTCTCGGCGACATCGTGCCGGCTTCGAGGCTGGGGCGCGGGTTGGTGGTGGTGGAGGCAGGGATTGGCTTCGCGTTCCTGGCCCTCGTCATCGGCTACCTGCCCGTGCTGTATCAGTCGTTCTCACGGCGTGAGGTCAGCATCACGTTGCTCGACGCGCGCGCGGGTTCACCGCCGAGCGCCGAGGAGCTGCTTCGCGGCAGCGTGAACGACCCGGACGAATTGACCGCGCTGCTGCGGGAGTGGGAACGCTGGAGCGCGGAGGTGCTCGAGTCGCATCTCTCGTATCCGGTGCTGTCGTACTATCGCTCACAGCACGACAACCAGTCGTGGCTGACGGCGATCACCACGATCCTCGACGCCAGTGCGCTCGTGATGGTCGGGGTCCAGGATGCCTGCGCGCGCCAGGCGAAGCTGACGTTCGCGATGGCGCGTCATACCGTCGTGGACCTGGCGCAGGTGCTCGGCCGCGCGCCTCTCGATGCGCCGCAAGACCGACTGCCGGCGTCCGAGCTTGCCCGGCTCCGCGCTGGGCTCGTCGCTACGGGTGTCGTCGTTGCCGGGGGCGTGGGCGCCGACGACAAGCTCACCGAGCTGCGTCAGATGTACGAGCCCTTTGTCGCGACGCTGTCCGAGTACCTGCTGATGCCGCTGCCCGCCTGGCGAGTCGGCGCCTCGACCCACGAGAATTGGCGCTCCACCGCCTGGGGGCAGACACCGGACCGCCCTCACGACGAGTTCTGAGATCGCCGTGTTCGAATTTTTGAGTCAGTTTCACTTCGTCAAGACCGTGCTGCTGGCGGTAGGGGCGCTGGCCCCGATCGTCGATCCGCTGGGCAGCGCGCCGATCTATCTCGCGCTGACCTCCGGTCTCAGCCCGGAGCACCGGCGCCCCATGGCGAAGGCGGTCGCCGTGAACAGCTTCTTCCTCTTGATCGCTTCAACGCTCGTCGGCGCCTACGTACTCGACTTCTTCGGCCTGTCGATTCCTTCCGTCCAGGTCGCCGGCGGCATTGTCGTCTGTGCAATGGCGTGGTCACTGCTGAATCGTCCAGAGTCGCCCTCGCTCTCGCGCACCACGGAGCGCTCGATAGCCGCCGACGACCTCAGCCAGCGCGCGTTCTATCCGCTGACGATGCCGCTCACCGTCGGTCCGGGCTCGATGTCGGTCGCGCTCACACTCGGCGCGAACCCCGAGCAGGGTCTCCGATCAAAAATCATTACCGCGGCGGCGCACAGCGTCGGCATTCTGATCGTCGCGGTGGCCGTCTACCTCTGCTACCGTCACGCGGATCGGATCGTCAAACAGCTTGGTCCCGTCGGCACGGGCATCGTGCTACGCCTCTCCGCGTTCATCCTCTTGTGCATCGGCGTTCAGATCATCTGGAACGGCGTTCGCGCCCTGCTCGCCGGCGTCTTCCCGAACGCGACTCCTTGAGGCGTCTGGCGCCGCTCACGCCGCCATGACGTAAGCGACGCCGAGAGCGACCAGCGCCGCCGACAGCATCAGCTCATATTGCATTCGCAGCGGCGGTGCCCACTTGTAGACGAGGACGACGAGGCCCAGGACGACCGCCCACCACAGGCTCGACATCCCGAGAAGCACCATGGCCACCATGAGCGCCGCGCTGCACCCCAGGCAGCTCACGCCGTAGCGCGCGCCCGCGACCACGGCGCTCCGCAGCAGGTTGAAGGGCAGGGGGCCGTGCAGGGCGCACAGCTCCCGGCAGCGCGCCTGGCTCGCCCGCTTGAGCGGGCTCGAGGAGTAGACGCCCGCCAGAGCCAGAGCGACTCCAACGACCACGGGCTGGTGGCGCCAGGGCATTCCCGCGACGGTGTAGATCGCGTAGCACACGACGCCGAAGATCAGCCACACGCCGAGGTACGTGAGGGCCAGCACTCCCGTGGCGGCCGGCCATCCCCTCCGCCGTTCCGCCGTTCGCGCGAACTCGAGGACGACCGGGATCGCGGAGGGCAGCATCATCGCCGCCATCATCACGACCCAGGCTGCTGCGAACGACTCGACCGGGCCAAGCCCCATGTCCATACCGTCCATCCCGGCCATCGAGCGCGATTGCTCGACCATGACGGCCCACGCGACGACGGCGACAGCGAGGACGAGCAATGCGGCGACCGTCGGCTTGGCCAGCTCCGGTCTGGCGTCGAGGGCCCTCATCAGCACCCGGCACGCTGGGCAGAATCCGGCCGGCCTCGCCGGCCTGGTCAGCCCGATCGTGGCGAAGAGTCGACCGCCGTCCATCAGGTCTGATACTCGTCGCGTCGGCGAACCCACGTGGTCGCGCCGCCGTCGCCCTCGTCGCGGCCCTTCGGGACCAGATCCATGTAGTGGTAGGCGACGTTCAGCATGTCGAGCCCGCGCTCATACGTGGAGTACGTGTGGTAGATCTGGCCGCCGTCCTTCAGGAATACGCTGATGCCCGGTGCCTCGCTGATCCCCCACGGGCGGAGCTTGTAGTTGTAGTCCACCTTCGCTTTCGGATCCGCATCGGAGAACGAGACGCGATAGTCGAGGTTGAAGTCGCTTGCGAGCGATGACCACCACGGAAAGCCCCATCCCATCCGCTTCTTGTAGGCGGCCAGCTTGGGGTAGGGAGCCCGCGAGACCGCGGCGATGGTGATGTCGCGGTGGTTCAGGTGGACGGTGATGTTGTTGAAGTTGTCCATCCAGAACGAGCAGACGTAGCAGGGCGCGTCCGCCGTCCAGGGCGTATGAGAACCCGCCGTCTCGGGGTTGAACATCGCGTGATAGACGACGAGCTGGCCGCGCCCCTCGAAGAGGTCGCCGAGCGTGCGCGTCCCGTGCTCGCCCTCGAAGCTGTAGGGCTTCTCGACGAGCTCCCACGGCAGCTCACGCCGCTCCCGGCTCAGCTGGTCGCGCATCCGGGTGAACTCTTTCTCCTTCGCCAGATGTTTCTTCCGCGCCTTGATCCACTCGTCGTGCTTCACCACCTTGTGCGCCGCCATGTGAATTCTCCTTCATCGAGCTCTGACGGGGCGGCTCTGGCCGCCCTGAACCCAGGATAGGCACAACCTCATCGCGAGGACGAGACGACGTACGAGCTCAGCGACTGATGACGGGAGGCGTGGCCCAGCCGCGCGCCGCGCGCAGCTCGGTGCGCCGGCGCATGGTTGCGGCCTCGTCGACGGCAGAGCCGGACGGATCGAGCACGACACCGTAGTCGTCGCGCGCCGACGCCAGACTGACCAGCTCGTTGGCCACGTCGCGCAGCACCTTCAGGGGATCGCGCTCGAGCGGATCGCCCCAGCCGCCGGGCCCCGGCTGGTCGTGGATGAAGACGTCGCCGCGGCGCATCGGCGTCATCGTGACCTTGGCCGTGAGCTCCCGCTCTCGCCCATCGCTGATCAGGCGGTTGCGCGACGGCTTGCCGGGCGTGCCGCCGTACAGGCCGTACGGACGAAACGTGTGGCGATCCGCGCGTACCTGCAGCACGGCCTCGGCCTCCGTGAGCCGGTAGGCACGGCGGATCGACATGCCGCCGCGATGTCGGCCGGGTCCGCCCACGTCAGGAATCAGCTCGCAGCACAGGATCTCGAGCGGCTGCTCGGTCTCGGTCACCTCTGCGGACGGCAGCGACATGTTCGCGAAGAGGTTGGCGTTGCCGTCGAGGCCGTCGGCCCACGGCCTGCCGCCCCACGCCGAGCAGATGAACTCGACGAAGATGAACGGCGTGCGATCGGCGTGATAGCCGCCGATGCTGACGCCGGTGTTGCCTCCCTCGGAGGCTGCGATCACCCGGTCAGGCAGCATGTGCGCGAGGGCGCCGAAGACCGTGTCGACCATACGGAAGCCGGTCAGCCCGCGGGCCGCGCAGGCCGCGGGCGGCACCGCGTTGGCGATCGTCCCCGGCGGTGCCACGACCTCGATGGCGCGATAGAAGCCGGCATTACAGAGGATCTCGTGCGGTAGGACCGACTTGAGACACGTATACGTCGCGGCGCGGGTGAACGACAGCGTGTTGTTGATGGCGCCCTTCACCTGGGGCGAGGTGCCGGTCCAGTCTGCCGTCATCTGGTCGCCACGCTTCTTCAGGGCCACCGTGAGCGGGATCGGCGTGCCGAAGTCGATGCCGTCGTCGTCGATCCAGTCGGTGAAGCGCCACTCGCCGTCCGGCAGCTCGGCGATCGCCGCCCGCGTCAAGCGCTCGGTGTAGTCGAGGATCTCCTCCATGTAGGCCGACACCAGCGCGACGCCGTGCTTGGCGATCAGCCGGGCGAACGCTTCCTCGGCGATATGACAGGCCGAAAGCTGCGCGCGCATGTCGCCGAGCACGCGCACGGGCATGCGGACGTTCTTTTCCAGCATGCGAAAGAACGTCTCGTTCGGCTCGCCGGCGTCGTACATCTTGATTGGCGGGATGCGAAGGCCTTCCTGGAAGATCTCGGTGGAGTCCGAGGCGTTCGAGCCGGCCACGCGGCCGCCCATATCGGTCTGATGGCAGATGGTGGCTGCGAACGCGACGCGTTGGCCCTCGTGGAAGATCGGCTTGAGGATGAACACGTCGGGCAGATGCATCCCACCTTCGAAGGGATCATTGAGTGCGTAGACATCACCGGGCCGCATGCGGTCGCCGTAGTGGCGAATCGTGGCGGCGAGCGCATCGGGGAACGACGACAGATGACCGGGCAAGGTGAGGCCCTGCGCCACCGTGCGCCCTTGCGCGTCGCAGAAGGCCGTCGAGTAGTCCATGTTGTCCTTGAGCACACCGGAGTACGCGGTCCTCAAGATCGTGAGCGCCATCTCATCGGCGATGGAGAGCAGCGTGTTCTTGAACAGCTCGAAGCCGATCGGATCGGAGAGGCGCGTGGCCACCGTCAGACCTCCATCACGATGTTGCCCGAGCCGTCGAGCGTAGCCCTGGCTCCCGGCGGCACCACACACGTCGCGTCGTATTCTTCGATGATCGCCGGACCCTCGCGCGGCGTGGCGAGATCGCCACGAGCCAGAACTTGGGTCACGATCCAGCCGTCGCGCGGGCCGAAGTAGACCCGGCGCGAGCCCGCGACCGTGCCCGCGCCACGACCGACCTGCACGCGCTCGGGAACGCGCGGCCGCTCGCTCACACCCTGGCCCACGACGCGCAGGCTCACGATCTCGACGGGCTCATCGGCGCCCGCGCGGTGCCCGTACGTGCGCTCGTGCTCGCGCGCGAACGCTTCGTCGATCGTCACGCTCGCCGTCACCAGCACGGTGAGCTCGAACGATTGTCCCTGGTAGCGGCAGTCCGCCGAGCGCGCGATGCGCACCGCCGCGCCGGTGAAGCCCTCGGCGGCGAGCTGAGCGCGCGCCTCGGCTTCCAGGCGTCCGAATGCGTCGGCCAGCTCCGTGGGATCCACGCCGCGTGCCGGGCGGCGCCACGTGCGGACGTAGTGATGCTCGACCTCGGAGTAGAGCAGGCCGAAGGCCGAGAAGAGCCCTGGCGCGGGCGGAACGATGACGCGCATCATCTCCAGCGCCCGGGCCATACCGGCCGCGAACACCGGCCCGTTGCCGCCGAAGGCAAACACCGCGTACTCGCGCGGATCGCGACCCCGCTCGCTCGAGACCGCGCGGATCGCGCGCATCATGTTCGACGCCGCGATCAGATGGGCGCCGTAGGCCGCCTCGGCGAGCGGCAAGCCGAGCGGCGCCGCGACGCGCTCCTGGAAGATCTCGTGCGAGCGCGTCGCGTTGAGCTTCACGGCGCCGCCGGCGAGCGCCGTCGGGTTCAGGTAGCCGAGGACGACGTTGGCATCCGTGACGGTCGGCTCGGTGCCGCCGAGGTCGTAGCAAAGCGGTCCCGGAGACGCGCCGGCGCTGCGCGGGCCGACTTGCAAGGCGCCGGCGGCATCGCGCCAGACGATCGAGCCGCCGCCGGCGCCGACCTCGGCGAGGTCGATGGCGGGCACACGCAAAAGATAACCGCTTCCGGTGAGCAGCCGCGAGCCGTGCATGATGCCGCCGCCGACCTGGTACTCGGTCGCGCGGCTCACCGCGCCGTCCTCGACGATCGAGGCCTTGGCGGTGGTGCCGCCCATGTCGAAGGTGATCAGCTTGTCGAACCCGATCCGCCGCGCTAGCGCCTGGGCCCCGACGACACCCGCGGCCGGCCCGGACTCGATGATGTGCATCGGCATCGAGGCCGCCGCGGTATCGGTCATCAACCCGCCGTTGGACTGCATGATCAGGAGCGGCCCTCGTACGGCGATCCCATCGAGCCCGGCCCGCAAGGTCGCCAGGTAGCGGCGGACGATGGGCAGCACGTACGTGTTGATCACGGTGGTCGAGGTGCGCTCGTATTCCTTGATCTCCGGTAGCACCTCACTGCTGAGGCATACGAGCAGTCCCGGCGCGCGCCGCTCGACGATCGACTTGATGCGCTCCTCGTGGACGGGATTGGCCCACGCGTTGAGCAGGCACACGGAAAGCGCTTCGATGCCCTGAGCGAGCAGGCGGTCGAGCGCGCGCTCGACGTCGGCCTCGTCGAGCGGCTCTCGCACCCCGCCGCGGGCGTCGATCCGCTCGCTCACCTCCATCCGCAGGCGCCGCTCGACCAGGGTCGGCGGCTTTTCCCAGGTGAGATCGTAGAGGCGCGGCATGCGAAGGCGCCGGATCTCGAGAACGTCGCGGAAGCCGCGCGTGGTGATGAGCCCCGTTCGCGCGCCGCGCAGCTCGAGCAGCGCGTTGGAGGCCACGGTGGTGCCGTGCAGCACCTCGACCACGTCGCGGCCGCCGAGCCCGGTCTCGTCGAAGACCTCGCGGAGCCCGTCGACGATGGCGCGGGCGTAGTCGTCCACACTCGACGACACTTTCTTGATGTGCAGGCGTCCGTCGGCGTCCAGAAAGACGATGTCGGTGAACGTGCCGCCGATATCGACCGCGACCCGGAAACGGCTCACGCGTTCTTTTCCATGTCGAGGACGGCGGCGAACGTCTCCACGAGGCCCTCGAGCTCGGCGTCGGCCATCGGCGTCGAAAGACACCCGAGCCCGGTGATCGACATGAGCACGCCGTGCTCCATGAGCCGACGCACCAGCCGGACGAGGCGCTCGTTCTCCGCTTGTGTGGCCCGCGTGCTCCGATAGTCGCTCAGCTCGCGGTCCACCGCGTGCAAGCGGAACAGCGAGCCCAGCCCGGCGACGCGCCCGGGCACGCCGGCCTGCTTGAAGCAGTCGTCGAGGCTCGCACGAAGCTTGGCGCCGAGGTCGGCGAGCCTGTCGTAGGCCTCGGGTGTCAGGAGCCGCATCGCCGCCAGGCCGGCGGCCATCGTCACCGGGTTGGCATTGAAGGTCCCGCCGTGCGGCGCCGGCGGCGTCCCGCCCCGCGTGGGATCGAACACCGCCGTGACGTCGGCGCGTCCGGCCACGGCGCCGACCGGGAAGCCGCCGCCGATGATCTTGCCGAGCGTCGTCATGTCCGGCGTGACTCCGAAGGCCCCCTGGGCGCCGTGGTACCCGACCCGGAACGAGATCACCTCGTCGAAGATCAGCACGATGCCGTGCGCGCGCGTCACCTCGCGGAGGGCCTGCAAGAATTCGGTGCGAGCGGGGACGAGCCCGATGCGGTTTGGAACCGGATCGACCAGCACCGCCGCCAGGTGCTTGGCCTCGCGCTCGATGCGCGCGACGGCGTGCTCTGTGTGATTGAACGGCAGCACGACGACGTCCTCGAGCACGGCCGGCGGCGTCCCCTTCGAGTACGCGGTGCTGGCCGGCGCCGCCAAGCTGCCCCAAGTCTCCGGGGTCGACGCCAGGCTCACCTCGGCGTAGTCGTACGAGCCGTGATAGGCGCCCTCGAACTTCGCGATCTTCGGGCGGCCCGTGAACGCGCGCGCGCCCTTGAGCGCGATCATCACGGCCTCGCTGCCCGAGTTCGTGAACCGCACGCGCTCGGCCGAGGGCAGCCGCTCGCACAGGAGCGCCGCCAGCTCGATCTCTTCGGGAGTCGGCATCGGGAACGACGCGCCGAGCGCCAGCCGGCGGCTCGCCGCGTCCACGATCGCTGGATGGGCGTGGCCATGGATCAGCGCCGTGTAGTTGTTCAAGCAGTCCAGACGGCGGTCGCCCTCGACGTCCGTGATCCAGCAGCCTTCCCCGGCGGCGGCGTAGGGCGGATACGGCGCCATGTAGACGGTCGTGCGCGAGTTGCCGCCGGGCAGGACGCCCTGAGCGCGCGCGAAGAGTTTCGCCGACTGGGAGCCCGGCTCGGCCCATCGAGCAGTGCGCGCGGGTGCGCGCGGTGTCTTCACCTTCGAGATCGTTGCCATCGCCGCGCCTCCTTCGCTGGTCGGCCGCTGCCGCGAGTGCCACGATGATACTCTCCTCAGCGCGCACTTGGGCTGGGCACACAGGTCTCCATCGACTTTTCCGCCGAAGTACAATCTCGGTCGTGACCGACGCCGACTTCATGGATCAGGCGCTGCGCGAGGCTGAGGATGCCTTGCACCAACCGCGTGTCCTGATGCCAGAGCGGAGCTGACGATGAGCGAGACCGCGCTCGGCACCGTGATCGGCAATCTCGCACGCGTTGCTCCGCATCGCGCGGCGCTCACGTGCGGCATGGAGACCATCTCATGGTCCGCGCTCGAGGCGCGCACGAACCGGCTCGCCCGCGCCTACCGCGAGCTCGGCGTCACGCCGGACTCGTTCGTCACGATCGGGCTGCCGAACGGCAACGAGTTCTTCGAATCCGTGCTCGCGGTGTGGAAGCTCGGTGCGACGCCGCAGCCCGTCTCATCGCGGCTCCCGGCCGCCGAGCGGCGCGCAATCATCGACCTCGCGACGCCATCGCTCGTCGTTGGCGTCGATCCGTCAGAGACGCCGAGTCGGACGACGATCCGCGGCGGCTTTCAGCCGGAAGCTAGGCTATCGTCCGATCCGTTGCCGCCGCTCATCGGCGCGTCGTTCAAGGCACCGACGTCGGGCGGGAGCACCGGTCGGCCCAAGCTCATCGTCGCCACCCAGCCCGCGACGTGGGAGTCGGTCGAGGGTTTCGCACACTTGTTGATGATCCCGCCGGACGGCGTGCACCTGGTGACCGGACCGCTCTATCACAACGGCCCGTTCGTCACGTCGCTGCTCGCGTTGCTCCGGGGCAATCACATCGTGATCATGGAGCGCTTCGACGCGACGGCCGCGCTGATGCTGATCGAGCGACATCGCGTCAACTGGATGTACGCGGTGCCGACGATGATGCACCGCATCTGGCGACTACCGGAGTCCCTTCGGCAGCGATTCGACGTCTCGTCGCTCCGCGTGGTGTTCCACATGGCGGCGCCGTGTCCGCCGTGGCTCAAGCAAGCGTGGATCGACTGGCTCGGGGGCGAGCGCATCCTGGAGCTCTACGGCGGGACCGAGGCACAGGCGATCACGTTCATCACCGGCGACGAGTGGGTGGCGCACCGCGGCTCGGTCGGCCGCGTGATCCTGGGCGAGATGATCGTGCTGGACGCGAGCGGCAACGAGCTGCCGCCCGGCGGAGTCGGCGAGATCTGGATGCGCCGCGGGCTCGACCAGCCGCCGTCGTACCGATACATCGGCGCGCGGCCGAAGTCGCGACCGGGCAACTGGGAATCGCTCGGCGACATGGGCTGGAAAGACGCGGACGGCTACGTGTACCTCAGCGACCGCGATACCGACATGATCCTCGTCGGCGGCGCGAACGTCTATCCGGCCGAGGTTGAATGCGCGCTCGACGAGCACCCGGCAGTCGCGTCGTCGTGCGTGATCGGCCTGCCCGACGACGAGTATGGCAACGTGGTCCACGCGATCGTGCAGGCGTCGGCGCCGTTGCCACCCGCCGAGCTCGAGGAGTTCCTGCGCGCGAAGCTCACGAGGTACAAGCGCCCGCGCACGTACGAGTTCGTGACCGAGCCGCTGCGCGGCGACGACGGCAAGGTGCGTCGCTCGGCGCTCCGCGCCCAGCGGCTCGCGGCCGCGCGCCGCTGAAGGCACTAGCCGCTCCAGATGAATCACACGCGGCCGGAGCGACGCGCGGCGCGTTCGCTGTAGAGTCTCAGTACGTCGCGGTGGTCGAGCCAGCCGACGAGGCTCCGATGCGCCGCATCGATCACGGGAAGTCCTGGCGCGTTGCTCCGCACGAGCTCGGCGAGGGCCTGTTCGAGCGTCTGGCTGGTCATCAAGGTCGGAGTTTCCTGGGCGGCGTCGCCGGCCGTGACATCCGTCGCGTTGTCGCGAAGGTTCTGCTCGACCTCCCTCGCCACGACGGCGCCGCGATACTGCCCGTCGACGTCGACGACCGGCAGGGCCTCGATGTCCTCATCGGCGAAGCGGGTCACGACCTCGCCGAGCGGACGATCATGGGCGACGGCGCTAGGCACCGGCTGCATCGCCTCGCCCACCGTCAAGAGCTGCATCAGATTGGGACCACGGCCGCGAGTGATATCGATACCGCGGCGCCAGAGCTTGAGCGTGTAGATGGTGTCCCCGCTCAGCAGGTTGCCGATGCCCGCGGCCAGCGCCACGGCGAACATCAGCGGAAGGATGATCTGATACTCGCCGGTGAGCTCGAAGATGATGATGACGGCGCTGATCGGTGCTCGCGCGGCTGCCGCGAAGACCGCGCCCATGCCGACGAGGCCATACGCCCCGGCTGGCCCGACGCTTCCGGGGAAAGCCCAGTGCATGAGCTGACCGTACGCGGTGCCCAGCATCGCGCCCATGAAGAGCGATGGCGCGAAAACGCCGCCCGATCCCCCGATGCCTATCGTGAGGCTCGTCGCGATGATCTTGCCGATGAGCAATACGGCGAGAACGCCGACGACGTATTCGCCGCGGATTGCTCGCTCCAGCACCGGGTAGCCGACTCCGTACATTTCGGGAAGAGCTAAGAGCAGAAGGCCGAGCAGGCCACCACCGGCGACTGGCCGTAGCCATTCGGGCCCTCGCCAGAGACGGTCACCGAGGTCTTCGACCCCATAGAGCACGCGGATGAAGACGACGCCGACGAGCGCTGCGCACAGGCCGAGGCCGGCGTACAGCACGTATTCCCGCAGCGAGGTCAGGGCGAACGGGGGGAGCGCGAGGAACGCCGCCGATCCGAACACGGCCCGGCCGATGACGTTCGCCACGACGGATGCCAGCACCACGACGCCGAAGGACTCGGCCTCGAAGTCACGCAGGATGAGCTCGAGGGCGAAGATGACGCCGGCGATCGGCGCATTGAAGGTCGCCGAGATTCCCCCGGCGGCGCCGCAGGCGACGAGCAGGCGAAGCCGGGACTCGGGGACGCGTAACAGCTGACCCAGTGAGGAGCCCAGGGCGGAACCGATCTGAACGATTGGACCCTCGCGACCGACGGAGCCGCCGCAGCCGATGCAGATGGCGGACGCCAGTGACTTCACCACGGCGACCTGTGGTCGAATCCGCCCACCGCGCTCGGCGACGGCCAGCATCACCTCCGGCACTCCGTGGCCGCGCGCCTCGCGGGCGAAGCGGTCGATGAGCGGTCCGTAGAGGAGACCGCCGGCCATCGGTGCCAGCACCACGAACCATGGGCCGAGCCATGGCAACCAGGGATGCGAGGCGTGGCCGGCCGCGCTGTAGTCCGCGTGGCCGCTGAACAGCCACGTGCACCAGAGGATCAGGTATCGGAAGGCGACGGCGCCCGCTCCGGCGCCGGTGCCCACGATCAGCGCGAGGATCACGAGGCCCGTCGGCGTTCGGAGGAGCAGGTGCTTGAGACGTGCGCCGACTGCCTCGGGTAGCCGCAACGCGGTGGGCGGCGTGATGCAGCTCATGAGGCGCGCATCGCCATCACTTGCCGTCCATCTTCATCTCACCCTTCATGTCGCCGGATTTCTTCTCCGGACCACTCATCGAATGGTGGTCCATCTGACCCGACTTCGGCGACTCGCTGGAGTGCTGGTGCGACATCTCACCAGACGTGAGCGATTTCAGGTAGGCCACCAGATCGACGAGCTGCTTGACCGTCATCGTGTCGGCATAGCTCGGCATCTTCGACAGGCCGTCCGCGCCCGTATAGCCGGAACCGGTGACGACGACGCGATTGGGATTCATCACGGACTCGGCGAAGTACTCGGCCGGATGGTGCGCCCCCATGCCGGTGAGCTCCGGCCCGGCTCCCCGGGGCGTCTTGGACGTGTCGGGAAACTTCTCGCCCTTGATCTCGTGGCACGCAAAGCACTCCATGGAGGCGAACACCTTGCGGCCTTCCGCGGCGTCCCCGGGCGGCAGCAGGAACTTCCAGCGCGGCGGCACGCCGCCGTGGGCGTGGAGCTGTTCCATGGTGACCCGGATCGGGCCGGGCGGCGCTGCCGGGTTCGAGACCGGCTGCGAGGCATGGGTCTGAGCCAGGACCAACGATGTCGCCGCGGTCCCGATCGCCATGGCGAGCACAGGGGACACGAACCAGCGCGAAGTCAACATCACACACCTCCAGCGAGAACGGCCACGGTTCATCCGGTGCGCGCTCGGTGGCCATTCACGGCATCGCGTGACCGCCGGCTCGCATTCGTCATCAAGCGCCCCAGCGACGTCGCGAGTGCCGGCCCCTCGGTCCTGAGCTCGGCAATCGAGTACAGGGCGAGCTTGCGCAGCAGCGCCTCGCCGCGCGGCCGCAGCTCGACGATCACCGCTCTTCGGTCGCGCTCGTCGCGCCGCCGCGCGACCAGCCCTTGCCGCGCCAGTCGATCGATGAGCTGGACGGCGGCGTGATGGTGGATCTGAAGCCGCTCGGCGAGGACACCGATGGTCGCCGGTTGATATCCGGCGACGCCACGGATCTGGAGCAGCACGAGATACTGCTGAGGCGCCACGCCGGCGGCGCGCGCGGCCAGCTCACGCACGCGCAGGAAGCGGCGTACCTGGTACCGTAGCTCGGCGAGCGTCTCGTAATCGATCGGAGAAGAATGCGGCGTGAGCGGGCGACGCATCACGGAGTGAGTGTATCACGTCATGATACAGTCGTCGCCAGCCCGCCGTCCGACGGCCACGGACCTCGATCCAGCGAGGGATCCGCGGACGAAGTAGGATACGGAGTTGGAACGGGCGAAAGGAGATTGTGATGGCTGATGACTTCGAGTACATCTCACGCACCCGCCTCGAGTACCGCGATGGGTATCGGCACGCCTACCTCGGCGAAGTGGCCGAGCCGGTGGTCTACGGTGTCCAGGGCGCGCTGCGCCAGTACTACGGCGTGAAGGAAGGGCCACCGATCGCGTCGACGCTTGATCACATCGTGGCCGGTGTCGCCGGCTGAATGTACGGCACACTGCGAGGCGCCCTGGCAGGGCGCAAGGTCGCGTTCGATCGGGATACTTTCAAGGCCACGGTCGCCGGGCGGATCTCCGGTATCGGCAAGACGATCCGGATCAAGTCGATCCACGTGCACTACGACCTGGCGGTTCCAACCGAAGCACGGGAAGCCACCGAGCGTGCGCTGCGACTCCATCCCGAGGGCTGTCCGGCCCACCAGAGCGTGAAAGACGCGATCGCGATCACCTGGGACGCGACGGTTCGCGTCGGCGATCAGACGATCGCGCTGCGGGAAGGAGACGAAGCGACCGACAACGTGCGGTAAGGTCTCCCTCTGCACTGCGACAGCGACGCCCCATTCGTTCGTTTCTGAGGCGCCTCTGGGTCATCCGCGAACGGCGTGCAACAGAGAACTTCACGATTCTGTTGGAGTGCCGTCCGGCGCGGTTGATGCACAGACGTTGGCCCGAGGAGGCCGATGAGTCATGGTCACGATCGCAAGCCTCTGGCTCATCGCAGTGGTGTTGCTGGTCCTTTTCCTGGCCCGCAGCGTGCGGAGGAAGCATCGTCCGGTTCGCTGTCCCGTCCTCGGAACTGATGAGGAGGTGAGCTTCTTCGAGGCGGCGCCGGACGGTCGAGCCATTGAGGTGACCGCGTGCACCGCATTCAGGCCGCCGACCAACGTCGTATGCAAGCGCCAATGCCTGGAGCTGCTAAGCGGTTGCGTGACGCGTCGCGAGTCCGGCGGTCGTGAATCACATTGGAGTGTTCCCGCACGGACCGGTGACGGCCGCGCCTAGGCTCGGGAGGGCAGAATGCGCGTCAGCGATGTCATGAGCTCCGCCGTGGCGACGATGGAAGCCTCGGAGTCCGCCCACGCCGCGCTTCGCCGGATGCTCACCAGGAAGATCAGGCATCTGCCGGTGGTCGACGCCCGAGGGGGCTTGGTGGGTGTCGTCGATGCCTTGCTGCGGGCCGTCACGGTCAAGCAGGTGATGTCGGCTCCCGCCATCAGCATCGACGCCGGTGAGGATCTCGAGGCGGCGGCGCGACTGATGGCCGAGCGAAAGATCGGCTCGCTGCCCGTTGTGGACCGCGGCCGCGTGATCGGGATCGTCACCGAGACCGACCTGCTTCGCAAGATCGTGCAGGCCGAAGGACGCACGCGGGAGTGCGAGGAGATCGTCGTCTCGTTTCCTTGAACCCGCGCGGTCATGGCGTGCGCGCTACGGCACGCGCGCGTGCATGATCCGGGGAAACTCGACCATCATGCCGTCGGGCTGGCCGTCCGCGCCGATGAGGTAGCGCGCGGTCAGCTCCGCCGGCCCGATGTCGGAGACGACCACCAGCCCCTCGCGCGTCGCGACGGCCGCCGCCTGGCGCTGGCTCCAGCCTGTCAGCAGCGGCTCGCCGACCGACGCGAGGTATGCGGCCGTGCTCTTCGCGCCGTAGATGCCGCCGCCGTCGGGGCGAAGCGTCACGTCGAGCACGTAGTCGTAGACGACCGAGCTGCCGGTGGCGGATCCAGCGCGAATGAAGCGAAGCGTGCTCAGGTTAGCCGCCTCGGGTAAGTACATCGTGACGCCTTCCCAGATGAAGAACGTCCGTCGCGACCGGTCGTAGCCGGCGTCACGCAGCACCTCGTCGAGCGGACGCGTCGTGAAGTCGGTCGGCACGAGGACGACCCGATCCGGGACGGCGCCGAAGATCTTGACGACGCGCTCCCGCTTGGCCGCGATCATCGCGGGAAGATCCAGCTCGAAAAAGCGCACCTGGGGGAACCGCTCGCGGAAGCGATAGGCGCGGCTGTCGAACCCGGCGCCGAGGTTGACCACCTGCGTGACTCCCGTCGAAAGGGCGTCCACCAGCAGGGCATCCATGTGGTGAGTCCGCGCGTTGACCCAGAAGTAATTGGGATTGTGTCGCGCGCGCTCGGGATCGTTCCGGAAGGGAGACGTACGCCACACCTCTGGACTGACGAATTTCTCGGCCAGGTAATCCGGATTGCGAATCTTCGCGTCGGGATGCTTCGCGGCCACGGCGCGCAGCACGCAGACCGATTCGGCGGTCGTCGACACCCGACCCGAGGTGGCGAGGGTCTGCGCCTCCGAAACAAGCTGAGGCGCCAGGACGGCGAACAGCAGGACGGCGAGCAGCAATTTCCACCGCATCGCGAAGCCTCCAGTCGACGGACGCGCGCGTCAACGGCGCTCGAGGCGCACGCGGATACCCGGCTCGGGGCGAAGCGTGATGTAGGGCGTGGGCACCACGTGCTGACCGGGTACGAGGGTCAGTCGGAAGCGCTGCGCGATCGCGGCCAGAATCAGGACGGCCTCCATCATCGCGAATGCGTTCCCGATGCACTGGCGAGGGCCGCCGCCGAAGGGAAAATAGGCGAAGCGCGGCAGGCGCCGAGCGGTGTCATCGGACCAGCGCTCGGGACGAAACGTCTCGGGCTCGTCGAACCAGCGCTGGTCGCGGTGCACCACCCACGTCGGTGCGATCACGATCTCGCGGGCCCGTACGGAGCGGCCGGCCACCTCTGTTGGTCTCACGGCTTCCCGTCCGAGCCCGAATGCCGGCGGGAAGAGGCGCATGGACTCGGTGACGACCATCTCGGTGTAGCGCAGCGCCGGCACATCATCGGCTGTAGGCGGCCGTCCGCCGAGGACGGCGCTCAGCTCGTCGGCGACCCGTGCATCGACCTTGGGATGCTGCGCGAGGAGATAGAAGGTCCACGACAACGCCACCGCGGTGGTCTCGTGGCCGGCCAGGAACAGCGTCATGACTTCGTCCCGCACCTGGCGATCCGTCATGCGGCTGCCGTCGTCGGCATCCTGCGCGTGCAAGAGGATCGAAAGAAGGTCGCCCCGATCCTCGGCGCTCCGGCGCCGGTCGGCGATCATGCGGTAGATCACCGTATCCAGCCGACGGACGGCCCGATGCAATCGGAGATTGGCCGGCGTCGGCAGCCACGCCGGAACGAACGCACGCCAGCTCCCGAGCCGGCGGCCGAAATACTTCATCACGATTGCGAGTGCGCCGTCGATCGTGCGTGCGTCGCTGGAGACGTCGGCGTCGAAAAGCGTCCTGGCGACGATGGCCCGGGTCAGCGCCATCATCTCCTCGTGGATGTCGTACTGCGTACCCGCGCGCCACTGGTCCATGTGCCGTGCGGCATAGGAAGCCATGATCTCGCCGTAGGCGGCCACGCGCTTTCGATGGAACGCCGGCTGCATGAGCCGGCGCTGGCGTAGCCAGAACTCGCCCTCGCTGAGGACCAAGCCATCGCCGAGCAGCGTTCGTAAGAGCCGAACGCCTCGACTCTTGATGAAGTCGCGGTTTCGCGCGACGAGCACTTCCTCGATGGCGTCGGGGTGGTAGACGAGGAGACCGCGCCTCGGACCCAGGCGTACCGGCACGAGGTCACCGTACTCACGCGCGCATCGAGTGTAGAAGCCGAGCTGATCGCGATTGAGCTCGCCGAGGTTCCCCAGGAGCGCCAGGCCCGGCGGGCCCTCCCGTCGTGCGGTCATCCTCGGAAGCGAGGCCGATCGCTCGTCATGCGAGGCATCGCGAGCCTTCTGCTAGTGCGGTAGGCTGCGTCGATCGCGAGAGTGCGTGAGCTCCCTGACGGGCCGGACCTCGATGACCCCGACGCGCGCCGGCGGGAACCTCGCGGCGATCGCGCAGGCCTCGTCCATGTCCTTGGCCTCGATGAGGAAGAATCCCCCGATCTGCTCCCTGGTCTCGGCAAAGGGTCCGGCGGCGGTCGAGACCTTGCCGCCGCTGACGCGGATGGTCCGTGCTGTGTCGGGACGCTGCAGAGCGTTCGAGACGATGTAGTGGCCGCTCTGCTCGAGCTCCTCGGCGTACTCGATCGCGGAGTCGACGAGCGCCTGCATCTCCTTCTCGGGCATCGCTTCCATCACTTTCGGGTCGTGGTGGATGGCAAACATGAATTTCATCGCATTCTCCTCACTTGGCTTTGAGCCGCACGTCTTCGTACGGCGCGGAATAGATGTAGCCGGCGACGAGCCCGATCCCCGACTCCTCGACCCTCGGCCCGACGCCGTTGAGAGGAACGTTCTGCCAGATGGGCGTGACCACCACCTTCTCGTGGATGAGCTGCTGGATCTGGTGCAGGATGGCCTCGCGCTTCTTGCGATCGAGCTCGCCCGCCTGCTCCCGGAAGAGCCCGTCGATGTCGGGATAGCTCCCGTAGACATACGTCCCACCGCCCACCACCAGCGACTCGATCCTGGTCGCCGCGTTGCCGAAGGAGCCGTTGCCGCCCTGCACGAGCCCGCGGAGCTTCTTCTCGATCCACCCCTTCTGGAATGCCGCTCGCTCGATCGGGCGTAGCGTCACGCGAATGCCGACCGCGTTGAGATAGTTGACCACCGGCTCGCCCATGTAGGACAGCGAGGCATCGCAGAAATACTCGCCGGCGTCGAATCCGCCGGGATATCCCGCGTCAGCCAGGAGCTGTCTGGCCTTGACGGGATCGTACCCGTACGCGGGCGGCTGCCAGTAGAACTCGAAGCTCGGGGGCACCAGACTCCAGGTGATCCGGGCGAAGCCGAGCCTCTCGGCCTGGTTCATGGCCTGGCGATCGATCGCATACGTGGCGGCCAGCCGCACGCGCCGATCGTGCCACGGCGACTTGGCGTCCCATTGTTCGGTGAAGTTGACCCAGTCGACGACCTGGCCCGCGACCGGCTTCAGCGTGAGTCCCGGAGTGCGCCGCAGCTCCTCGGCCAAGGCGCCGCTCATGCCGTACGCGACGTCGATTTCACCGCGCTTCAGCGCTGCGAGGCGCGTCGACTCGTCGGGGATCGCCTTGAAGACCAGCCGCTTCACGGCCGGCGTTTTCCGCCAGTACCCGTCGAAGGCTTCGAGGGCGACCTCCACACCAGGGGCGTACGAAGCGAATCGATACGGGCCCGCACCGATCGGGGCCTTCTTGAATCCGTCGCCACCAACTTTCTCGACGTACCTCTTCGGCACGATCCAGCCGGCGCCGGTCGTGGAATAAAACGTCAAGAAGTCGGGCCACGGAGTTTTGAGCTTGAAATTGACGTGGCGCTGATCGGGGGTCTCGAAGAGGTGCGGGTCGGCCAGGCGCATGCCGAGGACGCCGACCACCCCGCGCGAGGCGACGAGCGGCACGAAGAGCATCTGGGCGCCCGGCAGGTTGTCGGTGCCCACCCCCGCGGGCT